>Ga0182024_10010923_pt1 | contig 18380 bp, 19 predicted proteins | sample P32metaG_FD_120480 | JGI IMG/M metagenome (GOLD analysis project Ga0182024, IMG submission 120480) | Permafrost microbial communities from Stordalen Mire, Sweden - P3-2 metaG (Illumina Assembly) | ecosystem: Environmental > Terrestrial > Soil > Wetlands > Permafrost | place: Sweden: Stordalen... | reverse complement strand
GGCATCGTCATGCTTGGCTGGGCCGTGATGGTTGTCGCGCGCGGAAAAGACATTTCGTGGGACTTCCGCAATTACCATTGGTACATCCCTTACGCCTTCCTGCATGCGCGGATGGGATTCGACGTCGCGGTCGCGCATCAGGCGACCTATTACAATCCTCTGCTTGATACGCCTTTCTATCTTCTGGCGACGCACCTCAAGGCGTGGCTCGCGCTCGGCATTCTTGGCGCGGTCCAGGGCGCCAGCGTTATTCCTCTTTATATTCTGTGCCGCACGACGTTCCGCATAGAACCTGCGCGTCTGATCGCGTCGATTCTTGCCCTGATCTGTATGGCCGGTAGCCTGAACCTCTATCTGGCCGGCGCGACCTACTACGACAACGTCATGAGTTTGCTCGTCCTGTCGGGACTGGCGTTGATTGTTGCGCGGCGCGACGACCTTTGCGACGGACGCCTCGGACGCGGCGCGTGGATTTCCGCAACAGCGGGGATACTTGTCGGCAGTGCCGTCGGCCTGAAACTTCCGGAAGCGATTTTTGCCCTTGGCTTCGCGGCGGCGCTTGCCGTCCTGCCCGGAGACTGGCGCCATCGTGGCTCGCGGCTCGCGGCCGGCGGGCTGGGCGGCCTCATCGGTTTTGCGATCTTTGCGGGATTCTGGATGGCCGCCATGGCGCGGCTGACGGGCAATCCGGTCTTCCCCTATTTCAACGAGGTATTCCACTCGCCTCTTGCGCTCGCCGCGCCCTATCGCGATCTCCGCTTCATCCCGCATAGCCTCGCGCACCAGGTTCTTTTTCCACTTCTCTTTTCTCTCGACTGGCGGGTGGCCGACGACCTTCCGTTTCGCGACATTCGCGTCGGCCTCGCCTATGTTCTTTTCATCGCGACCATCCCGTTGTGGCTGGTTGCACGGCGGCGCGGGAACAAGCTCGTGGCGCAGGATGCGGCCGCCGCGCTCTTCGCATTCGCCGCAGTCTCCTACGTCGCCTGGCTGCGGATGTTCGCGATCTATCGCTACATTCTGGTCCTTGAGATGCTCGCACCGATTTTGATCGCGGCGTCGGTGGGTCTGTGGCCGCTTTCGGTCCGCACAAGGTTCGTCACGGCGGCATTGCTGCTTCTCTGGGCGCAGGCATCGATGAAGGTGCTCGTACCGGGCCGCGCACCCGCCACCGATCCTTACGTGCAGGCCGCCATCCCGCCCATTCCGCATCCCGACCGCACCATGATCCTGATGACGGGGGAAGCGCCGCTCGGCTACCTCGTCCCTTCATTGCCGGCGCAGATTCCCGTCTTGCGCATCGATGGCTGGCTGATACAGCCCCAGGACGGCTCGCGCCTCACCAACGAGACAAGAAAGCGCGTCGCGGCCTTTCGCGGCGATCTGTTCGTGATCGCCGACGCGGGGGAACTGGCGCGCAGCCGCGACGCGCTCGCCGTCTATGGTCTTGCCATCGGCGAAGCCAAATGCCGAAATATCGTCACCAATCTCGGCGGGCCTTATCGATTCTGCCCGCTCGCACCCGTGCAGAACGGAGTCCGATGACCGAACCGGCCGCGCGCATCGCCGTACTCGTGCCCTGCTACAACGACGAAGCAGCGATCGGAGCGGTCGTGCGGGATTTCCGCGCCGCGCTGCCCACCGCCGAAATCTATGTCTACGACAACGCTTCGCGCGACCAGACTTCGCAGCGTGCGCGCGAGGCCGGCGCCGTCGTGCGCGACGAAACACGCCGGGGTAAAGGCAATGTGGTCCGGCGCATGTTCGCCGACGTCGAAGCCGACATCTATGTCCTGGTCGACGGCGACGACACCTATGACGCCTCGGCGGCTCCCATGCTGGTGCGCACGCTCTGCGAAGGCGGTTACGACATCGTCTCCGGACGCCGCGTCGCGGTCGGCGAGCATGCGTATCGAACGGGCCATGTTCTCGGCAACAGGCTGCTCACCGGCCTCACGGCCCTCATGTTCCACGTCAAGCTCGCCGATCTCCTGACCGGCTACCGCATCATGTCGCGACGATTCGTCAAATCCTTCCCCTTCACCGCAGAAGGCTTCGGCATCGAAACCGAACTGACCGTGCACGCGGTGCGCCTGCTGATGCCGATGATCGAAATCGACACGAGCTACAAGGAGCGGCCGGCAGGCTCGGTAAGCAAGCTCAATACCTGGGGCGATGGGTTCCGCATCCTGTTCACGATTGCCGCACTGGTGCGCGAAGAACGACCACTGGTGTTTTTCGCGGGCGTGTTTGCGCTTTTGGCGATCGCTTCGCTGCTGGTCGGCACACCGGTGATCATCGATTATTTCCGCACCGGCCTGGTGCCTCGCCTTCCTTCCGCCGTGCTCGCAACTGCGTTGATGCTGCTCGGCTTTCTGTCGCTGGCGAGCGGCCTGATCCTCGACACGGTCACGCGCGGCCGATGGGAGCTCAAGCGGACGGCTTACCTGCGCATTCCCGGGCCCGGAGATCTCAAGCTGCCATGAACTTTCTCGCGGCTGGGGTGAAGCGTATTCAGGAAATCCGTTTCGTGCGTTTCGGTCTGGTCGGCGTGGGAGGTTTTTGCGTCGACTTCAGCGTTCTCTGGCTCATGCTGCACGGCGTCGGCCTCGACAAGTACAGCGGCCGGTGCATCTCTTTCATGGCGGCCGTGACGTTTACCTGGTGGGGCAACCGCACGCTGACTTTTCGGGACCGGGCTGCGCAAACGGGCCTGTTGCGGGAATGGGCGACTTTTGTGGGTGCCAACGCGATCGGCGGCGCTGCAAATCTCGGACTCTACATGCTGCTTGTAAGATATGCGCCGGCTCCGGTGAACAATCCGTTCCTGGCTTTATTCGCGGGCGTTCTTGCGGGATTGACCTTCAACTTCATGCTCTCGAGCCGCATCGTCTTCCGCAAGTCGCCCAAGAAGCAGTCCTCACCTGAGCCGCGCTAGCTCCTCTACCACCGCCGTTCCGGACGGCGTGTCCATGTCGGTGCGCGTCGTCTCGGTCAGGCGCGCCAGCATCATGTAAAAGCCGCACGTCAGGATGATCTCCACGATCTCCTGCGAAGAGAAATACCGGGTCGCCGATTTGACCGTGTCCTCATCGGCGCGAACCTTTTCGATCACTTCGCGGGCCAGTCGAAGCAAGGTCTGTTCGCGATCGTCGAAGCACGCATCGTCGAAGCGGCCGGCTTCGATCGCCGCGATCTTCTCCTTGCGACAGCCTACCGCTTCGGCGATCGATTCGTGCTGCACCCACTCATAGGCGCCGCCTTCAAGATGAGACACGAGCAGTATGACCAGCTCGCGCAATTCAGGCTTGAGCTTTTGCCTGCCGAGAATTGCGCCGCCGAGCCGCATACAGGGCACGAACGAGGCAGGCGCATTCGCCAGCATTTTCATGACGTTGAGCTTGCGGGGCATCCTCGCGAACGCCTCCCGCACCTCCTGTGGCGCGGCGCGGGTATCGGCATACGGAATCAGTGGCATGGGAACGCTCCGCGCTGTGCGCTTCTCGCACGAGCATGAACGAGGAAATGCCAGGTATGCAACGGGTGTTCAGGGCGCATGGTCCTGGGATGCGCCGAGCTGCGGATCGACGGTGACCGACTTGACGATCGCGAAAACGTGCTGGCCGCCTGCGAAACCGAGACGCTCGAGCGAAGAGCGCGTGATGCGGGCCACGAGCTTCACATTGCCGCAGCGCAGGCCAATATCGGCATGGGCCCCGTGGTGCGTCCGTACTGACAGAACTTTCGCCGGCAACACATTGTTGGCGCTGACGGCGTGCGGCGCATCGCGCGCCAGCATGATGTCGTCGGCGCGCAGCCGCACGCGTAAAGCGGTCCCGGCCAAACGGTCGAGATGCGGCACCAGCAAAACACCGCCATCGAATGCGAGCGCCGTCAAGCCATCGCCCCGATGTTCCAGGACGCGGACCGGGAACACTGCACCGGGCGAAGGAACCAGCGCACCGAGCCCGGGATCGGAGAGGACGTCGAATACCGTGCCCTGCGCTGCGACCCGGCCGTCCTGCAACACGATGATCTGATCGGCGAGCCGGGACACTTCCTCGGTCGAATGCGTGACATAAATCATCGGCAGGCGATGGAGATCACGCAAGCGTTCGAGATACGGAAGTATGTCCGTCTTGCGCGCGGCGTCGAGTGCGGACAGCGGTTCGTCGAGCAGAAGCAGCCGTGGCGAAGCCAGAAGTGCGCGTCCCAGCCCCACGCGACTCTTCTCGCCTCCTGACAGACGCGCGGGCTTACGCGCGAGAAGCGGCGAAAGACCCAGCAGCTCGACGATTTCTGAAAACTGCGCCAGAGCCGCGCGCACCCTCGCCCTTCGCCATCCGAAGCGAAGGTTGTTCTCTACGCTCAGATGGGGAAAGAGCCGCGCGTCCTGAAATACGCAACCCGTGCGGCGCAAGCGGGCGGGAATAAACACGCGGGCGGCGGTATCGAGGACCACCTCGCCATCGATTGCGATGCGGCCGGATTGCGGCCGGATGAGGCCGGCGATCGCATTGACAATGGTCGTCTTGCCGGCGCCCGAAGGCCCGAAGAGTGCCGTGATGCCGCCGAGCTTGACGTCAAAGGCGGCATCGAGCGTGAAGCGGCCCTGCGTGTGACGGAGCGCAACCTCGATCGTCATGCGCCGAGTGCCGCACGCATGCGCCGGTCGGCATACCCCGCGAGCATCACCCCGATGAGCGCAAGCGCGACCGAAAGGCCGGCGAGCCGCGCCGCTTCGATCTCTCCGCCCGGCTGCTGGAGCGCACTGTAGATGGCGAGCGGCAGAGTACGGGTTTCGCCGGGTATGCTGGAGACGAAGGTGATGATCGCGCCGAACTCTCCCAGACTCGCGGCGAATGCGGTGATTGCGCCGGCAACAATACCCGGCAGCGCAAGCGGAAGGGTGAGATTGACGAAGCGGTCAAGTGGGCCTGCACCCAGAGTCTCTGCGGCCTCGTCAAGGCCTGGATTCTGGGCCTGCAGCGAAAGCCTGATCGCGCGGTACTGGAACGGAAAGGTGATGATGCCGGCGGCAAGCGCAGCGCCGGTCCAGTTGAACGCAAAGCGGACTCCAAGATGGGCAAGGAGCCACGCGCCTACCGGCTCTCGTGTTCCAAAAATTATCAGCAGGAGGAACCCGATCACCACCGGCGGCAGCGCAAGCGGAAGATGCACCATCCCTTCGACGAGGGATCGCCCGGGAAATGCGTGCCGTGTCAGAACCGCGAGAGCCAGCGCAAGCGGCAGAACCCAGATTACGGCGGCAAGAGACACGCGCAGGCTCAAGAGCAGCGCTTCGGTTTCAGCCGCGGTGAGCATGGCGGTGTTCAGCGCACCGCGAAGCCGTACCGCGCAAAGACCGCGCGCGCTTGGGGGCTACTCAGAAAGCGGAAATAGGCCTGTACGCCAACGCTGTCCGCGCCCTTCACAATCGCGGCGGGATAAACGATCGGAGCGTGGCTGGCGGCTGGAAAGATGCCCACGATCTTGACCCTGGCGCTCACGCGCGCGTCGGTCACGTAGACGATGCCGAGCGGCGCCTCCCCGCGCTCGACGAGAGCAAGCGCGCCGCGCACGTCTTCTGCCGGAGCGAGTCGCGGCTCGAGATTGTTCCATGCGCCGAGATGCTGCAGAGCTTCCTTCGCATAGATGCCGGCAGGCACATGATCCGGGTCGCCAAGCGCGAGCCGCCCATCGGTCCCGAGCAACCGCAGCCAATCGATCGTGCGGTCGATGGCGCGCGGTGCGAGCGGCGAATCCGTGGGCGCGACAAGCGCGAGCTCGTTGCCGAGCAGGATTTTTTGGGCGGCGACCAGGCCTTTCTGCGCCAGATAGCTCATCCACTTCGTATCGGCCGAAATGAAGATCTGTGCCGGCGCCCCAGCCTCGATCTGCCGTGCCAGGGTCGACGACGACCCAAACGATTCCCCGATCGCGTTTCCCGTCTTCCTGTCGAAGCTTGAATCGATATCCTGAAGCGCGTTCGTGAGACTCGCAGCCGCGAACACCGTAATTTTCTCGCCCGCGCGGGCGCCCGACGCGGAAACAAGCGCCGCCATCGCGACTGCAAAGAGCACTTTCATCAATTGTTTCACGGAGCACCCCCCGGTTTGGCGACGCCTGAATACCACCTGGGCCGGCACTCGTCATCGCCGCCCGACTGAGCTTCAGGCGCACGAAGGAGGGAACACGCCGGCCGCAGGGCCGTTCTGTGAGTGTCGGCCGCGGTGCTGGCGCTCCCGCTCTTCGTATCGATAAGGGTACGATCAGGCCTGAGAGTTAGATGGAGTGCCGCTCGCGACCGTCCTTTTTGATTTGACCAACCACTTGAATCCGTTCGGCAATGCGGGGCGGGTTCGGGCCAGAACAAAATCCATCTGCGAAACTGCGCTGGGACCTGCCCGTTGTCAGTTCGCAATCCAGAGGGAAAGTCAGCGCAATGGACAAGAACAGAATCCAAGGCAAACTCGAAAAGGCGAAGGGCGCAGTGAAGGAGTCGGCGGGCAGGATTCTCGGAAACGAGCGCCTGCGCGCCGAAGGGCGGGCCGACAAGGCGAAAGGCCAATTCAAGGACGCAGCGGGAAAGGCTGCGGATGCGGCGCGCGAAGCCATCGGCAAGGCGTCGGACGCTTTGCGCAAATCGACAAAACACTGAAATTCTGTGGATACAGCGCGAGCCCAGTTGGCGCGCGCCGTTCTTATTTCCTGGCAATTGGATTAAAGGGACGAAAAACATCCGCGCTTCTGCACCGCAGGATTGATTCGAATCGCGGCAACGATCTGCCGTAGCATCCGTTGTCTCTTCGCTTCGTTGCCTTGCACCGCCCGGAGAGCGGCGATGTGTTGGCGATCCTGCAGAGCAGGAATGGGAAGGAACCTCCGATCATGTCGCTCGGCCTGATCCTGATAATCATCCTCGTCATATTCCTGGTAGGCGGATTCAGCGGACGGGTGGGGGGCTACGGCTATGGCTATGGCCACCGCGGCATGGGTTGCCTCGGCACGATCCTGGTCATCATTCTCATACTCTTTCTGCTGCATCGCATCTGACCCCGGAAGCGATCCAAGGCACTCTCGCACAAGATCGGCGAATTGCTGGACGATCCCGTTCGTGGACAACAAGGTCAGCTGCGCCGACAACAGGCTGATTTGCCGTGTCTTGTTCACCGGAGGGACCGGTAGCAGACGATTGATTCAGAACTGGATGCGCACGCCACCAAAGGCACTAATCGGTGGTGCCGGGCTCTCGAAGCGGTTGTTCACCCCCGGTCCATTCGTGACCGCGTTGACAGGAATCCCGGGCGCGCCGATTCCGGTCGGATCGCCAAGAACGCCGAATGTTTCATATTTCGCGTCGAGCGCGTTCACGACGTTGACGAACAGCTCGACGGTGTCGGTCAGTTCGTAGCGAGAATGAAGATTGACCACGGCGAAGCCTGCGAGCTGTCCCATCTGGTTGGATTCGTCTCCACGGAAATATTGTCCGCTCTCGTAGACGGCGTCTCCGCCGACGATCCACTTTGCCGTCACGTGATAGTCCGCGCCGCCCTTGAGCCGGTGGGCAGGAATGCCGGGAAGCACGTCGCCCGGAACGACCTGGATGTTGTCGTTGGCGTCCGCGAAGCTGTTTTGCGGCGAGTTCAGCAGAAACGCCGATTGGAATGTTGCCTGCACATAGCTGTAGTTGAAGAATAGCGACCATTTCTCATCATCGTATTTCAGCCCGGCTTCGGCACCCTGGCGGCGCGTGCCGCCGATATTCTGGAAATATCCGGTGCTGAGCGAGGTGGCCACCCCGTAAATGTCGTTATCCACGGCGGTGCGGAACAGGCTCGCGTTCCACACAAAATGTCCGGATGCGATGTCCGGCGCGTCGAAGTGGCCGCGCAGGCCTGCTTCATATGTGTGGGACACAACCTGTTTGAGCGTGGGCGGATCGCCCGACAGGCTCGACGGCAGCAGACATGGCGCGGCCGGATTCGAGCACTCGATTTCGCCCGGCGTCGGCGCGCGGCTGCCTTCCGAGTAGCCCGCATAGGCGGTGAGATCGTCGGTCAGCTTGTCCGTCAGGCCAAACGCGGGATTGAAGCGGCTGTAGGTGTTGTTGCCGGCGAGGGCGTTGCCCAATGCGTCCGCAAGATTGACGTCCGCAATATTGTAGCGGCCGCTGGCGGTGGCGGAGATATGGGTCGTGATGTCGAACGTGTCGGTCGCATAAAGCCCATAATAGCGGTTGGATGCGTAGAGGTCGACAGGAGTCGCCGTCCACGGCGTGTTCTCCGGCGTATCGACGAACAGTCCCGAATACGAAACGACGAGAGCGGGATTGATCGTTCCCAGTTCGGCACTCGATTGGAAACGCGTCGTGTCGCTGTCGATGCTGGCGCCGAAAGACAATTGATTTGTATGTCCGAAGAGCCCGCCCGTCTCCGTCGCCTGCAGCGAACCTCCGACGCCGGACGTCTGGATCGTTTCGAAGTCGTTCTCGCCGATATGGACGGTGCCACCCTTCGAGATGTCGGGCAGGAAGCCGCCGCGCGTATTGGTCAGCGGCGTGGCGCCGTCGGCCTGGCACATGTCGCCAATATAGGGCGCGACCGTGCACGCCGTGTAATCGGTGGTGTTGCCGTTGACGACGTTCTGCCGGAAATTGCGGTAATAGACATTCCCCTGAATCGACAAATCGTTGCTCGCCTGCCAGCCTGCATTCAAGGTGAGGAATGCGAGCTTGTTGGCGTTGTTCTGCGGGCTGGTGAAAATCAGGGACCGGCCCACGGCGAGTTCCTGCACCGGTGTTGGCGATTCCCCCGTGAGCAGATTGTCCGCAGCTGTGACGCTCAGATCGAGCGTCAAATTGTGTTCGCGATAGCTCAGATCGCCATACAGCTGTTCCAGCCTGTCCGCTGAAAGCTCACGCCAGCCGTCTTCCTCCAGGCCGCGGGCTGCGGCGTAGAAACCGAGCGGCCCCGCGCTGGAGCCATATTCCGCCGTTACGCTGCGCTGAGCCCAGGAACCGCCCGACAGTTCGAGCTCGTTGCCATTATACGAAAAGCCGTCCTTCATTCCGACAAGAACGGCGCCGCCGAGCGCATTCAGCCCGTAAACCGGGTTGGAGCTGACGACGGCAATGCGGTCGATGGCGATGTCAGGTATCAAATCCCAGTTCAGCGCGTCCCCGAACGCTTCGTTGATGCGCACGCCGTTCTGATAGACAGCCAGGCCCTCCGGCGTACCGAGCACGGGCGACGCTTCAAAGCCGCGAAACAGAATGTCGGGCTGAAACGGATCGTCCAGATCGTCGTTGATGTTAACGCTGCCCAGCCGGTCGCTGAGTGCGGAAATCACGCTGGCCGACCCTTCGCCGGTCAGATCGGCGGATGTGATCGTCTGTACGTTGCCCGCAAACTTGTCGATATCGATGCCTGTTCCGGGAAGAGGCGTGGTGCCGATGACGGTTACCGTTTCGACGCTCGATGCGGTCGGTGGGTTCCCAACCTGCGCTTCGGCGGACTGAAGGAATCCTGCAACCCCCTGCAACATCGCTGTTGCGAGAATCGCAGTTCGGAGATTGACCTTCCCTAGCTGAATGCCAAACCGGAACTTATGCGATATCCGCGAATATGGACGCGTTTGCGCCCATAGGAGACAGGCGAGCTGTCGTGTCCGCAACCGCGCCACCATCTTGAGAAAAATCTGGCTTGCCCTGCTTACCGCATCGTTCAGGAAAGCATCAACAATGCAATCCGTCACGGCCACTCGAACCGAATTCGCGTCTGCGTCACGCCGCTATCGGGGGCACGTGGGTATATAAGCAAGAATGCGATGCCCGACGAACTGCTCCTGGCGCTGGATTCGGGCCTTCCCGGAAAATCATACGTCGAGACGAAAATTGAAAAGAAGATCAGCGTGAACGATGTTGGTACGACGCTAAGACCTCTCTCCAAACGCGAACTCGAATTAATGAGGTTGCTCGCCCATGCGTTTCCCGGGTTGCATTCGTAATCGCAATCTGAGAATAAGTCGCAAGAGCGGTTCGCGCGTCTTCAAGGGCGCCTGCCCGCGTCGCCTCAGGGGGAGCGATTCATGCATTGTCCGAAGTTCGCATTTCCGCTGGCCCTTGCATGTCTTGTTGCCGGCGAAGTAAACGCCCAGACAAATTCTTCTGTTGAACAGATCGTGGTCACCGCGACCCGCACTCCCGAGCCCGCGGACCAGATACCGGCAGACGTTTCGGTCGTATCCGGCACGGAGCTAAGGCAACGCAACGCCTGGGACATGCAGACCGCGCTGAGCCTCGTTCCTGGCGTTGAAGCGCCGGCAGGCGGCGATGCCGGACCGTCGAGTTCGGTGCCGGCCTTCTGGGGTCTTCACGAGTTTGACGCGTTCCTTCTGGTCGTTGACCAGGTGCCATGGGGTGGCGCCTTCAATCCGGCCATTTCGACGCTCGATCTCACCGACGTCGATCGTATCGAGGTCCTGAAGGGGTCGGCGCCCGTGATGTACGGTGCGACGTCCTTCGTCGGCGTCGTGCAGATTCTGCACTACCCTGCAGGGCAAGCCGCGCAGCAGATAGATCTCGCGGGAGGAAGCTACGGTTCGGCGCGCGGTGATCTGTCAATGGTTTTGCCGGGCACCGATACGTTTCGCAATTCGCTCGCTGTCGACGGTCAAAGCATCGGCTTCGCGGACAAGCGCGAGAGTGTTTCCGACGGCCAGTTTCTCTATCGTGCCGCCGACGACATCGGATCCGGCACGCTGCGGTTCGACGCCGACCTGACCTTTGTGGACGACGCACCGCCCAGTCCGATTCTTCGCAATGGCACCGGGCTTACGCCACTGATCCCGATCAACGCCAACTTCAATCCGGCGAATGCGGAAATCTCCGAGAACAAGTATCAGGGCGAGATCGGCTGGACGCAACCGACGAGCCTCGGCACCTGGGACACTCTTCTTTCCTATGCCCATTCCGACATTGTCTATATTGCGGGCTTTCTGCATCCCGATCTGAGCGGCACAGTCGATACGCAGGACCAGCATCGGCTCATCAATGATGGCTATTTCGACACCCACATCGCGAACACGCAATTCGATCACCTGACGCTGATCGGTGGCGCCGATATGCTTTACGGATATGGACGGCAGGGCACATACAACGACAACAGCGCATATACCGTACCGCTCAACGGCTCGGTCCTGCCTCCACCGACGACGCAATTGCCGGCGAACGAGATCGGCAGCGTCAACGACAAGCGTAAGTTTCTCGGCCAGTATCTGCAGGCGGATTGGAAACCCGACGACCGCTGGGACGTGACTGCCGGATTCCGGCTCAACGAAACGTTCGAGCACCAATATTCGACGGACTTTTTCCCCACTCCGCCGGCATCCTTTACGGCAATTCCGTCGAACCGCGACCTCATAAAGCCGGCGGGAACGATCGGCGCGAGCTACAAGGTCTGGGAAGAGAATGGCGATGAAGCGGTGCTCTATGCGGACTATCGCAACGCCTTCAAACCGTCGGCGCAGGACTTCGGGCCCGATTTTCAACCCACTGTGCTCTTGCCCGAAACAGCTCAAAGTTACGAAGCGGGTGTGAAGGGCGCGCTGGCGTCGTCCGCATTGAGTTACGACGCCGAAGTGTTCCTGCAAAATTTCCAGAATCTTGTTGTGCCGCTGCCGACCGGCCTTCTCACCAATGCCGCTCATGAGCAACTCAAGGGTTTTGAATTCGAGACTCGTTATGAACTGATGCCCGACCTCGCGATCGCCGCCAATTTTTCGTATCACGATGACCGATTCGGCCAGTATTTCTTCTTCAACGGCGTGAACAGCGTGAATGTGGCCGGCAGAGAGCTCCCGCTCTCGCCGCATATTCTTGCCTCAGGCGGAATCGTCTATGCGCCGGCGCAGGGCTTCAATGGCACGATCGTTGTGAACTATATCGGTCAGCGCTATCTCGACGAAGAGAACACGGCGCCTGTCGGCGGATATGTGGCGCTCGCTGCGACGGCCGGCTATCGCATCGACCGCTTTCTTGTGTCCCTTGAGGGCACGAATTTGACGAACCAGCGCCCGCCGGTGAGCGCGAGCGAATTCGGTAGCCAGTCGTTCTACCTCCTGAATGCGCGCATGCTGTGGCTTAGGTTGGGATACGCTTTGTAGTTCGCCTCAATTCACTGCGATTGTCACAACGTCGCGAACTGCCCGCCCGCCGTGGCGATCGTTGGGAACGATTAACCGAATACCGTCCGGTGGACAAACACTTTGCAGATTAGTGACTCTCACTGAGTCAATTCGCAACGATTGGCATGGATGATACCCGCCCGCTAAAGAGAGAGATTTGGCATGTCAGGAAAAATTTTGTTTTACGGAATCGCAGCAGTTGTTGTTGCGCTAGTTATACACAGCCACGCCCCAGAAGATGATCACCAATCAACCACCGAGGCGAACGCAGCAGCGCTCAGAAAAACGTCAGACGATCTTCCTGAGCAAATTGCCGCCGATCCAAAGAAACTCAAAACGCTCCTGTGCTTGGGTATAAGTCCGTATGAAGACCCACAACCAGCGAATCTTCCGCGCCCCTCGGCGGAGGAATGCAAACAGATTCTGGGCGTGACCCCAAAAACCTCAATACCTTCCGATAATTCACCAGCCGCTCAGTATGAAACGATCCGCACGCGGTACCTAGATAACACTCGCAGGCTATGGTTCGCGATTGGTTGCGGAATCGTCGATGAGCAATCCACCAATCCCTTATTCAGATCGATGCAAATCGGGCTCGCAAACGCACTGGATATCTCTAACGGCATTGATCCGCATGGAGATGCGGCGGGACAAGTTGTTGATCCACAACTCTTGCCGATGATTCAGAAAGCTACCCGTGAGGGAATTGGGATGGCGCATGACACCACGCACCATGTCTGCGATTACTGGCGCAACAATCCCGATGCGGCTCTCAGATTGAAGCAAGTAGTGGCAGACGCCGCAAACGGAATCCCGCCGTAAGATCGGGGTCAGACTCGCAATGGCCGCGTGGTGGGTTTGGTGGCTCTCACCGCACATGCACCACGCGCCGGTACGAGAGCGCTTCGGCCACATGCACGCGCGCGACCGTTTCGCTGCCGGCGAGGTCGGCGATGGTGCGCGCGACCTTGAGCACGCGGTGATAACCGCGCGCAGTCAGGCGCATCGCCGATGCAGCTTCCGTCAACAGTTTCGCGCCTGAAGGCTCTGGAGTCGCAACGCGGTCGAGCAACTCGCCTTCCGCCTCCGCGTTCGTGCGCAGGCCCGAACCGTCGTAGCGCCGCCTTTGCGTCTCGCGCGCTCTTGCCACGCGTTCGGCAATCTGCGCGGTGCCTTCCGCGGGCGGCGGCAGGGCTAGATCCTGTGCGCTGACGCCTGCAACTTCGACGTGAATATCGATGCGGTCGAGCAGCGGACCGGAGAGCCGGCCCTGATAATCGGCGCCACATTTGGGCGCGCGTCCGCAAGCCTGCCCGGCATCGCCCAGATAGCCGCAGCGGCAGGGATTCATCGCCGCAACGAGCTGAAAGCGTGCGGGATAGCGGACATGCGCGTTGGCGCGCGCCACGACCGCCTCGCCGCTTTCGATCGGCTGGCGGAGTGAATCGAGAACCGCGCGCTGGAATTCCGGTATTAGGTAGCAGAGTTCCAAGGCAAAAACCCTTGTAATTCCGCGACTTAGTACCATTGGAGTCCCAGTGGGAAAGGCAAATTGCAGACCTACCTCTCAAGGCCCCGTTTGGGCTTCTATCTGCGCGTGCGGTAGGAGTCCGGCATGCGCCTTAAGCCCCTCGATGCCGTTGCAATTCTTGGCATGCCATTGGCTGTCGTTGGCATGATTGCCGATGACACGGGTATCGTCGCTGGCTGTTTTATCTTATCGGCGGCAGTAATTTCGTTCGCCGTACTTCGACACACCGAACTGACGATCTGGATTCGCATCATGGTGTGCGGACTAACATGCGCTCTTTTTACCGCCGCTGGCGTATTGATTTGGCACCGCAATTATGAGTCCGAGCTGCAAAAGAATACAGGACTGTTGGAGCCGGCGAGTGATCGCGTTCAGGCTAAGGTATGCGGGTTGCCGTCTAGCGATTACGTCATGTTGTTCATGGGTTCCAACACTTTTGTTCCGAACGTATTTCCAGCGACCGTAATATCTATGCAAGGGGAACCAATATTACAGATAGACCAATCCGGAGAGAACCTAGTTATAAGGAAGCTAATCCTTTTGGATGACAGGAATGACGTTTTAGTTGATATTGATCAAGATCACGTATGGATAAAACCAGACGTGCACTTCGATAAACCAGACACAAGCACAATTATTGTGCACGATCATTTAGGCAAGATTGTTCTCAGACTTAGGTTTCATAATCCAAACGTGCTGGAGATAACTGGGACGTTTCATCACCCTGGAGACGAGGCGTTGGTGATTAGTACGAAGAGCATTAGGTACGACAACTTACCAAAGTTTTGGATGAATTGTTTCAGAGGTCCGCATCTGGACGCCGGAACATATGGCATCAGGGTCATTGCCTAACTATATATCTTCGAGCCTCAACCCCTCCATTTCGAGAGCCGCCAGAGAGGCCAGAAAAAACGTAGCTGCAAACGTCCCACGGGCCAGCTTGGCCGTGATGGAGTTCCTGGTCTCTCCCTTTAGGCCATGCTTACCCAACCGCTCTGATAGGTCATCGTAGGTCAATCCTGCCCGTTTCAATTCGGCCTTCAGGAACCGGGACGCTCGGTCCGCGATCTCCGCCTCATTCTTCGCAAAAGCAGCCATGCATTCCTCACATGCCAGATGTGACAGAATGACACTATAAACGACGCTTATTCCTGTTGCAAGCGGTCCAGATCTGCCATATATGGCAGATACAGGACGTTTGAGACAGCAAATGGCGCAGCACTTCCTTCTCAGCACAAAGGCCCGGACGCTCAGTCTGGCGAACGTGCTGCGCCTTTCCGACGAAGAGGCTTACGACCGCTTCAAGGCTATCCGGTTTGCGGACAACGGCGGCGAAGCGTTTTGTCCCAAGTGCGGTTCCGTCGATACCTGGGCGCTCCCGAACCGGAAAATGTGGCGCTGCAAAGCTTGTCCCTGCCAGTTCTCGCTTACGTCGGGAACGATCTTCGCCAGCCGCAAGCTCTCGTTCCGGGACATTCTGGCGGCTATCGCGATCTTCGCGAACGGCGCGAAAGGTCACTCCGCGTTGCAGCTGAGCCGCGATCTCGACGTGCAATATAAAACGGCCTTCGTGATGGCCCACAAGCTTCGTGAAGCGATGGGGAACGAAGGCAAGTTCAAGACGCTTTCCGGTTCCGTCGAAGTGGATGGCGGCTATTTCGGCGGCTACATCAAACCGTCAAACCAAAAAGAGCATCGCCGCGATTTGCGCCTTGCGGCAAATCAGAACGGCAAGCGTGAATGCGTTGTGGTCATGCGCGAGCGCAACGGCCGGACCGTTCCCTACGTTTGCAAGACCGAAGATCAAGCCGTTCCGGTCGTTCGCTCGCATGTCGCGAACGGCGCAACGGTCTATGCCGACGAAGCTTCAATGTGGGACGCGCTGCACGCTTCCTACGCGACGAAGCGGATCAATCATTCCGTCGAATATGCGAACGGCGATGCATCGATCAATTGGGCGGAAAGCTACTTCTCCCGCCTTCGTCGCGCGGAAGTCGGCATTCATCATTCCGTCGCTGGCCCGTACCTCGCGGCTTACGCTGGCGAAATGGCATGGAGAGAAGACGCAAGGCGCGTTGACAACGGCGCGCAGTATCTTCGCATCACGCGCGCGGCGGCGGTTCATCCGGTTTCGCGCCAGTGGAAGGGTTACTGGCAGAAGCGGCGTGCAGCTTAGTGCGGTCCTGCGCCAGTGCATTGGTATGTCACGGTAACAAGCATATTCAAGCAGTTCCCGTAGCCGTTGAACTGCTGGCAATGATTTATTTGTCCGCCGAAAGCCTGTGCGTCCGTGTAGCCCCAAGCCTTACAGCGCGCTTGAGCCGTAACTAGAGCCAAGTTCATATCGACCACAGGCTTCTGAAACATCCCATATTCGTAAGAGAGATTGACCGTGCCATCGGCGCGACTTCCGCCGGTGGCTTGCAATGTCTCAGGTGTCGCGCACGCGGAAAGAGAAAGTATTGCCGCCGCATAGGTCGCGATCGCGAAAAGTTTCATACAGATTCTCCCCCGTACAAGGGGTAAATCATATCACGAATTCTCCGGTGTCTTTAGCCTTTCTCTGTCCCACCACCCTTTAATGGCACCACTTTCAGCGATGGCTTTTGCGAGCGCAACGTTTGCAGCCGATCAAATTCTCTCTTGATTCCTGGGTTTGCATCCAAATCATGCGGAATGAAATGTGCGAGCGCCCGTCGCACTACTTCCTTTGCGTTCGCCCCGTGATGCGCGCGGCAGAAGTCATCTAGCAGCGCATCAATCTCAGGCCCTAAACCAAGGCCCCTTCCGGTCGTGCGCGGCCTAGCCATATCCCCGCCATTGCGTTAATTAGCGCAAATTAGTATCTTCTGGGGCAGTGATTCGCGACTCGCCTTCGGGCAAGTCAAGCGGTTAAATGAAAAAGGCCCCCTGAAAAGGGGCCTAAATGAGTGGCGACGCCGCCGGGTCTCGAACCCGGAACCTGGGGGGTCAGAACCCCCGCTCTGTCCAATTGATCTACGGCGTCAACACTTTAGGGGGTCGGTCAGGTTGCACTGATCGACCCCCGCACTGCCTGCCGGTTCGACGCGGTAATCCGGTGGATACACGTTCCTCGTTCTCGGCCGGCCTACCCAGCCGTTAGCAGATTCGTCGCCATCCAGATTTTGTGCCGCCGCGAGCGACAGACCCGAATTATGGACGCGCGGATTGCGACCCGGCAAGAGATAAGTGGTAAACGTTCGTCTACCCACAACATCTTGTAGCTTGTCGAACGTGGCGGAATTGCTGGGAGATTCGGCGAGTCAAGATGTCCCGCGCGGTCATCCGCAGAAATATTTTCATTGCCAAACCGCGCTGCGAAACGGCGAGTCGTCAATCCGTCCGCATACGTCGCAGCAAATCAACGGAAGCGGCGCTGGCGCTGAAAGAGCGCCTTACGGAAGCCGACAGAATCGAATTCGAGGATCGTCAATTCAGCAGCCATTAAGCGTGACGCGATCATTTTATTGCTAATTTGTCTCAATTCCGGCTAATCCCGCGCCGCATGACTAATTGCCCGACTTGCGGAGTAGAGCTTCACGATATTCCGGACGACGTTGGGATTGATCCCAGCCGTTTCGAAGTCCATGCGGCGGGAAAGACAATACGACTCACACCTAGGCAGTTCGAGTTGTTCGCGGCGCTCTACCACAAGCTCGGCATTACGATATCGAAGAAGGCGCTAATCGCGCGGCTCTACAAGCTTAGACCGCATCGCGCGGCGCCGAACACAAAAACACTGGATGTATGGATCAGCATTCTGCGCAAGAAAATGCGGCCGTTCGGCTTCCGCATTGAAGCGCGGTGGGGCCTCGGTGTGGCGTTGTTCAGGGAACCAAGAATGGCCGTCACCCCGGAGCTGACGAAAGACGCCCCATAGCGCAGCAAGGGCCGGGAAAAGTAGCAAGCGACCGGACGCTAGAAGGGTCGCCCGGTCGCCGGCCATAAGGGGCCAGATCCAAGGCCGCGCGCTGCACGGCCTGTCCCGTCCGCGCGAAATCTAGCATCATCCGTAAGATGTAAGATGCAGGGCTGCATCCTACGCGGCCACGATCTCCCAATTGAGCATATCGCCCGGTCCCGGGGATGATTTCAGAATCTTTTTGACCCGTTTCCAGTGGTTCAGGCAGGCTCCCACGCGCTGCGTCATGACCCGGCGCATCACAAGGTCATCCCACGGCAGACCCCGCTCGCGCATAAGCAATTCCGTCAGGTCGCGGGTGTTCATCGGCCCCTTGGCCGTCCGTAGCGCGTCTAGGAGTATCCGGGTTACTTCCCCCTTGAACGCGCTGTGAGGCGGCGGGACGGGCCGTGGGCCGTGCTCAGATAGATCTATGTCCGGCTTGAACAGGCGGATGGACGCTTCGACGTGATCAAGGTTGCAGACGGCAACCTTCAATTTCCGCTGTAGGTCTTCGATCTGCCCGGCGATCTCGCGGCGCTTCTCTATCAGGCCGGTGACAACGTGCGGGAGTGGTTTGGTTAGGTCGCCCATTCACAGAAATTAGGTGACAGGCCTTCCGATTTCTCTGGAACTCTGCTACCTAATACCGTGGAATTCCGGAAGTTCGTCCAGAAACAAAACGCCGAGATGGGCGAGCGACACCTCGCCCGGCTTGACACGCACGCCGCCGCCGACGAG
>Ga0182024_10010922_pt1 | contig 18381 bp, 17 predicted proteins | sample P32metaG_FD_120480 | JGI IMG/M metagenome (GOLD analysis project Ga0182024, IMG submission 120480) | Permafrost microbial communities from Stordalen Mire, Sweden - P3-2 metaG (Illumina Assembly) | ecosystem: Environmental > Terrestrial > Soil > Wetlands > Permafrost | place: Sweden: Stordalen... | reverse complement strand
GGGCATCAGCTCGCCGAAGCGCTCGCGGAAGAAATCGGCCCCGTTGATCGCCAGTGCGCCGGTGGTGAGGCCGTGGAAGGAGTGATCGCAGTAAATGACGTCCTGCCGGCCGGTGTAGCAGCGGGCGAATTTGATTGCCCCCTCGATCGACTCGGTGCCGCTGTTGCAGAAGAAGACGCGCGAGAGATCGGCGCCGGTGGCACTGGCGTGCTCGGTCAATTTCTCGGCCGCCAGCCCGCTCAGCAGGCTGCAATCCATGCGGACCAGGTTGGGCATGTCGCGGGCGATGAGTTGCTGGAGGATGGCCCGGACCTTGGGATGGTTCCGCCCCAGGGCGAAGACGCCCCAGCCGGTGAGCAGGTCGAGGTATTTATTGCCGTCGGCATCCCAGAGATAGCACCCTTCGCCACGGACGTAGCCTTTGTCGAAGCCGATGGTTTTCAGCATCTTGACGAAGGCCGGGTTGACGTGCTCGCTGTGCAGGTCGTACTGCCGGCCCTGGTGCTGATCGAGCCATTTGAAGAAATCTGTGTGCATGCTTGTGTCGCCGTGCGTTTGAAGCGTCGAACTTCTCACTTGGATACCAACGAGTGAGCTTGCTTACCGGTTCGCGTCGAACGAGCCGATTATTATTCGACAAAACGGTGATGGTTGGCGTCATCGATCCCCACTTCAACCTCTGCCCGCAACTCCTCCAAGTCTTCCGGCGACAGTCCCTCCTGGTGCTGAATCAGCGCGAGCAGGCCATTCACCACCTCATCGGGCGACCGATATCGGCCGGACATGACCTTCTGTTCCACGAACTTCCGGACCTCAGGGGTAAGCGTTACATTCATTTGAAACCGCCTCTGTGCGACACGGGATTGTATTGCAACACGCGGACCCGGGAAAGTGCAGTTGCATTTTCTGTGCATCCTTTGACTTGCGCTTGCGGGAGGCCGTCTCGCGACGCGCAATGGTTATCGGCCAAGGAGGCTCATGCTCCCCGAACTGCCCGAGTCATGGAAGACGATCGTCGGCGGCGAACTGCAAAAGCCGTATTTCAAGGCGATGGAGTCGTTTGTTGCCGAAGAGCTGGCACTGGGCGAGGTATATCCGCCTCAGGCCGACATTTTCGCGGCGTTGCGTTACACGTCGTTCGAAGAGGTGCGCGTTCTGGTGCTGGGGCAGGACCCTTACCCGGGTGCCGGGCAGGCGCACGGGCTGTGCTTCTCGGTGCAGCCGGGCGTCAAGCCGCCGGCGTCGTTGAGGAACATCTTCAAGGAACTGCACGATGATCTGGGGCATCCGGCTTCGAAGCTCAATGGCTCGCTTGTCCCCTGGGCGAAGCAGGGCGTGCTGCTGCTCAACACGGTGCTGACAGTGCGAGCCGGCAAGCCGCTGTCTCACCGCGGGAAGGGGTGGGAGATCTTCACGGATGCAATTATTGCGGCCGTCGGCCGCAAGGCCGACCGCGTGGCATTCATTCTCTGGGGAGCGCAGGCCCAGGCGAAGAAGAAACTGATCGACACCACGCGGCACCTCGTCCTGCAGTCAGCGCATCCGTCGCCGCTGTCGGCGCATAACGGGTTCTTCGGGAGCAAGCCGTTTTCGCAGGTGAACGCCGACCTCCGTGCGGCGGGAAAGCCGGAGATCGATTGGAAGATCGAGGATGCGCAGGCGTGAGGGGATTCGTCACAGGCACCAAAACGCATCACCCTTGCCGTCTATGGTTGCCGGCTCGGGGCCCTCGTGGACCCAAGCGTCCCAATCGGACAGGACGCGCGCCACTGCCGGGCATTGCCATAGCGAGGGCGTGTTGTCGAGCAGGGCGGTCACCTGCTCGTGCAGGAGGAGGCGGCGGCAGGAGCGGCCGCACAGTCGGGCCTGGAGCAGCAGGTTCCGGGCCAGGGCGACCTTCGCTCCGCCGCGGTCGAGCGTCCGCTGGGCGCCGCGGAGCAGCCGGTACGCTTCCTTGCGGTCTGGCGTGAGCTTGGCCCGCGCGGTCAGGGAGTGATCGGCGCGGTCGATGAAGTAGTTGAGGGCGACCTGGTATCGCTCGGCTTGTCGGAGTGGTTCAACCACCGCTTCGGTATCGCCAAGCATGCGAAAGGCGTCGGCCAGGTCGGCGAGCGTCCGCGCGCGGATGCGGTCCGGCACCGCCGCCGTGCCGGCACAGGCGCGACGCAGCGTCTGGACTGCTTCCCCAGCCCTGCCCTGCCGCGTCAGAGCGTAGCCCTTGTGACCCAGCAGCAGGGACTGCATGGCCGGCTCATCACGCGACTCAGAACTGGTCGCCGGGCGATCCAGAAGCTGCTCGGCTTCTTCAATGAGTTCCCAGAACCGCCGGCCGCCCGGCGCTAACGAGCTCTTTCGCATCACGCCGATGTAATCGATCATCAGCCAGAGCGGCATCTGTGGCGTGCTGGTCTCCGCCGCCAATGTGTCGAGCATCGCCAGCGCCGCTTCCGCTTCACCGCAGCGGGCCCGCGTCCTGGCGACGACCTGCAGCAGCAACCGGCGTTCGTCATCCGGCAGACCTTCCCCGCCGCGGAAAATGATCAGGATCTGCGACGCCTTGGTGTACGCGGCGGCGTAGTCACCCACGTCATACAGGCCCGCGCACTGCCTCACCGGACTGACCGGCCCGCGCCGCTGCGGTTCCGGCGGGACCGGCTTCCAGACCGGCGCATCATCGAGCGGGTCGGCCAGATCCAGGTACATCCCCTTTTCGTTGTAGACGCGCTGCCATTCGGCGGTACACCCTTTGCGGCCGGCGCAACGCCGGATCTGTTCGCCCCGGAACCTGGCGCGTGTTCCCTGCGGCGGCTCGCGCCGCGCCTCCTGGACCCGCTGCGGGTCGATCAACTGGTGCTGCAAGTGCGGCCCCAGCTCCGAGAAGAGCCCCGCCGGCACGATCTGGGCGCACCGCACATCGATCTCGCACAACTCATCGCGCAATTTCAGGAACGCCGGGGCCTGCTCCCAGCACAGACCGTGACTTTTCAGGTGCGCGTCCTGGTTGCGCCGCTCGGCAACCACGGCGGGATGATCGGAAAAGAGAATGGCCTCGTTGAACTGCCAGGAGCCGGCCAACTGGCGATGAGCGTCCCTCGCGCACGTGAGGGCATGGTTCCAGGCTGCGAACGTCTCCGGTTTGACTCCCCGGCGGGTGATGTGCTGGTCGAACAGCAACTTTTTGACCGCCCAGTCAAATACGCCGAGCGCCGCTTGCGGCCCGTGGCGGGCCAGGTCCAGGGCGGCGCGCCAGCGACGGCACACCTCCCGCGCCCAGACGGGCATCGCCTTGCGATCGAGCTGTTGCTCTACGCATTGGAGATAATGCGACTGTACATCCAGCGCCGTGACAGGTGGGCCGGTCACGCGGTCGGCCGTCGTGCGGAAATAAGGGTCCGTCGCGAAGGAATGCAGGGCGATCAACGGACAGGCAAGCTGCATCGTCCCGCCCGGATCGAGGCCGAGCTCCGCCAGCAGGACCACCAGGGCCGTCGAGCCGACCTTGATGAACTGCGATAGTTGCGAGTGGGTGCTGTCCCCGACGATGACGTGCAGCCGCGACATTCCCCGGGACGAAAGCGATTCGTTGCGGCCGTTATAGATGGGACGGTTGCCGGTGGTGGAATCGCCCATGGTCCGCGTGAACAGGTGCACGCGCGGGGACAGGCTGAGCTGGATACCCGGGCACAGCGGGTTCAGCCCGCCGCTGCCGTGCATCACGCGGCTGACCAGGAACGGGATGAGCTGCCGGGGCATCCCGTCGCTGCCGCCGGCGTGTAAGAACGATTCGTGCGAAGCCCAGGTCACGCCGGGGTTGGCGTAACAGATGTTGGACTTGAGCAGCATCGGCGCCTGCTCGGGCCGGCCGGCGGCGCGCAGCTCGCCGGCGAGGTCGGCGATCTCGGCATCGCCGGCGGCCAGATACCGCACCAGCTCCTCCGGCGTGTCCACCTCGGCGGTCGCGAACTCCGGGTGTGCCCCCACATCGGTGTAGAACCTTCCCCCATTCTCAAGGAAAAGCCCGGGTGAGCCCGCGCCGGGCAAGTGCGTAAGCCGGCGGCGAGCCAGGGCCAGGAGGCTTTCGGCCGCACGCACGCGCGACCCCTCGCACGAGCCCGCCACCAGGGCATATTCGGTTTCCATGCCGAAGACTCTGCGCACCACGGCCTCCGTCTGCGGGTTTCACCTGGATGTGCGGTCATTGCGAGCCGCGACCGTAAGGGAGCGGACTAGGAAAAGTCAGAAAAGGGGCAGGTCTTTTCTCCCGCCCCCGGTACTCCGGGGGAGGGCAGGGGAGGGGGCTTGGGTGGTGGACGTAACGTCGGAGAAACCCCCTCCCTAACCCTCCCCCGGAGTACCGGGGGCGGGAACAAGGAGGCCAACATTTTCTGACGTTCAATCGGGGTGGCGGCCGCACGATGGGTTGCCAAGGCACCCAACCGTGTCTGCCAACCGACTCGCTTACGCTCGCGGCTCGTTCGAACCGCCACGCCCTCATTGTCCGCCGTCCTGGCGTATGTTGTTCAGGTACGCCTGGCTGTTGGTCGACAGGGCGCGCTTCACGGCCGCGTCAGCGGCGCTGAGCAGGTCTGCGGCCACGGCATGGAGGGGGTCGGGGCCGGTATCGTCGCTGTTGAATGAGCTTGCCGGCGCTGCCGGGCGTTCCGCTCGTCGTTCGAGAGTTTCCATGATCAGCTCCTTGAAAAGAGAACGTGTTTGCCGCCAGGGCACGCGCCCGTGCAGAGGGTTTATTCCGTGTAATCGTGGCGCCACGTCCGGCCGTACGTTGCGATGGTCGCCGGGACCTTGGCGGTGACCGGCGGCGCTGCGCCCAGGACATCGAGGACGTCGTCGAGCGTATTGCAGCCGCGGGTCAGCCGCTCGAAGCAATCCCGGGTCAAGTGCGGGTCCGGCAGCTCGAGGGTGCGCGTCGCACGGCCGGCGGGGGTGTGCACCTTGAACCGGATCGAATCCCAGTTCACGTCGGCGATTTGCCCCGGCGCCGCCATTTTCAGGAGCGCGGCGCGGGCGAAGGCCCGGGTATCCGGCGGTTCGACCATCGCATGGGCAATCTGACGCTCGGTGACGATGTGCTCGACCGCTCCGACCCGGTCCATCGCCCAGTACAATCCTTGCGAGGGGTTGAGGCTCGCCCACTGGTGGTCCAGGTGCTTCACTTGCACAGAGCCCCAGGTCAACTTCGGGTCGCGGCGCATGGCGTGGGTGATGAGCATCCACTTGTGCACCCAGTCCAGTCGCGGGGCCAGCGCCGGCCAGTCGTTCGCCTGGAGCTTTAAGAGCGTGTCCTGCCACAGATCGAGGATTTCCGGTGCGTCAGGGACCCGGCAGCGGTCTTCCTCGACGAACCGCCGTGCGTGCTCGTGGATGCGAAACTGCAACTCCAGGGCCGTCACGCGCCTGCCGCCTTCCCCCGCTGCCCCGCCTGTAAGCAGCATGGCGGTGGACCGCAGGGTGATGTCGTGGCTCCAGACCTGCACCGCTTCCAGCGGGTCCTCCAGCAACAGTGTCGTATCGACCCATCCCTCGGCGATCATCTGCAGCACGATCTGCATCGTGCCGAATTTCAGGAAGTTCGCCACGTGGCTCAGCGTCGAGTCGTAAAAGATCACGTGCAGGCGGGCCCACTTGTCGGCGGCGCGCGGGCTGAAGTCAGCGAGGTCGGGTCGGCCACACAGGGCCTCGTCGCGCAGATTGACGATCGGCCGCCGATAGGTCGTCTGCCAGCCCGATACGGTCTCGATGAAATCGGCGCGCTGCGACAACTGGAAATCAACGTGGGGTCGGCCGTTCTCGCTGCCGGCCTTGCCCTGGCCGGTGAAGATCATGCTCGAGGCCTGGAAGCCGGCCAGGAACAGCAGGTGGTGCACCTTCTCGTGCAGGATGCGGTCGAAGGCGCGCCGGGGCAGACCGAAGTTGAGGTGCGCGCCCCAGGAGGAGGTCCCATGTCCATCGCTGTTGTTGGCGACCAGCTCGATGTGGCGTCCGGCCGGAAGGCGCTGGTTGGCCGACTCGCGGGCTCGCATGACGATCAGCAGCATCGCGTGCCAGTACGCCACGAACTGCTTCGCTGAGGTGATCTCCGGCAATGCCAGCTCGACGTGCGACATGTCGATGTAGCAGCAGGAACCATTGACCATGGACCACTTGCGGCACCAGTCCTGCGGATTGAACGCCGGCCGGTCGGACTGGCTTGCTTCGGAGTAGAACGACGGCGGCTCATCCTTTTCCGCGGGTGAGCTGACCCCGTCGAACGCCGCGAGGATGGCTTTTGCGGCGGCGATATTGGAGCGAGCCGGATCGACGCCGGTCATGAAATTGGCCAGCTCGATGTCGGCCCCGCCGATTTGCGGCCAGCGCCCCCGGTCCGCGAAATCAATCGTCGGGAGATCGTCGTTGTTTTCCATGGCGCATCCTCTTACAGGGGGTTGAGGAAACGGTGCGGCTTGCTCACGCGCCGGACCGGCGCCTCCAGCGATACGACCTCCATGTCCTGGCGGAGATCGCTCAGATACTGATGGATGTTGTGCCGGGTGAGGCTCGAGGCGAGGTTGGCCTGCGCGTCGACGACGGCGTCCTCGATATCGCGCAGAGTCAGGCCCGGCTCGCCGCCGTCGACTTCCCGGAACGCCGCCGCTTGCCGGGCGGCCCGGCAGAGTTGCTCGATGCAGCGGCCGCTGATCAGTTCCGCGGGCATGATGTTCCGCTGCGTCCCGTCGCGGAACTTGAGCACGGCCAGCGGGCCGGTGGCATTGGGGGCGTAGAACATGCTCACCGCCCGGTCGATCATCCGCTCGCGCTCGGCCGAGCCGGGGTCCCCGTTGCTGTGGAAGGTTAGATGGCCGGGCAGATGGATCGCGAAGATCTCGCGGGCCGCCCGCGCGTCGGGCCGGCCGATAGGCAACTGCAATTCCATGCGGCTGGTCACCGCCGCGTCGAGCATGTCCGGGCGGTTGGTGGCGGCAATCACTACCATGTGGTTGTTTGTGTCCGATTCCATTCCTTGCAGTTCGACCAGCAGGGCGCCCAGGAACTTATCGCCGTGGACGTTTCCGAGTCCGCCTCGGGCCCGGCCGATCGATTCAATCTCATCGATGAACAACAGGCTGATGCCTTCCTGGCGGCGCATCGTTTCAAAAGTTTGCCTGATCTTTCGCTGCGTCGAGCCGACCCACATGTCCTCCCAGGCGCCGGGCTTGACGACGCTCAGGTAGCACTTGCGGCCGGTAATGCGCTGCAGATGACTGCCGGCCACGCGCACCATGTGCGTTTTGCCGGTGCCGGGCGCGCCGTGCAGCATGATGGTCCGCATCATGCCGGTCAGCCCGTAGCGCCGGGCGGTCTCGGGGGCGGTGACGGCCAGGGTCATCGCGGAGACCAGCTTCTGCATGTTCTCCTTTTGCCCGCCGACCATGGTGAGCGGCAGGTCCGGCAGCGGTTGGGCGCGGAACTCCCCGCCCGTGTCGTCGTGCGGGACGTTTTCCAGCGCCAGCCGCGCAGCGGCGTCGTACAGGACGGTGTCGCCCGGACGCCATTCGTTTCCCGACGCCGCGGCCACGCCAATGATGATTTCCTCGTCTCCGCTGCGAACGATCATTCGGCCGTCGCTCAACAGGCGCTGGAACGTGGCGGTCTGTCCGCAGCCTGGCGGCGGGAAGGGGCTGGTTGCCAGCACCGTGGTCATCTTCTGGTTGAGCACGACCTCGTCGCCGATGCGAAGGGCCTTGAGATCGACCTCGGGCGCGACGGAAAGAATCATGCGGTTGTTCCCCGCAACCACTTCCGCCAGCGGCCGGTCGGGGTGCCGGGCGAGGAAGCGCGCCGGGATCAACGGCGGCATCTTCAATGCCGTCACCACCTCGGCGAGTTCCTCGAGGTGGGACTGGGCCTCGAGCAGCCCATCGGTCCGTGCCGCCAGTTGGTCGATCAGGAACTCGTCGAGCGCGGCCCCGGCGCCGCTGTGGCGGATGGCCTGGGCAAGCCGCAGCTTTTCCTCTTTCGACGGCGCGCCTTCGCCGACGGCGGTGAAAACGTCGAAGGGGACAATGTTCCGATCGGTGCGCGTGGCCATGTTGGTTGTCTCCAGCTTTGTGTCAGTGGTCAGTTGTCAGTGGTCAGTTGCCCGACCGGTCGCTGTGCCCTCCAACTGACAACGGACAACTGACCACTGACATCCCGGACCACTGACATCTCGGATAACTGACTGACCACCGCCATCTGCCATGCCCAGCGCTATGAGCAGATCGTGGTCCGGGGATTGATCGGGCGGCGCCAGCAGGTGGAACGGCCGGGCTGCGACCGCACCGTTCTGCCAGCCGTACAGCGCGGGAATGATGCCGGCGGGCCGATTGCTTAAGAGCAGGCCGACCTGCCACGCCCGACAGAACATCGTTCGGTGCAGCGACACGTCGGTGGTACTGAAGAAGATGCCGTTAAGCGAGCAATTGGCGCGTTTTTCCGCGGTGCATTTGCCGCAGAAGTCGGGATGACTGTGGAACCACCCGACGATGCTTTCATCGCTCTGGCGCAGCGCCAGCGCCTCCCGTGCCGCCGCCCAGGTCCGGTCGGTGAACGTCACCTGCATCTTGCGCTGGTCCGTGTGCTGCGCAGGAAGATGAGCGGTGATCTCCAGAAAGACCCCGGCTGCGCCGGCGGCCGCGTCGCGGCGCAGCCGGCCGATGAGGACCCCGCCGGTCTCCAGGTCGCCGGCGGCACGGACCCGATCGACGCATTGCTCGACCACGGCCTGGGCGACGAAGACGTCAAGGACACCATCGTCCGTGTCGCTTCGTACGCCCAGGCCCATGGATCGATCGAGGAATTCCTGGCGCGAGGATTCGACCATCACCAGGGGCGTCTCGATCTCTTCCACGTCCAGCAGCGCCATGCGGCCAGACGGCGCTTCGGGCTGCTCGCGCCGCGCGGCGAGCACTCGATACCGGAACACTTCGCCATTCTTCAGGTTACCGGCATCGACGAGCTTGCCGGCGACGCGCCTCGACTCGGCGTCGAAGCAGCTCAGGCCGAAGCTGGCGCCGTGCCGCTGGCCGGTCGGACCGCTCATCTCGATTCGCACCCCACCGACGAGCGGCGCACCGCGCTTAAGGTGCCACACGGGTGACAAATCGGCCGGCGGCTGCGACATGGCCGCGGCGAGCACGCCGTGGCGGATGCCGCTGAAATGCACGTGCTCCGCCAGCGGCGCCCAATCGGGCGACACCAGCGACCGGCCCAGTGGCCGGCCGCCGGAATCGAACACGTCGATGGCAAACTCGTGTTCCTGGCGGATCATCGACTCACCCGGCATTGATGGAGGGGCTGAGCAGCAGCTCGTCGTCTTCGCGCAAGGCTTCGGCGACGCGCTCGGCTGCTTGCAGGTGCCTGCCCTCGCGCTCCAGGCGGGCGCTGTAGGTAAGGGGCCGGCCATCGGCCATTGCCGGCAGACCCATCCGCGGGACCAGCGTGTCGAGCAGCTCACCCACGGTCGTTTCCGTGTCGCCCGAGGCAACGCGGACCTTCATCTTCTTCTGGCCGGTCACGTCGGTAACGCAGAGCGTCAACGGCGGGGCGTCGGGCGGCGCGCTGGCCGGTGGGGCTTGTTTTGGCTTCGTCTGGGTCGCAATCATGGGAGCATCCTTTCCAAAAAAACAGACTCTCGCTTCTCAGCCGCCTCCGGGAACGTCCCGGAGCCGCGGCTCGAATGAGCGAGATACAATTCGACAATTTCCGGCTCAGACAGCAGCAACTGGACCTCCGGCCCGGCGAGCTGGCAGGCGACGGACAATGCCGACAGCGCCTCGGCCAACTCTTCGCCGCCGCCGTCGGCCGGGATGCCGACCTCAAATCCGGCGATCCATTCACCCGGCGATTCCCGCAAGCGGCCGCGCGCCAGGCGCATTCGGTCCGACACCTCGGCAAGCATTGTCTCCACCGCCCGTCGGCATGCAGGCGATTGAGCCGCCTCTTCGCCGCCGCCCCCCGGTTCGTGGGCCGCGGCGGTGAGATGAACCCACGCACTGATCCCACCGTCCGCGGCCCGCTCCAAGTGCGCGTAAAACGGCGGCCCTTCGCGATGCACTTCCAGCTTCACCAGGCAATCGCCGGCGCGCTCGCTGCACGGCCATCCGGACTCGGCGCACAGCGAGGCAACCGTGGCGAGGCCGCTAGCGGCCGCTGGCTGGTCCTGGATGGTTGCGGAGGTATTCACGGTCGGCCTCCCGGGACCTCTTCGATCTTCACCGCGCGGCGGCGCAGCGGCCGGGGATCAACAGGGAACCTGGCGAGGTTGGCGCGAGCAAACTCAGCAGCCACCGGGTCCAGGGGGTCCGCTGTCGCATATTTCTGGTAGGTGATGATCTCGTACAGTTGGAAGAGGATGCTCACCAGGTCTGTCCCCATGCGCAGGTTGCCGGCGCAGATGTATGGAGCGCGCACATTGGGATGGAATATGCCCGCCGCCGGCTCCAGCCATGTCAGCAGGCGAATCGGGTTCGGCCTGGTCTTCAAGTAGTCGTCGTGGAAGGCAATCCCGACCCGGAACAGTTCCCCTTCGACGATCTGGCCAGAAGTGTGGCGTACCAGGCCGCGGCAATGGAACTCGGCTATGTATCTCTGCGGGACCTCGCCGGGTGCGGGAAACAGCACGACTCGGTCGCTCGCCGCGCAAAGCGCCATGGCCGCATCGTGGCTCTTTCGGAGGAAGGCCGTGAGGATTGGATCAGGCATGGAGCACCTCGCGGGAGTTTGCTGCGGCGCCGACTTGGAGGTGACGGTCGCCCTGGCTGGTTGACAGGCGGAGAACATCACCCTCGACGATGCCGAGTGCCGCGAGCGGCCGGCGCAGCCAGGGTGAGCTCGGGCCCGGCCAAGCCGCGTCGAGCCGGTCGAGTTGATCGAACCCCGGCGCGACCATGGCGGCGCCGCAACGGGAGCAGGTGAGTTGGCGGCGCGTGAGCCGGCGTTCCAGGCGGAGCAGTTCCCGCCGCGCCCCACAAGCGCTGCAAACCAGCGCACGCGCGAATGTCTTGCCGGGCACGGATAGCGCCTGCCCCTGACGCAGCGCCTGGCCGAGAGTGAGGCGGGCAGGCGATTGGCGGAGCCCTACGATGCGCCAGGGGTCGTGCTCGCATCGGCACTGGCGATTGACGCCGATGGCCGTCACGAACAGCTTGTGCGTGAGAGCGCAGTACGTGATCTGTCTGCCGGCGGCATGGTCGCCATCCATCAGTTTCTTCAGCTCGATCGCCGTCATCGACGCCGCCAGCGCGCCCAATGCCGCCGGGGCATTGGTAGAAGGCGCAGCGTCCTCTGGCTTACAGGGGTTCGGCGATTCGATCAGGTTATAGTCTTCATCCGACCAGCCGCACTGGATGCAGGAACAGTCGGGATCCGAACGATGCACGTTCACTCGGGCCAGGAGTTGAGACGGTTCCACGCCCGCATCGATCAGCGTCATACCGAGCCGGCGTGCGGCCTGGTTGGCACAGGAGCGGGCCAGGCGGGAGTCGAGCCCGCAGAGCATCACATCGGCGCGGAGCCGGCCGAGAGGCACGTCTTGCAGCTTGGCGTGGATCGGGCGGATGACCAGGCCGGGATTGATCCGCCGCAGCCGCCCGGCGGTCACGTCCACCTTGGCGCGGCCGACGTCCGCCTGTTCGATTGCCTGGCCGGCGACGTTTTTGCTTTCGTATGTGCCTTGATCGATCAGGGTGATCTCGGCAACTCCCATGCGAGCAATGAGATCGGCGGCCTGGGAACCGATATTGCCCAGCCCGACGAGAACAATCCGCCGGACCCGGGCCGCGGTCGGACGCAAGGGCTTCCGTTCAGAAGCGGCTTCAAGGCTCTTCCGGGTGCCATGGGCAAGCGTGGTCATGTCAGAGTCCCTCCGGCGTCCAGGCGAACCCCGCGTCGATGGTGGCGGGCGCTTCGCAGCCGCAGCAGCGCTCAGCGTACAGCCAGCACCCCAGGTCCTCGTTCTGGTGGTACCAGAGGTTGCATCTGCACCGCACGGCCATCGAGCTCTTCGCTATGGGTCCGCCGCATCGGGCGCAGCAGGTCCCTTCGCGGCCGGCGAAGGCCTCGGGGCGGACCAATCTCTCGGATGTGTAGTACCATTGCTGCCGTCCAAGGCGGACCTCGTCCCGGTCAGCCAGGATGCGCATCCCGAAAATCGGCGCGCCATTCACACGGGCGTTCGATCCCGGCGCGGCCAGCAGCACCCACGGCCCGTCTGGGGCCCGGGACCCGCGCACCAGCGCCGCCGGATCGACCTCGATGCCGGCGGCGCCATCGCCCGGCGCCCGTCGGACCGGTACGGCGCCTAGCTCGTCGCGCAGGGCGAATGGTCCTGTGGTCAACCAGGCCACGCCCCACTCGCCGTCGCAATGTACCCACATGGCGGCCATCTAAAGCCTCCGAAAAGCGCAACTCCGCGGCTGGGCCCACCGTCGAGAGGCGACATTACCGCATCCGTCGCATACGCTTCGATGTGGAACATAGACAAGGAGGACTGGACAAAGAAATGGCCACCATCATCTGCATCTTCATAGACACGATGGTGGGCGCGGAGGTGATTCGGTTCGACCCCCGAAGCTTGCGACGGTCATGCCGGGTCGGCGTCGGCGGGCCGGAGCGGCTGGCGGGATGATGGGGCGGGTTCGGACGCATCGGACGGGGCGCGGCCCACGAGGTGGATCTTCACCGGATGAAGCAGCCTCGCGCCGCTGTTTTTCACCCGCGAAATCAGCGGCGGAAGGGACTTACCGCCTGCCGCGGGCGATTTCAGGATCCTGCACAATTTGTAGGTGTAGGTCGTAATCGTTGAGGCCAGGGGCGGATCGACTCGTCGATTTTCGTCAAAAACCTTGGCGAGCTCCCTGGCGTTGCGAAAGCCTTTCAGGTCGCTGGGGAGGCGCGCATCTTCGACCATTGCCTGCTGCAGCAGAACGATGAGCCGAGCCAGTCTTCCGGGCAACTCCCGCACACCCGAGGCACCTTCGATCCGGCAACAGATCTGGGCACGTTTCCCGTTGGGGAAAAGGTACAATTCCCAGTTCGGTGCATCCTCGCTCTCAGTGGTTCCGGTCATGGGGCCCTCATTCCGTCGGCGGACGGCAAAGCACACTCCCCTTGGGAAAGATGCGTTTGAGATGATCCCACGCGGGTGCTCGTGCGCCCGCGGGTCAGCGATAGCGGTCTTACACGGTGGCGCGACGCCGCTAGGCAACGCGCGGCAAAAAGAGGAATAGAGGTGGATGGCTGCCGGTGCTCGAAGGGCGATGAACCGCGCAATTCCTCGCGTGGGTTGGCCCGTGCAGCCGGGGGAATGGCTGGTCGTTGCCGGCGCTGCGCCGGGATCGCGCCGGTGGCCCGGCGGCGGCCATGAACTGGTCTTCCGCAATCCGTTGCGTCCGTCCTTCATCATCGGCCTGCACATTCAACCTCGCTCCGCCATGTGTAAACCTGATACAATCATTACCTGAGCGCGGTGTCAACTGGCAGGAAACTACCCTGCGGGTGCGGATCGACTAAAGGCGGGGGTTCCGGCGCGATTCGTGTACATGGTGTCCACACTCCATACTCATCGGCCAATTCTGCACTTGTATACGAAACGTGCCTGAACGTCCAAGAAATGTCATGGGCCGGGGACGGTTTGGCGATCCGGGCGCCCCCGCGTAACATCGGCAAAAAATATTTTTGGAGAAAATATGCAAATCGAGATCCGGCTCAAGAAGTTGCTGGCCGACTACGGGCTGGACGGCCACGGAGTCACCCAGCAAATCGCCGACGAGATCGACCTGCATCGCCACACGGTCCGCAAACTTTACAACAACCGGCACCTCAATCCATCGCTGAAAGTGCTCGGGCGGTTGTGTGACTGGCTCGTGAAGCACAATGTGCCGGCGGACAGCCTGCCGGCGGCGCTGTTTGGCGCCGAAGCAGGCGGTTTGTGGGAAGCCGCGGCAGCGCCGGGCATGGTCACCATCTACCTGGGCGAATACCGGCAATTCATTGCCCGCTCGCATACCCCGTGGGTCTCGCGGCGGGACGCCTCGGTTGAGACGGGGATCATACGCTGGCTTTCCACGCCCGGCGTCTGTGGGGGTTCGCAGCCGGTCCTGGAAACCCAATACCTGCCTTTCCGCGTCGATGTAAGTGCCCAGCGCGTCAGGAAAAAGGCGCTCAAACAGGACCAATCCGCCGCCATCAGCATGTACCGGAAAATGCGCGCGGACCTGAACCGTTCCAGCGTCATCCTGGTTGGCAGCCAGCGGATCAACCGCCTGGTGGAGACGCTGGTCGCGGACCTGTTTGGCTGTTCGCCGTTTGTGGCTGAGTCCGCGGAAATCCGCGTTCCCTTTTATCTGGCCTACCAGAGCCGGATGCGCCCCGTGGAAAGCTGTTTCGGCGGGTTGCGGAACCCGCCGGGCAAAAAAGGCAAGTTTATCAAAGGGACGCACTACCTGAACAGCGCCGATCAGTGGCTCTGCCACCCGTGGATCGCCAGGACGCAGGACTCCGGCATCGTCATCACATCGTATGAACCGGGAACCAAAGGACTGCTGCTGGCGGTGTTCGGACTGTCTGGCCGCGCCAGCGAAGCGTTGGGCCGCTATCTGATGCAGAACGTGACGCCGTTCTGGCCTCCCTACGCTGAGAAGGGAGGGCGAAAAATCGGGGTGTATGTCTGCAAGATCACCTATCCGCCATCGTCAGAGGCGCCGGGCGAGCCGGGCGAGGCGAAGGATGTGGAGGTGGTCCCGATCGACGCTACGATCCTGACCAAATACCTCAAGTCGAGGTAGTGGTGATGCTACAATTGCCGCATGGCGGATGCGACACGAGCCACCAATCGCCCCAGGCGCCCTACCGACAGTTCCGAGACGCCGGGCGGGGCGCGGTACGACGCCATTCACCGCGCGCTGCTGGCGGGGTTGCTGGGGAACGTCGGCACCAAATCCCGGACCGATGAGCACGAATATCTGGCCGGGCGGGGGAAGAAGTTCCACCTGTTCCCCGGGTCGTCGCTGTTCCGCAAGCGGCCGCCGTGGGTCATGGCGGCGGAACTGGCCGAAACCACGCGCCTCTACGCGCGTACGGTTGCCCGTATCGACCCGCAGTGGATCGAGAGCGTGGGCGACCACCTGGTCCAGCGCACCTACGTCGAGCCGCACTGGCAAATGGAGACGGCCCACGTCGTCGCCTACGAGCGCGTGACGCTGCACGGCCTGGTGATCGTCGCCCGGCGGCGTGTGCATTACGGGCCGATCGACCCCAAGGCGTCGCGCGAGATCTTCATCCGCCAGGCCCTGGTCGAGGGCGAATTCCGCACCGACGCTCCCTATTTCCGGCACAACCGTTCGCTGCTCCGTGACGTCGGTCTTATGGAAGGCAAGCTCCGCCGCCACGATGTGCTTGTTGATGCCGAATCGCGGTTCGCGTTTTATGCCGCGCGCATTCCCGCCGGGATCTATAACGGGCCGTTGTTCGAGAAATGGCGCCGTCAAATCGAGGCGAAGGACCGGCGTCGCCTGTTCATGACGCGCGAGGACCTGATCGCCTCGGGCCCGGCACGCCCGCTGGCCCCGCCGGAACTGTTCCCGGACTCGATCGTAATCCCCGAGATGGGCGACCTGAGACTGCCGTTGTCGTACCGCTTTGATCCTGCCGACCCGGCCGACGGCGTGTCCGTCACCGTCCCGCTGGCTGCCTTGAACCAGCTCCCATCGCAACGCTTCGATTGGCTGGTGCCGGGATGGCTGGAAGAGAAGACCGCCGCCCTCATCAAGACGCTGCCCAAGGACTTGCGCGTGCACTTTATCCCCGCCCCCGACACCGCCAAAGCGGTCGCGCCGATGCTCCGGTTTGGCGAGGGAGACCTGATCGCCTCGATCGCCTGGCAACTGGGCCGGCGCAGCGAGATCCACGTCCCCCGCGATGCCTGGCAGCCCGAGGCGCTGCCCGACTGGCTGCGGATGAACTTCGTCGTCGTCGATGACGTGGGCAAGCCGATCGAGATGGGGCGAGACCTCGAGGAGATCCGCCGAAAGCTCCGCATCGAGGTGAAGGAGACTTTCGCCAGCCTGCCGCAAAGCGAATGGCATCGCGACGGCATCACGCGGTGGGATTTTCCCGACCTGCCCGAGCAGGTCGAAGTCGTCCGCCCCGGCATCACGCTGCGCGGCTTCCCTGCGCTGGTTGACGCTGGCGAGAGCGTCTCGCTGCGCCTCATGGATACGCTCGACGCCGCCCGGACAGCCATGCGCGGCGGGCTGCGGCGGCTCTTCGCCCTCCAGCTTGCCGAGCAGATGAAATACCTTGCCCGCAACCTGCCCGGCATCGATCGGATGGCCCTGCACTACGCCACCATCGGTCCCAGCGCCGACCTGCGCCGCGACCTCATCCAGGTCATCACCGACCGCGCCCTGTTCGGCGACGAGGACGCCCTGGGGCTGATCCGCAAGAAAGAAGAATTCGTTTCTCGCGCCGAGGCCGGCTGGCGCCGCCTCAGCGCCGCAACGGCCGAGACCTGCGATCTCGTCGATCAAATCCTCGCCAGCCATCAGGAGCTGGCAAGGCGGCTATCCGCGTCGTTCCCGCCGCTGCTCGCTCCCTCCATCGCCGACCTGCGTCAACAGTTGGCGGCCCTGCTGCCGCGCGGGTTCGTCACCGCCACGCCCTTCGCGTGGCTCCGGCAGTTCCCCCGCTACCTCAAGGCGGCCGAGGTCCGCCTGCGCAAGCTGACCAATGCCGGCGCCGCCCGCGACATGCAGGTGTTGCAGGAGATCACGCCGCTCTGGCAGCAGTACGTCCGCCGGGCGGAACTGCACCGCCTCCGCGGCATTGCCGACCCGGCGCTGCAGCAATACCGATGGATGCTGGAAGAACTGCGTGTGTCGCTGTTCGCGCAGGAGTTGAAGACGAGCGTGCCGGTATCGCTCAAGCGGCTGCAAGCGCTTTGGGACGAGGTGAAGAGCTAAGGGACCGGAACTGGCCACGCCGTGTTTGCCGTATGCACCGCGTGGACGGGGACGAGTGGGAACGGTAAACTGTAAAGAGATGGAGCAATCCCTATGACGGTGCTTGCTGAACCGAAACTCATGTCGATCGACCGGTTTGTCGCCAACCCAGACTTGAAGGGTTACGAACTGATCGACGGCATTTTGGTTGAAAGGAAGCCCATGGGGGCATTGTCGGATTTTGTGGCGCAACAGATCTCCCGCAGGCTGGGCAACTTCTGCGAAGAGAACAACGCCGGCTATGTTTTCGGCTCCGAGACCACCTATCGCTGCTTCGACCACCCGGATACCGGTCGTCAGTGCGACGTGTCATACATCCGCCGGGGAAGGTTACCCGGCGAACGAATCCCCGAGAGCTATATCGAAATACCGCCCGATCTGGCGGTGGAAGTCGTTTCGCCCAACGATCTTGCCTACAAGGTGGAGGCGAAGGTGAGTCTGTACTTGGAGTACGGTTTCGGCGAGGTGTGGCTCGTCTATCCCAATCTACAAACCATCCACGTTTACCGGCCAGATGAGCCCATCCTCCGGTTCGGCGCGGGTCAAACCATCGTCGGTCGGGGGCCGCTGGCAGGCTTCTCGTGCGCGGTGAACCGGTTCTTTCCCGAATCTCCAGAGCTCTTGATCCAGGAAGGAATTGATGGCTGAAGCATCACAGTCTTCCGAGAAGCTCCAACTCGTCGAGGATCTGTGGGACGACTTGGCCGCGGTGCCTGAATCGGTCCCCGTCCACAGTTGGCAGAAAGAAGAGTTGGATCGGCGCAGAGCCAACCTTCTGGCCAATCCGGCTTCAGGGCTTTCGTGGGAAGAAGTCAAGCGAAGGGTCCGTATCAAGTATGGCCGCTGAATTCATCCTGGCGCCGGAAGCCGAACACGACGTCGCCGAGGCGTACGGTTGGTACGAAGCACGACGAATCGGCCTTGGAGAGGAGTTGCTCGGTCCTGCGTCACTTCGCCGCCGCATCCACCGGCTCGGGCCGGTTCGCGTACATCAGGTTGCGCATCGCGACCCAGTACGTCTTGAACAGGTACACCGCCGACAGGACCACCGCGCCGCACAGGACGTACAAATACGCGGTCTCGAACCTCCAGGCTTTTAACGGCCATCTGGCAAGGAACACCTGGAACCCGCCGACCATGGCGATCCCCAGGATGCCGACCGGCAGGTAATGGGCAGCGTGGTAATGCAGGGCCCGCAAGACCACCGGACGCGGCAGACGGATGCCCCGGTAGGTGGCCTCGAAGGTGGTCAGGGTGGCGGCAATCGAGTTCATCACGAACAGGAAAAGGTAAGTTGCAAGAATAAAAACCGGGAAGGAGAGCAGGAAAACGGTCCTCTCCCTCG
>Ga0182024_10010921_pt1 | contig 18381 bp, 17 predicted proteins | sample P32metaG_FD_120480 | JGI IMG/M metagenome (GOLD analysis project Ga0182024, IMG submission 120480) | Permafrost microbial communities from Stordalen Mire, Sweden - P3-2 metaG (Illumina Assembly) | ecosystem: Environmental > Terrestrial > Soil > Wetlands > Permafrost | place: Sweden: Stordalen... | reverse complement strand
TCGATTCGCCCCCCTTCCATACCTCTTTCCTTCATGAATTCGGGAATCGGGCAGACTCCATGGTCCGAGGTGAGCACAATCAAACAGTTGTCCAAACCTAATTTTGAGTCAACATATTGAAAAAGACCTGAAAGTGATTGGTCAAGGCGAAGCATTAAGTCTTCGCTTTCCTGACTGTAGGGACCGAATGCCTGTCCCAAGAAATCATTAGCCGAGAAGCTGACGGCAAGCAGATCTGGGTCGGTATGTTGGCCGAGGCTTTCTTTCTCTACCGCTGCCTTAGCCAGATCGCAAAGCATCTCGTTTGCCCAGGGCGTCATGGCAAAAGCGTTGTAGTATTGTTCACCAGGGCTGTTGGCACCGCCTGTGATGACATGAGGAAATTGCTTGCCATCGCCCGCGATGCCTCGCTCATACGGATAATCGTCACGAGTCGACGAGGTATACTGAGTCTCAGGCATGAGTCTTTGCCAGGGTTTGCCGAGATATTTATCGGCATAATGCTGATCGTTGAAGTCCCTGGCCCAGGTTGCCACCTCTCTTCCGTATTGAGAAGAGGTGACGAAATTACCTGTGTGTGTGTCCCACCAATAGGCAGCGTTGGCCAGACGCCCGCCAAGCAGCAGCGCCGAGCTATCCTTTAAAGACATGGTGATCACTTTGCTGCGTCCGTTGGAAGCCAACTTCATCTCGTCACCGATAGTGGTGCCCTGCAAAAGGTGAGGGCCGCCGGCTGGTCCGTTGGCACCGACCAGAGTTTTGTCCTCATCGGTGACGGCGGTGATGCTCTTGTTGCGGCGGCGGTCATACCAGCTGTCTCCAACAATGCCGGTTGCCCATGGGTAAGCGCCGGTGGCGATAATTGAGTGACCGACAGCTGTTTGCGTATTGGCGTTTTCAAAGCGGCAATGAGTGAAGCTGGCGCCTTTGTCCAGCAGCAACCTCACTCCTCCAGAGCTGAACTTGTCCTGATAGCGAGACAAATAGTTGTAGGAGAATTGATCGACGACAAGAAGTAGGACTAACTTGGGACGGACGAAACCTTGTGCAGTAGCGGGGTGACTCTGAACGGCGAGCATCAGTGTCAAAAGCATGAGCATGGCTTTGACGGCAACATGCTGCATTCTGTCTGGGCGGCTCTTCACCTTTCTTTCAAGGCGGCAAACGAAATTCCTGCTGGCTACCAACTTGGCTACTCCTTCTGGCAATTTAGATCAGGTGCTAATTCTACTAAGCTGAGGGTCAAAGGTTTCAATCTCTTTGCAAAGAACCTGTCAGGAGGCTCTTTGCGCCTTTCGTGCCGTACTATCTTGATAACTTTGCCTATAACGCCCGTTTGGGTGAGGAATCTTGAGCAGCAAAGTGAAGTTAACAAGTGCGTAAAACTTATACGGGGAGATGCTAATGAGTGAAAGTAGAAAGAAATTGATCAAGAAGGCTGTGCTGGCAGGAGTCGGCGCCAGCAACAGTGTTGACCGAATCAAGACGGCACTGAACGATGCTATGCAAGATCTGGTCAAAGTCGGGCACGACTTGCTGGATGAGATGGAAGGAAAGGGCAAAGAAAAAACTGAAAACGTTCAGAACTTCTTGAAGAATTTGCAAGACGAAGCGACACAACGCACTCATGATGTCGAGAAGAAGGTCACTTCAAAAGTGCAGATCTCGACCAAGAAAGCCGTAAAAGAGCTGGGCTTGATCACACGTGAAGAGTTTGACGAATTGCATGAGCGCCTGACGACCCTGGAAGAGGCAGTGCTGGGCAGCTCAGCAGCAGAAGGTGGCGACGGCGGCGAAGCGAAAAAGCGCTCGAAGTCAAAGAAGAGCCAGAGCAATAACGATCACGAGCAATAACCACCAGCAATACGATCACCAGCGATAAGCATCGCGAGTAACGCGAGTAATAACGATCAGGCCAAGTCCAAGTTATGGTGTCGAGATTTTCGCTGTTGTTTTGCCGTTATCTCTTCAGAGAGATAAAAAATGGGCTGTTTTTGAATTCTAGAGAGATAGGCACATATAGCGTCGAGATTTTCGCACGTTGGCTCCCATGTCTAAATCGTATAACGTCATACGTATAACGTATAACGTTATACGTATGACGTATGACGTTATATGATCGAGCACCAGACGCCACGCCAATCAATCGCTCTTTAATCTCGTATTATCATTGTCAAGGACGTCAAAGCAAGTCTGAAGGAACGGGCGGAATCTGGGGAATCTGTGCGTTGTTTGTAGGGTTCGTCAAATACGACCCCTCGGCTGATTGGCCGAGCTTGGGCAAGGGCGTGCGCAGTTGAAACTCAGCTGCCAAACCCGGACACAAAACGTTATTGCCGGCGTCTTGCTTACACCAATCCGCGTGCTGCGACGGCACGGCAACGCCTGTCTCGCGCCCTTTACTGGTCTGCGAACGACTGGCAACAAAGTCGCGCAGCAAAACTGACCACGACACTGGCGGACCATCTACAGCGCCGGTAGAGAGAGCGTCTTGACAATAATAGAGAAGTTGACCACTCGGCAACCTCATATTCTCAAATGGATAGTTTGAGAGAGCCAAATATTTCGGTTGAATCTTGTCATCCGCAGCCAGCCCCGTCGATGTTAAGAATATGGCTACGGCAGTGGTTGTAGTTTGCAACGGCGGTTGGGAGATGAACTGGTTCCAAGGCAGACCATCTATGGTCAGGTCCGCGTGTGCATCTTTTGCCGTCAAATCTTGCAGCACCTGGACTTTACGACCGAACCAATAATTTCTTGCTTCTGTAACTTCATCGGGATTGCCCAGGAAATCGGAGGCGGAAATCGCTTTTGCGAACGGTTGAAAGCAGTATCGTCTGGAAATCAGATAGCCTGCATTTGGTTTGTCAATTCGCCAGATCCCCTCCTTGCACAACTTGAAGGAATGGGCGCACAACTCATATGTTTCGCTTGCCACTCGGGTGGCATTGGTGAGAGCAACGATGGCCAGCTGATTGGTGTGCCGCGATGCCTTTCTTTCTTCCTCATCTTCGACGATTGTCGCTTTCAACGATTCGACCATGTTTGCCGCCAGTTCGATCTTTCTAGCAGCTTCAGTTTTGCCATCATCTGTGGTATCAGCACTGAGGTTGGCCGCCTCGCGGCGCAAGCGTTCCAGGCGATTAATGACAGAAGCAAGCTCTTGTCTTTCAATGAAGATCTTTTGATCGAGTTGCGTCAGCTCTGAATTTAAGCGGGCGATTACCAATTTCGACACGGCCAGGCTCTCTACTGCGGCCAGATTTGTCTCGTAGACGCTGTTTTGAAAATCAAGCACCAGCTGCTTATCGAATCCTCTTCTACCTGCCAGATTGCACTGCCCGTTTTGATCGACAAACAGCGGTATCGCCGATGGTGGAAAGCGAGATGCACCTGTTGTCTGGATTACTCCCGCCATCGGGATGTTGAACGCCTGGCACAAGGCGGTTTGACCTGATCCGCCAGGAGCGGTTTGGTTCAATATGGCATATTCGCGAGCGCCAGTATCAATAGCTAGGCAACTGTTTGGTTCATTGTTGGCGCCAGCGTGGCGCTCGGAATCTTGTGGCAACCCGGAGGGCGACCACTCTTGGCGCAACAGAGCAAGAAGCTTATTTTCATCGACATTGGGCCCGAGCTGTCTCAGCCAGTGATACAAGGCGATGCTCAACGCGTCTGCCGGGCTCATCTCAGGCAGCACCGGCTGCAAGGACGGTGCCAGGCTGCCTCTTCCGGGAACTTCGCTGCCCACTGCTTGCTGCCAATAACCCTGCCTGCTCCACTTTGGCTCTTGCAGTATGGAGATGACTGAGTTGAACATGTTAGGCTTGCCATCGGGAAAGAACAACAGCAAGGTGGAGGCGGCAGGTTGCACGGGGGCAGCACTAATCAAGGCACAACGAGAGCTTGTAATGGTGCGGATTGTCTGCGAGTTGTCGCCCTGTTTGCTCTGAAAGATGCCTTCAATCAGCACCAGATTCGGTGCGTGCTTTTGATCTGAGGGCACGAACAAGCTGTTGTCGACAATTCTGTTGCCTGTCTGCTTTGGCGCGGACAGGGCGGTGCCTTCGCTTTCTTTCAATCTGCCCAGTTTGATGCGCACCTCGATCAGAGAGTTCTCTTTGGAGGCTCTATCGAGAGAGAGCATTCGGTAAACATTGCGATAGATGTTGCTGGCTGTATTAGTGTTAATTGGTGCTGTTTGCGATCCGTTGCCTCCAGCGAGCAAATCTGGTTCTGCTGCCTCAAAAAGGCGCTCGGTCAGCTCAGCTTCCAGTTTTTTTGCCGACTCCAGATCCTTGTTGATCAGGCTCTTCATCAACGGACGATTCAAGTTTTGCGCCACGGATTGATCTATCGAGAGAGTCTTGTAGATGGAGTCGATGCCCGTAATGTGGTCGTTGTTATAGCCGTAGCCCAGACCGGAAAATTCCGGCAAATCTTTGTCGCAAAGACCGACTTTGCCAAAACTGCTGCTGTCGACATAAATCGCAGACAGCTCTTTCGCTGCATAAAGAGCCGATTGGGCGGTGGCATCGATGTTTGACTTGGTGCGATTTAGCGTGCCAATCAGGTAAACATAGAAGCCGACAATCAGGCTACCAGCCACGGCGATTGAAACCAGCTGCAGGAAAGCACCAACGTCGCTGTTTTGCCAGGATGGGGAAGAAGGTGGGGTCACACCTTTAGATTTGGCCGCACTTTCGATTTTTTCGCCTGATCTTTCCATTTGTCTTTGCTGCGATGTTTTCGGGATGATACCACTTTGCCGATTTTTTTCAGCCTGCTTTCCGGCCTCTGTTAACATGCTCAGTATGAAGCTAATTCCTGTCCTATTAATGATTGCCTCTCTCACCTCCTGGTTGCCTAAGGCGCAAGCAATCGAGCCAAGCCAGGGCAAGATGCTTGCTCGGCTGGAGATGCTTATCTCCAGTCATTCTTTCCTGGAGGCCAACGACCTGCTCGACCAGCTGACAGCCGCTAATCCCGGCGATGTAGATGTTCGCATCGTGGCCGCTAAACTTTACCGGGAAATGGGCATGTTGGCCAGATCGAGAGTCGAATATCAGCAGCTGGCCATGGCATATCCGACAAGGGTTGAACCGCTGATTGCACTTTCGCAGATGTACTTGCTTTATCTTGATCCACGCTCAGCCTTGAGCAACGCCAGAAAAGCTGTGAAACTGGCGCCCCACAATAAAGATGCTCGCATTGCTCTGGTATCGGCTCTGGTTGCAGGCTCTTATTTAAAAGAGGCAGACGAGCAGTTGTCCATCTTGACCAGGGCCAATGCCGGCGACGCTGAAGTGCATTACGTGGCTTATAAGTTGATGATGGAACGAGGGCAGCTGGAGCAAGCGCGCCATGAGCTGGAGAATGCTATTCGAATAGATCCTGGCAACGGGCAGTGGCTGTTGGATTTAAGCGAGTTGTGCAAACTGCAACACGATTATGGGGAAGCAAGAGCTTGTCTTGAGCGTGCTATCAACTCAGATCCAAACTCGCTCGACAAAATAGATAAGATGGCGATTCTGCAAGAGTATTGCTTCCATGACTACGATGAAGCGAAGGAGCAATACAAAAGGATTTTGCAGATTGATCCTGACTCTGTCTCTGCTATAGCCGGATTAGACCGCTGCAAAGCCAAAGAAAATGACATTGCCGCCATCCTCAAAGATCAGATTCGTTCAGGCTGTGCCGCCACCTGGCACTGGCTCTGGTCTGCCGCTCACTAGCCCGACCGACAGGTCCGACCGACAGGTGCGACCGACAGGCCCGACCGATGGACCAAGAGTTGCAAGCTAAATAGTCTGCGTCAGAGCGTACCTGGCAAGGAACGATTCTCGAACGGATCAACTTCGTGTGACCCTAACTTGAGCGCCATTTCGCTGTCTGCTTCGATCTCTTCCTTACTGTGACCAAGGTGTAGGTGAGCAGCGCCCCGGAAGTCATAGGCCCGCGCATCCCTGGAATCCAATTTGAGCGCGGTGTTGCAGTCATTGAGAGCTTTGGACGGTTCATTCATGAACAGGTACACGCCGGCTCTGGATGAATAAACCTTGCCATTTGTAGGACACGCTTCAATGACCTTGCTAAAGTCTGCCAGCGCCGCCGCATAATTTCCTGTCTTGGTGTAGACGGCACCACGCAAGAAAAGCGCACGCGGGTCGCTGACAGTGTCCAGCACTTTGTTGCAATTTAGCAGGGCCCCCTGATAGTCTGCCGCCTCTGCTTTTGACTTGGCTGTTGTTAACAGGTGATCAGGCGAGTCAATTTGCTGTTCCGGTAAGGTCTTTGTGGTGACATCCGCAACAACACTCGTATGCACTGGTAGCGAACTCAAGAGCCGTTCTTTAGAGAGGCTGCCAAGTCCAAAGGCGCTAACATCACCAGCATGCACTTCAATGAATTTATATTTGCGCAGGTTATAGGGGTCATAAAACTGTACTGTGACTGACTGAATCGAGTGGTAGACGCCCATGATCGCCTTGGCTGTCAAAATCGCATCAATCTTAATGTCGTTTTCGGCTGCTCTGTAGTCGTGGTATGTGACGATGGTGCATTGTGCGCCTGCGCATTGCACCTTAAATGATTTCGTCAGCACTTTCGCGTTGGTGAGGACGCTGGTCACTTTTTCACTTGTGGGATTATCCGCAGCCCCAGCCAGAGAAACGCACAGCGCTGATGCCACCATGAGATTCAATGTGTAGATTCGGGGTAACCAGTTGGTGTTGGACACAATGCCTTCAATCTAGTTTGTGGCCACCTTGCTGAGCACACGTTTTGGTCCGTGAATTGGATCTTCGATGATCACTGTCTGATCGCGTTTGGGGCCAACACTAACGATGGCGATGGGCACATCGAGCTCACCGGCTAGAAAATCGAGATATCTCTGGGCGTTGATGGGCAACTCCTTAAAGCTGCGGCATTCGCTAGTCGATTGATTCCAGCCTGGAAATGTCTCGTAGATCGGCTCCATGTGCTGGAATGAGCTGCCGATTGAGGGCAGGTCGCGGTACATCTTGCCTGATTGGCGGCCTTTGTAAGCGATCGCCACCTGGATTTTATCGAACTCATCCAACACGTCTAACTTAGTGATGGCCAGGCAATCAAGACCGTTGATGCGCACTGCATAACGACCTAAAACCGCATCGAACCAACCGCATCTTCGTGGTCTGCCTGTGGTGACGCCAACTTCCGCCCAGGGTTTGCCGGTCTGTCTGAGTTGCTCGCTGATTTCGCCTGTTTGTTCGGTGGGGAATGGTCCTTCACCCACTCGGGTCATAAACGCTTTCGACACACCAATGACCCGGTCGATAATCGTCGGTCCGACTCCGGCGCCGATGCAGGCCCCACCTGCAGTAGGGCTTGAGCTTGTGACATAAGGATAGCTGCCATGATCGAGATCGAGTAGCGTGCCCTGGGCACCTTCGAACAAGATATTTTTGCGGTTTTGCACAGAATGGAAAATCAACTCAGATGTGTCGCACACATATTTTTTTATTCGTTGTCCATATTCATAGTATTCATCCAAAATCGCTTCTGGATCCATAGGCGGCAGGTTATAGAGCTTCTCCAAAACCACATTTTTCCTTGGCACCAACCAATCCAGCTTTTGCTTGAGCACCTCTTTGTCCAGCAGGTCCTCCATGCGAATACCTGAGCGAGCACACTTGTCGGCGTAGGTCGGACCGATACCACGCTTGGTGGTGCCTATTTTGTTGTCACCACGGCTATCTTCTTCTGCGGCATCAAGAGCCAGATGATAGGGCATAGTCACATGAGCCGTGTTCGACACTTTCAAGTTCGAGTCGTCAAGACCGCGATCCATCAGCGCTTGCAGTTCTTGCAAAAATGATTTGGGATCGATAACCATGCCTGGTCCAAGGATGCATGTTTTGCCACTATAGACAATGCCCGACGGAATCAAGTGGAACTTGTAAGTTTCACCGTCCACGACAACAGTATGTCCAGCGTTGGCACCGCCTTGATAGCGAACCACCACATCTGCGTTTTTTGCCAGTAAGTCTGTGACTTTAGCTTTCCCTTCGTCTCCAAACTGAGCGCCCACAACGATTACGTTTGCCAACCTTTTAGCCTCGCGATTCCAATCTCATATCACCAGTCTCATGGCGCAGCAACAGGCAACGCCCACGGCTCCGCACAAACACGGAGCCGCATTTGCGCTCCGGTACAAGACCCCAGATAGTCTAGGCTACTCGCCAAGGGCTGTCAAATCGGCTCCCGCCCCCGATAGTTAAGTATTTTTATGTAAGAGCTGTCGGCTTGCGGGGGCTAGACTTTAGTGATGAGCAATCTCTTTGACAACGAAGTAAGCAATCGACATCCGCTTGCCGTCTCTTTGCTTGATTGCGCGGTCAGGAAAGGCAGGCTGGCACATGCCTATCTCTTGACCGGGCGGGCAGTGGCAGACAAATGGTCGTTGGCTCGCCAAATGGCTTTATTTCTCAACTGTAAGAATGTTCACGATTGGACCAAAGACACTGCCTGTCACCAGCCCAAGCTAGCCGCGGTCAGCGCCGGCGCCAACGTGCCCGTCGCTTCCGCTTCAGCTGGCGCGGTCAGGCCCGGCGCCAGGCAGCTGTGTCTAAACTGCCGTTGGGTAGGTGAAGGCAAGCATCCTCAGGCCTGGTTGGTTCTAGGGGCGCAGGGCAGCAAGAGCGGCAAAGTGCCGGTCGAAAAGGCGCGCCAACTTTGCGACGAGCTGGCCAAGTGTTCTCAGTATTTCCGCACCGTCATTATTGAGGATGCCTCTCAGGACAAATTTCACAGACCAGCAGCGAACGCTCTTTTGAAGACCATTGAAAATCCCGGGGCGGGCTGCATCTTCCTTTTGTTCGCGGTCAGGGAAGAGGAGGTTCTGCCGACAGTGGTAAGCCGTTGCCAGGTTATACCTTTGCAAAATACGGGCTTTGAGGCTAGTTCGTTCTGGTTAAGCCTGAGAAAGACTGACGGCAAGCCTGTCGCCGCCGAGCTTGAGCCGTTGAGACAATCGTTTGAGCGCATCTTTGCTGCCAAAGATTCGCGCGAGACAATTCGCGCCCTGGAGTTCTCCAAAGATATGCAAACGGTTTTGGCGGAAACGGAAGACTCTTGCCAGCCCATAGATTTTGCTGTCAATTTGGAAATCACTCGATTGAGCAAAAAGGCGATGGAAGATAAACAGGCTGCAGGTTATCTGAGCGATTTGCTATGGTTAGCGGAAGAGGCTAAGCTACAAATCGAACAGTACGTTTCCTCCAAGGCTGCCATTGAAACCTTTGTACTTTCATGGTGGCAGCTGAGGAAGACAACAAAGTGCTAATTTACTACTGAGCAGCTGGAGGAGGGGCTTTGGCACCAGAAAGGCAAGACGGATCTGAGCACCATTGGAAAGGTCTGTTGATTCCCGCAGTGATTGCTGTAATATGCGGCGCTGTTTTCTGTGTGATCATCTTCCAGCCTCAAAAAGCAAGCATCGTCTCAGCGGGAAGAAGTGCCACTGTCTCAGACCTCACTTTAGCCACTCCGGCAGTGTTAGATGAGGTGGAGGCAATGGATCCGATGAAGTTGCTTCGTGAAGCGCAGTCCACCAATCAGTCTACAGATGAAGCTGTTGGCGCTGCCCGACACTTGATCGACAAAGACAACTACAACGTCCGCTATTTAATGTGCGCTGGCAACGTCTTTACTTCTATTCCCGACAATGCTCAGCTAAAGGAAGAAGGCTTTGGCAAATTGCGTCTGGCCACGCAGCTGTGCCCGGAAAGCAAGTTTGTCCGTTTGAATTATGCACGGGCCCTTGTACGGGCGCAAAGATATGAAGAGGCGATTGTTGAATACGAGAACGTAGTCAAACTGCAGCATGATATTGGCCCCTCGCTTGAGCTGGCGCAGCTCTATATGTCTAATGGAGATGAAGATAAAGCGATTAAAGTGTTGCAAGGAGTGCTTGAAAAAGACAGCGGCAACACTCCAGGACGGAAACTGCTTGGTGTTGCTTTAGCGAGAAACCATGATGAGAAGGGTGGTTTCGAGGAGTATTTGAAAGCTTTTGCTCAGGAGCTGATGAGTGGCTATCCTGATGATGCGCGCGCTCTGGTGGAAAAAAACAACGGCTCTTTGAGCAAGGCAGTTCTTGAAGAGCGCTCCCTGGCTAAAGATAAACCGACGCCGGCGAATCGGTTGGCTCTGGCTGAGCTTTTGATCTTCCAGAATCAATACAGTGAAGCCAAGTCAATTCTCGATGACTTGAAGAGCAAGAATGCTACTGATCCTGACATCCATCGTGTGTATGCAGAGCTTTATCACCAGATGGATAAGCCTGACAGCTCGTATCAGGAATGGTTGCAGGCCAATAAGCTGGAAAAAGACGCAAGCCCTTAACCTGGGGCTTTGCGGGCAGCGAGCGCCCAGGCATCTGCTGCTCGATCATATAACGTCATACGTATAACGATTTAGACATGGGAACCTGGCCTTGAGTTTGGGCTAGGATCAGGCGGGCGGCTTGTCTTTCTCAAGCCGGGCCAGCTGCTCATAGAGCGAACGCTCTTCGTCGCTCATGGTTGCCGGAACGAGGATCTTCGCTCGCACCAAAAGATCACCGCGCACCCCACCCTTCAATTTAGGCAAACCCTTCCCCCGCAGCCGCAACAGCCGACCATGCTGAGTGCCTGCCGGCACCCGGATACGCACTTGCCCTTCAACTGTGTTGACGCTTATCTCTGATCCAATTGCTGCCTGCGCCGGGCTCAAGTTGCATTCCGAAATCAAGTTGTCGCCATCTATCGTGAAGGCCTGGTTTGGCTTGATTTTTACGCGCAGATAAAGGTCACCCGCCGGTGCGCCTGTGCCTTGATTGAGCTCTCCGGAAACCCGCACCTTGGAGCCGTTGCGCACACCTGGTGGAATCTTGACTTCCAGGGTTTTCGGTTTTGAGCCAGGCAAGGAAATCTGCAAAGTGCGCACTGTTCCTTTTACAACTTCTTCCAGGCTCAACTCCATTTCGGCTTCCTGGTCAAATCTGTTGCGCGCCGGTTGCATCGGTCCGCCCTGCTGAGGGCGGAACCCACCGCCGGGCGCGGCGCCACCAAAGCCTCCGGCACCAAAGAGCATCTCAAAGAAATCAGAGAAGGAAGAACCCTTGCCAAGATCGCCAAAGTCGAAGGGGAAACCGGCGAAATCGCCTGGCGGTGGTCTGAAATCTGCGCCGGCTTTGTAATTGGCGCCCAGCATGTCGTATTTGCGCCGTTTTTCAGGATCTTTGAGCACTTCGTATGCTTCGCCGATCTCTTTGAATTTTTCCTCCGACGCTTTGTTCCCTTTATTGGCATCAGGGTGATGTTGGCGCGCCATTTTCCTGTAGGCGGACTTTATCTCCTTATCGGTGGCGGTCCTGGGCACTCCAAGAGTTTGATAATAGTCCTTGAATTTAACCAACCCGACTCTCCGATTCTGTGATGTGGCGATTAAGCGTAGATTCTTACCTCAGTTTGGGCAAGGTAGTTCTCTAATATTGATATTAATGAATTTTTGTTGGCTTGGCTGCCACTAGGCAAGGAAACCTTAATCCTGCCCCAAGTTGGCAATTGTATTTTGATACCATATGTCGATGAGATATAAAACGGGCGGAGTTCAGGCGTTATGACCAATTTAAAGTCCATCGAAGCAGTCCTTGTAGGTGGTGGATCAATCAGCACAGTCGATGCGCAGTGGCTCTGGGTCAACGCTTCAGACACTGAACTGCGCCGGCTGGCAATGCATGTGCGGGCTCGATACCACGAGCAGGATCTGGCTACATATATGCTTATGCGCATAATCAATTACACCAATATATGTGTTGCTCGCTGTGACTACTGCTCATTTTACAGGCTGCCCAAAGCGCCAGACGGTTACGTCAAATCCAAAGAATGGATCTACGAAAAGATTGATGAGCTCGTCTGTGCAGGCGCTGATTTGTTCGCCTTCAACGGTGGATTCAATCCAGAGTTGAAAATTGAATATTACCTGGATCTATTTAGCTCCATTCGGCAAAGATACGGTGAGAGCATCGAATTCTACGCCATGACCGTGGTGGAGTTGCTCTACATCGCTAAAATCAGCAAACTGAGCGTGCCTGAAGCATTGTCCCAACTGAAACAAGTCGGTGTCAGATGGATCACCGGTGGTGGCGCGGAGATTTTGGCTGATTCTTTTAGATTAAGGCATAGCCCGCTCAAATACACGGTTTCGGAGTATATGCAGACTCAGCGTCAGATTTTGCAGGCGGGATTGTCTACCACCGGCACTATGGTCATTGGCTTTGATGAGACGCTCGAAGAACGGCTTGCCCACCTGGAGACCGTGCGAAGGTTTCAAGACGAGAATGAAAATGGACTGTTCAGTTTCTTGTGCTGGACCTACAAACCATACAACAATGAGCTGGGCGGGCAGGAGATCGAGGCCAACGAATATCTAAGACACTTGGCCCTTTGCCGCATCTATCTGGACAATATCAAACACATTCGAGCTTCGGTTTTGACGCAGAATGCCAATGCCCTGAAAGGGCTGTCGTATGGTGCTGATGATTTCGACGTGCCCTGGGAAGACGAAGTGACGCAAATGGCAGGCGCTGTGATCGAACAAGACGTCGAACGGGTGCTAGGTTATGCCCGCGCGGAAGGTTTCAGAACAAAATATCGCCACGTCGCCCGCCACCCTCTGGCGCTGGTCTGAAGTGTGAGTTTCTTATCGCCCCTATCGCACCCTACGTCGGGTTATCGTTTTCGATAATTTGTAAGATTAAACGCAGCGGGAGATCTAATCCCCGAAATATACTACCAGTAAAGGATTTCAGCCTCATTTGAAATTGTTGAACTGCCCGACGACTTATCGAAAACGATAACTCAGCGTAGGCAAGAAGAACGAAGCATCCCCGCTCGTTTCGAAAAAGGGAGCGCAGGCGTCGCCCCTGCTGTTAACGAACGCTAGGCACAGCGCTGCAAAAGCAGATAAACGCGGCCGCCAGTGCCACCACTATTAACAGTACCAATACCAACTCGATAGTAAGAGCTTGTTCTTCAATTTCAAGCTGGTCCTGAAGGTGCTCAGTGCCAATCACCTCGTTTTCGATCGTCTGCGCCTGCATGAGCGCCTGGATGGCGTCGGCCAGTGCTGCCAAACTTTTATATCGCTGCTCTGGTCTTGTGGCGGTACATTTGAACACCACATCGTCTAACTGCGAGGCTTCTTTCATATCAGGGCGCACTTTTACCAGCGCCGGCACCATTGCTCTTCCAGTATTACGGACAGTATCATCAAATTTCTCGCTCAGCATCTCATAGAGCACCATGCCCACGGCAAATATAGTTGAGCGCTCGTCGGGTGCTTGTCCGTCTCTCTCTTCTGGGCTTCGATACGGCGAACTGTCGGTCACTGCCGACGGTATCTTTGCCGTCAGCATTTTCATGATGCCGAAATCCAGCACCTTTACTCGCTCAACCGAGCTAGTTGCTTGCACCATGATCGTGCTTGGTTTGATGCGGATGTGGTTGACGTTATGTTGGCGAGCATAGATCAGAGCGTGGACTACTTGTCCAATAAAGCTCAGCGCTCGTGCCGTGTTTAGAGGAGCCTGGCGCGCAATTATCTCAGACAGTGGTTGGCCGCCCGTCCACTCCATAATCAAGTTTGGTCCTGCTTCGCTATAGCAAATCAGATCGACTACGCGCACGATGTTGGGATGATCCAACCGCGAGGCAATTTGAGCGGCTCTTTGCGCGCGCAGCAAGGAAATCTGATCGAACGCCACCGCCTGCCGCGGTATTTTTGCCGCTACGTAGCTGTTTAGCATCTGATCTCTGGCTTTATATACGAAACAGGTGTCACCCATGCCGGCATAATCTTCCAACAGATAGCGCTCACCAAATATGGTGCCAATGCGGGGATCCTGCAAGGTCAGAAGCGTCGCTGGAACGTCGTGGAGACAGGCGTGGCTGTCTCCCATGCTCTCTCCGCAAATCGAGCACACCTCATCAGTTTCATCTTTCCATACAGGCTCCAAAACAGCAAACTGCGGCTCGCTTTGCGAACCCGATTTGACTTGGCGCCGTTGCGAATAGATCATCGATTCTCTGCACTTATTGCCAGTGGATGCTGGTGATGTCGAGACCGGCGCCCAATTCGTTCCAAGTACCGCCAGGTACAATTAAAATCTTTTCTAGTAGTCTGCCTGCCAACCGCCATTTCAACGCCCCTGATCTAGTGAAGTTCTGATATTATTAAAATGGATTAATTGCCGTCGATTTTGGGTAAGACGTCAAAGGTAGTTCCAAGGCCATTGGAGCTTGATCAAGAGAGGCGGATTGAATGCTTATTGTTCCGCGTGTTCGTAAGCGTAGGGGGCAATCGATCATCGAGCTGGCGGTCGGATTGATCGCTCTGATTCCGATTGTTCTGGTCATTTTCGATCTCGCTGTTATTGTTATCGCTGTCCAGATTAACGACTCAACTTGTCGAGAGGCAGCGCGTGTAGCCGCCAGCGGCAAACCGTCAGACCAGCAATCGCGAGCCCAAGCCGTAGTCAATCGAGCCAATGCCAAGACAGCGGGCATGCTCTCAAATTTCCAGCTTATCGGCACACCAACGAGCACGGTCACTCAGGCGACAGCGGATGCACTTGCCCCATACGGCGGATCCTTGAACGGTACAGTTACCGTTGTTACCCAGGTTGATGTCAAGCCATTCGTTGTGCAAGTAGTCTACAACGGCTCTGGGCCCCTGCAATTCCGATCTCAACAAACTTTCCCAATCACCTATGTTGTCCCGAACACCTCAGTGGGCGTGCCCTAGACCGGCTGAGGTGCAATGCAAGGGCGGAAAGTGAGCTGGGAGTTGATTGGCGCACTGGTCGTGGTGCTAGGCGCAATCTGTGGCGGATCCTACTTTCACGTTCAAGGAGAGCGCGAAATCACTGTTGTCTGTGCTGCTAAGGACATTGCTGTAGGCGGCACCATCGCCGCCGCTGATTTGAAACTTACCACTTTCAAAAGACGTGAGATTCCTGAGTTTCTGAAATCGCCAGCTGATTATCAAAGCCTTGAGACCAAGTCGTCTAGCGAGTCTACAGCGTCCAAGACCGGTTATGCCACTGAATGTGTGTACGCTTCCAGTTTGGAAAAAGTTATTGGCTTCCACGCCACCAGCAACATTTACAAGGACCAGATCCTCTATAACGGCAACTTGGATCGGTTGGGCAATTTTCAGGGGATCGCGCCGATAGGGCGCAAACCGCGTGCCCCGCTGTTCGTAAAATAACTGGCCCTAAAGCGACCCAACACGTAGGTTGGAGGTGTAATGCAAGGAAGACGACTGAGCTGGGAATTGATTGGAGCATCGGGTCGTGTCAGCTGCAATTTTGGGCGGAACCTATTTCTATCTGCAAGGTGAAAGCCCTGTGAATGTCGTTTGTGCCACCAAGGACATCCCTTCCAAATCGGTAATCAAGCAGGAGAGTGTGGAAGAGATCACAATCAAGAAAAGAGACGTTCCTGATTCGATGAAGTCGGATGCTGATTCTAACTGCCGAGTCACTCCGAACCAATATGGTTCTGCTGCTGTCTATGCGATGAGTGAGAAGGACGTCGTGGGCCGGACTTCAGGCGGCATCAGCAAAGGTCAGATGATCTTCAAGGGTGGTCGCATCGGCTGTGACGGCGATTTGAAGGGCTTTTACTTGGGCGGCTCGAGACATCACCACATCGAGTAAGCCCATAGTTGTGGCACAGGAACCTCCGTCCGCAACACGCGCCAACGGAGTGGCTCTCTTGCGCGTCACGTTGTACGCGTCGCGTTGTACGCGTCACGTTGTACGCGTCACGTTGTACGCGTCGCGTTAATCGCTAAAAGCGGTTGCCTGTTAGCGGTTGCGTAATCTCAGAAAGACGATTTATACATCCAGAAATGCGACTGCGACTTAGACAGCCAGGTACTTGTGCAGTTCTTGCAGTTTGTTAACATCGAGCTTGAGCCCAGGGCCCATGGTTGAGCTCAGAAACACGGCTTTCATGTATGTGCCTTTCACTGATGTCGGCTTCACTTTGTTGATCTGATCGACAACCGCAGCCAGGTTTTTCAGCAAACGATCGTCCTGGAACGAAAGCTTGCCAATCGCCATTTGCACGAGCCCGCCGTCCTTTTCTGTTCTAAAGGAGACCTTGCCGGCCTTCAACTCTTTGATCGTTTTGCCAACATCAAAAGTGACTGTGCCGTCTTTCGGGTTGGGCATCAATCCCTTGGGACCGAGCAGTTTACCCATTTTTGAAAGCATCGCCATCGTGTCTGGCGTGGCTACCAACTTATCGAACTCAAGAAATCCTTCGCCAATCTTTGCCACCAGATCCTCGGATCCAACAATATCTGCACCGGCTGCTTGTGCTTCGGCAACTTTTTCGCCTTTGGCAACAACTGCCACTCGCACTTCTTTGCCGGTGCCACCAGGTAGGTTCACGGTTGAACGAATCTGTTGGTCGTTCATTTTAGGATTGACACCAAGGCGGAAATGAATTTCGACAGTCTCGTCAAACTTGACCGTATGCTTCTCTTTGAGAAGTTTGATGGCATCCTCAGCAGTGAGCGGAGTGCGGTTGGCTTCTCTGATTGTAAGCAGCGTTTTCTGGCGCTTTGTCGTCTTAGGCATGGTTGCGATCCTTAGTGATCCTTAGTGCTAATTACTTAGTCTTGAATGCTATTTACTCAGTCTTGTACGTCAAACTCAGTCTTGTACCGTCAAACCCATGTTGCGGGCAGTGCCCATCACCATTTTCTCTGCCCCTTCCAAACTGGTGGCATTCAAATCTGGCATTTTGATTTTTGCAATCTCTGTAATCTTGGCTTTGCTGACAGAGCCAACCTTTACCTTGTTGGCAGTAGCAGAGCCTTTTTCGATGCCTGCCGCTTTTTTCAACAGTTCAGAAGCCGGTGGAGTCTTCAATACGAAGGCAAATGATCTGTCATCGAAGACTGTGATTTCAACGGGGATGATCGTCCCGGTCTGGTCTTGAGTCTTGGAATTGTACTCTTTGCAGAACTGCATGATATTGACGCCATGCTGACCAAGAGCCGGACCGATAGGCGGTGCGGGATTGGCTTTACCAGCTTGAATTTGCAACTTTACTTTGCCAACAACCTTTTTCACGGTGATTGAGTCCTTTAGATATGCGGAACTTATGATCTTATGGTAGTTTCGGGTGAGAATCCACCACGTTTACACTTTTATAACCTGGTTGAACTCCAGCTCTACAGGCGTTGCTCGTCCAAAGATGATGACTGAAGCCTTGATCCGCTCTCTTTCCAGGTTTACTTCTGTAACTTCGCCTGTGAAATCGGCGAACGGTCCGCCGGTGATCCGCACATAGTCGCCCACCTTTACATCGATAACAGCTGGTTTCTTGCCCTTGATACCGGTGACTGCCATCTGCCGTCTGAGAATCTTACGTATTTCCGAGTCTTGCACCGGGGTCGGCTTCTTGCCGGCGCCGACGTATTTGGTGACGCCGGGAGCTTCGCGCACGACCCGCCAGGAGTCATCGTCGAGAATCATTTCGACAAAGACATAACCTGGATATTCGCGTTCTTTCTTCTCGACCCGCTTGCCATCCTTGACCTTGGTCACCATCTTCTCGGGCACGATGACGCCGAAGATCCTGTCTTGCGCCCCCATCGTGACAATGCGTTTTTCAATATGCTCCTTGACCTTGTTTTCATGTCCTGAGGCAGTTTGAACTGCATACCACTTGCGCAATCCGTCCGTCTTTATAAAAGCCATTGAAGCCATCGCCCTCTCAAAACCTCATCAACTGCCGACTCCGCCACCATGCATACGTGCAAAGTGTTCCAATGGACCAAAAATGGCGTGACCGAGAAACCAGTCAAAGCCAAGAACCATCAAAGTTATCACCGCTACTAAGAAAAGAACGCTCCAGGTCTCTTTCACAACCTGATTAAAAGGAGGCCAGGTTATCTTGCGAAACTCAGCCGTTACTTCGTTGAAGAACTGGCGGATCTGGGCCAGGCTGCTCGCGCTTTGCTTCTTTTTTGACGGTTTCGCATCGGAAGAACTCGTTTTCTTTTCCTCGCTTTTCTTCTGGGCTTTTTCAGCCTTTGGCGCCACTACCGGCAGGGTTTCTTGGTCCACTGTATTGTCCACCAATTCGATCTTCGTTTCGTCCGGAGCTTCTGGATCCTCGTCTGGACCTGACTGAGCGTCCTTAGTTGGTTTCGCGGCCATTGCTCTTGCTCTTGCCCAGCCTCTCGCTCACTTGCACTTGAGGCATTAAACTCGCGCCCTGAAGGAGTTGAACCCTCACCAAAGGTTTTGGAGACCCACGTTCTACCATTAAACTA
>Ga0182024_10010920_pt1 | contig 18381 bp, 21 predicted proteins | sample P32metaG_FD_120480 | JGI IMG/M metagenome (GOLD analysis project Ga0182024, IMG submission 120480) | Permafrost microbial communities from Stordalen Mire, Sweden - P3-2 metaG (Illumina Assembly) | ecosystem: Environmental > Terrestrial > Soil > Wetlands > Permafrost | place: Sweden: Stordalen... | reverse complement strand
GGTGTGCTCACAGACCAGGAGGGTTTCTACATCGACGCCGTGCGCGATCCTGCATCCGTGGCCGGCGACGCCACGATCGGGCTCGAGGTGCTCGAGCAGCGGCCGGATGTTGAGGCCATCCTGGTTCCCTTCGGTGGCGGCGCGCTCGCCTGCGGAATCGCGTGCGCGGTTCGCGACCTGAAACCGAGTGTAAAGATCATCGCCTGCGAGCTTGCGAGCGCCCATCCTCTCAAGGCCGCATTCGACGCGGGTGCCCCGGTTAACACGCCGCACGAGCCCGGCTTCGTCAGCGGCGTGGGCTATGGCTGCGTCCTGCCGGAGATGTGGCCTCTCGCCAGCAGCATGATTCATAGCGTAGTCATCGTCTCGTTAACAGAAGTGGCCGCGGCGATCAGGATCATGGCCGAGCGTAACAGAGTCGTGGCCGAGGGAGCGGGAGCGATATCCGTCGCGGCGGCGCTGTCAGGGCGCTATCAGGAGAGCAAGGTGTGCGCCGTAGTGTCGGGCGGCAATCTCGACAGTCAAATGCTGACTACGATCCTGCAAGGACACGTGCCAAGTTAGACGGTGCCAGTCTTGGGAGACTCAGCGCCAACCGGTGTATTGGCAGGGTCAGCCTGGATCGCGGTGGTAGCCAGGCAGTTCCGTGCGCGCCGCGCCTTCATGATGAAATAGACCACCGAAACAAACACGAGCCAGGGCACGCCGACAATCCAGGAAATGCTCCAGACCTCCTTGTCGAGCCCCATCGTGATCAGCACTGCGATGAGAAGTACCAACCCGGCGATTTGCATGCCGGGGAAGAACGGCATGACCACTGGCAGATCTTCCACCCTGTGCCTGCGTCGGAAACTCAGGTGGCTTAGCAGGATGACGATCCACACGATGATCGCGCCGAAGAGCGCTACTCCAAACAGATAATTGTAGGCGAGCGGCGTTAGTTTGGAGACGCCCGACGCCAGCAGAATGCAGGCTCCGGAGGTCAAGATCGCGGCGATCGGTGTGCCATTCTTGCTGAGCCGCGCAAGAAAGCGCGGCGCGTAATCGCCGCGTGACAGGGAGAAGAGCATCCTCGAGCACAGATAGACGTTGGTGTTCATGCTCGAGAGGGCCGCTGTCAGCACCACAAAATTCATGATCGCCGCCGCGTGCCGAATGCCGGAGTGAGCGAAGACGCGAACGAACGGACTCTGAGTGACTACGGTCGCTCCGGTTTCGGTCCACGGAACGAAGGTCACGACGATACCGAGCGCCAGGACGTAGAAGAGGAACAGGCGCAGGGCCATGGTTCGCAGCGCCGCCGGAATAGTGCGCACCGGATCTTTGGTCTCGCCAGAGGTGACGGCGATGACTTCGATGCCGTTGAAGGATAGAACCCCCACGATCACTGCCATCCAGACACCGCCGACGCCTTTGGGCATGAACCCGCCGGGAAGCCCGGTGAGGTTGTGGAAACCGATCGGCTTCATGCCGATCCCAAAGATCGCCGCAGCGCCGATAATGATGAAGATGACGATTGCGATGACTTTAATTAAGGCGAACCAATATTCGATCGTTCCAAAATGGTTAACGGACCTCGAGTTGAAATAAAGCAGTGCGAAGGCGAAGGCTAGCGACCACAGCCACACCGGCGTACCTGGAAGCCAATACGTCATGTAGACGCCGGCGGCCACCGCCTCGCCCCCCACCGCGATGACCTGGGCCATCCAGTAGGTGTAGCGAACGACCGTACCAGCCCAGGGGTTCAGATAGATCTCGGCATAGGTTCCGAAGGAACCGGCGGACGGGTGAACGACCGCCATTTCCGACAGGCTAAAGACCATGACAGCGGCGGCAAAGCCTGCTATGGCGAAACTTAGAATCACCGCTGGGCCGGCATAGCCGATCGCGAGGCCGCTGCCCATAAAGAGCCCCGTGCCGATCGCGCCTCCCAGGCCAATCATGATGACCTGTGAACGCTTGAGGTCTTTGTGAAGACCAGCCTCCCGGCGGATGATCGCGGATCCGTTCAGGGTCGATATCTCGGTCGCGGAGATTTCTTCAGAATCACATAGTCGTGGCGAACACGTCGATATGCAAACTTTTCCGAGCTACGCCAATGCCGGCATGCGGCTCACGATTGAATGCGGGGATGACGCGTCCCTTCGTTTAGGGTCAATGCCTGGTGAGCTCCACGAGCATTGCAGAACTTGAAGTAACACGAGCGACGCTGCTGCGCTTTGCGCGCCGTCGCGGTACGCGTGCAGATGCACCTTCTCGTATTTGACCGTGCACCACAGCTGTTCGACGAACAGGCTGTCGATCCATTCGCGTGCCGAATCAAGATCAGTGTCCACGACGCCGTATGGCTCACAGTGCGGGCGCGGGAGTGGGTTGCAAAGCGAATGGAAAGCAGCCGGTCGCGCCCGACCAGCAGCGCATTGAGCGCTCGGACTTGGGGGCCCTCGCGAGTCGGTCGCAGCCTTCCGCGAAAGTCATATTAGCTTCAGGCTACTTTTTGATTCCGGCCTGGCACTCCTCATAAGAATAGCATTATTTTATAATAACTTACATGTTTTTATTAAACTAACTTATACAAACGTCGGCACCTGCACTCCTCTACTCCGCGCAGTCAAAAGAATCGAAGTGGCTCTATGGAATCAAATATGGCGTGCGACCGGTTCATCGAGGTGAAGTGCGGCACGAGGACTTCCTCCGCCTTGGGCGCAAACGCGCGCCAAGGTGAATCACGTAGCGGCAACACGCATCCGGGCACTGGCACCGTGTGCAAGAAGCGTGGCATTTCGGCGGACGCGGCCTCGCAAACGCAGGAGGGGTCGAACGCGAAGGATGCCGACTGCGGTTTGACGGAAGGACCCCTGGCTCGACCTTCGGGATAAATGGCCCGACTGCTGCCAAGCGAGCTCTAGCAGTCGCTCTCGGAAGCGAACTCTGCAGTTGTTAATTGCCGGAACTCCCTTTGCGGGCGCCTCGTCACCGGCGACAAGAGCGATTAGTATGTGACGCGCGGCCGCATTTGTTCCAACTGGCGTACGCGAGCTTCTCGATCCAAGAACCGAAAGCTTAATTCATTTATTCGGGTGGTCGAGTGTCATGTCTGCTGTCTCCATTTTAAATGCCCTATTACATTTCGGTTCAGTCGTCATGTTGGCGGTCGGCGCCTTGTTGCCAATCGTTGATCCACTCGGCGGGGCACCGATTTATCTAGCCATGACTGCCAGCCTCACATCGGTAGAGCGAAGCCGGATGGCGAAGGCGGTGGCGATCAACAGTTTTCTGCTGCTAGTCGCCTCGGCTTTGATTGGAGCCTATGTGCTCGACTTTTTCGGTCTGTCAATTCCGTCAGTACAAGTCGCTGGCGGCATCGTGGTTTGCATGATTGCGTGGTCGCTGCTGAATAGTCCCAATTCTCCGCCAGCGCTCGACCGCAATAGTCCGCAAACGGCAAGACCCGACGATCTGAGTCAGCGGGCGTTCTACCCGATGACCATGCCGCTCACCGTCGGACCCGGCTCGATCTCTGTTGCCCTGACGCTTGGGGCCAATCCGCCGCTGGGCTTTCGGTCATTGCTTCTAACAGCCCTAGCGCACGCGGTCGGCATCTTGCTCGTTGCTCTGGGTGTCTATCTCTGCTATCGCTACGCCGAGCGAATCCTCAGAAAGTTGGGTGCGACAGGTACCAGTGTCGTGGTGCGTTTGTCCGCATTTATTCTGCTGTGTATCGGTGTCCAGATTTGCTGGAACGGTGTTCACGGGCTCATCGTCAGCGGCTTCCCGTCCTCGAGCTCTTGAGGCGTGCCCGCGACTGTATCGATGACACCGAGCTTGAAAAAAACCTCCCGCGGCCTTAGTGCGCGTCGGGATGCGGAGATTGCTCCGGTGCCTCCGGCGCGGAACCGTGCTGAGCTTCGCCGGGCCGACCCGGGTCGCGGGACTCTCCCGCGCGAGGTCCACAAAACCGTGGGCCGCCCGACCAGGGACCGTGCATCCGGCCATCCATCCCTCGCGTTCCCATCATGGCGTCATGACGGCCGCCGTGAGCTGCAGCGAATATCGCCCCCAGGACGATCAATCCAGCCAACGTGAAGGCCCAAATGCCGAGGTATTTACCCAACGTGCGGAAAGCGCCTTCTGAACGATTGGACAGATAGAGAACGAAGTAGCCAGCGATAGTCAGCGCCGTGGCCGGGATCAGTGCTACGAAGTAAATCATTGACGCTCCTGATTATGTCCTGTACGCAGCGCCGCGGATTCGCGGGCGCCAGTGGATTTGATTCTACGCCGGGCGTGCAGACCAGGTAACAAGGAAGTGTTCGCCGCGGGATAATTGCGCCGCTGCCTGGCAGGCGAGCAGTACAGCGTCGCGGGCATTATCTGCTATCCCTGGGCGACCCAATGGGAACGCCTCGGCCGAAAATCGACGAGCTATAAACACGTCGCGCGCCGGCTCGAGTGCTGCGCCGCCCGAGCAACCGTCAGGCGCGGCAGGCAGCTCGGCGACGCCCTTGCCGAAGACCCCTGCAAGCTTTTGTCGGGCGAGCTCGCGCGGCGCGCGAGCATTCTGCATAATCAAAGGGCTTGCTCCGCGTCTCCAATGGAATAGCCCCAGCGGGCCTTATTGAAAACTCTTTGCGCTCGGGCTAGCAAGACTCGCGGGCGGTTTCGCATGGCCATTGGCTGCTGCCGGCACCGTAGTGTTAGCGCTTTAGATCTGCGAGGACATGAACACGTCAATATCCGCCCGCAGTCTCGCCATCGCAGATCTTGCCGCAGCCTACCGCGCGGGCCGTACGACGCCGAGGCAAATCGTACGCGCGGTCTATGAGCGCATCGCGGCTGTTCCCGATCGCGGCATTTGGATTTCTCTGCCGCCCGTCGAGCGCGCGCTCGAACAGGCCGAGAAACTCGGCGCCTGTGATCCGGCGTCGTTGCCGCTCTATGGCATTCCGTTCGCGGTCAAGGACAACATGGATCTTGCCGGAATGCCGACAACGGCCGCCTGCCCGGCGTTCGCGTATATGCCGGCCGAGACGGCGTTTGTTGTCAGGCGCTTGATCAACGCCGGCGCGATCCCAATCGGAAAGACGAACCTCGACCAGTTCGCGACCGGCCTCGTGGGGATGCGCTCGCCCTACGGCGCCTGCCGCAACAGCTTCGATCCGGACTATATCAGCGGAGGTTCGAGTGGCGGATCCGCAGTCGCCGTCGCGATGGGGCTCGCGAGCTTTTCGCTAGGCACGGATACCGCCGGTTCGGGGCGCGTTCCGGCGGCCTTCAACAATCTCATCGGCATGAAGCCGACCTGTGGGCGCCTGAGCATAGGCGGCGTGGTCCCGTGTTGCCGCACCCTTGATGCGGTGTCGATCTTCGCATTGACCGCCGAGGATGCGGCGCGCGTTTGCAGCGTGGCCCAGGGGTTCGATGAGGCTGAGCCCTATTCGCGCCGGATCGCAGCTCCAGCGCGGCTTGCACCGTTTGCGCTGGGTGCATTTCGCTTCGGCGTGCCGCGCAGCGAGCAGCTGCAATTCTTCGGCAATGAGGAATATCCGCGTCTCTTCGATACCGCGGTGGCTCATCTGCAGCGTCTCGGCGGCAAACGCGTGCCGATCGATTTTGCGCCCTTCATTGAGGTCGCGCGGCTGCTCTACGAGGGCCCCTGGGTCGCCGAGCGCTATATCGTCATCGAGGCGTTGCTGCGCGGTGCGCGCGATGCACTTCATCCTGTCACGCGGCAGATTATCGAAGCCGGCGGCAAGCCTGCTGCGACGGAGGCATTCCGCGCACAGTACCGCCTGCAGGCGCTGCGCCGCACGAGCGAGCGCGTGTGGAATGACATCGATGTGCTCATGACGCCCACTGCCGGCACAACCTACCGCATCTCCGAAATCGAGGCCGATCCCGTGCGCCTCAACACGCACCTGGGGTTCTACACGAATTTCATGAACCTGTTGGATCTTGCGGGTGTCGCCGTGCCCGCCGGCTTTACCAATGCCGGCCTGCCATTCGGCGTGACCCTCGTTGGGCCAACCTGGAGTGACTTCGACCTGCTCGCGCTTGCCGGCAGACTTCAGCATCACGGGTCGGCGCGCTTGGGCGCGCAGGACCTGTCATTGCCCGAGGAGCGCCACTTCGACTGGGACGCGTTGAGCGCCTGGCAGATCGAACACTACAGCCAGACCTTTTAGCCGGCGCCATCGCTCTTACGGGTTTTGTCCCTGCCTTGCGCGAGCGGGATGCTCGGCTCGGCGGAATCCCCGCAAGGTCGATGACTCGTTCCCCCTCACGAACGCCGACGACCTCGGCGCGACAGAGGATGTTTCGGGTTGCGTGAGCTTCCCGATCGTGCCACCCACCACGATGGTCACGCACCCGCTGTCTAACACGCTGCCCATTGACGCCATGAAGTCCGTAGAGACTCTCCTGACGAACGGGAGCGGCTGGTATTTCTCTCAACGCCTTCTCAACACGAGTCCGCGCAGATGGATAGACCCCTATTCGAGTCATTTGCAGGCGCTTTGCACGTTGCGCTTGGATCCGAGATCGGTTGGCGCGAGCGAACGCGCACTTTGCGGGATTGGCGCGCCGAATATGACGCGAGACCGAGATGGCCTGAGATGCAGCGTTCACTTTCTGTGGCGCTCCGGCTCCATAGGATTGCGCGATTCGCTGGCGGGTGGCAACCTCCTGTTGCTTCATGGCAGCAGCATGGCGTCGCACTGCCGTCAACTTGGCCGCCCGCAAAATCGACGCGTCAGGCGCATCACATGGCGTCGCCCGTCGGGAGCTTGCGAGCCTCTGGCCGCTGTCGCCTGCCACGCGCTCATGCGATCATCATCTCATGGATACTTCGGCTCGAAGCGCGACCTCTTCGGCGCACGCACATTTGGGCCCACGCCACATGCTGCGCTCGCTTGCCGGAGGCCCGGGGTACCATGGGCCGCCGTCCGATCATTTTGACGGCCGATTCTTTTTCAATCCGGATGCCTCCGCGGGGCGCTCGTTCCGGGATTTCCTGCGCTGGCGACGCACGGCCAATCCTAAGCCGTGGCCCCGCTACATCAGCAATCACGCGCGGCCTGCACTGCCGGCGAGCCTTCAGCAAGGCGAGGTTGCACTGACCTTCATCAATCACATTACTTTTCTCATCCAATTTCCCGGGCTCAACGTCCTAACGGATCCCGTTTATTCCGAACGTGCGAGCCCGTTCCGACATCTGGGGCCTCGACGTGTACGCGATCCGGGACTCGCCTTTGCCGATCTGCCGCCGATTCACGTGGTCCTCGTCTCGCACAATCACTACGACCACCTCGATATCGAAACACTCCTGCGACTAGATGCCACGCACGCGCCGCAGTTCATCACGAGCCTAGGAAACCGCGCCTTCCTTGAAAGCTTCGGCCTGCGCAGGGTTGACGAGCTCGACTGGTGGCAAAGCGTGAATGCCGCGGAGGCGGCGGTGATCATGACACCGGCGCAACACTGGTCGATGCGCGGTCCCGGAAGCCGCAATCGCACGCTCTGGGGCGGGTTTATCGTGCGTTCGGGCATGCGGCAGGTATATTTCGCGGGCGACACCGGTTACTGGAAGCACTTCAGTGATATCCGCGCGCGGTTCGGCCGCATTGACCTGGCTCTCCTGCCGATCGGTGCATACGAGCCGCGCTGGTTCATGCGTGATCAGCATATGAACCCGGACGATGCCATGCGCGCGCATATCGATCTCGACGCGAGGATCTCCATCGCCACGCATTTCGGCTGCTTTGCGCTCACCGATGAAGGAATCGACGATCCCGTCGTCGACCTTGCCGCTGCAAGGCAGGCATACGGCGTCTCAGCAGATGCATTCCAAATACTCGAGACAGGCGAAAGTCGCGTCTTCTAGGTCGCGGAGTCGCGGTGGCTCATATGGAACCACTCTTCGGCGGCTCCCTCACGGCGCCATATCGAATAACAGGACCTCGCCCGGCTCTCGGGCACGCACGACAACCTTGGCCGGACCGACCCAGGAGATCGCATCACCCGCCGACAACACCTGGCCATCCGCCTCGACCGATCCGCGCGCCACCTGCAACCACAAGCGACGGCCCGGCGCCGGAGTATGTACCAGCTCAGAGCCGTCGCTCACTCTCGCGGCATAGAGATCGGCATCCTGATGTACCTTGACGGCGCCGTCGCGCCCATCTTGCGCAGAAATCAATCGCCACCGGTCCTGCAATTCGGCTGGTGAAAACGAACGCTGTTCATATCCCGGCTCAAGGTCGCGCCGCTCCGGCAATAGCCAAATCTGCAGGAAATGAACCGGCTCACTCTTCGAGGCGTTGAATTCCGAATGGGTAACGCCGGTGCCTGCGGTCATGCGCTGCAGTTCGCCGGGCCGAATCACGGTTCCCGTGCCCAGACTGTCCTTGTGCTCGAGCGCGCCATCGAGGACCCACGAGAGGATTTCCATATCACGGTGCGAATGTTTGCCGAAGCCGGCACCGGGTGCGACACGATCCTCGTTGATGACACGCAGTGGGCCAAAACCCATGAAGCGCGGATCATGATAGTCGCCGAACGAGAATGTGTGCCGGCTATTGAGCCAGCCGAAATCCGCGAGGCCGCGGTCCTGAGAAAGTCGCGTAGCGTACATGGCGTTTTTCCTCCAATTCGATGGCAAGAACTTTAAGCCGCTTTGGTTCGCCGTGATAGCCAGGCTTCCTCGCACTCGGGGGTTCTGCCCCCGCCTTGCGCGAGCGGGAGGCTCGGCTTCGGCGCAACCCGTAAGGGCTGGCCGGGTTAGCGCGGCTCAAAGATGGCGTAGAGTTTGCGGCACTCCTCGAGCACTTCCCAGGTGCCGATAAACCCGGCCGGAACGACGAAGCTATCACCGCGGCCAAATTCCACCCGCTCGCCCTCTTCGCTCGTGAGCACGACACGCCCGGCGAGCAAATGGCAAAATTCGTGCTCGGTGTAGCGCACGACCCAACGGCCGCGCGTTGCCGCCCAGACGCCGGCAAAGAATTGCCCCGTTCCTTCCGTATAATGGTTCCACACGGTCAACTGAGGCTCGCCGGCCAGCACGCACTGTGCTTCGGGCACCGAGCGCTGTGCCTCGACAGCGGCGCTAAAGGAGATAATGCGTGGCGTGACCGGCATGGGAATCCTTTGCTGAGTCTATCTTAGTGTCTTATCCTAGCGATGTATCTTAATACGGTACGGGGTCAGTCATTAATCGGAGGCTTGCGTGCCGTCTGTTTTTACGAAGCTGAATCTGAAAGCGCAGCGCGAGATCCTGGTGATCAACGCGCCGCCATCTTTTGAGGCCGAGATCGCAGCGCTCAAGAATGTCGCGGTCCTGCGCGATCCTAAAAAGGCAAAGACGGTGCAATTTTCACTGGCGTTTGCAGTCACGCAGGCCGAACTTGACAGGCTGTCGACGCTGCTCGCCGCCAAGGCAACGGGCGATGCGCTCCTGTGGTTCGCCTATCCGAAGGGAACATCCAAACGCTACCGATGTGAATTCAACCGTGATTCGGGCTGGAACGTCATGCGTGAAGCTGACTTCGAAACGGTTCGCGCGATTGCGATCGACGAAGACTGGTCGGCGCTGCGCTTCCGTCGCGTGGATTTTATAGGCAAATCCGGACAGTAACTTAGCAGCGCAAGCTGGTTGCGGTAAGCCTTAAAAACAAGCTCTAAACCCTAAAACGGCCGCTTCGTGCAGCAGGGGCTACGACGGTGTATGATGGCGTATACCATCCACCTACACGGATACCAGCCCCATGTTGACCGAATTACAAATCAAGGCGCTCAAGCCCGGCGTCGCCGAGATCAAAATCCACGACGGTCGCGGCTTTTATCTGCGCGTCCGACCGAACGGCACGAAGAGTTTTCTGAGTCGATACACCACGCCCGACGGACGCCCGGCACTTCTCTCCCAAGGCCAATGGCCCGACGTACCATTAAAGAGAGCCCGCGAGAAACACGAAGCGCTGCGCAGCAGTGTGGCTGATGGCGTTGATCCTAGTGCGCTGCGCAAGATCGCCCGGATCGCGCGGGGCGATACCTTCGAAATACTCGCGCTCGAATGGTTGGAACGTCGGGCCAAGACAAAATCCCCCAACACAGTAGAGAAGGCTCGCGCGCTGCTGGTGCACCGACTCTTCCGCGCCTTTGGTTCGCACCCCATAAACACCATTGAGCCGCCTGACTTGCTGGCGGTCCTGCAGCGCGTCGAAGCCGACGGCAAAGGCGAGACCGCCCTGCGCATCCGCATCCTATTCAGCCAAATCGCCCGCTACGCAATCGGCATCGGCAAGTGCAAGAGGGACATCAGTCAGGATCTGCGCGGCGCGCTCCTGCCGGTCGTGGCCACGCACCATGCCGCCGTTGTCGAGCCGCGCGCGATTGGCCAGTTGCTGCGGGCCACCGACAATTATCGCGGCTTCCCGGCTGCGAAATATGCGCTGCGCCTGCTCCCGCACGTATTTGTAAGGCCGGGTGAGTTGCGCGGGGCCGCGTGGTCGGAATTCGATCTTGACGCGGCCGAATGGCGCATTCCCGGCGTGCGCATGAAGATGGACCGCGAGCATATCGTGCCGCTGAGTCGCCAAGTGCTGGCGCTCCTGCGCGAATTGCGCACGCAGACCGGCGATAGCCGGTTGCTTTTTCCAAACATCCGCTCAATCGACCGACCGATTTCCGGCAACACGATTTCGGCGGCGCTGGCGACCGTCGGCTACAGCAGCAAAGTGCAAACTGCACACGGGTTCCGTACGATCGCGAGCACGAGGCTTAATGAAATGGGCGTCAACTCCGATCTAATTGAGCTTCAAATGTCGCACGTCCCGCAGAACAGCGTTCGCGATGCTTACAATCGCGCCTCGCGCCTGCCCGAGCGCAGGAAGATGATGCAAACGTGGTCGGACGCCCTCGACGAGATGCGCCAGGACGGCGCTCTGCAGGGGGGTCCGTAGCCGCTGAAAAGGGAGATGGATCGAGCAGGACGAGGGAAGAACAGCAGGCTTATCTATATCGGCACTTCGCCGCGACTGGCGAGCTGCTTTATGTCGGTGTGAGCGCGTGCGCGCTCTGCCGGTTAAGCGGCCACAAAAGCTCATCACATTGGTTCGAACAGATCGCTCGCATTGATATCGCGAAGTTCCCCACTCGTGAGGCCGCGCTAAAAACCAGCGCGCTTTTTCAAAAGGAGAGCGCGCTCTCCTTTTTACCTTCAACCCCCGTCACCGGCCCGGAGGCCAATATTCACGAATCCGTACAATGGTAAGTAGGTCCACAACTTTTGCTGGAGCTGCCTAACGTGAAGAAAACCCGCCCCGATAAATTCTCGACCCCCGGCGCAGCCCGGATATTGGAGCTTTGCGAGAATACGATTCGCAAGCTTGCTGATTCCGGCGAATTGGCTTGCGAGCGCGATTACGCAGGCAGGCGCTTGTTTTCGCAAGCCGACCTCGACGCCTTTCGCGAACACCGCGCCGCTCGTGCCTGAGACGATCATGACGAAATCAGTCCGCAGCGGAAAAGAAGCGTCCAAAATCCTGCGTGCCGCCGCGCGGGCGGAAAAACTTCGTGAACGATTTGCTGCTTCTCCTCCTGCGCCAGCACGCGTCTGCCGACCGGAACATCCTCGGTCGTTTTATCTGGCGCGAAGTCCTCGTGATTTTTGGCCGCGCGACTACACACCCCCCGTCGTGCTGCGGAAGAGCGCGTGATGGGGCAGCAATCCGAAAGACCGACCTACTACGCCTGCAGTGCAGGCTACGCCGTCCGCCTGGAAATCGGCACGGCCGGGATGATCGTGCCGCCGTGGGGCGGCTGCGCGGTGACCTTCAAGCTGTGCACCGTCTGTGCAGCCGGGATGAAAAAAGATCCAATGCGCATGATTGATCAGGTGAAAGAGAATCTGCGGAAGCGGGCGTGAAATATTTATCAACTATGATGAGCGCCAGTAACGGAACCAATCGCGGCAAAGACCTTGTTGAGTTTTTAGAAGCGCCGACGGAAGAGGCGGAAGAACGCAGCCACACTACCCCGTGGAAGTCGGATCAGGGTGCGGCCTTAGCCGAAGCCGTAAAGCGACGCTCGGCGCAACCCGATTCACCCGAAGCAGTCGCGCAGGCTCCTACCGTCAATGAGCTAGTTTGCTTCGGCGCGAAGCTTATAGGCGACCATCCTCGCATGACCGCCCCGCATGTCCGGGCGCGCATCCACGAACATAATCAACAGCAGCAATCCCCCGCCGACAATGACACGGTCGAAGCAGCATGTGACCGTGTATGCAAGGAATATAGCGTGCCGCTCGGGCTCGCCGAGGGCGAAGCGGCAGGCGTCTGGGCCGGATGCGATGCAGCGATCCTCCCTGAACTTCTGGCGCTGCGGCCGAATGAAATCGTGCTGCCGAATGATTACGCTCCCTATAACTGCGCGGCGGCACACATGATGAAGCACTTCGCGGCAGAGCGCGCCATGTTCATGCGCGCCAATGCTGTCGTGCAATTGATCGCGACAAAAGATCCGAAAGATTTTACGCTTCAACACGTGACGCCGGAGGGATTCTGCACGCGGCTCGATGGCCACGGGCGACGCGTAAAAGGCGTGGTGTCGCTGCGGGGTCACAAAGTCGGACTCGCGTTAAAGCCGAAACGCTGCAGCGTTGACATTGCCAAAAAGATGTTGGCGTCGGAAGAAGTGCAGTTGCTGCCGCCTATCGAGATGATCACGCATTGCAGCGTGTTGGTTGAGCATGACGGCACATTGCGCGCGCTCGGTCCCGGCTATAACGAACAAGGCGGTGGGATTCTCGTGCTCGACAATGCGAACCCCGCCGACGTGCCGCTTGATAAAGCGGTGCGGGCCATCTTGGATTTGACGAAGGAATTTAAATTCGCAACGCCTGCCGATCAATCACGCGCCGTCGCTAGCTTCATCGGCCCGGCCATTCGCATGGGCCAATTATTGCCCGGCCACGCACTGGTGAGTGTCGTCGAGGCGGATGCGAGCCAAACAGGTAAAAGCTTTTTGCAGGCGCTTGTGCGCGCGGTCTACAACGAACGCGGCTCGGACATCGCGAAGCGCACGGGCGGTGTCGGCTCATTTGCCCAAGAACCGGCGAATCCGAATGACCAATGATGCGCGTATCAATTAATTGCTGAATCGCAAGAAACGCACCGTAGCAAACCTGTGAATTATATGTGGCGGTCAGCCTAATTTGATCACCCGTAAGTACGGCGGTTCGATATGGTTCACACCATGAGGCAATCTCGGTCGCCGAAAACGGCGTACTACTTTCGTCTGCGCGCGCTGCACCCGCCATCACAACGAGAATGACGAAGAAAAAATACCGCGCATAACACTTGCCCCCACTAAAGTCGCAAGATTCCGTCGATGTCTTTAAAGTAGTCCGCTTCGCGCCGTAGATGCGGGCTCATACCCTCAGATACAAACCATACGTGTACGCGTGCGCCCTCGGCCTTAACGGCGCGGACCAGCGGCACGTAGTCGTCATCGCCAGCCACGAGTACGGCTATCTCGTAATGGCCGCGCAGCCCATGCGAGAGCATGTCTGTTGCTAACGTAATATCAACCCGCTTCGATCCTCGTTCTTTATCTTTCTTGAATACGCGCGGCGTCTCAAATCCTATTCCTTTTAGCCAATCCGTCACGTCGTTTAACTTTTTGTCGTCTCCTTGGACGGACGTGTAGTAATACTTACGAATCACACGAGTGTGATGAGTGAGTGCAGATGGATTTAGCTCTCGTGCCCAAACTGCGACGTTCTCCAAATGCCAGATGCCGCTATCTGCGGCGATGACATTGGTACCGCGCATGTGCTTATAGCGCACTGCCAAATTCTCGCCGTCCACGAATACCATGGCGCGCGCGTCCGGTGCGATAAACGGGTAAAGCTCACTCAATCTACTTGCTCCTCACTCCCAGGCGGATGGTACTCCGGCGCGCGCGCGAACACGTCTCACACATTGCTGCAGTGCGGCATCGTGGACGCGGCGCGGTAAGAGCTGCCACTATCGAGGAATCGAAGTCCGGGGCTGCTGATCGTGCGCGCTACAATTCTCATAATACTTCTGGCGGTTGCTTGCGGAGCGCATTCACAGCAGCCATCCCCAAGTCCGGCGAAAAGCGTCCATAACAAACAGCAATTGGCCGCCGAAGCCAATCAGGTCTCCGACAACAATCAACGCGGCAGCAAGGACTCGCCGCTTGATATCAGCGGTCAAGTGGCCACTTCCGTCGAAGGCGAAATAACCACAAAAAAAGCTGCCAACGAAGCAGCAGCCGATGCCAAATATCGAGACGAGCAATCGTCCAATGAATGGCTCAACTTGCGTTTGACCATCGCGAGTATAGCTATTTCTGCTGTTCTCACCGTCATCACTGGCCTTCTCGCTCTTTTTACTTGGAAGCTGTGGACCGAAACTGGCCGACTGGTAAGCGGGGCTGAAGATACGGCCAAAAGACAATTGCGGGCCTATGTTGGGGTTGATGAAATCTCGTTCAATCTGCCCCATATTTTGATTCCTGGCTGGAAGGCTCCAGATCCTCTGCCACCCGACGGTTACGTATTTGAGGACTTCATTTTGATAACGGTACGAAATTTTGGGGCAACACCCGCATACGAATTACGGGTGATGGCGAATTGGCAGCCAATTAAACCATTTGGAGCGGTCGTTTCGCCCGATTTTGTTTTCACAGATCATGCCGGGCCTTTGCGGCCATCGGCCAGCCAAGTTCTCGATAGAGACCAAACATTCCCCGCTACAATCAAGGTTAAAGATCTGACGGGATTCCAAGCAGCACAAAACCGTATCGAAAGCCTTTATGTCTATGGGTACGTGGCGTATACGGATGTCTACGGGCGTCGGTGGCACCGTCATTTTTGCTATGTCTGGGAACCTTGGCGAAATGAAGGCCATCGCTTCACACCACATACAGAAAATAACGATGAGACATACGAAGGAGAGCGACAGCCCAAAATGCCAGCTTAAATAACCGGCCTGTCTCCTTGAGGGCAGCGGCCGATTAGCAGCAGCTTCCAGAGCCGAGCGAACCTGTTGGCGTCTGAGTCACCAAAATCGCGGCTTGATTCTTACGCTATTGCGTGGCGCTAGACCGTGACGGTGATCGTGCAGGCGTGCGCGATGGTCTAGGCCAACACGAACGCGCTCTCGTGTTTCGGCAAGTGCCGCGTGGCGCTGCACCGGCAGCGGCGGACGGATGGCGTTGTAGGATGAGCCGCCGAACGTTTTGGCGAGCCTACGTCTTGTTGTGGATTGGCATCGCCGCTGCCGAGATCTGGCTGCGCGTGGGGTGAATCAGTAGTGCCCTGAGCACACTACGGGGCGCGGTCAATATCGTTATGCGTCCCGACGCGTCGAAGGATTGCTTCAGAGCTTTCAATCTCCATAGACATCTTGTAGTTACCCGTGATGTGCACGGTAAAGATTGACGGATTGTGCCGACCCGATAGCTTTTCAAAGCGTAGTCCGGCTGGCATCGGATTCTTTGTCAGGTCTTCGAGTTTTTGGTCAACCTTATTTTTTAGCTGAGGTGTGAGCTTGTCGTAGTCTTTATCAAATCGCGCGCGCGTTGACCAGCTTGTTATGACGACGCCTCCAGCGCCTACTTTCGTCACGCTCCGCGCGACCTAAGATTTTTGATTAGATCCTCAACAGACTTAAACGATTTGCGTGGCGCGGATTCCGCAGCGAGATCGTGAGTAATAATGGCGGCGCGCACGTCCTTTAGGCATTCAACCAGACGCGCGACTGCAGAGATGTTTCGGTCGAAAGCCGTGTGCAAGAGTTCGCTGTGACCGGCCATCGCCGGATCGGCCTCGGTCAGCGAGTCCCTTGCCGACACTAGCTTAGGCAAGCTTTCTTCGAGTCCTTTGTAGCCGGATTCTAGGCCGTTGATGGCGATGTCGCCCGGATCTAGGAATTGTCCGACGACGAGACGCTGCGCTGAAATGCGCCGGGTCAGTGCAGTTGCCTCTCCAGAAGCCGCGTCCGCGACCTTTTCCTGAGCCTGCAGCATGTCAACCGTTCGCGTAATCGCGCGCAGCAGGTATAAGCTTGTGCTCTCCGCAAATTCACCGAAGGCGCGGACATCATTGGGAAGGCTGTCGTTAAGATCCATGCTAGTCATACCGTTGCCTGATACTACATCCTATATGGGCGTCGCAAGCCGGGAGCCAAGTCACGTGCGCTCGCTACGCTGCGCGGGCTGTCATGCTTAAGCTAACGGTGTCCATTCTCGCACACATACGCACAATTGACATATAAGCACATTCGCACGTATAGTCGCTTTCATCACATTCATGGAGATGGCGACGATGACAAAACAGCAGACCGTACCGGTGTCCGAGCGGGCGGCGATCCTTCGAATCAACCGCAGGCTGCGTGCAGATGACCAAGTCCTTAAAACGACTCGGGGCGCGCGCGCGCGGCTGGATCTGGGTGACTTCTACGTTTTGGACTTTCGCAATAACCTCGCGCTGCAGACCAATGTGGATTTGGAAAGCTTCGGGCGCGAGCTGGGTGCGCTGGCCGAATACGAGCATGTCGTAGAAGCATAAAACACAAAACGCATTTTTATCAAACCAGAAAACACGCGAGAGCACCATATAACGTGCGTGAGCCAAGATGATCGCAGGCATGAGCTTGCGATCATCATCTCCGTGCAGGCGGGGGCGGAAGTGCCGATCGTACGGTTCCGCCGACCGCGCCATCCGTGCTAGCGTAGTCGCACGGTGACTCGCCACCGGCCCGAAGTGCCGAGGCTTATCGCGTACCGCAACGGATACCCTGCCCTCGCCGCCCGCAAACGCCTAAAAAAAAGCCTAAAACATGGCTTTTAGGTTCCGTCGCGTGGAATATATCAAGCCGTCGACAGGCGCTTCTTCGGACACGCCTGCTGCGCACCGGCGGCGCGCTGCGCGAAAATGACGCCCACAATCGTTCCCCAATCACGACTCACTTAAGTTTTTCGCCTGGCGCGAGGTCGGCCAACCCATAGCGCCGCAACTTCGCATATAGACTCTGTCGCGATAGACCGAGGAGTTCTGCCGCGGTCGCGCGGTAATCGGCGGTCAGTTTGAGGGCCGCTGCGATGCACAGGCGTTCGATTACTTCCGTGGTCTCGCGTACCAGCTCTTTTAGCGGGGCTCGGCTGATGAGCTCCGTCAGCTCCTGGGCCGAGTGCGGCAACTCGCGCGATGTCTTTAAATCCGTCGGTGCACGCTTTTCAACGTCGCGTATCGAGAATCCGAGAGAGGGCTCTGCAGCGTTGAGCGCTGAGACTGCCGCGACTTCTACATTGCAGCTCGAACCGTACTGGCCACGCAGCGTCGTAGCAAACATACGCACCGAGCCATGGCGGCGAAGATTCCCGACGAGCACTCGCATGTCGATGCCCTGCCGCCCAAGCCAGCGGTCGAGCGGCTGTCCGCGCACCTGGTACCCGGACGGGGAGCGCAGACACAGGCGCAGTCGCGACTGCTCGAAGTGCTCGAGGCCTTAGCCGGGTGGTCGAGCTGGCGCCAGCGTCGGTCAGCCTTCGACGCCGCCTCCTGTAATATCGTTGCGACTTTCGGCCGGCTCTCGGCCGTGACCGTATCGGCCCAGAACGTCCCGAGCCACTCACCGTGGATAATCCCGCAAAGATCGTCGCGGCCGAATTCGACGTCGCGAATGACTCCCGTCTTGTCAACGCTCAGGAGGATATCGGCGACTGCCATGCGACTTCCGCATTGCTGGGATATCCCTGTTTCCGTGCCAATTTCACATGTGCTTCTCCGGCGACCCAAACAAGGCGTCGCCGCGCTCCGTCTCCGCCGCCGATGGTTGCTCAGAAAGCGAGCATCAGATCGCGACGCAGTAGGAAAAACGCCTTGGCACCATTCATTTTGGCGACTGCAGCTATGCCCGAGGCGAGCGCTTCGCGCAAGGCAGTTGGAGCAGGGAAAACGGCGAGTCCGTGATTCGCATGGACTCGCCGGTTTCTGGGCTGCCGATCCGCTCGCTCGCAAGCGGAGGAGCACATTCTTGAGCTGTTATTGGGTTATGCCATTAGGCCCATTTGGGGATCCGGGCAGCGGGGTATTCAAGTATGGGAACGTATCCAAATACGTATCCTCCGGATTGATTGCCCCGCCCACTGTCAAATGAGATGCATCAGGTCCGGCCGCTTCGGATCCATCCGTGTAAGGCGCACCGCCGTTCGGATCGGTGGTCGTCGTTCCACAATTCCCAATCTTTCCGCATAGAGCGCCCTCCGCAACGCGCAACTCGATATCGACGACATCATCATAGGGGCGGCGGCCGTTCGGGAACCCCGCAAGGTCGCCCGCCAGTACACCGAGAT
>Ga0182024_10010919_pt1 | contig 18381 bp, 11 predicted proteins | sample P32metaG_FD_120480 | JGI IMG/M metagenome (GOLD analysis project Ga0182024, IMG submission 120480) | Permafrost microbial communities from Stordalen Mire, Sweden - P3-2 metaG (Illumina Assembly) | ecosystem: Environmental > Terrestrial > Soil > Wetlands > Permafrost | place: Sweden: Stordalen... | reverse complement strand
GCTGTCGTCGCGACAGCGCACGATCGCGCGCATCCCGTCTTTCGGCATGATGAAGGACAGCGAGGATGCGCTTACCTTTCGGGGATGGATCGGGATCCGGTATTTCGCCGCCATCTCCAGGAACATGCGTCCAAGCCAGTCGTCCGCGACCGTGGTGAGCAGATCCGGCACGATCGAGAGCTTGGCGCAGCAGAACGCCGCGGTGACGGCATTGCCGCCGAACGAGATGGCGTAAGCCGATGCCACGTGCTTCTCGTCGCCGACCGGAAGCCGGTCGGTCAGAAAGGTCACGTCGATGTAGGTCTGGCCAATGAACAGCGCTTGCATCGGGTTCGCCGCCAGGCAGCGCTTTGCGGTTCTGGTTGAACGGAAGCGATCATACTTGGATTTCACCCCGCCAAAAGGAATAATCGGCCGGTCGACCGTACGGGAACGTACGCTGCGGGCTGCCGCGCCTCGCGGCAGATCAGGTCAGGACGCTGGTTGCGGCTCCTTCGCAGCGGAGCGCACCGATGTGGGACGGCGCCTTTGCTTCCAGCCGCGATCGCAGGCCTGGATTCATCCCGCTCGAAACTCGGTAGCTCCTTGCTTGCTTGCTGAGCAAAATTGCTCACGTCGGAGAGCTCATGTCGCAGATGCGGCAGATCACACGCAAACGTGTCCGCGCGGCACGCAACCCTTCGCGGCGACCGACGTTGCATTGGTGTCACCAACAGGCATTTAGCTGTAACAGTGCCACCAACAAGAATTTATTTGAGTTTAAGAGGAGAGCCAAATGTTTAGTAGAATACTCGTTGCTTTCACTGCTGCGGCCGCCCTGGGTTGCGTTCCCGTTCCGACCAATGCTTTCGCTGCCGGCCATACAGGTGATCGTGGTGCCGTCGGGCATGCTTCGGGCGGAAGTGCGACAGCGGGCCACGCCCGCGCCGGCAGTGTCGGCGGCGGATACGCGGCTGGCCGCGGTGGACGGTCCTATGGAAGGGCCTACGGCGGCTATGGTGGCTATAGCGGCTACGCGGGCTACGGAGCCTATGGCTACGACGGCTACGACGGATGCCCTGGCTATGGGTACAGCTATGGCTACGGATGTTCCGGCTACGGCGTTGCACCCCTTGTCGGCGGAGTGATAGGCGGTATCCTGGGTGGTCGCCACCGCTGAAATCCATACATATGCCGCTACTTCGGCCGGGCCTGTACGCACATTTCAAGAAATGGCACCCTCCAACTTCTTGGCACTTTGCAGACTGAACCGTAGAGGCGAATCAGAACGAAAGGCGGGCATCGAGCCCGCCTTTCTCGTGACCGGAGCGCCGAAACGCCCGCCATCTAAGCAAGCATCAAATCGGGATCACACAGCGGCAGCTCGCCGTCGAAAGGATGGAAATGAAAATCAGCTCAAAGAGCTTTCGGGTGCGGGAAGGGGAAGAGGTCAACCTCAAGAAGTGGCCTACGCGCGTTGATCCCGCGTACAAGTCCAAAGAGCAATACCAAGAGCGGCTGAGAGAGCATATTACGCAGCTGAGCTCGCAACAGGAGCTTCTCTACGCTTCCAATCGGTATGCCATCCTGCTGATTTTTCAGGCCATGGATGCGGCCGGGAAAGATGGCGCCATCAAGCACGTGATGTCGGGGGTCAATCCGCAGGGGTGCCAGGTATTCAGCTTCAAACATCCCACTGCGACCGAGTTGCAGCACGATTTTCTTTGGCGCACCACACGTGATCTCCCGGAACGCGGGCGGATCGGGATCTTCAACCGTTCCTATTACGAGGAGGTGCTGATCGTCCGCGTGCATCGCAAGCTCCTGGCCAGCGAAGGACTCCCGGACGTGCCGCGCGACAACAAGACAGTCTGGTACGACCGATATCGTTCGATCACCAATTTGGAGCGACACCTCCACGACAACGGAACGCGCATCATCAAGTTCCATCTCCACCTATCGAAGGAGGAGCAGCGAAAGCGCTTCCTTCAACGCATCGACGAACCGGAAAAGAACTGGAAAATCAGCCCGGCGGACATCGAAGAACGAAAATTCTGGAAGCATTATACGAAGGCCTACGAGGAATGCCTCAGTGCGACGAGCTCAAGCAACTCCCCCTGGTACATCGTCCCTGCCGACGACAAAGAGAACGCCCGGCTGATCGTGTCCCGGATTGTCCTCGACACGCTCGATGGACTTGAAATGAGCTATCCAAAAACGAGTCCCAAGCGCCGGCGCGAATTGCTGTCGATGCGCAGACAGCTCGCGAGGTGAAGTCAGCCTTCGGCGAGACTGTTCCAGGCGCGGTCGCTACCGCGCCGCTCAATGCCATTTGGCGATTTCATCATGACCGGCCGGCGTCGCCGATCACCAAAAATATCTGACCCGCGCGGTGCCGATATAGGTCTCGGAGCCTTTGGCAAACTCGCCGTCGAACTTGCCCATGATCGACCAGTTGTCGCGCGGGTGCCATTCGGCCCCGGCCGTGACGAGCGCAAGGTTGTTCGCCGGCGTGGCGCCGTTGACAACGAAGGTCGCCGAAGGCAGCCCGATGAATGTCGCCGCGAGGTTGGGACTGCGCTGCCAGTCGTGCGCCCAGGCGGCGCGGCTGAACAGGACGATGCTGGTGCCGTCAGCCTGCGCAAAGATCTCGTCGAACCGGCTCCCCAGCTCCGAGCGCACCAAAGTGGCGGTCTGCGGCGCGTAGGAAAGCGCGAACGGATCGGGCGCGCCGAGCGACCCGCTTTCGCTGTATCCGGGCGTCCGGAAGGCCTGCGCCTGCACGGCCGCATACGGGATGATGCTGAATGGCGCCCACCAGGTCACGCGATAGCCGCCTTCCAGCCGTCCGCCGAGGTTCTGCGCGACATAAGATGCGCTCAGCGTATCGCTGTTGCCGAGCGTGGCCGTGCGACTCGTGTTGGCCCAATAGGACGCGTAAGCGAGCGCGCCGGAGAGGTAGGCTGCACCAAATTGCTGCAGACCGTAGGCACCGGCCTGGAACACGTCCGAGCGCCCGCCGCCCAATCCGGCCGCCAGCCCCCACGCGGTGCCGCCGCCCGCAAGCGCGAAACCCACGATCGTGTCGCGCGTGACGTGATAGTCGACGCCGGTGGCGAAGCCGCCTGCGCGCGTCGCAAGATTGTCGCCGCCGGTCCCGGAAGGATCGCCCTTTATATTGCTCACGCCGCCATAAGCTGCGGCCCAGATGCTCCAGGGGCGCGGATCGGCCACCGCCTCCGCTTTGTAGACCGGAGCCTTGTAAACAAGCGGTGGGCGCGGCAGCGGGCTCGCAGGCGCGAAGCCGCGGTCTTCGGCGAACGGATTGGTCAGCAGCGACAGGAACGAGTTCATCATCTGGAACCCGCTCTGCTGCGCGCCGGTCCCGGCTTGGCCCGAGAGCTGATCCAGCGCAGTCCCCAGATCGGCGGGCGACAGGCTGAAAAGGTTCAGGAACGCGGGCGGCAGCATGCCGCCTTCGCCGACGAAGATGTCGAGCGCATGGGCGACCGCGACCTCGTTGGCCGAGGCCGTGGATGCCAGCAGAGAGGTCAACAGCGGCGCCCCGGTAGGACCGAGGATGGGCGCGCCAGGGCCACCAGGCGTGCCCGGCGTGCCAGGGTTGCCCGGGCCGGAGGAGCCGCCCATGAGCGGGCAGACCGTGATCCTGTTGGTATCCAACGTCACCGCACCGGAGCGCGCCCAGGCCGCGCCGCAGGTGATTGTGGCACCAGTGTTCAGCGTAATGCTCGCCTGCGCCAGGATGTCTCCTGCGAACGATGTGGTGGTGCCGAGTGTCGCAGAACTGCCGACCCTCCAGAACACGTTGCCGCCTTGCGCGCCGTTGATCGTGTTCACGGAGGACGCGCTGGCGGTGGTCAGCGTGCTCCCGATATTGAAGATGAAGACTGAATTGGAGTTGCCCAACCCATTGAGGGTAAGGGCGCCCGTCAGCTGCGCCGTCGAGCTGAACTTATAGACGCCCGGTACCAACGTTTTGCCGCCCAGGTCCTGGCCCGTCAAATCTACCGTGGTCGTCCTGCCGACAAGCGTGTTGTAGGCAATCGTGAGGTCGACTTGCGCCTGGGCGGCGGTTGCATCGGCCGCATGTATCGTTCCGAACACGGTTCCGGGCCCGAGGATGGGAAAGGTGGCCAACCCGGTGATCGCGCCGCTCGGGCTGACACCCACATCGGCGGGCTGCGTAGCGCTTCCGATGACGCTGGCGCCGGTGTTGGTGACGGCCGAGCCGGCGAGCACCCCGAATCCCGCTACCGTACCAAGCGGGGGCGCCTGAGCGTGAGCGGGAGACATCGAGGCGAGCAGCAGCACGCCGAGCGCCGCCACAGCGTCCCGGATTCCAGCCAAATTTGCCGATATTGTCCGCATCCGGACGGTGTCGAACGAGGCCGTGCTCGCTTGCATGTTGCCACCTTGAATGGTCTGGTGCGCCCAGTCACTGCATCGAAAAGCGGCACATTGGCCGGCGGTTTGCATGACGCTTCCTCCCACCGACATGGTCACGGAACTCATCTCAACCGGCCGGGCCGAATCGTGTTTCGGCGACGGCCAATGTTAATTTCAATCAGGCGGTGCTTCCCAATCTCAAGTCTCGCGGAGAGTCCGCGCCGAAAAACGAGATCGCAAAACACACGAAGTGGGCCTCACGCGATTTCGTCGGGAACCGAGGAGCTCCCGCCACGCGCTTACGCAAGGTCGCCACGAGGTTGTCGATCGAGGTACGCGACTCGATCAGCGAGCCCCATGGCTGATCGTCCGGCGAATCTCTCGTTGCCGAGCTACCGATAGTTCGGCGGCCGTCAGTTGTCTGTCCAAAATTAGACTCTGAGGAACGAGCGCCAGCTTCCAAACAGTGCCGAACCAGATCCCGTGGGGTCTCGTTCGCTGTGGCGCAAAAGCATCACTGAAAGTTTTTTTGAGGGAGTAAGATATCCCGGCCGGGTCGCCCCGGTCAGGCAACCGAGAACCGCATCAACGCTACGATGGTCACGGCCACCAGTGCCGTGCCGGTCCGTCCGAAAACGGCGAGCACCGGTAGGACGCTGAAGCCATCACCGAACGCGCGTAACGACCACCATCATACCGTCATGATCGGAAGCCGATGGCGCGATATAGCGATCGCGCCCCGCAGGACAGGTCCGAGATCAATCCAGCGGCTCGAGCTTGATGATCTTGCCGCGGTGGTTGTTGCCGACCCAGAAGGTCACGGGCGTGGTCGAATTGTCGACCGTCACGCGCCGGATGTTGGTCGATTCCGGCAGCAGATAGCCGACCGATCGGCCGGTCTGGGTGTCGATCCTGACAACGGTGTCGGCGTTCATGCCGCCGGTCCAAACCTCGCCGTTATGGTCCATCACCGCGTCATAGGGCGCGAAATTGGCCGGCAGCGGCCATTCGCGGATCTGATCGGTCTTGATATCCATGACGCCGACGCGATCGGCCGCGAATTCCGCAAAGGTGATGCGGCCGTCGGCATCCATGTGGCCGCGACGCGGCCGCGAGGCCGGCGTCGGCACCGCAAACAGCGTGGTCGCGCCGGTGGCCTTGTCGGTGCGGCCGACATTGCGGTCGGCGAAATCGAAGAACCAGATATTGTTCTGCGGATCGGAGACGATGCCGTATTCGGCATGCGGGACGTTCTTGGGCACGTCCTTGAACTGCTCGATGTGATCGAGCGTGCCGCTCACCGGATCGAGCCGGAACAATGTGCGCGAGCCGCCTTCGCTGAACCACACCTTGCCGTCGACGTTGGAATTGCGCGGATCGAGCATGCCGATCTGGACCTTCGGATTCTGGAACTCGGCCGCCAGCGGATAGGCCGTCACCTTGCCGGTCTTGGGATCGAGCTCGCCCAGATTCTGCTCGCCGAAATTCGAATACCAGACCGTGCCGGTGCCCAGCGGATCGACCACGACGTCGTGCGGCTCGGTGAGATCGGGACGCGGCAGCTTGTATTCGGTCAGGATCACGCGCGTGGCGCGGCCGGAGGGCCGCGGCGCGGTCTTGAGCGGAAACGCGAAGGTCGGATGGGTGCTGCGATTGACGCTGGCCAAATAGGTCGCAAAGCCGCTCAGCACGTCGCCCTTGGGGGCGCTGGTCGGGCTGCGGTCGGGCGCGACCTGCGGATGATTGGGTTTCGACATGGCGCCATAGCGCATCATGCGCGGGACCAGCGCCATGAAATCGTCGGCCGTGTATTTCGATTCCACGATCCGCTGCAGCGTGTGACAGGTGGTGCAGCTGGCGATGACCCGCCGCTGCGGGGAGTCCGGCAGCGAGGCCATCCAGTCCGCATTGGTGAGCTGCGCCGCCAGGTTGCCGGTCTTCTTGAGCTTGAGATCGGCGTTCGCAACCTTGTTGGCTTCGACCGCGGCTGCATCGGGACCGTCGAGCTCATAGCCGACGGCGCGGATGGTGATCTTGTAGTTGCCGGGTGCGAGCCTGCCGGGCGGGAAGGCGTAGCGGCCTTGCGCGTCGGTGACGACGGTGGTGCGGATGGTCGAGCCGTCCATCTGCGCGCTCACCAGTACGCCTTCCATGATGCCTTCCTCGACCGAGGACACCTGTCCGGTCAGGACATTGTCGGCGGCGGCCGCCGCTCCGATGCCGGCGAGCACCAGCGCCATCGCGGTCGTGGCGGCGAGGCAGATACGGTTCGCTTGCAGGCGTGTCATATGATCCTCCCGGTGTGCGGTCATTTGCGCGGTTGATTGAAATAGCGCGCGTCGGGCGGCGGTTCGTCCCGCCTGGTAGGCATCAGGTAGCCGTCTGCGCTCAGATAGTAGGTGTTGCTGCCGATGGTGAGCCAAGTGTTGTTCTCGCCGCAGACAAACTCCGGCCAGACCGGCTGCGGCGTATTGATCCGGCGATAGGTCTTGATCGCCGTCCAGGGCCGCGTCGGCGCATGGTCGATGGTGGTGATCTCGTCATACAGCATGTCCGGATCGGCTTTGTCCTGATAGATGCGCTCCTTGACGATGGTCTGGTTGTCCTTGTGCAGCGGCAGCCCGGTGGAGTCGTAGACGCGCGGGCCCTTGAAGTCGCGGGTCTCGACCTCGAGCAGGTCGTAACGGCCGGTGCGCGTGCGGTCGATCCATTTGCCGATGGAATAGCCGGCGAACGACGGCTCGATATCGGCCGGCCAGTCGCGTCCGTCGGTGAAGATGCGGCGGAAATTATGAATGTGCTCCATCAGGAGATGGGTGGTGTCAGGCGTGATGACGATCTCCATCGGGTAGTAGGCGATCATCATGCGCGGCATGCCGGACGGCAGGCAGCGGACCTGCGGATCGTTACCCGGGCCGCCGGCGGTCTGGTCGGCCAGGCTGGCCTCGAAAACGGCCTGATATTCCGCCGTCAACGGGGCTTGCTGTCCGCGGCCGTCGGACTTGTGCGGGTCGTAGGAGGGCTGCCCGGTGACGCCCGGGAAGCGCTTGGTCCATCCGCCGATCCACTGGCCCTTCCAGTCCGGATATTTCGTATCGTCGAAAGCCCGCGCGCTGCTCAGTGCCAGCAGCAACACCACAGCCGGGGCGATCGCGGCGATCAGGTTCCGGCAGGCCATGGCGCTGCGCCCCCGCTCCGTCGGTTTCAGGCGCGGCTCAAAGCGGCCTTCACCCGCTCGGGCGTAAAGGGCACGCGCCGCAGCCGAACGCCGGTGGCATCGAATACCGCATTGCCGATGGCGGCCGGGAGCGGGCCGAGCGCCATCTCGGCGGCGCCTGACGGCGGCTCCTCGGGACGGTTGATCAGGACGATCTCGATCGACTTCGGCACCCCGTTCATTTTAACGACCGGATAAGTGAGCCAGTCGACGCTGGTCACCATGTTCTCGTCGAAGCTCACCTCTTCGTACATGATACGGCTGGTGCCGTAGACCAGCTGCCGGTCGATCACGTGCCGGATGGTCTCCGGATTGACGATCACGCCGCAGTCATGGGCGCAGACCAGGCGGGGGATCTCGATCACGCCGGTGTCGCGATGCACCCTCACCTCGGCGATCAGCGCGATAAAGGTGCCGGCCAGTTGCCGGTAGGCGAAGCCGCGGCCGACGGCGATATCGGCGTGGGCCTGGTCGTTGCGCGGCGACGGTCGCGTATCCCAGCCGTACTGCTTGGCGGCGGCTTGAAACAATTCGTGCTCGCGATCCGACTTGAGATAGCGCAGGCGGAACTCCATCGGATCCGAATTGGTCGCGACCGCCACCTCGTCGAGGAAGGACTCGCTCCCGAACAGGATCGGCAGGCCGAAGGGGTCGCGGATATGGGTGCTGCGCAGCGGCGAGCTGCGGTCCATGAGCGGCGCGATGACCTCCCAGCCCCAGCGGGCATTGTCGAACGCGTAGCTGTTGCCGGGAATCCCGAAGGCCGGCCGCCAATTCAGCGGCACGCCGAGCGCCATGCCGGCAAGCGTATCGGCCGGATGCTGCTCACGGGTGTTGCAGTCTTCCATCGAGAACGCCTTGCTGATGTTCTCGTAGGCGACCACCTTGCCGGACGCATCGAGCCCGATGCGGCTGCGGTTGACCGTGGCGGTGCCCTTCGGGTCCCAGGCCAGCGCTTCATGGCGCATGTACTGCACCCGCACCGGCCGCCCCAGATGCTTGGACAGGACCGCGGCGTCGGCGGTGGCGTCGCCCTGCCCGTCGCGGGCGTAGCCGCCGGTGCCGAACATCCAGATCGCCCGCACCTTCTCGGGCGGCAGCTCCAGGAGCTCGGCGATGCCGGCGGCGCAATCATGGGGCTTCTGCGTGCTGGTATACACCGTCGCGCTGTCATCGCGCACGTCGGCGACCGCGCAGGCCGGTCCCATGCTGGCATGCGATTGGCTAGGATACTCGTATTCGCCCTGCAGGATGCGCACGGCCTGCTTGAAGCCGTCCTCGACCGACCCTTTTACGCGCTGAGCGGCGGCCCCGACGTTCCCGGGATCGGACGAGCGCATGACCACCGGCGCTTGGCGAATGTGATCGAACAATTTCTCATGGCCGGGGAAGTTCGGCTTCGACTCCGACCAGGTGACCTTCAGCGCCTTCGCCGCCTTGACCGCGTTCCATTCCTTCTCGGCGACCACGGCGAGGAAGTTCTTGATCCAGACCACCTTGGCGCCGGGAATCTCTGCGATCGTTTTTTCATCGACCGTCAGCGGCACCGCGCCCGCAACGCTCGGGCGGATCATGCGGGCGTGCAGCATGTTGGGGAGCCGCACGTCGCTGCACTGCTGCAGCGTGCCGAACACCTTGCCGGGCATGTCGCGGCGCGGCATCGGCTTGCCGATGACTTTGAACTCCGCCGGTTTCTTCAGTGGCGCCTTGACCTTGACGGTGAGCTGCTGCGCCAGGCCCCGCCAGGCGATCGGCGCATCGAGATTGCGGCCGTCGATGAGCTCGGCATAGGAGACGCGTTTTTTCGGGTCGGCGCCCGGATCCGCGAGCGCATGCACCACGCCGTCGGTCACCGTCAGATCTGCCGCCGGAACCTCCAGCACCTTGCTCGCCATCTCGATCAGCAAGCGGCGGGCCTCGGCCGCCGTCTGCCGCATGATGCTGCCGCCCTGCCGCAACCCATTGCCGGCGGTGGAGCCGCCCATGTCGACGGTGAGGCCGGTGTCACCCATCACCACCCGCACGCGTTCCCACGGAACATCGATCTCCTCCGCCACCAATTGGGCAATCGATGTTTCCAGGCCCTGGCCGCCGTCGATCTTGCCGTAATAGGCGACCACCGAGCCGTCTCGATCGATCGAGATATAGGACGAGAGCTTGTCGGGCCTCACCACCGAACGCCCGAACGGGCGGGACTCGGCGGCTGCGGCCAGCTCCGCAGGCGCGGCCAGCGCGACCACGAGCGCTCCGGTAGCGGAAAGGAATGCGCGGCGGCTGAGAGCGGGTGCTTCGTTCACGATCATGGCTCCCTCCTCAGGCCTGCTGGGCGGCGCGCTTGACCGCTTTGAGGGCCGCATTGTGCGTGCCGCAACGGCAGATCAGGTCGGAGAATGCTTCCCTGATCTCGTGGTCGGTCGGATTCGGGTTGCGGGCCAGCAGCTCGGCCCCGGTCATGATCCAGCCGCTGATGCAATAGCCGCACTGGTTCACCTGCTCCTCGATCCAGGCGGTCTGGAGCGGGTGCGGCTTCTCGGGCGTGCCGAGACCCGCCAGCGTGGTAATCGTGCGCCCCGCGACCGCGGCGACCGGCGTGATGCACGAGCGCACCGCCTGCCCGTCGACATGCACCGTGCAGGCGCCGCACTGGGCGAGGCCGCATCCGAAGCGCGGATTGTTCAAGCCAAGCTCATCACGCAATGCGTAGAGCAAAGGCATTTCCGGATCGTCGATCTCGATCGAGTGCGCATTGCCGTCCACGATAAGGCTGTACTGTGCCATGGGCATCCTCTCCAACCGATTGGCTTATGGCGTTGTTTGGCGCCAATATAGCACAGCGGCGGTGAAAGTCTCGCCACTTGGTCGGCGGGAATGCCCGGGGCCGGTCATTGCGGGCGCGGGTACCGGCGACGGTCGCCCGGGCGGTCGCAGCCGCAGGAGCGGGATGCGCGCCCGGAGATCCGCTTTTGGGGCCGCTACCGGGGTGCGAGCAGGCCCCTCTCGGACAACATGGAGTTGACGTTCCGGGCCCCGTCAGCCCGCAGGTTTTCGGTCACATGAAGGGCATTTTGACGGAAAATTTATCAGACAAATATCCGGCAGGTTTTCGTTCACATTCTGAATGCCAATTTGATGGAAAATTTATCAGACAAATATCATGCGTTGGTGCTAGAAGTCGCGCAATGGAACCCCGCATAATTGGTAGCAGGTGGCGTCGGCCGCGCCGATCCCCCACCTTGATCCTCGTCCTGATCGCCGTCCTCTTGGCCGGCGGGGGTGGCGTCTACTGGTATCGCGGCGGCACCCAAGGAGCCGATGCCGGGCGGGTCGCGCGCGCGCCCGGCCGTGCGGCTGTTCCGGTGAGCGTGGCGATCGCGGCCCGGCGGGATGTGCCGATCTACCTCATCGGTCTTGGCACGGTGCAGCCGACTTTGAGCGTGGGCATCCACTCCCAGGTCGACGGCAAGCTGCAAGAGGTGCTCTTCACCGAGGGACAGCACGTCAACAAGGGCGACGTGCTCGCCAAGATCGACCCGCGCCTGTTCCAGGCGGCGCTCGATCAGGCCAAGGCGAAAAAGGCCCAGGACCAAGCGCTGCTCGTTGCCGCGCAAAAGGACCTTACGCGCTTCAAGACGCTGGCCACCAAGAGCTTCGAGACCCAACAGAACGTCGATCTGCAGCAGGGCAAGGTCGATCAGCTGGTGGCGTCGCTCGATGCCGACGACGCGGCGATCGAGACGGCGCAGACCCAGCTCGACTACACCACCATCACGGCGCCGAGCGACGGGCGCATCGGCGTGCGAGCGGTCGATCCCGGAAACCTGGTGCGGGCCTCGGATGCGGGACCGATCGCCACCGTGGTGCTCGCGCAGCCTGCGTCCGTCATGTTCACGTTGCCGTCGCGCACGCTCGACGACGTGCGGCACGCCATGGATGGCGGTCAGATCGAGGTGATCGCCTTCGATCAGGACAACCGCCTGCCCCTGAGCACCGGCACCCTGCTGATGATCGACAACGCGGTCGACCAGGCGACCGCCACGATCCGGCTCAAGGCCATGTTCCCGAACGCGGACGACCGGCTTTGGCCGGGCGAGTTCGTCAACGCCCGGCTGCAGCTGGAGACGCGCCGCAACGTCATCGCGGTGCCTTCGGTTGCCGTCCAACGCGGGCCGGACGGATTGTACGCGTGGGTCGTGAGCGCGGATAACATCGCGGTGGCGCGTCAGATCCAGGTCGGGCCGACCACCGGCGATTCGACCATCATCAGTTCGGGCCTCAACGACGGCGACCGCGTGGTGACCGACGGACAATACAAGTTGCAGACCAATGCACCGGTGACTGTTGCCGCTCCGACTGCGGCGGCGGCCGGACGGAGCACCATGTGAATATTTCCGAACCGTTCATCAGGCGTCCGATCGCGACCTGTCTCCTGATGTCGGCGCTGGCCTTCGTCGGCATCGCGGCTTATCCGTTTCTCCCGGTGGCGCCGCTGCCGCAGGTCGACTTTCCGACCATCCAGGTCACGACGTCGCTGGCGGGCGCGAGCGCAGAGACGATGGCCTCGGCCGTTGCGACGCCGCTCGAGCGTCAATTCGGGCAGATCGCCAGCGTGACGCAAATGACCTCGACGAGCACGCTCGGCGCCACCACGGTCGTGATCCAGTTCGATCTCAACCGCAATATCGACGCGGCGGCGGCCGACGTGCAGGCAGCGATCACCGCCGCCGGCAGGCAGTTGCCGCAGGTTCTGACCACGCCCCCGGTTTACCGCAAAACCAATCCGGCCGACATCGCGATCCTGATCTACGGCATTCATTCCGACACACTTCCCATCCCGGAGATGGACGATATTGCCGACAACCTCCTGCTGCCGCCCTTGTCGCAGGTGCCCGGCGTCGCGCAGGTTTTCATCGGCGGGGAATCGCCGCCGGCAATCCACGTTCAAGTCGATCCGGCCAAGCTTGCGGCCACCGGACTGACGCTGGAAGAGATCCGCAGCGCCTTGGTGAACACCACCAGCAATGCCGCCAAGGGAACGCTGAATACGCCTGACAACAGCTTCACCATCGCATCCAACGATCAGCTCCTCCTGCCGGAGCAATACGACGACGCGGTCCTGGCCTATCGCAACGGCGCGCCGCTCCGCGTTCGCGACGTCGGCCACGCGGTTCTTGCCGCGGCCGACAGCACCGTCGCCGCCTACGTCAATCATGATCGAGGCCTGGCTTTGCTCGTCACCAAGCAGCCCGGCGCCAACGTCATCGAGATCGTCGACAAGATCAAGGCCATGATGCCGCAGCTCACGGCCAATCTCCCGTCCGCGATGAAGATCGACATCCTGCTCGATCGCACCGAGACCATCCGCGCCTCGGTGCACGACGTGGAATTCACGCTTGCGATCACGATCGCCCTGGTCGTGATGGTCATTCTGCTGTTCCTGCGCAATCTGTGGGCGACCTTCATCCCCGCCGTCACGGTGCCGCTGGCGCTGCTCGGCTCCTGCGCCGCGATGTATCTGCTCAATTTCAGCCTCGACAATATATCGTTGATGGCGCTGACCATTGCGGTCGGCTTCGTGGTCGACGATGCGATCGTGGTGGTGGAGAACATCTATCGCCACATCGAGCACGGCATGGCGCCCTTCGAAGCGGCGCTGCAAGGATCGCGCGAGATCGCCTTCACCGTGCTCTCGATCAGCTTCTCGCTGATCGCGGTGTTCATTCCGCTCTTGCTCATGGGCGGGATCATCGGGCGCCTGTTCCGGGAATTTGCCCTGACCGTGACCGCCTCGATCGCGGTCTCGGCGCTGGTGTCGCTGACGCTTGCGCCGATGCTCTGCTCGCGCTTCATGCGGCCGGATTCCGGCGAGCATGGGCGACTGTTCAGGTTCGTGGAGGCGGGATTCGAAAGCCTCACCGCGGGTTACCGGCGCACGCTCGATATCGTGCTGCGCCATCGGGCGATTACCCTTGGCGTCTTCTTTGCCACCATGGCGCTGACCGGCATCATGGTGGTGCAAATCCCCAAGGGCTTCTTCCCGATCCAGGATATCGGCGTCCTGCTGGGCTTTGCGGAGGCGGCCCAGAGCGCTTCGCCGCAGCAGATGATGCGCTTCATGCGGGAGCAGGATGAGATTCTCCTGCAGGATCCCGACGTGTTCGCGGTGGCCATGTTCACGGGCAGCACCGGCGGCTACGCCAATACCGCCAATACCGCGCGTGGCTACGTCACCTTGAAGCCGCGCGAGGAGCGGACCGCCACGGCTTCGCAGATCATGGATCGGCTGCGGCCGAAGCTTGCCAAGATCGGAGGCGCCAACCTGATCCTGCAGCCGGTCCAGGATATAACGGTCGGCGGCCGGCCGGCGCGCGGAAGCTTCCAATATACGCTGCAGGACTCCGACATCGCCGAATTGAGCGAATGGTCGGTCAAGATGCTGGCAAAGCTGCGCACCGTGCCGATGCTGGCCGATGTCGCGAGCGATCTGCTGGCCAATGCGCCACAGCTCACCGTCACGGTCAACCGCGACCAGGCCGCGCGCTTCGGCATCTCGTCGCAGACGATCGACGACACGCTCAACGACGCCTATGGGCAGCGTGAGATCACCCAGTATTTCACCCAGCTCAACACCTACTTTGTGATCGAGGAGATCTTGCCGGAGCTGCAGCAATCGCCCGACTCGCTTGATCGCATCTACGTGAAGTCGCCGCTCACCGGCGGGGCGGTGCCCCTGTCGGCCCTGGTCACGGTCGACTCGAAAAAGGTCGGTCCGCTTTCGGTGTCGCATCAGGGCCAGATCCCGGCGGTCACGCTCACCTTCAACCTGCAGCCCGGCGTCGCGCTCGGCGAGGCGGTCGAAGCCGTCACTGCGGCTGCGCGCCAGATCGGGATGCCGCCCTCGGTCATCCCGACCTTCCAGGGGAATGCCCAGGCGTTCCAGGCTTCGCTCGCAAGCGAGCCGATCTTGATCGCCGCGGCGCTGGTGGTGGTCTACATCATCCTCGGGATTCTCTATGAGAGCTTCATCCATCCGCTGACGATCCTCTCGACCCTGCCGTCGGCCGGCGTGGGCGCGTTGCTGGCGCTCAATTTCGGGCACATGGAGCTGTCGGTGATCGGCATCATCGGCATCATCCTCCTGATCGGCATCGTCAAGAAGAACGGCATCATGCTGGTCGACTTCGCGATCACGGCCGAGCGCGACCGCCATATGGCGCCGGTCGATGCGATCCGGGAAGCGTGCCTGCTGCGGTTTCGGCCGATCCTGATGACGACGGCGGCCGCGATGCTGGCCGGCCTGCCGCTCGCGCTCAGTAGCGGCACCGGCTCGGAGCTGCGCCAGCCGCTCGGCTACGCCATGGTCGGCGGGCTCGCGTTCAGCCAGCTTTTGACCCTCTACACGACGCCGGTGGTCTATCTTTATCTCGATCGCCTGCAGACGTGGCTCCGCCGTGACAAGGCAGGGGCTGTCGAGGCCGACGAGCCGGAGAGGCTGCACCCGGTCGCGGCGGAATAAGGCTCCGCCTAAGCTCCGGCGCGCCCCGGACGCTTTCGGGCGCGAAGGGTAGTTCGCGGAACCGCGCACCGGTCAAGGTGGCGATCGCGTTGCCGACCGCGCCGGCCACCAGGGGCACCCGCCCTCGGAAGAGCACGGGCGACCCTCATCGAGCTGGCCGGAACAAGTCCGGCCATGACAAGAGATCTATCGAGGCGAATGCCGACCGTTCCGCATCCCCGTGCTTACTTTTGGGTCTGCTTGAAATAGCGCAGGTCGGGCGGGGCCTGCCCCTTCTTGGTCGGCATCAGGTAGCCATCCGCGCTCAGCATATAGCCCTCGGCGCCGATCCTGACGTGGTTGTTGGTCTCGCTGCAATTGTTGTCGCGCCAGAACGGCTCCTCCTTGTCGGGCTCGCGACCATAGGCCTTGTGGACCGTCCACGGCCGCGTCAAGGCATGGTCGATCACCGTAATGTCGTTATGGAGGATGTCGGGATTGGTCTTGTCGAGATAGATCCGCTCCTTGACGAAGGTCTGATTGTCCTGGTGCAGCGGGGCGCCGGTAACATCGAACGCGCGTGGGCCTCTGAACGGCCCGCGGGTCTCGACCTCGAGCAGGTCGTAGCGGCCGGTGCCCTCGCTGTCGACCCATCGGCCGATCGAATAGCCCAGGTAAGTCGGCTCCAGGTCCTTCGGCCAATCGCGCCCGTCGGTATAGATGCGGCGATCGTCGTCGATGTGCTGCACCAGAATATAGGTCGTGTACGGGGTCACGACGAATTCGATCTCGCCATAGCCGTTGGTGGCGCGCGGCATGCCCGGCGAGACGCAAGTGAAGGTTTGCGCCGTGCCCTGCCCGCCCTCCGCCTGGTCCTTGAGGTTGGCCTCGAAGATGGCCTCGTACTCGGGCGTGAACGGAACCTGTTGGCCGATTCCGGGTGGCTTGTAGGGGTCGAAGCGCGTGCGGAACTCGCCGGAGGGTCCGAGCCGGATCAACGGGCCCTTCAGGTCCGGACCGGAGGGCCCATAGCGCACCCATTGACCGCGCAGGTCGGGATACTTTCCGTAATCGAATGTCTGGGCACCGGCAGTCGGCGCCCATGCGATTGCGGCCAGCGCGGCTGCGGCGCCCAAGCATCGGAGCATGGCTATTCCTCCCGTGATTGCCCACCGGGCGCCCGCGCGGCAACGCAGAACGTTCAGGTTGAGGCGTGATGCGCCACAATACTTCGCAGTCGTCGAGAGGCACAAGCTGCGTCACGAGTCACGTCGCCGTGAGCCCTTCCGCACGGACCGGCGGACGTTGTATCGTGACGCCCGCCTGACCTTCAAACGATAAAGCTTAAAGGCGTGGCGCCGCGCCGTGCGGTTCATCTCGGGGAGGACGCTGATGCTTTACCGAAGCTCGATCGCCACCTCTGCGCTGGCGGTCACGCTGCTGATCGCGCAATTCCCCGCCAACGCCGCCGATGAATCCAAATATCCCGACCTGAATGGCCGCTGGGCCCGCGTAGGCGGGCCGAATTGGGTTCAGCCTGCGGACCTGCCGCAGTTCCATCCGGTCTATGACCCGCGATCGTATCTGCCGCCGCCGCCGGGCCTGCTCACGCCCGAATACCAGGCGATCTACGACGCCAACCGGGCCGAACAGGCGGGCGGCGGCGTCGGCGACGTGCCTTCGACCTTCTGCATCCCGCAGGGGATGCCGATGATGATGGACCTTTATGATCCGATGGAGATCATCGTGACGCCCGCGATCACCTACATCCTGATCAGCCATGTCAACGATTCCTATCGGCGGATCTATACCGACGGCCGCGATTGGCCGGCGGATGTCCAGCCCACCTTCGCGGGCTACTCGATCGGCAAGTGGGTCGATGAGGACGGCGCCGGCCGCTACAACGCCCTGGAGGTCGAGACGCGGTACTTCCGCGGCCCGCGCGCCTACGATGCCTCGGGCCTGCCGCTCGCCCGCGACAACCAGAGCGTCATCAGGGAACGCTTTCATCTCGACCAGGCCGACCGCAACACGATCTACGACGAGATCACGGTCCTCGACCATGCGCTGACGCGGCCGTGGTCGATCACCCGCAAGGCCGTCCGCGATCCAAATCCGCGCCCGGCCTGGCGCACCGAGGAGTGCCCGGCCGACAATACCTGGGTCCGCATCGGCAAGGACGCCTACTACATGAGCGCCGACGGTGATCTGATGCCCACCAAGAAGGACCAGGCTCCGCCCGACTTGAAATATTTCAAGCAACCGCGAAAGTGACGAAGGCCGTCGAAAATCGGAGAACGGATATTCGCATGAGAATGACCGCGCGAGCTGCGCAATTTCGATCAGCCGGGAAAGTGAAATCAGGGAGGAGCATCATGTCCAAGAAACTCAGTCTCGTGGCCTTGGCGTCAGCCTCGATCGGCTCGGCCGCCATTACGATGATGGTCATGGCGATGCCCGCAATCGCCGCGGACGTCACGCCGCAACGCCTGCTTGACACCGCCGCCGAGCCGCAGAACTGGCTCATGGTGCATCACGACTACAACAATTCCCGCCACTCGCTGCTCGCCCAAGTCAACCGCGACACCGTCAAGGACCTCAAGCCCAAATTCATCTTCTCGATCGGCGGCCGCGCGACCGGGGGAACGCTGCCGGGCAAGGAGGAGTCGACCCCGCTGGTCGACGACGGCTTCATGTACGTGTCCGACACTTACGACCGGGTGATGAAATTCGATGTCCACAGCGGCACCGAGGCGGTGCCGCTGTGGCGCTACGATCCCAAGATCACCAAGTCGCGCACCAATCGTGGGATCGCGATGTACGGCAACAAGGTCTTCATCTCCACCAATGACGTGCGCATGATCGCGATCAATCGCGATTCCGGTGAGGTCGTCTGGGAGACGCAGGCCACCGCGCCGACGGATCCGGCCACCGGCACGCCTTCGCCCAAGACCCAGACGTTCACCGCGGCACCGCTGGCGATCAAGACCGCCGGCGGCAAGGAGCTGGTCGTGCAGGGCGAGAGCTCCGGCGGCCAACTCGGCACCCGCAGCTGGGTGGGCGCTTGGGACGTCAATACCGGCCAGCTGGCGTGGCGCACCTTCACCATCCCGGCGCCGGGCGAGCCCGGCTCGGAGACCTGGAAGGACAATCACAATGCCTGGCGGGTCGGCGGCGGCGGTGTCTGGCAAACCGCGTCCTACGATCCGGCCACCAATCTGCTGTATTACGGCACCGGCGACGCCTTCCCGACCCACGACCCCGAGTTCCGCCCCGGCGACAACCT
>Ga0182024_10010918_pt1 | contig 18385 bp, 12 predicted proteins | sample P32metaG_FD_120480 | JGI IMG/M metagenome (GOLD analysis project Ga0182024, IMG submission 120480) | Permafrost microbial communities from Stordalen Mire, Sweden - P3-2 metaG (Illumina Assembly) | ecosystem: Environmental > Terrestrial > Soil > Wetlands > Permafrost | place: Sweden: Stordalen... | reverse complement strand
GCGGCGTTTGTCGCGCTCGGGCTTGGCACCGGCTTTATGGCGCTCTCGGCGGTCGTGATCTGGGCGGCGCCGAACATGATCGTCGCGGCCTATGTATCGGTGGGCGATCCGGCGAACCGCGCACTGGTCGCGCTCGCCTTGCGGTTCCTTTTCTTTGCCGGCTGGTTCCAGGTCGTCGACGGCGTGCAGGTTGTCGCGGTCGGCGCGTTACGCGGCTATGAGGATACGATCGTGCCGATGTTTTTCGCCGGGCTCGGCTATTGGGGCATAGGCTTTGTCGGGGGCTGGGCGCTGACATTTCCGCTCGGCCTCGGGCCGATCGGGATGTGGTGGGGGTTCGTGATTGGGCTGGCCGCGGTGGCGGCGCTGCTGACGCTGCGCCTCTTCCGCCAGAGCCGTCAGGTGATCTGAGCGAGCTCGCGCGCCCGCACCGAATGCGCGGCGGCGACGTGGTCCTTGGCCAGCACGCTATAGACCGCCGGCAGCACGAAAAGCGTGAAGAGCGTGCCGATCGACATGCCGGCGACGACGACGATACCGATCGAGAAGCGGCTCGCCGCGCCGGCGCCGGTCGCGGTCACCAGCGGCACGAGGCCGACGACCATCGCCGCCGTGGTCATCAGGATGGGGCGCAGCCTGACGCGGGCGGCGCGCTCGATGGCGCGGCGGCGATCGAGGCCCTCGTTCACCTGCAGCTGGTTGGCGAACTCGACCATCAGGATGCCGTGCTTGGTGATGAGGCCGATCAGGGTCACCAGCCCGACCTGGGTATAGATGTTCATCGTCGCGACGCCGATGAACAGCGGCAGCATCGCGCCGCAGATCGACAGCGGCACGCTGACGAGGATCACGAACGGGTCGCGCAGGCTCTCGAACTGCGCGGCCAGCACGAGGAAGATGATGATCAGCGCGAAGACGAAGGTGACGACGAGCGCGTTGCCTTCCTGCACGTATTGGCGCGAATCCGACAGGTAATCGTGGCCGAACCCGGTGGGCAGGCTCTGGGCCTGCTGCTCGAGGAAGTCGACCGCCTGGCCCATCGCGACGCCGGGCATCGGCACGGCTTGGAAGGTCGCCGAATTCAATTGGTTGTAGCGGGTCAGCGCGTTGGGCGCGGTGGTCGTAGAGACCTTGACGAGGTTCGACAGCGGCACCGGATCGCCGGCCGCCGATTTCACGTAATAGCGGGTGAGCGTGTCCTGGTTGAGCCGATCGACGCGAGGCACTTGCGGGATCACCTCGTAGGAACGGCCGCCGAGGTTGAAGCGGTTGACGTAGTTCTCGCCGACGAGTAGCGCCAGCGTGTCGCCGATCGATTGCATCGTGACGCCGAGCTCGTTCGCCTTCGAGCGGTCGACATCGATGCGGATCGTCGGCTGGTTGAAGTCGAGGTCGCTGTCGACGACGATGAACAGGCCGCTCTTGCGCGCGGCGGTCTTGATCTTGTTCATCGCGTTGTAGATCGAGACGAAATCGCCGGTCGAATCGATCACCATCTGCACCGGCAGGCCGCCGATCGACGCCGGCAGCGGCGGCAGCGAAAAGGCGAACGCGTTCATCCCCTCGACGCCGCTCAGCTTGGCCTGCAGCAACGGCTTGATCTGCTGCGCCGAGCGGGTGCGCTCGTTCCACGGCTTGAGGATCATGCCGGCGATGCCCTGGTTGGGGCCGAGCCGGCCGTTGAGCACAAAGCGCAAATCGGTCTCGGGGAACGCGGTCAGCGCCTTGTCGAGCTCCTCGCCGTAGGCGTCCTGGTAGTCGAGGTTGGAATATTGCGGCGCCTTGGTCAGCGCGAACAGCACGCCCTGGTCTTCCTCGGGCGCCAGCTCCTTCTTGGTGTTCACGTACATGAAGCCGAGCGCGACGAAGACCGCGACGGCGAAGAGCGCGGTCACCGGCCGGTAGTCGAGCGAGCGCTCGAGCCGGCGGCCGTACCAGTTGGCGAGCGAATTGAAGCCGCGATCGAGCACCCGGGCGAAGCCCCGCTCGGCGGCGCCGTGCCGCAAGAAGAGCGAGCACATCATCGGCGACAAGGTCACCGCGACGACGCCCGAGATGATCACCGCGCCGGCCAGGGTGAAGGCGAATTCGCGGAAGAGGGTGCCGGTGACGCCGCCGAGGAACCCGATCGGCGCGTAGACGGCGGCGAGGGTCAGCGTCATCGTGATGACCGGGCCGGCGATCTCGCGCGCGCCAATCATGGCGGCCTGCGGCGGGCTCAGGCCCTCCTCGATGTGGCGATAGACGTTCTCGACGACGACGATCGCGTCGTCGACGACCAGACCGATCGCCAGCACCATCGCCAAGAGGGTCAGCAGATTGAGGCTGAACCCCATGGCCGACATGACCATGCCGGCGCCGATCAGCGACAGCGGGATTGTCACGATCGGGATCACCACCGATCGCAGATTGCCGAGGAACAGGAAGATCACGACGACGACGATGGCCACTGCCTGGCCGAGGCTCATCTTCACCTCGTCGATCGAGGCCTGAATGAACTTTGTCGAATCGTAAGCCACCTGCATCTTGACCGAGGGTGGCAGGGTCCGCTCGATCTCGGGGAACAGCTTGCGCACGCCGGCGACCAAGGTCAGCGGGTTGCCGTCCGGCGTCGCCTGGATGCCGATGAAGACGGCGTGCTGACCGTTTATCGCGACGCTCTGGGTCCAGCTTTGCGCCGCCAGCTCGACGTTGGCGATGTCCTCCATCCGCACCAGCGCGCCGCCCGCCGATTTGACCACCATGCGCTTGAACTGGTCGACATCGGTCAGCCCGGTCTGGGCATCGACATTGGTGACGGTGAAATAGCCTTTGGCCTGGCCCGGAGCGGACTGGAAATTATTGGCCTGGATCGCCGCCGAGACATCGTCGGCGGTGATGCCGCGCGCCGCCATGCGATCGGGGTCGAGCCACAGCCGCATCGCGAAGGTCTGGCCGCCGAGGATGTCGGCCGAGGCGACACCGTCGACGGTCGCCATCAGCGGCTGCACGACGCGGGTCAGGTAATCCGAGATCGCCGCGCTTTGCAGCGTCGCGCTGGAGAAGCCGACATACATGACCGCGGTCGTCTGCCCGGTCGCCTTCAGGATGATCGGGTCCTGCGCCGCGGTCGGGATCAGGTATTTGACCTGCTGGACCTTGGCCATGACATCGGTCATCGCGCGGTCCGGGTCGTAATTGAGCTTGATGTAGGCGGTCACCGTGCTGGTGCCGAGCACCGAGGTCGAGGTCAGGTAGTCGATGCCTTCGGCGGTGGCGACGGCCTGCTCGATCGGTGTCGTGATAAATCCTTCGATCAGGTCGGGCGAGGCGCCTGGATAGACCGTCGTCACGGTGATCGTCGTGTTCGACAGCTTCGGGTACTGCCGGATCTGCAGCCCGTACATCGCGCGCGCGCCGATCAACAGGATCAAGAGGCTGACGACCAGCGCCAGCACCGGGCGGCGGATGAAGAGATCGGTGAATTTCATGACGGCGGACCCTTACCCTCCCACGCCTCCGGCGTGGGTCCCTGCCTCTCCCGCAAGCGGGAGAGGGGATAAATTCACTGCGGCGTCAGCTTCGCGGGCGGTTGCGGCGGCGGGTTGCCGGTAACGGTGACCGTTGAGCCGTCCTGCACCTTGATCTGGCCGGCGGCGACGACCCGGTCGCCCGCTTTTAGCCCGGAGAGGACCGCGACCTTGTCGTCCCAACGCAGCCCGGTCTTGACCGGCGTGCGGAACGCCTTCAGCAGCGGCTTGCCGGCGGCATCGGCACCGTCGGCGCGGATCACATAGACGCTGTCGCCGTAGAGCGTGTAGTCGACCGCGGTCTCGGGCAACACGACCTCCGGGGCGTCGTCGGGCAGCACCACCGCGGCGTTGACGAACATCCCCGGCAGCAGCGTCTCGTCGGGGTTGGCCATCGTCGCCTGGATGTTGAGCGTGCGCGTGCTGGCGGAGATCTGCGGCTCGATCGTGCTGATGGTCGCGGTGAGCTTGCGGTTGGGGAAGGCGTCGGCGGTGATGTCGACCTTTTGACCGACCGCGATCCGCGAGGTGATTTGCGAGGGCAGCGTGAAATTGACGTAGAGCGTCGAGAGATCGGTCAGCGTGACAATCGGCGCGCCGGGGTTCAGAAACTGGCCGAGATCGACCTGACGCACACCGAGCTGTCCGGCGAACGGCGCGCGAATCTCCTTCTGCGCGATGATCGCCTGGGTCTTCTGGATCATCGCCTTCGCCTGGTCGAGCTGGCTCTGCGCCGAATCGACATCGGTCTGCGGACCGTACTGATGCTGGACGAGGGTCTGGGCGCGCTGCAGGGTCACTCCGGCGAGTCGGGCCTGCGCCTGGTAATTGGCGAGGTCGCCGAGATCGGGCGCGTCATTGATCTGGACGATCTTGTCGCCGGCCTTGACCTGTGCGCCGGACTCGAAATCGAGCTCGGTCACCCGGCCGCCGACCTCGGGGGTCACCGTGACCTGGTGCACCGCGACCAGCGAGCCGATGCCGCTGGCGAAATGCGGCACGATCGCGCTGGTCGCGACGACCGCGCTGATCTGCGCCGGCGGCGGCTTGTTGTTGGCGAAGAAAGTGGCGATCGCCTTGGCGCGATAGGCGTTGAAGCCGTAGAGCCCGCCGAGCACCAGCGCGACCAGCAGCGCGACGATGACAAACCAGCGCACCCGCTTGGCCCGACTAGGCAGCGGACGCGACGTCCGCGCCGCGGGGGCGAGCTCAGGCGGTGCGATCGGGGCGGTGATCTCTCCATCCATGAGGGGCGCTCGCTTTAGTCCGCGGCCGATTGCAGCGGGAGGGCGGTGTGCGAGGCGGCGATCGCCGCTTCGGTCATGCCGATCCCGCGCAGGGCGAAGTCGCTGGCTTCCTCGACGAGCCGGTCGATGTCGCCCTCGTAAGGGATGCAGCCCTGGTGTGGCAAAAATGCGAAAGCCATCATCGCCGCGACATGATGGGCGAACCAGAAGCGGTTCGCGCCGGGCGCCGCGAGCGGCACGAGGTCGCCCGCCGCTTCCGCCACCGTCAGCGAGGCGGTGAACAGCGGCACGACGCGCGGCGCGATGGCGGCGAACAGCTCGCGCGCATAATCGCCATCCTCGAGGCAGCTATGCAGCATCAGCCGCATCCGCAAATCGAGCTCGCGGCGCTCGCAATCCGTGCCGAGCACGAACCGCCGCACCATGAAGCGCACGATGCCGATCGCGGTCTCGGTCGAGGCCGGCAAGGTCGCCAGCTTTTCGAGCGCCGGGTCGCCCTCGCAGCCCAGCGCCAGGATCTCGCGGTAAAGCGATTGCTTCGAGGGGAAATGCCTGAACAGAAGCGCCTCGGAAACGCCGGCCGCGGCCGCCAACTCGCGCGTCGTCGTGCCAGCGAAACCGTTGCGCGCGAAAAGCGGCACCGCCGCCATGACGATTGCCCGGCGGCGATCGTCGCTATCCAACCGAGTGTTCGCCATCGTGCGCTTAAGTAAGCGCTCACTCACATCGCGTCAAGCCTATCTCCCACAGCCCGCCGTCACTGCTGCCGAGTGCCATTGGAGTGCCCCCGGTTGATGCTGGAATCACGCAATTCGATGCCGCGATGGGGTCAGTCGGCACAGCGCGGTTGCGGCTGGCTCGATCGCGCCTACCGGCGTTTGCAGGATCATCCCCAAACCCGCGGGTTTGATCCAGCAAACTTTGCTCTCATCGCTCTTGTGCGCAGCCGTTCACGGGGCGGAGGTGCGTCAGCAGGCTCCGCAGGGAATCTCTGGCGGTCAGATCGGCCGCAGGCTCACGGCCTCCGGTCCCTTTTGACCGTCGGCCACGTCGACGGCGACACGCTGGCCTTCGGCGAGGCCAATGATCCCGACGCGCTCCAACACCGAAGCGTGCACGAAGATATCCTTGCCACCACCATCCGCGACGATGAAGCCGAACCCCTTGGTGGCGTTGTACCACTTCACCGTGCCCAACTCCTCGACGGTGGCTCGGTCAGTTGGCGGATACGTAGGTCGTTCCGGCCGGGCCCGCCTGGGTGGTTCCTGCGATGCGGTGCTCGCGTCCACGCTGATAATCTCGGTCACCTGCGGCCCCTTCGGTCCGGGGCCGGTGCGCACCTCAAGCGTCGCGCCCGGGGACACGCTACCTTGGCCGCTGCGCTCGACGACGCTCACGTGTAGGAACGCATCGCCAGAGCCGTCGACAAGCGTGACAAAGCCAAATCCTTTGTCCGGGTTGTACCACTTAACGACGGCTCGGACGGATGGACCGGAGGGGGTTTCGAATTGTGGGCCAGCCGGCGGCGCGTATCCGAAGTTGCGGGTCGGCCGCTCGTAATTGTCGTCGTCGAAACTACGGCGGCGCGGCGGGCGAAAATCTCTGTCTCTGGTATTCACGGCCGCTTCCTGAAGACGCATGAAATTGTCCGTTACTTTCAGCTGCCCACGGGCAATCGTCAATGAACTCTGGCCGCCGGAGAGGCCTGCAGTTTCGGACGGGAAGAGGGTCACGAACCGTCCGCCGCACCTCGGCGTTCGCGATCCACTTCCGCCATTCCCGGCGCCAACCCGGACTCCGCAGTTTGGTGATTCCGGTGCTTCGTCGACACGCCCACCGATGGCGAGGTTGGCCGTCCAAAGAACCGTAAAGGGGAGCGCCAGAAAAGGCTCCCACGGCGACGCTGATCCAGCAGCCGTCGCGGCGGTGCTCAGACGGTTTTCGTACGGTCGCGTCGTCATATGCAACGCCTTCTAGTCGAACTCAGGTCCGTTCACGATTGCCGTAATCTGATCGCTTTGCGCCCGACGTCCACGTTAAGGATTGTGAGATCGTGTCAGGGCTTGAGCCGTGGTTGGTCGCTCATGTCAGCGTGCCAAGAACCTGCTCGGCCGTACGCAAATCCCCGGTCTCAAAGCCCTCGGAGAAACGCCCGTACGCCGCAGATAAAAGAGAGCGCGCCTCGGTGACGCGGTCTTGGCCGCGGAGCAACCGGGCGAGGCTGGTTGCTCCGCGCAATTCCCAGGAGGGCGTCTCTTGGCGACGCGCCCAGTCAAGCGACCGGCGAAACTGCTCCTCAGCCTCAACCGTCGTTGCGACACCGGGCTCGCCTTGCCGAAGAATTAGTTCGCCCTTGATACGAAGCAGTTCGGCGATGCACCAGCGCTCTTCGGTGATCTGCGTTCGCGCCAAGCCCTCGTCTATCGCGTCGAGACCCGTAGCCGCTTGGCCCGCCTCAGCCAAGCCTTCCGCCAAGGCGCACAAGTACGACGTGTAGCATTGCATGAATCCGGACTGACGAAGCTCACTGGCGGCACTGCGCAGCACCGGTAGCCCGCGGTCGAAATCACGGCGCCGGATCAGCAGCACGCCCTCAAAGCATCGGCCGTAGGCATGCCACACATCGAGCGAATGGCGCGTAGCATACTCGACCAGCAGGGTAGTGAACCGATGGGCCAGGGTGAGATTGCCAGTAAGGAAGGCAAGCGGGCAGGCAGCCTGGGCAAGCGTGTTGCACAAGGTTAGCGCGTGATCAATCGCGAGAGCGTCGGCAACTGCATCCTCGACCATCCGCATGGCTTGGTCCGGATAGCCCTGCAGCCACAAAATGGGAGCGAGGACGCGGCGCGCGGCGACCACCTGGTCGTTCTGGTAGCGTATGATGTGCGAGCTGTGAACGGGAGCCGAGTAACCGGCGAGCATATGCTCGATGGACTGACGGGCCCGTTTCTGATCGCCGAGAAAATGCAGAGCGGTTCCGATCAGGCGTTCCCCGATCAATCGTCCGGTCGTGTCAGTCGCCAACCCGCGGAACCGCTCAGCAAGCTGCAGTGCCTCTGCGAAATTGCCGCTATTGAAGGCCACGGCGAACAACCCCCAGATCGCTCGCAGCTGGTAATCGGTATCGCCGACGCCCTCGGCAAGCTCAAGGGTAGATGCCCAGCCCGCACGAACCTCGGATAACGGATCACGCGTATACATTCGCGACAGACTGAGCGCCGTAAAAAGCCGCATGCGTAATCGGGCATTGGCGGTCGTTGCAGGCCCAATACGAGAGATTGCCAACTCCGCGCGCTGGCGACATTCGCTCATTAGCGAAAGTTGGAGCCACAGGGGCACGGCATCGACGGTCAGCGCCACCCCGAGCGCTGCGTCGCCGTCGGGTGAAAACGCCCAGTCCAACGCCGCTCGAAGGTCATCTAGCTGATTGCCGTATTCGGCGAGCCACACTGCGGTCGGCTGTGTCTCCCATTCGGCTCTCGCTCGGCCGAACAGGTCGCTGTGATATTCCGCGTGGCGGCGAACCGCTTCCCCCAACTCTGCGGCGCCTTTGAGCTTGTCAAAGGCATAAAGCCGCGTGGTATTGAGCAAGTAATAACGGACAATTTCGCCGCCAAGGTCCGCCACGATCAACGATTTGCCAACCAAATTCGCGAGCGCCGTGAGGACCGCCGGCTCGGCGAGGTCAGGGCCGCCAATGACCGTACATGCGCCTTCTAAGACGAAGCTCCCTGAAAATACCGCGAGACGGCGCAGCACCATGCGCTCTGTTTCAGGCAACAGCTCGTAGCTCCAGTCGAGGGCGGCCGCCAGCGTCCGGTGTCGGGGCAGCGCGGTGCGCCGGCCGCTGGTCAACAGTCGGAAACGATCGTCCAGGCGTGTCGCCAATTCGCGCAGGCCGAACACATCGATACGGCTTGCGGCCAACTCAATTGCCAGCGCGATCCCGTCGAGCCGGCGGCAGATATCGGCGACGATCGGCGCGTCCAGGTCGCTCAGTTCGAAGCCATCGAGGCACGCCGCTGCTCGTTCGACAAACAGCTCTACACCGGGAAAGGTCAAAGCTTCGGCTGCGGTCAGCCTTTCCGACTCGGGCGGCGTTTCCAACGGCGGTAGTCGATGGACGCGCTCGCCCGCCGATCGCAGTGGTTCGCGGCTGGTCGTGAGGATGTGCACGCTTGGCGCACTTTTATAGATTTCCTCCGCGATTTGAGCAGCAACCTCAATCACGTGCTCGCAGCTATCGAGCACAAGCAGCGTCTGTTTGCCCTGAAGAAACGTGATCAGTCCGGGAATTTCTTCTTCGGAGTGGATCGCCAGCCCGAGCGCCGTGGCCAGTGTACTCGGAACTAGGCGAGGATCGCTAATCCGTCCCAGATCGACAAAGACGACACCATCGCCGTAAGAAGACGCAACCTCGCCAGCGATCGCTATCGCGACCGTGGTCTTGCCGATCCCCCCGGGCCCAACAAGCGTCAAAAAACGTCGCTGCGGCAATTGCGCCGACAGACTAGCGACCAAGCTTGACCGTCCGATCATCCGCGTCAGTCGTGGGGGCAGGTTGCGCAGATTGGCCACAAGAGCCGGTGTACTCGGCGGGGAGCCCAGTGACAGGATCGGAGCTACAAAGCGATAGCCGCGACCCGGGATAGTCGCCACGAACCTCGCGCCGGCTTGGCCATCGCCAAGCGCCCGCCGTATTCCGGCTATGTGGACCCTGAGATTGCTATCCTCGACGAACGTATCGGGCCAAGCCGACGCGGTCAGTTCCTCCTTTGTGACCAGTTCCCCGGCTCGACCAATGAGCGCTATGAGGATATCAAGCGCACGACTGCCAAGTGGGACCTCCTTTTCGCCCTCAAGTAGCAGATGTGACGCCGGAAGGAGGCGAAATGATCCAAACGCGACTATAGCGCCTGCGCCACCTGACGAATCTTCGGCCATGCCGCGATCTCGCTTTGCAGCGCTGGAAGCCAAACTCTAGGAGTACGCCTTCGCTCCTGTCCAGCGGACGCTTATCATCCACGGTCAAACGCTATCCCCGCTCACAAAACTTTACACCTCTTAACTCGGAGATCGACGCGATCTGTTCAATGATTGGGGCTTTCGCGAAGGGTTATGGGTCTAGGGGACGCTTGCCACTGAGGGCCTGAAGAAGATCAGCGTGCCGACATCGATCATACAGGGGCGAGATGATCATTTCGCACAGATCGACGCTGCGGCGCGCGCTTCGATCGAACTGGTCCGCAGCGTGGCACAGAAGGCATCCTGATGCCCCGCATCGCCACGTCCGGACCCTCCGCAGCCAGGTAGTGGCGGATCTCGCCGATTTTTACTCGGCGTGACGGCGCTGCCGACGTCTGTCCCGTTTCTCCGCGGGCGGCACCGCATTTCTTAGGCCTGGAGACATCGATGCCGCGTACGAACTACCCCGTAAATCGAACCGGCTTACTCGTCGTCGATCCCTACAACGATTTCCTCAGCGACGGCGGCAAGTTGTGGCCGAAGATTAAGCCGGTCGCAGAGTCCGTCGATCTGATCGCGCACCTGCGCGCACTCATCGCCACAGCGCGAGAGCTTGGCATCGTAATCTTCTACGTGCCCCACCGCCGCTGGCACGAAGGTGATTACGACGGCTGGCGCTATCCGAGTCCTTGGCAGATCGCTCACGACCGCGCCTCGGTCTTCGCCGATGAGACATGGGGCAGCGATTGGCATCCGGATTTCGTGCCACAGCCCGGCGACGTCGTGGTCGAGCAGCATTGGGGGCAGAACGGATTTGCCGACACCGATCTCAACCTGCAGCTCAAGCAGCGTGATATCGACAAGGTCATCGTCGTCGGTCTCGTCGCAAATACCTGCATCGAGGCGACTGCCCGCCACGCCGGCGAGCTCGGCTATCACGTAACGCTCGTACCGGACGCCACAGCGGCGACCAGCCCTGAGGCCATGCACGCCGCGCATAAGATCAATGGGCCGACCTTCGCGCATGCGATCCTGACTACCGACGCGGTGATCGCCGCACTAGCTCGCTCATGATCTCGAGCGAATGGCGACAGTGGCCTACGCCAGCTGCCCCAAAAGGGCTTTCGCGGCGCGCAGATCGCCAGTCTCGAACCCTTCGGTGAAGCGGTCATAAACTGACCGCAGCAGGTCGCTTGCCTGGCCACAGCGATTTTGTTGTCTCCAAAGGCGGGCCAGGCTTGTCGCCGCGCGCAATTCGAATGACAAGGCGTTCTGCCGATGCGCCCGGTCGAGCGAATCCCTGAAGCAGGTTTCAGCGTCCCGCGCCGCATCGGGCATATCGCCTCGGCACAGGATGTCCCCCTTGATCCGGAGCAGCTCGGGGATACACCACAGCTCTTCGCTCTGCTCGCACTGCCCCAGCGCTTCGTCGATCGCATCGAGCGCTTCGGCAATCTCCCCTGATTTCCCAAGCGCTTCGGCCAGTTCGCCGAGATAGCAGCTATAACGAAGGGCGAACCGGTTTTCCCTCAATTCTATGAGCCCCTCACGAAGCAGCCTCATGCCCGCGGCGGTGTCGTCCCTCTTGAGTGCGACCGCTCCCCTCAAACAAAGGCACCACGCTTGCCACCGCCTGATTGAATGCCGCGCGGCGTGATCGATCATCGTAGCCACCGAGCGCTCCGCCATTGCCAAGTCCCCAATGACCAAAGCGACCAAGCACTCGGCTTCGAGGGCGTGACACAGCGACAAGGCGTGCCCCAGCCGATGCGCGTCTTCGACATTGGCGCGAGCGAGGTTGACCGCTTGATCGGGGTGCCCCAACAACCAAATGACCCAGCTGAGATTGGAGCGGGCGATCGTACGTTGATCGTACTGAAACCATATGTTGTGAAACTGCGCGCCCGGAGCAGCGCAGTGCTCAAGCATCCGTTCGAGACGTTTTCGAGAAGCGAGTTCGTCGCCTAGATAATGCTGCGACACTCCCACCATCCGATCGCCCACAAATCTCTCGGGTTGGTCGCTACCGGCCAAGGCGTAAAAGCGCTCGGCGAGCGCCAACGAGGAGCGGTACTCGCCGCTGCCGATGCTGAACATCCACAGACCCCAAAGCGCGACCAGAAGATAATCGGTATCACCGAGCTGCTCGGCAGTTCTCAGCGTCGCTCGCCAAACCGCGTCACTCTCATAGAGGGCGCTGCTGGTGTAGCTGAGCGTCGCGCCGAGTGCCGCAAAGATTTGCATTTCGCGATAGGCGTCGGGTCTCTCGAGACGCTTTATGCTTTCAAGTGCCTGTTCGAGCTGTTTTCGGCATTCCTCGATCAGCGACAATCGGAACCAGAGCGGCACTCCGCCGATCGTAAGAGCTATGCCGAGCGACTCGTCCCCCGTCGCTGAGAAGCACCAGCTCAGGGCCGCGCGCAGATTGCTGATTTGCCGTCCGTATTCGGCTAGCCATTCACTCGCCGACCGGACCGGAAATTCCGCGTTCGCGCGGCGGAAGAGATCGCAATGATATTCGGCGTGCCTGCGCTTGACCGCTTCGAGTTGGCCGTCCTCGACCAGTTTTTCCAGCGCGTAGGCCCGCGTCGTGTCGAGCAACCGATGATAGGTAATGTCGCCGCTGATATCTGTGGTTAATAGCGACTTCGCCGCCAGATTCGCGAGACCGTCAAAGACATCGCAAGCTTCGCCTCGATCGTCTGCGCCGACCGCGGCGGCCCCTTCCATCGTGAAGTCGCCGGCGAAGACCGATAGGCGCTTCAAAATGGCCTGCTCGCCTTCCGCCAGAAGACCGAAGCTCCAATCGATCGTCGCTCGTAAAGTCTGTTGGCGCGGCAACGCCGTGCGCCGGCCCTGCGTCAAAACCGCGAGGCGATCGTCGAGCCGAGCGGCAAGACCCATGACGCCAAACACATCGACCTGAGCCGCCGCGAGCTCGAGTGCCAGCGGTACGCCGTCCAGCCGGCGGCAAATCTCTAGCACGGCGGGAATATCAGCGTCGGCGAGGACGAAACTATCGTTCGTCGCCGTCGCACGCTCATTGAACAACTCGACCGCCGGAAAACCCAGCGCTTCTAAAGCCGTGAGGCTGGCGCCTTCTGGCGGAACCCTCAGCGAAGGCAGACGGAGAAGCCATTCTCCCTCGGCTCGCAACGGTTCACGGCTCGTCGCCAAAATGCACACATAGGGCGCACTCTTCAGGATCGCCTCGGCGGTTGTCGCCGCGGCGCCGACCACGTGCTCGCAACTGTCAAGAATGATCAGCAGGCGCCTGTCGCGCAACCACACCCCAAGCGTGGCAAGCACATCGATACTGGCCGTTGAGTTACCAAGCGCTGCATTGACGGCGCTTGGTACCTGCGCGGAATCCTGCACCGATGCCAGGTTCACGAACCAGACCCCGTCGGGATAAGACGGGATCATTGCCTCCGCCGCCGCGATCGCGACGGTTGTCTTACCTGTCCCGCCGGCGCCAACGATGGTTAGGAACCGCCGTTGCGCAACGCGTGCCACAACCGCGGCGATGATGTCGGCGCGGCCGATCACTCGCGTCAACGGTGCTGGCAAATTGCTCGCAAGCGCGAGCGGGCTCGGCGGTACGGTCAATTCCTGACGCGTCTCACGCGTCACCGGCGCGACGAAACTGTAACCGCGGCCTGGGATGTTGGTTATGTAGCGTTTGCCCTCCCTTCCATCGCCCAGCGCCCTGCGCAGCGCGGCGATATGGACCCGCAAGGTGCCCTCTTCGACGACGGTGTCGGGCCAGGTGCGGGAAATCAGCTCGTCCTTCCGGACTATTTCTCCCCCGTGCTCGACGAGAACGATCAGTATCTCGAGCGCTCGACTGCCAATGCGCAACGGCATCCCGTCCTGGAGCAAGAGCTGCTCCGCTGGAATCAGCCGAAACGGCCCAAAGGCGAATGTCTCGTCAGCCAATGTGGGAGGCGTCCTTTAAGCTGATTAGAGATCGAGACGGTCAGCCATGACATGTTTTCACAAGCATTAACACGCCCTTTGCGCGCCACGGGATCACTTTCGAGCCACCAATTCGTCGGTGGAGAGCATGATGACAACGCCGGGATTCCGCAGCGAATCCACCATGCCCGTCGCGCTGACGACCCCGTTGGCCGACTTCTTCACCCTCTACCTCACGACCAAGAACTTTCACTGGCACCTCTCGGGGCCTGGTTTCCGCGACCATCATCTGCTGCTCGACGAGCAGGCTTCCCATATCTTCGCCGGTGCCGCCGATCCGATTGCGGAGCGGGCCCGCAAACTCGGCGGACCGACCTCAAGTCGATCGGCTACGAAACGGGCTAGCCCGTTTACCGCCGAGGGGAGTGGGATGTACGGTTGCTCACCGCCGAGCATCTCGAACGCCAAGCGGTCGACCTCCGCGCGTAGCTATATTTCACAAAAATGGTAAAAAACGACCGACGAACGGACCAATACAGCGCAGCGCCGCCGGCTCAGACGGCCGCGGCACCCCGAACGCGGGCGGCGTTTGCTTTTGCGGCCTGCTAGACAAGGGATCGCCGTGCCGGATTCTCCGCCTTCCGCTGTCGAAGCCACTGCGCCGCCCCCGCCGCCGGCGCTCGCCGCGCCGGCGGTACCGCCCTTGCTACCCCAATCGGGAAAACGGCGCCCGCGCGAGACGCTCGGGCGGATCGCGGTACTGGCCGTGGCCGGCGGTATCGCGGTGCTGTTCGCGACGCAGTGGGATCGCTGGGTAGGCAGCAGCACAAGAGAGATCACCGACGACGCTTATGTCCGCGGCGACCTCACCCCGCTCAGCGCTCAGGTCGACGGTTATGTTCGGCATGTCGCCGTCGACGATTTTCAGCGCGTCAAAGCTGGCGATCTGCTGGTCGAGATCGACGATTCCGACTATCGCGCCAAGGTCGCGCAGGCCGAGGCGGACCTGCTCGGCGCGCAGGCGGCGATCGAGAACGTCAAGGCGCGCAAGGAGACGCAGCACGCCGCGGTGGCTGAGGCCGAAAGCACCGTCAACGCGACCCAGGCCGATGTGGTGCGCACCCAAGAGGAGGCCGATCGGCAGCGCGCGCTGCTCGCGACCACGTTCGGCACGCAGCAAAAGGTCGAGCAGGCGGTCGCGGACCAGAGGCGGTTCGCGGCGACGCTCGCCCACGCCCAGGCGGAACTCGACTCGCAGAAACGCCAGTTCGCGGTGCTCGACACCCAGGAATCGCAGCTGCGCGCCGAGGCCAAGGGCAAGCAGGCGGCGCTCGACCTGGCGAAGATTAACCTCGGATACACCCGCATCGTCGCGCCGGTCGCCGGCGAGGTCAGCGAACGCGGCGTGCGCGACGGCCAATACGTCCACGGCGGAAGCCAGGTCATTTCGGTCGTGCCGCTCGACAATGTCTGGGTCATCGCCAACTACAAGGAAACCCAGATGACGCACGTCACGATCGGCCAGCGCGCCGAAATTCGCATCGACACTTTTCCCGGAGTGGTGATCAAGGCGACGGTCGACAGCATCGCGCCGGCGAGCGGCTCGCAGTTCAGCCTGTTGCCGCCCGACAACGCGACCGGCAACTTCACCAAGGTGGTGCAGCGCATCCCCGTGAAGCTGCGGATCGGCTCGGACAACCCGCTCGCCGGCCATCTGCTGCCGGGGATGTCGGTCGAAGCGGTGATCCTCACCGACACAACGCCGCCGCCGCCATGACCGTGCAGGCCGCCGCCGCATCGCCCGCCGCCGCATCGCCCGCCGCCGCACCGCCCGCCGCCGTTACCAACCGCAGCGACCGCCCCATCCTGGGTATCCTCGCGGTGATGCTCGGTGCCTTCATCTCGAGCCTCAACACCAAGACCACCACATTTGGTCTCGCCGATATTCGCGGCGGGCTCGGCCTCGGCTTCGACGAGGGCTCGTGGATCACCACCGTCTTCGGTGCCGCGCAGATGGTCGTGACCCCCGCGGCGGCGTGGATGAGCACGGTGCTCAGCACGCGCCGGGTGCTGCTGTGGACGGGGACGATCTTTGCCGTCACCTCGCTACTGCCGCCCTTTGTCGCCGATTACGACACGCTGATCGCGCTGCAGTTTATCCGCGGTCTCGCGGTCGGCGCGTTCATCCCCGCCGCGCTCGGCTTCGTGCTGCGCAGCCTGGCGCCGAAATGGTGGATGTGGGGCATCGCCGCCTATGCGTTCCGCTTTGTCTTTTCGCAGAACATCGCCGGCGCGGTCGAAGGCTGGTACTCGGAGACCGGGCACTGGCAATGGCTGTTCTGGCAGAATGTGCCGCTGACCCTGGTGATGATCGCGCTGGTGGCGATCGCGATGCCGCGCCGGCCGATCGATCGCGTCCTGCTGCCCCGCACCGATTGGGTTGGGATTGTCTATGCGGGCGTCGGCTTCGGGCTGATCTATGCCGCGCTCGACCAGGGCAACCGGCTCGACTGGCTCAATTCCGGCCTGGTGTGCGGGTTGTTGCTTGGCGGCTCGATATTGGTGATCGCGTTTTTCGTTCATGAGGCGCGCGCCCGCGATCCACTGATCCACTTGCCGATCTTGATCAGACCGAACGTCGCGGTGCCGGCACTGCTGATCTCGCTCTATGGGTTCGGCTCGACCGCGACCGGGTTCCTCCTGCCCGACTACCTGACCCGCATTCAGGGGCTGCGCGACATCCAGATCGGCGACACGCTGAACTGGATCGCGCTGCCGCAGGTCATTCTCGTGCCGCTGGTGGTGCTGCTGGTCAGACGGGTCGATGCCCGATCGGTGCTCGTCCTTGGCTTCGCGACAATCGCCGTCGGCAGTTGGTTGGATACCGGCCTCACGCATGACTGGGCGGGCGGCGATTTTCTACCCTCGCAATGCGTCGAGGCGGTCGGGCTGGCCTTTGCGATCGTCGCGTTGATCATCTACACCATCTCCCATATTACCCCAGCCCAGGCGGCGGCGATCGCCACCACGATCCAGGTCTCACGGCTGCTCGGCGCCGAGATCGGCAGCGCCGTGATCCAGACCTTCGTGCGGGTGCGCGAGCAGACCTACTCCAACCTGATCGGGCTGCATGTGTTGATTGGTTCATCCGCGACCGAGGGCGCGGCGGCTCAACTGGCCGCTCCATTCGGCAGCCGCCCGACTGGGCTCGGCGACCCAACCGCGCAAGGCCTTGGCCTGCTCTCCGGCCTGGTGCAGCGCGAAGCCTATGTGCTGGCCTATATCGACGCGTTCTGGCTGGTCGCCTGGGTCTCGCTGTCGGGACTGCTGCTGATCCTGTTGCTCCGGCGGCCACCGCCTAACCCGCTGACTCCGCCGCGCATCGGGTTGTAAAGAGCAGCACGCACATCGATCCAAGCGCCGCGCGCCTTTGCATCGATTTACATCTCTTAATTCGCGGATGCGCGTCGCCATACCGACAATTGTGATCGACCGCGGGCCCTCCGGCCATGTGGACATTGGAGGTCGCAATCATGTCGAAACTTGAAATGCTGACGCCGCAGAACAGCGCGATCGCGCTGATCGATTATCAGCCGGCGATGTACCAGGGCGTGCAGTCGCACGACCGGCTGGTGACGTTCAACAACGTTCAGGTCCTCGCCAAAGCCGCCAAACTGTTCGGCATCCCGACGGTCATTTCCACGATTGCGAAGGATAGTTTCTCCGGCCCGTTCATGCCGGAGGTCACGGCACTCTTCCCCGAGAACGAAGTCATCGACCGCACGGCGATGAATGCCTGGCTGGACGCCAACTTCCGCAAGGCAATGCACGCGCTCGGCCGCAAGAAGATCGTCATGGCCGGGCTGTGGACCGAGGCCTGCGTGATGTTCCCGACCCTCGATATGCTGAACGAGGGTTTCGAGATCTACATCCCCGCGGACGCATGCGGCGACGTTTCGGTTGAGGCGCATAATCGCGCCATGGACCGCGCGGTCCAGGCCGGCGCCGTACCAATCACCTCGCTGCAATATGTCTTCGAGCTGCAGCAGGATTGGGCACGCAGCGAGACCTACGAGGGGGTGATGGAGATCCTGCGGGCACACACGCCCTATGGCATCCAGGTGCGCTTCTCGAAATGGGCGCTCGGCGAGCATGCCTCCGAGGCGGGCCCGGCGCACTGACCATGAAACCATATCTGCTGTCGCTCGGGGCCGGCGTGCTGGTCGGGGTGGTCTACAGCCTGATAGGCGTCCGCTCGCCGGCCCCGCCCGTGGTCGCTCTCGTCGGTCTTCTCGGCATTTTGATCGGCGAGCAGGTGATCCCGGTCAGCCGTCATGTTCTCGCCGGCACCTCGTTCGGCTCGGCCTGGCGGCAATCCGACTGCACGCAGCATTTGTTTGGCCCGCTGCCCGGTCGCCAAGCGGCGCAAACCACGGCGACCGCGAAAATCCCGGAGAAACATTCATGACCGCCTCAGCCCCCGCACCTGACCTGATCCTGCATCGCGGCCTGTTCACGACGCTCGACCGCGCAAATCCGACGGCGAGCGCCGTTGCGATCACCGATGGCAAGTTCACGGTGGTTGGGCACGACCACGAGGTGATACCACTCGCCGGCGAACACACGCAGATTATCGACCTCAAGGGCAAGCGCGTCCTGCCTGGCCTGATCGATAATCACCTGCACATCATCCGCGGCGGGCTCAACTTTAACATGGAGCTGCGATGGGACGGCGTGCGCTCCCTC
>Ga0182024_10010917_pt1 | contig 18386 bp, 17 predicted proteins | sample P32metaG_FD_120480 | JGI IMG/M metagenome (GOLD analysis project Ga0182024, IMG submission 120480) | Permafrost microbial communities from Stordalen Mire, Sweden - P3-2 metaG (Illumina Assembly) | ecosystem: Environmental > Terrestrial > Soil > Wetlands > Permafrost | place: Sweden: Stordalen... | reverse complement strand
GGATTGCTTCATCGCCAACTCCGTCAAGACAGAAGTTCTGGTATTGCCGCGAGCCTGAAGCCGTGCGTTAACGTCTCGATCGGGAAGTCCTTGCGCGGGATGCCTGCATGGGACGATAGTGATTCGATGGACCAGCATCCCTCAAGCCGGCCCTCTGCGCCGCGACAGCAACATACTTATGAGCGCACGACGCGCAGCATTCGCGTCGCCGTGAAGCCCGCCTATCTCGACGATCAGTCCGATCCGTCGGAAGGGCGCTACGTCTGGACTTATGCAATCACGATCGAGAACCGGGGCTCGGAGACCGTTCAGCTTCTTTCGCGTTATTGGCACATCACGGACGCGCGGGGACACGTCCAGGAAGTCCGCGGGCCGGGCGTGGTGGGTGCGCAACCGGTGCTCGAACCGGGGCAGGTGTTTGAATATGCGAGCGGTTGCCCATTGCCGACACCTTCGGGCGCCATGGTGGGCCGCTATGAATTGCGCGCCGCCTCGGGCGAAACGTTCGAAGCCGACATCCCCATGTTCCTCCTTGAAAGTCCCTACGAGCGCCGCCAAATCCACTAAAGGTCCGTCATCGAGTTTTTCGCGGACTCGCTGGATCCGAATTTCCGTAAGCGAGAGAACCATGTCCGAATTGCCAAAGTTGTCTACGCGATCTCTCGCTCCGCCGGCGCTTGGCGCCCGGCCATCGCGCGGGGAAACCGAGCAGGCCGTCCGCACGCTCCTTTTGTGGGCAGGAGATGACCCTACGCGCGAAGGCCTGCGGGAAACGCCCGCGCGCGTGGCGCGCGCTTTCGAGGACTGGTTTGCCGGCTACGCGATGGACCCCGAAGAATATCTCTCGCGCACATTCGAAGAAGTGGAGGGGTACGACGACATGGTCGTGCTGCGCGACATCCGCTTCGAATCTCATTGCGAACATCATCTGGCGCCGATCATCGGCCGCGTTCATGTGGGTTATTTGCCGACCAACAGGGTCGTTGGCATCTCGAAACTGGCGCGCGTAGTCGAGGCCTATGCAAAGCGGCTGCAGGTGCAAGAGAAGATGAACGCCCAGATCGCGCGCTGCATCCAGAAAGTGCTCGAGCCCAAAGGCGTCGCGGTCGTCATCCAGGCCGAGCACCAATGCATGACGACGCGCGGCGTGCACAAGCCCGGCGTGAGCATGGTGACGTAGACCATGCTCGGTGATTTCCGCAAGAATCCCCTCACGCGGCGGGAGTTCCTGAGCGTGATCGGCAATCCGGCATCGAGCGCCGGCGATTGACGGTGGGGAGAATCCCTAGCGAATCGCGAAGGTCACGCTGACGCTCGCGCTCAAAGTGTCTTCGCCGGCGGCCATGGGCGGCGCGACGGCAGGCGCGGCCGCCATGCGCGCGGCGCGATACACGGGTTGTGGCATCTCGACGCCGGCTTCGGCTGCCGACAGGATGGGCCCGAGCGCGAATCCTCCCGCCTTCGCATAGGTTTGCGCGCGCGAGATTGCGTCCTTCATCGCGTCGGCGCGGGCTTGGGCCAGTAGCGGCTTCGGATCGCGGATCGTGAACTCAATGCTGCCGATCGAGTTGGACCCTGAAGAGACGAGGGCATCGAGAGCGGGCCCCAAATTGTCCAGATCGTCCACCGCGACTCGGACTTCGTTCGAAGTCTGGTAACCAACGATTTTCGCACTCGTGCTGCCGTTGCGGTCGGCCTGATATTGGGGCGTGATCGAGAAGTCCGACGTCTGGATCGATTTGTCGGGAATCCCGAGACGCCTGAGCGCCGCGAAAACGCCGTTCATCGCGCGCGTGTTGGCGGAAAGCGCATCTGCCGCCTTGCGGCCCTGACTCACCACGCCTGCCGAGAGATGCGCCTGATTTGGCACCGCCTTCGCTTGGCCCTCGCCCGAAACCGTGATGGTGCGCTCGAAGGGCACATTTGCAGGTTCGGCGGCATGACCAACGCAAACGGGCAGCGTCGCGCCCGCACCCAGTGCAATGGTTGTGACGGCAAGTCGCGAGAGGAGATTGGCAAAGCCCATCGGTGACACGCGCTCCACTGTCCAACATTATCTGGCGCGCGACTCGCGGCGAAACTGCGGCGGCGGCGCGGCAAGACATGTCCTGCGGCCGCGCTTCGCGGATCGGGGGGCGAGCACCTTCCGAACCGGCAGCCATTTCTGATAGGAGAACATCCTTGGGGCCTGTAGCTCAGCTGGTTAGAGCTGACCGCTCATAACGGTCTGGTCGGGGGTTCGAATCCCTCCGGGCCCACGCTTCGCCCCTACCCACTTCATGTGGCGTGTATCGCGTTGACAACCTGGTCGGCGTTAATCGCCGCCATATAGATTGCCGTCAGACTTTCCACGCCCGCCCGATCCTCTGCATCGAAACGCGACGGCAGCGGGCTATCGAGATCGAGAACGCCGATCAGCCGATCTCCTGCGATCAAGGGCACGACAAGCTCTGAGCGGGATGCCGTGTCACAGGCGATATGGCCGGGGAAGACCTCGACGTCGGCGACAACGATCGACTCCCGGCGCGCGGCTGCCGTGCCGCACACGCCCTGGCCCACGGGGATGCGGACGCAGGCGGGTCTGCCCTGAAAGGGTCCGAGAACGAGCTGGTTCCCGTCGCGCAGAAAATAGAATCCGGTCCAGTTCAAATCCGGAAGCGTCTGGAACACCAAGGCGGCGGTGTTGGCGGCATTGGCAACGAGATCGCGTTCTCCTTCCAGCAGCGCTTCGAGCTGTTGGGCGATTTCCCGGTACAATTCCGGTTTGGGTATATTTCCGATCGCGCGTGCTTCGAACATTGTCTTCTTCCCGGATTGTGATTTCGGCAGAGTCGCGCCGAGACATTCATATTGGGTGCAAGCCGCAATGGCCGCAACGCTGAGCGATCGCGCCGCAAATGGATGAAGGCCTCTTCGCGCAAATGCGGGCGGCCATGCCGGAAGGCAACCAGCCGTTTCTCCGCACCCCCGACGGGCGGCTCCTCTCCTATGCCGACATGCTCGCCTGCTCGGGCCAATTCGCCAATTGTCTCGATGCGGCAGGCCTTCGGCCTGGCGACAGGCTTGCCGTTCAGGTGGAAAAGAGCGTCGCGTCGCTTCTTCTCTATCTGGCTTGCCTGAGAACGGGTGCGATCTATGTGCCGCTCAATCCCGCCTACACGCCGGCCGAAATGTCTTATTTCCTCGCGGACGCGGAACCCGCCTGCGTCGTCGCGGCGCCCGGAAAGGCGGCGGCGACTCGATCTCTGATTCGCGACAACTCGGTGTTGCTGACACTCGGCGACGATGGACGCGCCGGCTCCTTCGTGGAACGCGCGCGATCAATGTGGAGCGACTTCCGCGACGCAGTGCGTGCGGGCGACGATGTGGCGGCGATTCTCTATACGTCCGGCACAACGGGGCGCCCGAAGGGTGCGATGCTGACGCAACGAAACCTTGCTTCGAATGCGCTCGCGCTCCGTGATCTTTGGCGATTCTCGCCGCGCGACGTCCTTCTGCACGCTTTGCCCCTTTTCCACACCCATGGGCTCTTCACGGCCACCAACACCAGCATGATGGCCGGCGCATCGATGATCCTGCTGCCGAGATTCGATGTCGATGAGGTGTTCGCCCACTTGCCCGAAGCAACAACGATGATGGGCGTTCCGACATTCTACACCAGACTTCTTGCCGACTCCCGGCTTGCCCGCGCCCGCGTCGCGCATATGCGACTGTTCATCTCAGGCTCCGCGCCTCTCTTGCCGGAAACCCATCGGGCGTGGCTCGATCGCACCGGCCACGCCATTCTCGAGCGCTACGGGATGACCGAGACCAACATGATCGCGTCAAATCCCTATGAAGGGCAGCGAATCGCGGGCACGGTCGGGCTTCCGCTCCCCGGAGTCGACCTGCGCATTGCCGATCCGCAAGACGGTTCGCCGCTTCCGTCAAGGCAGGTCGGAATGATCGAATTGCGCGGCCCGAACATCTTTAAAGGCTATTGGCGCAAGCCGGAACAGACCGCAGCGGCGTTGCGCGAAGACGGGTTCTTCGTCACCGGCGATCTCGGAACGATCGATTCGTCGGGCTACGTACGGATCGCAGGCCGCGTAACGGACCTCGTGATCAGCGGCGGCTTCAATGTCTATCCCAGGGAGATCGAGACGGCGATCGATGCGCTTACAGGAGTTGCCGAATCGGCAGTAATCGGTCTGCTCATCCAGATTTTGGTGAAGGCGTGACCGCAATCGTCGTCTTGAGGGATGGCGCCGTGCTTGGAGAAGCAGACCTGCTCTCTGCGCTTGGCGAGCGCATTGCCAGATACAAATTGCCAAGGCGCGTGTTGTTCGCTCATAAGCTCCCGCGCAATGCCATGGGCAAAGTCATGAAGAACGTTCTGCGCGAAGTGCATCGCTCGCTGTACGCCCGCGCGGCAAGCGGAAGGCCGTCCTAGATTGCGGAGAAAAGGGGCAAGAGGGCGTCATGAATGTGTCACAAGAGTTTCGTACACATGATGCGTCGCTGACGTTTGCGGAGAGCAGTTTGCGTCGACAGGGCGGGGGACCTGTGGATGAACCGCCGGGGTTGTTGTCCATAATACCCATTGACTTGATTGTGTAAGTCGTGTTTTAGGTGTTTACAGCGTACTGCGAGCGGGGAAAATCATGAAACTGAAAACCATTCTGTTGGGTGCGGCAGCGTTTGCATGGCTCGTTGGGCCGGCTTTTGCACAGGATGCGGCAAGCGCCGCCGCTCCTGCCGATTCGCCCAAGAAGCACCACCACCACGCCAATACGCTTGAAGAGCGGCTCGACCGCATGGAGCGGATCATCCAGGAGCAGCAAGCCGAGATTCGCGACCTGAAGGTGCAGACCGGACAGGCCAGCGGCGGCGCGTCCGCCACGGCGGCAGCCGCGCCTCCGCAGCCCCAGCCCGAGGTGAGTGCCGCGCAATTCGAGGCGCTGCAGAACCAGATTTATGAACAGGCGGCGGAGAACAAGAGCCACGCCGTGGTCACCCTCAAGAAGGGCAGGCCGACGATCGCGACGCCCGACGGGAAATATTCGCTGTCGATCATTTCCCTCGTGCAGGCGGACGCAGCGACGTTTGACGATGCCGCCGTCACCGGCCCGAAAGGCACCCCCGTCCTCAGCCGCAGCGGCTTCAACTTCCGCCGCGCGCAGATCGGAGTCCAGGGCGTGCTGGGCAGCGATTTCGACTACAAGTTCAACTATGATTTCGGTGGCGCGGGCGGCCAGGAGAGCGGCGCGGAAAATATCATCACCGGAACTACGCCGCCAACCGTCGCGGTCAATCCAAGCGGCGCGAGGATTCAGTCGGCCTTTGTCACATACAAGGGGATTCTCGATCCGTTCACCTTCAAGATCGGCGCATTTCCGACGCCTGCCAATCTTGCCGATGCGACCGGAGCCGACGACCTGTTGCTCAATGAACGGCCCTCGCCCGCGCAACTGTCGCGAGGGCTGGATGCCGATGACGGGCGCACCGGTGTCGGATTCCAGGGCAACGGAAGCATCTGGTACACCTCGGCCTATCTGACGTCCGACACTGTTGGCAAAGGCCAGATCGAAGGCCAGGAGGCTTTTGTCGGCCGCGTGGCGATCGCCCCCATTCAGGATCCCGACAGTAATTTCAACATCCATCTCGGCGGCAATGTCGGCGATGTGTTCCATCCCGAAGGCGTGAATCCGGCGTCTTGCACGACGACTGCGCCGGCTTGCTATCTCGTGTCGTTCTCGGATCGCCCCGAGCTGCGCGAATGGAACGTCTCCTGGATCAACAGCGGCAACATCAACGCAAAATCCGCCTACAGCGCCGGCGCCGAAGCCGCAGTCAGCTACGGCCCGTTCCTGCTCGAGGGTGAAAATTTCTGGTACGGCATCAGCCGCCGCGACGCGAGCACCGGCCAGACCAATCCCACCTTCTCGGGTTGGTATATCGAAGGCAGCTGGGTGCTCACCGGCGAACCGCGCACCTACAGCATGGCGAACGCAGCCTTCCTGCGGCCTGTGCCCGCCAGCGATTTCGACCCCGCCCACGATTCGTGGGGCGCCTGGGAATTTGCGGCGCGCTACAGCGACGCGGATCTGAACTACGACGTCAACTCGCTTGTCGCGGCGGATCAAGTGCATGGCGGCGATCAGAAGATCTGGTCGGCAGGGTTCAACTTCTATCCGAACTACAACCTGAAATTCATGCTCGACTGGCAGAACATCGATATCAGCCGGCCGTGGTCGGGCGCGTTCGGCACCCGATACGATGCATTTTCGCTGCGGGCCCAAGTCTCGCTTTGAGGACAGTTTAGGGAGCGATGGGCGACGAGAACGCGAAGCTGAAAAGGCTTCTCGCCGAGACCGTGCAAGGCAATGCGACGCCGACGGATCGAGCGCGAAAAATGCTAGCGCCCGCTCTCTCGCGGGGTGATCAGCGGCGCAGGAAGTCGCGCAACGCGCCGCGCAATTTCGGACTGAAGCCGAGGGCGAATCCGGCGAACAGGGCCGCAGCAATCGAGCGCGTGGGATAGCGGTCCGCCAGATCCAGGATATCGGTCCCGAAGGTCTCGCCGAGGGTCTGCCCAATACGGAAGAACAGCGTCTTTCGTGCCTTGGCCCGCATTCGGGCGAGCGCGAATTGGCCGAAGAAAACGGCAAGGGCGCAGAATAGCAGAGCGGTTCCCGCCGCGGCCAGGGCCGCCAGAGGCGGCGAGAGAAACATCGCGAAAGCGAAATAATCCGCAGCGACACAGAGCGCGAAGGCCGCCGTCAACCCTATGGCGCAAGCCAGGATGACAGCGACGATGATGATTGCGCGGAACAGAAGGCCGCTCATCGGACCGGCCGCGGGATCGGTTAGCGGCGGGCGCCGAACAGAATGCCCAACACCACTCCGATGCCAAAGGCGGTCGCTGCCGAGGTCACCGGGCGGGCTTCGATCCGTTGGGTCAGGTCATCCGCGCTCTTCTTGACTTCGCTCCATGCGCGCTCGCCGGTCGCGCGTGCCGCCTGCGCGGCTTCGCTGCCTGCGTTACGGGCGGCGGATTCCAGAAGCTGGCCCAGTTTCGTGAATTCGGCGCGCAGCTGCTTCAGTTCGTCGGAAAGAGCCTGAACATCCGATTCGGTCGCAGACATGATTTATCTCCTCTGGCGAGCGGCTGTATATCACGGGAAAATACGCGGGCTCCACCCGGCTTTTCGCGCGGAACCCGGGAATGAATCTAATCCCGTTTCGTTTCCCAAGGGTTGCGACGACGGGTTCGCCCCCCGCTGGTAGCATTGTCCCTCGGGCAACGCTAACCTCGCCCGATCTGCCGGACCTCCCTTTCGTCGAGTTTTCTGGAACTGCGCATGGCGTCTCAGAGTCCCCAGGCTTCGTTGGCAGAACCCGCAAGGCGTCACTGGGCCATCCCTCATGTCGCGGCCGGCCGCGCGATGATCTGGCTCGGGCTGTGGGTCGAGCTGTGGTTCCGAAAGAGGAAAGCGACCTAGATCCGGACCAATCAGCTTGCTCTGGGGCGCGAAGCCGTTGCATCTTGGCCCGAGCGTGCCCTCGCACCATATGTTAACCCGGTACGGATTTTCGCCCAGATCGTTATGAGATGGGATCAGAGAGGGATTTGCATGGCTCCGCTCCTTCGGAACCTCGCCGCCGCGCTTTTGGCTCTCACCGCGGCGGGATGCGCGACCGCGCCCAACGGCCCCGGCGTAGATCAGAACGATCCTTATGAAGTGCAGAACCGCAAGATTTTCGAGCTCAACCAGTCGCTCGACAGGAATTTCATGCTTCCGGTGGCCAAAGGCTATGTCGCGGTGGTTCCGGAACCAGCCCGTGATGGCATTCATAATTTTCTGGCCAATCTCCATGTGCCGGTGATTTTCGCGAACGATGTGCTGCAGGGTGAAGTCAACCGGGCGGGCGACACGTTCGGTCGCTTTGCCGTCAATTCGACCGTGGGCGTCGGCGGACTGATCGATGTCGCGGCAAAGATCGGGATTCCGGAACATCACTCGGATTTTGGCGAAACACTAGCCGTGTACGGCGTCGATGAGGGACCGTACCTTGTCTTGCCGCTGATCGGTCCCAGCAACCCGCGCGACGCCGCCGGATACGTCGTAGACGCAGCGCTCGATCCATCGACCTGGATCAGCTGGCGCAGCAGCACGTTTTTCAAGCTCGGCCGCGGCGCGCTTGACATCGTCGATGAACGCTCCCGCAACATCGAGACGCTGGACGAACTCGAACGCACCTCAGTCGATCTCTATGCCACGCTGCGCAGCCTCTATCGGCAGCACCGGGAGGCCGAGATCAATCACGGCAAGGCGAATATCGAAAACTTGCCGAATTTCTAGTCGCCGGCTTGCTCCACCGGAGCCGCAGAGGGGCGGTCGCATGCCAGCACCGATCGTAGAGCGGATCGTCGGGTTCTGCGCCAAGCATGCGGGCCTGCTCGTCATTGCTGCGCTTGTCGGGTCCATTCTTGCCTGCTTCTACAGCGCCACGCATTTCGCCATGAACACCGACGCGGAGTCGCTGATCTCGCCCCAGACGACGTGGCGCAAGCGTGTCGCCGCGTTCGATTCCGAATTCCCCCAGCTGGGCAACAGTATCGCGATCGTCGTAGACGGCGCCACGCCGGAGCTGGCGGAACGGGGCGCGGCGGAACTCTCCGCTGCGCTCGAAGGTCGCCGTGACCTTTTTCACGATGTGCGCCGGCCCGATGGCGGCCCGTTCTTCGCCCATGAAGGATTGCTTTTCTTCCCGCTCGCGCAGGTGAGATCCACCACGCAACAACTGATTGCCGCCCAGCCTTTTCTGGGAGCGCTGGCCGTCGATCCGAGCTTGCGCGGCATCATGGACAGCCTGTCGACTGCTCTTCAGGGCGTGCAGCGCGGCCAGGCGTCGCTTGACTCGCTGGCCCGCCCGATCGGCGCTTTCTCGTCCACCCTCGATGCGGTGGCCGCGCGCAAACCCGCATTCCTCGCCTGGGGGTCGCTGATCACAGGTGCGCCGCCAAATTCACTCGAGATGCGCCGGTTCGTCCAAGTGCAGCCGAAGCTCGATTATCGCGCGCTCATGCCGGGCAAGCGCGCGACCACTTCGATCCGCACCGTCGCGCGCAGGCTGAACCTCACGCCCGATGCGGGCATACGCGTCCGGCTCACCGGACCGGTACCGATGGCCGACGAGGAATTCAGCACCATCAAGGACCGTGCGCGACTGATGGTCGCGCTGATGACGTCGGGCGTTCTCGTCATGCTCTGGCTGGCCGTGCGCTCCGTTCGGATCATCCTCGCCATCCTGCTCACCATCCTTGTGGGTCTCGCCGCAACCACGGCCATCGGACTTCTGGTCGTCGGCTCCTTCAACATCATCTCGGTCGCGTTCATTGCTCTCTTTGTCGGCCTGGGAGTCGATTTCGGCATCCAGTTTTGCGTCCGCTATCGCGCGGAACGGCATAAGGAAGACGATCTCGACCTGGCATTGCGCAATGCGGGCAGCGGCGTGGGCAATGCACTGACCCTTGCCGCCGGCGCCACCGCGGCCGGATTCTATTCGTTTCTGCCGACAAGCTATTCCGGCGTCGCGGAGCTTGGACTGATTGCGGGCACTGGCATGCTCGTGACCTTCGGCCTCAGCATCACGCTCCTGCCGGCGTTGTTGAAGCTGATGCGTCCCGGCGGCGAGCCGGATACGATCGGCTATCGTGTATTGGCGCCGCTTGATCGCATGCTCGGCGAGGGCAGGGTGATCGTGCTGGCGGTCGCTGTCCTGCTCGGCATTGTGTGCATTGCTGCGCTGCCGAGATTGACCTTCGACTTCAATCCTCTCGATCTGCGCAGCCCCAAGGGCGAAGCCGTCGGCACGGCGCTCGATCTGATGCGAGATCCCGCAACGTCTCCCAACACGATCGATGTCGTCGTTCCGTCGAACCAAGCAGCTCAGCACGTGTCCGCGGCCCTTTCCGCGCTGCCGGCCGTATCCAACGTGGTGAGCATCGACAGCTTTATTCCCGACGATCAGAAGCCGAAGCTCGTTCTTATCCGCGACGCCGACAGTCTGTTGGACACCACGCTCAACCCCTTCCTGACAAAACCGCCGCCATCCGATCGGGATGTTGTCGCGAGTTTGCGCACTGCTGCACAGGCGCTCGAGTCCGCCGCGACGGGTGCGGACGGGCAGGCAGCGCAGCGCGCCAAGCATCTCGCGGGTGTGATCGACACGATCGCTCGCGGTGCACCGGATCTGCGCCGCCGCGCGCAGGTCGCTCTTGTTCCCGGTCTCCAGACGATGCTCGACCAGGTCCGCGCCGCGCTCACTGCCACGCCGGTCTCGCGCGCGTCATTGACGAAGTCCTTCGCGCGGGACTGGGTCACCGCCGACGGGAAATATCGCCTCCAGGTTTTACCCCGGGGCAATGCCAACAACAATGCCGTGCTGACCGAGTTCACCCGCGAGGTTCGCATCCTCGCGCCCGAATCGGTCGGCACGCCGATTTCGATTCAGGAATCGGGGCGCACGATCGTGCGCGCGTTCATCCAGGCGGGCGTTTTGTCTTTCCTGTCGATCACGATTCTGCTGCTGTTTGCGCTCAGGAGCATTGCCGACGTGGCGATCGCGCTCGGACCGCTCGTACTGGCCGGCGTTCTCACGCTTGGCACCTGCGTCATCATCGGTCTGCCGCTGAACTTCGCGAACATCATCGCGCTGCCGCTTCTGTTCGGCATCGGCGTCGCCTTCGACATCTATTTCGTGATGGCCTGGCGCTCGGGGATGCGCCGGCTTCTGAGATCGCCGTTGACGCGTGCGGAGATCCTGAGCGCAGGCACGACGGCCTCGGCGTTCGGCACGCTCTGGCTCTCAAGCCACCCGGGACTCGCGAGCATGGGCGAGCTCCTGGCGATTTCGCTCATCTGGATTCTCGCGAGCGTGCTCTTTCTGCTGCCCGCGCTGCTCGCGCAGGCGACATTCCGCGGCGGCATGCCCGAATGGGTATAGAGGCGACGGACCGCTCTTACTTCGCGCCGCCGTTCAGGAGATTGTTCGAGAGCTGATCCATCCGCGCGACCAGCGCCGGCGCGCCGCCACTTGCAAGCGTCGCAGCAAAATCGGAGCGGCGCATGGCCAACTCGCTGACATAGCCTTCGAGGAAAACGTCGATCACCTTCCAGCTTCCGCCGGATTCGCGCATGCGATAGGTGAGCGGCACCGGCTTGTCGCCGACAGGTACCAGAGTCGTCAGCACGACTTTGTCGGGTCCTCTCTGCTGCACTGTGGGATTGACGGTGAACTGTTCGCCGCCAAACTTCTGGAAATTGGCCGCGTAGTTGGCGACCGTCATGCGCCGGAACGCAGCAACGAGGTTCGTCCTGTCGCGCTCGGCGAGTGAGGACCAGCTCGGACCGACGATGAATTGTATCATCGCGGGCAGGTCGTAGGCCGCGTCCACCGCCGGCTCCATCGCACGGAAGCGGCCCTGCATGCCGAGTTGCGGCCCCTTTTTCATCGTGTCGAGGAGTGCGTTGTAGAAGGTTTGGATCCGGTCCGCCGCCGGGTCTGCCGCACTGGCCGGAGCGGAAAGCCCCAGCGCGAGGGCAACGGCAACAACGCAGGCCTTCCAGACATGCATGGTGGGGCGTCTCCTCGAATCTCCAGCCGGGCATGCCGGCTGACCACCTTGAAAACGCATGGGCCGCGTTTCGGGCCTAATTGAGGCGAGTCAGGAGGAGATGTTCCTCGCAGCGCCAATCGGTCGAGTCACCTACGGAACTGCACCAGACCGGGCGGAGCTGAGGCCAGGTCGGAATATAGCGGAAGGAGAGCGACCCGTCGCCCGCGCGGTAATGAAGAGGCGGCGAGTCGGGCAGGCGCGGGATATAGGCGGGCACGAGTTCGGCGAGCGCTGGCGGAAACCGTCCCTTGTCCCGATGATAGGCCTGCAACGCCATCAGTACCTCGTTGGCGTTGCGCCGCAGCGCCAAACCGTCCGGATCCTGCGCCACGGGATAGACCGAACATGACGCGGTGAATGCAGCCGCGAAAAAGACGGCGATGATCGCGCGCATCAGCTCAGCGCCTTTGCAAGGATCGGCAGGCTCTTGTCCATCCGGTAGTCGACGGCGGTGTGGTCGTCGGGAAATTCCTCGTAGACATGTGCGACGCCAAGCCGCTCGAGCACGCGGTGCAGGCGCCGCGCGCCGTAGACGAGATCGTACTGGTCGACATGGCCGCAATCGATGTACAGCGCCTTCAGTTTCGCGAGGCCGCGCCCGCGCGATTCCGCGAGTAGCACGGGATCCCATGCTGTCCAGTTTTTCCACCGCTCGGCAATGAGCTCGCAGGTCTGCATGTCAACCGGCAGGCGGATGCCGAAGGGTGCCTCGGGGTCGGGATCGTAGGTCGCGCACATGGCGAGCGTCATCAGGTCGTGAAGATCGCCGTCTTTCATCTTGGGCGCTGCCACGACATCGCTCACCCATTTCTCGATCGAGCCGCCGGCCTTGGCAATCGCGCGCAGCAGGCGCGGAAATTCCGGCAGGTAACAAAGCTCGAACGCCATGTCGCCGGAATGACACGCGACCGCGCTCCAGAAATCGGGATAGAGGAGGGCGTGCGTGATCGAACCATAGCCGCCCGAGCTTTTGCCGAAGACACAGCGCCGTCCTGCGCCGCCGCAGCGGAAGCGATCCTCGACGAAAGGCACTCCTTCCTCGAGCAGGAAATCCGCCCAGCGGCCCGTGCCCGCGCTGTTGATGTACTGGTTGCCGCCGAGCTTGGTGAAACAGTCCGGAAAAGCCACAACAACCGGCCGCATGGCGCCCGAGCCGATCAGCCGGTCGAGCCGCTCGGGGACATTCTCGGCGAAGTTCTTCCAGTTCGTATGCGCGGGTCCTCCGGCAGTGAAGCCCACGAGATCGACGAGCAACGGTAGCCCGTCGGGCTTTGTACCAGCGGGAATGTAGACATCGATGATGCGCGTTGTGGGATCGCGCAGGAGATTGTCGCGCAGGACGCGGCTGTCGATCGTCAATCGATGGACCGTGCCCGCCGGGGTGGAAGCGTCGCGTCTCATATCGCGCGGGTGGCGTTCACGAGCCACGCCCGCGTTTCGCTGTCGACGACGGGTGCGAGCGTTTCGCGCACGCGTGCATGATAGGCGTTGAGCCAATTGCGCTCGTCGCTCGTCAGCAGCAACGGTTCGACAAGTTCGAGATCGATCGGCGCCAGCGTGATCGTCTCGAAACGCATCATGCCGCGCTCGCCCCCATCGATCTTTTCCGGCTCGGTAACGACGATGAGATTCTCGATACGGATGCCGTATTCGCCGGCTTTGTAATAGCCGGGTTCGTTGGAGCAGATCATGCCGGGCTTCAGCACCTGTGTGATCGGCTTCTTGGAAATGTTCTGCGGCCCTTCATGGACGGAGAGATAGGAGCCGACGCCGTGCCCCGTTCCATGGTCGTAGTCGAGCCCCGCGTCCCAGAGCGGCTTTCTCGCAAACGCATCGAGCGCGGCGCCGGTCGTGCCTTCAGGAAAGCGCACGGTTGCCAGCGCGATATGGCCTTTCAGCACGCGGGTGAAGCGGTCGCGCATCTCCGTGCTGGGCCGGCCCACGATCATGGTTCGCGTCACGTCGGTGGTGCCGTCGGGATATTGGCCGCCCGAATCGATGAGGAATATTTCGTCGCGTTTGATCGTGCGATTGCTCGAGCGCGTGACGCGATAATGCGGAATGGCCGCGTGCGGCGCCGCGCCCGAGATCGAATCGAAGCTCAGATCGACGAGCTGGTCGGTGGCGCGGCGATAGCCTTCCAGCGCTTCCGCCGCTCCGATCTCGGTCAGATGTCCATTGGGCGCTTCCCGTGACACCCAGGCGAGGAAGCGCGTCAGCGCCGCGCCGTCGCGCACATGCGCCTTGCGCATGCCCTCGATCTCGACAGGGTTCTTGCACGCTTTCGGCAATTGGCACGGGTCGAGCCCGCGCTGGATTTGCGCGCCCGCTTTCCCGAGCCGGTCGAACACCGCCGCCGCGCAATTGTTCGGATCGGCGAGCACCATCTTGCCCTTGAGCGAGTCCAGCGCGCGCGGAAATTCCTTCGGATCGTTAAGCCGCACCGCATTGCCGAAATGCTGGACCAGTTCCGGCGAGCTCTTGCGTTCATCCATGAACAGATCGGTCGAACCGTCGGCGTTGAGGATGGCAAAGGAGAGCACGAAAGGCGTGTGCGGGATGTCGCCGCCGCGCATGTTGAGCAGCCAGCAGATGGAATCGGGGAGCGTGATCACGCCCGCATCGGCGCCCTGTTTCTTCAGATCCTCGGCGATGCGCATGCGCTTGGCTTCGGCGGGTTCGCCCGCGCGTTCGAGCGCGTGCGGCACGGCCCTGACGAGCGGCGGATCGGGCTGATCGCTCCACACTGCATCGATTGGATTGGATTCGCAGGCGACAAGTTCGGCACCCGCATGCGCGGCCGCGACGCGCAGCCCTTCCACGCCGCTTGCCGTATGCAGCCACGGATCGTACCCGACGCGCGCGCCCTTGGGCGCATTCGAGCCGAGCCAGACGGCCGGCCCTTCGGCCATCAAATCGCGCGGTTCGAACAGTCGCGTATCGGTCTGCGCGCGGACCTGCAGCGTGTAGCGGCCGTCGACGAAGATCGCGGCCCTGTCCTTCAGCACCACCGCCGCGCCGGCGGAGCCGGTGAAGGCCGTCAGCCAGGCGAGGCGCTCGGCGCGTTTGGACACGTACTCGCCCTGATGCTCGTCGGAGCGCGGCACGAGAAATCCGTCGAGGCCGCCTCTGGCGAGTTCTGCACGAAGGGCGGCCAGTCTCGGCGCGCAGGTTGCGGCGTCGGACTGGTCATCGAAGCTTTGGAAGGGGGGGATCTTGTCCATGCCGCGACGTTAGCCCGCCCGCTCCGGCCTCTCAAGCAGCAGCGCGGACCAGTTTCCATCGCGCCGCCGCTCGCGCAGGACGAGCCCGTGCGGGCGATAGAAACCGAGCACGAGATTCTCCTGCCAGCGCAGGATGCCCGAAAGAATCAGCACGCCGCGCGGGCCGAGCGCGCGGGCGATCTGCGGCGCAAGCCGCGTCAGCGGACCGGCGAGGATATTGGCGGCGATGAGATCGAAACGGCGCCCACGAGCTGCGTTCGGCACGCCGTCCGCAACACGCGTGCGCACGAGCGGGCCGGTGTCGTTGAGCGACGCGTTCTCGCGCGCAACGGCGACCGCTACCCGATCGATGTCCGCGGCTACGACGCGCCGCTTCCACAGTCGCGCCATGCCGATCGCGAGCACACCGGTGCCGCAGCCGAGGTCGAGCGCGCGCCAGACGCGACGCCGTTTGGCAATGTCGGTCAGCAATGCCAGACACAGCGCCGTGGATTCATGATGCCCGGTGCCGAAGGCGAGCCCTGCTTCGATGCGCAGCGGAATGACTCCGCTGGGCACTGCGCCTTTGTCATGTGCGCCATAGACGAAGAAGCGGCCCGCGCGAACGGGCGGAAGACCTTCCTGCGAGAGCCGGATCCAGTCCTGGTCGGGAACGAGCCCGACATGGATGGGCAATTCCGCAAGCCGCGAGAGCAGATCGCCGTCTGGCATCTGCGCGTACAGCGCTTCGACCGTCGCGCTTCTGCCGAACGGCTCCTCGTCGATCAGCACCGCCTGCGGCCTGTGTGGCGTAATTTCGAACAGCGCGGCCACGTCGCCCGCCCGGTCCTTCGCCACCACGACGCTCGCCTTCCATATCGGCGCGTTGAGCACGTTCACGCGATTGCCTTCAATTGAGTTACACGCACCATCACACGCAAAATATCATGTCCCCGTAATAGAAGCGTGTCATCCCCGCGAAAGCGGGGACCCAGAGAGAACGGCGTTGGCGCTTTACGCACTGGATTCCCGCTTTCGCGGGAATGACACGCCAGGGTAGGCGGTTCAACCTCCTCCCCACGCGCAGATGGGGGTCGCGCGGCGGCCTCTTGATCCGGCGGACGTTTGGCCTTCCTGTGCGGCCTCGCAATCCGCCAACCGGTGAGACCAATGTCGTTCTCCATCTATGACGCGTCCATTCCGCCCACATTGCGCACGCTCGACAGCCTTTCGAAGATTCTCGACAAGGCGGTCAAGCACGCCGAAGAAAGCAAGATCCCGCTTTCCGATCTGCTCGAAGCCCGCTTCGCGGCCGACATGTTTCCGTTCACCCGCCAGGTCCAGGTCGTCAGCGACACCGCCAAGGGCCTCGCGGCGCGGCTCGCCGGCATCGACCCGCCGAGCTTTCCCGACACGGAGACCACCTTTCCCGATCTTCAGGCGCGCCTTGCGAAGACCATCGCCTTCGTGAAGGGCGTAGCGCCGGAGAAGATTCAGGGCGCCGAGACCCGCTCGATCACCATCAAATTTCCCCAAGGCGAGATGAGCTTCACCGGCAAGGACTTCGTCACCTTCTTCGCGCTGCCCAATCTCTATTTCCACGCCGCCACCGCTTACGACCTCCTGCGCCACAAAGGCGTGCCCATCGGCAAGCGGGACTTCCTCGGCGCGGAGTGACCCCGCGCTGAACCTTGCCCCCTCCGGCGCTTCGCGCCACCTCCCCCGCACTTCGTGCGGGGGAGGAAAATGTCGAGCGCACTTCGCTCCGTTTCTTTCCTCCCCCGCGCGCGGAGTGCGTGGGGGAGGGAGACCGCGAAGCGGTGGAAGGGGCCTTCCCCCGCCTTTGGCGAGGGAGGATTCGCACCGCATCCGCAGTCTCGCTTTTTCAAATTTACCGTGCGAAATACCCATGGGCTGGGTATTTGTTTCCTTTTCGTTCCTAGGCAAGTTCGCCCCCTCCGCCCCGCTGCGCTCGGCACCTCCCCCACGCTTCGCGCGAGGGAGGAAAAACTGCGGGCGCGCGACCTTATCTTTCCTCCCTCGCGCGAAGCGCGGGGGAGGGGGACCGCGAAGCGGTGGAGGGGGCGGGCCGCCTGCTCGCATTTTGAAATAACTCCCTGCTCGACTCCCCTCAGCGAGGTCGCGACCGCTCGGGACGTATCCGCAGCGAAGTGGAGCATCGGGGGTTCGTGTCATGGCTGACCGCCAAATTGCGCGCTTGACGCTACACCCAATACGGTATACATGTCAACCGATTTGGTGAAACCTATCTCGCCGTCACCGCAAACAGCGGCGTCATCGTCACCACGCCCTTCGCGCTGTCGCCGGCGTGGGCGAGATATTCGTGGATGCCGAACGCCTCCTCGGTCGTGCGCAGGAGCGAATAGTGATTGTACGGCGTCGGGTCGACGAGATGCCGCGGCCCGTGATTGGTGATGACGAGCGTCGGAATGCGTCCGCCGCCGAAATTGGCCACGCTTTTCGGATCATAGCCGCAGCAGCCCTGCGGCCCGGTCTGCCGCTCTTCGTCGTCGTTCTCGTCGAAGGTGACGACGATCGCCGTGTTGCCAGGCGCGCTCCACAGCTTCGAGCGCACGATCTTCGCGACGAGCTCGCCGATCTCCGCGTCCCCGCGCCGGATGAGATCGGTGTCCTTGCCGCAATCTTCCGAAACGTTTGGATCTTCGTGTCTCGAGAGCCCGTGCATGTCGTTGCACTGGTTGGGAACGATGTGCGCGTAATTCGGCATGTCGCCGGAGGCGAGATCCGCATCGAGCTGCGCGAAGCCCACGAAGTGAGTCATCAGTTCCGGATAAGGCTCGTCGCGCACGGATTTGAAATTGACGAAGCCATTGTGCTTGGCCGCATAGAGCGCCAGCGGCAGGCCCTTGATCGCATAGTCGTGCGTCGGCCAGCGCGGCACCAGCGTGCCCGCGGCGGGAATGTCCTCCAGATAGGCTTTCCAGCTGAGCCCCTTCTCCGCCAGCTGATCGGGCAGGCTGCGCGCCGTTATGCTGTGGTCCACATAGTCCGCGCGCCCGCCGTTCTCGCAGAATTCGTTCTTCAACCCCGGCTTGCAGAAGAAGGCGTCGTCGTCCTTGATGCCGAACGTGTCGCCGCCCACCATGGCGACGTAGTTGCCTTCGCTCGGATGATCCTCGGCGAAGAACTGCGTGGCCTGGCCGTATTCGCCGGCGAGGCGGTGCAGCTGCGGCGTCAGCGCGGGGTCGCGCATCATCTGGTCGAAACCCTTGTTCTCCGCGATGATGACGAAGATATGCGCGTAGCGCGGCATTTCCGCCGCAATCACCGCACTACCCACCGAAAACATCAACCATAGCGTTGCCGCAGCCGCTAGAACGCGTTTCGGCGACAATGAATCACCCAAGCATGTCATTCCCGCTTTCGAGCCTGTGAAGGAATTGGCTTTTGAGCAGCTCGGCGAGACTCAGTTTTCGAACTGCGGCCTGTTGAGTTCGGAGTGTTTGACGAGGCGGGGGCAGCCGGCATGGTATCAG
>Ga0182024_10010916_pt1 | contig 18387 bp, 14 predicted proteins | sample P32metaG_FD_120480 | JGI IMG/M metagenome (GOLD analysis project Ga0182024, IMG submission 120480) | Permafrost microbial communities from Stordalen Mire, Sweden - P3-2 metaG (Illumina Assembly) | ecosystem: Environmental > Terrestrial > Soil > Wetlands > Permafrost | place: Sweden: Stordalen... | reverse complement strand
GGAAGAATTGGATGCCGTTCATCCATGCCGTACGCAGGCTGCCGAGGTTCGCAAGCGATGGTGCCAGCGCCTTCATCTGGTCGGTGACGAGGCCCGACATGACTTCGACCGGCAGTGCGGCGATGTAATAGTCCGCCACGATTTCACTCTGCTGGCCAGCCTGCTCGATGGTGACGCCGGTGATGCCGGTGGCGTCCGTGTTGAAGGCCTTGACCGTGGTGTCTGACTGAAACTGGACGCCCTTCTGGGATAGGTACTGCATCCACGGCGCTAGCCACACTTCGCTGGTTGGACCGCTGAGCAGGCGGTCGAAGCCTCCCCAGGTCAGGATGCCGAAGATCAGTTGCAAAAGGATGTACCCGGCGGTGCGTGTGCTGCCTTCCTGCGCCCTGACTGCGACCAGAGATCGCGTGAGCCCCTTTGCCAGCAGCGTCTGATAGCTGGCCGAGTGGTTCGCAGCGTCGATAAAGGTCCACCACGGAATCTGCTCATACTCCGACACCCGGCGTTCGGGACAACTGGTGAGGAGGGTGAACAGGCGGTCCGCGAAGAAGAGCACCTCGTCGTCGGGAACTCCGATGCCTCCGAAAAGCTCCTTGAAGGCAAGCAGCCAATCTCCCATATCCTGCGGTAGCCTGCCGGTAAGCATAAGCGGTTGCTTCCCCGCCTGCGCCACCTCGATGCGGGTCGCCTGAGCGAGATTGTTGTAGACACTTACGTTGGCCGGGAATGGGATACGCTTCAGTGTGTCTGGCAGATGTTTATAAAATGCGGGAAAGAATCGGAAGCCATGCTCGCCGGGCAAATTGGTGCGCCCGCCGGTGCCGGTGTTGGGAACATAAATGCTCCGCGCCTTTCCTCCGAATACATTGCTGCGCTCAAACACGGAGACTGCAAATCCGCGCTCGATCAACTCATGTGCGGCGCTCAGGCCGCCCACGCCGCCACCTAAAATCGAGACCCTACAAGACATCATCGCCTCGCAACTATATAGAGACTCAGCAGATTGCTGGAAATTGGACAAGCGGGGGCGTGAACATACGCCCATATGCGTGGACGAGTATCCCCCAGAACATCACGACTGTCAATCGATATTGTGCTAAGCGTCATTGCCCCAGTCCAGAGAAATATCCAGCATCTTCAACGCTAGCTGTCTCTGAGCAGAAACCGGGAGCCATCACCACTTTCCTCAACTGGGCGGGTGGGCCTGCACAAAGCCATGTGAGGACCCCACTCATGACGGATTCTCATCGCCACGAGTGGAAGAACCATCACCACCCTGTAACTCTCTGCCAAGTAGCTCGCCTGTTATAGCTCCGACTCAGGTATGACCGTCAACATTGCGTAACTGTCCAGCGGCACGGCCAGCAGGTTCTCGGGTCTGTATGTCGGATCTTGCTCGATTCGGATTCGGACTGTGTTGGAGAGGACGGCGTTCGCCGGGATCGTCCGATGCTTGGGCAAACCCCACGGAATAATCTTCCATTCGTCATGAGCGGGGCCTTTGGGATCGAACGGCTTGGGGCTGAGGCAGGCGTCGACTGCCGCGTCATCGAAGAGCAGGCCTCGCGCCTTGGCATTGTCGATCATCCATCGCAGGGTGATGTTGGAGAGCTGAGTCTCGGCGTAGCTTCCTCCTACATCGCAGTGCACGCCAGGGAACCAGACCTGCTGCACCTTGTCGTCGTTCGCCCGCGGGGTCCCATCTGGATTCGACCAGAGCGTGGGGAGGAAGGAGGCTCGCCGCTCGTCGATGGCGACCGCGTGAAAGGCCTTCTCAATGCATGGATTCAGCGTCGTGTCGAGGAACCCGTACTTCTCCTGGTCGAAGTCATCGAAGAGATGCCCCGGGATGCCGAGTGACCCGACGGTGTCCCATACGCCGACCATGCGGATCGTGACATCGGCCAAGCCGTAGTCCGCGTTCAGGCCATTCTTAGCGGCCAGGCGTTGCGTACGGTCGGTAATGCGATAGGCATCGAAGATGCGCTTTACCGTCTGGTTGTCCAGGTTCTTGTTGGGCACGCCGAAGGTCGCGATCATTCCACCCAGACTTCGGGCTGTGTAGGCGCCGCGACTGAAGCCAAAAATATAAATCTCATCACTGGGGTCCCAGACATAGGAAAGAAACTCATAGCCATCCTGGATCTTCTGGAACAACCCGGTTCCCATGCTTCCACCGAAGAAATGCTCGAAGGGCGTACCGTCCGTCCCGACGCCGCTGTCGTAGTACTTTAGTTGGGATGGGTCTTCCAGCACCAACTCGTAGAGCTTGCGGACGTTAGTATCGTTAGGCTGGGCCGCCGGACCATGCGGAGTGTTCCACGTGCCATCTGCGCATAGGATGATCTTCTTGCTCATGACTAGCCTCCGTGCAACCGTAATCAGGCAGAAGTTTACTTACTGGCGAGCGCGCCGTCGAGTGAGCATCGAGTACCCAAAGCGCATATTTCTACATCCCTATCAGCACTAACTGTGGGATAGCCTCGCTATGGCTTGATCAATTGCGTCCATCAATGCACTTCCTTGATTCTTGAGTTCTTCCTGCAGAGCCCGATACTCGTTCAGCGACTTCTGCTTATCACCTGAGATCTCAGCGATATTGGCGGCGACGAAGTCATGAATCAAGCGCTGGGACTTCGCATCCTCCCCTGTGTTCTGCCGATCGTCGAGCCACAGGTAGGTCTGCCACGCGTCGTCGGCGGAGACCGCGGAGAGCGATTCAGTAAGCTCCACGTGGTCGGTTACGGCAGGATCGCAGCAGAAGCCCAGGATTCGGTGCTTGTCCTCCGCGTCCAAAGGCTCTCCGCCTTTGCGCATCTCGTTTACAGCTCTCATAAGAGCCGCCCGGGCGCCCGGCTCATCGCGATTTCCGAGGCCGGCCAGTTGCAGCGTTCTCACAAACGATCGCGCCTTCCCGGTTGCGACGGCGTTGTTGAAGTGCTGGACTGCGTCGGCAAGACTCCCTCCGTTTAGCGTCATCCAGTTGCCCAACATGGCGTTTGCGTAGACGTTTGAGGGATCAGCTGCCAGGGCGGCGCGGTAGTCCCGTTCCGCGGCCGCGTTGGGAGGAAACTCGCGCTCTGCGACGTGCTGGTTCCGCCAGTGCGCCCAGCCTAGATGAGCCTGCACATCGGCTGCCATAGTGCCCTGGGTGCGGGCCAGGGCGGCATCAAGAATGGCGATGATCTGATCCAACTGCGACGCCACGGCCGTACCGGGATCCTCCCCCGGCTTCAGATAGACGTGGTAATCCTCAACCCACAGCATGGTGGCCTGAAGCTGCTGATCGAGTGCTGGACGGTAGAGGGGCTCGGTTTTCAGGATGTCGGCATAGCTCTGCACAGACGCCTGGTAGTCTCCCTGGCGAGACTGCGACTGTGCGACGGCCATCTCCGAATCGAGTTGAACGTTGTGGTGGAAATGGCCCTGGATGCTGCCGAAGAATCCCGTGACAGCCCCGATGAAGCCCAGCACAGCTGAGACTCCGCCTATCCATGCCAGGATCACCGTCCAGGCTCGTTTTACGCGGGGCTCGGATTGTTGCGAATTGTTGGTCATGGATGGCATCAGCGGCGGCGACAATAAGGCCCAGCGAAACCAAGCGGAGAGCAGTGATGCTGCAAGATATCTCATGTCAGCCGCTCCAACCCAAAATCGGCTGATTGTGCCTGTTGTTCGGAAAAGTCAAAAGGCAGCCAGCGAATTATGTCACAGTCGAGGATCGATCGACACGATCGGACTCTCGATTACCAGCGGCTCCGCGTCGTGCAACCCACAACACTTGCGGATCAAGCGACGGGAGAGGGTTGGACTGTCAGACCCTTTTGAGGATATAGTAGCCCCATTCTCCCAGAGTCTCCGGCTTTACTTCTGTGTCCTGTACCGAACGGTCGATTCGTCTACAACACTCAAGGATTACCAGCTTGCGGAGGCGTTTCATTCCTGGCACAAAACGCTGCCAGGAATTCAAAACCTATCACAGCCACCGTCAGTTTGTTAGGTGGATTCTCGCCCACGCTTCTTTTGATACGCGCGGGCCGCGCGTCACTTTGATTCTGGAGGCTTCTCCCTTGGAATTTGTAGGCAAGAGTCTGGCAATGAGTGCTGGCGGTCTGGCAAAGGCGGCCACGGATCTATCCGTTGGAACCGCCGAGATCGCGGCGGTCTTTTCAGTCGAGACACACGGTACGGGGTTTCTTCCTGACCGGCGCCCGCAGATTCTCTTTGAGCGGCACATCTTTTCGCATCTCACCGGTGGCCAATACGACGCCACCAACCCCGACATCAGCGCGCCGACTCCAGGCGGCTATGGCAATTCCGGCGCGAATCAGTACGATCGCCTGGCAGACGCAATTGCGCTGGATCGAGAATCCGCACTCAGCAGCGCCTCCTGGGGGCTCGCCCAGGTCATGGGAGAGAACTATAGCGCCGCTGGCTTTGGCAGCGTGGAGGAGATGGTCGCGGAAATGTCGGATTCGGAAGACGCCCAGCTGGCCGGCATGGCCGGCTTCATCAAATCGAACGGCCTGGCCAGTTACCTGGCGACGCACAATTGGAGCGCTTTCGCCCGCGGCTATAACGGTCCGAATTACGTGATCAACCGGTATGACGTTCAACTGAACGGCTTCTATCAAAAGTATCTTGTCAGCGCGATACCCGATCTCCAGGTTCGCGCCGCGCAGATATACCTGCAATTCCGCGGGCTGGATTGCCACGGCATCGATGGCGTGCTGGGCAGCGCGACCCAGGATGCAATCAAGACGTTTCAGACATCCGCCGGCCTCAACCCTACCGGAACCCTGGACGACGCTACCATGCAAGCGCTTCTCCCAGTTTGAGCCGAGATCCTGTCGCGAGGACGCTGCACCAAGCGGGGTCACTGATAGTGCAGGCTCTTGCTGTTCCAGGTCAAATCCATCGTCGCTGAGCCATGTCTCCCACTGAGAGCAAACATCACGGCCGCGCCCCAGCCATGCACAAAGGCGGCATTTGTATTGCGAGTCACCGCGCCAAGCACGTTCGCGAGCGTCGCTCTCGCCTTCATGAAGTTGGCATCCTGTGACGGATTTGCGGCTGGAGCCTGGTTCAGGGCACGCGTCGTCGCGCTGAGAGCCGGCGCAATCTTCGCCAACGCCTGCGCCCACCAAACGATACTGACCCAGTCCGCCTCGACCGCCGCCAGCTGAGTCGTGCCGAGGCCGCTCAACTCGGGGATGCCGTCAAACACGGCGATATTTCCGGTCTCGTCCATCTGTTCCCAGGCACTATCGTTCTTCAGGATGCTCAACCGCACTGCGTCGGTTGGGTTCGATGGATCCAACAGCATGCACATCACGTCGCGTCCCGCCTGCTCCAACTCTGCGCTGGAGCGCTGCGTCTGTGATGCCGGATCCTTGTAAAAGATGTCCATCAGCGCGGGCGTGTCGTAACGTACCACTGCGCTGACCAGCGCGTGGTAGAAGGAGGGGGTGTCATTCAGTGTCGCATCCAGTGATCCGTTCGGGATGAGACCCAGCGCATACCCGAGGAAGACGTTCTCGCGCATCTCATCACCAGACATATTGCTGCTGTACCGGTGATAGGACTGCATCACTGATAAGTTCAGATTCAGCTTGCCGCTCGCCACAGCATAAGTCGCGGTACAGAGGAAATCCTCCATCAGCGCCTGCCTCAGTTGGTCGCGATCGGCAGCATAGGGGTTGGTGGAGGCGCTGACGCGAGCAGCATCGATCTTGTCTGTGATGACCATCTGGCCGGACTCATCGATCAATACGGTGCAGGTCCTGAGGTAGTCCGTAGTCGAAATAGCACTGTAAAAGCCAAGCAGATTGACCGTGAGAGAGCTCTTCTTGTTTACCGTCTCCACTGCGATATTCCGGATGCAGTGGACATTCGGCAGAGCCTCCAATGCGGTCCAGTCGCCGCCCAGCGCTGAGCCTAGCGCTGCATCGGTCGCCGCACTGTCTCCCCCGTCGAGTTGAACGTCGTACAGCAGCGCCGCCTCATGCGCAAAAGCCGCCGAGCAAGTCGCATTCAGGCAAGCCGAAAGGTTCCGGTTCAAGCCTGCTTTGACAACGCTGTTCAGAGTTGCGGCGGTATCGCCGGAGATGCCTGCAGCGGTCACATCCACTCCCGGCAGTGCCGCGTTGAGCAATGCATTCAAGACGTCGTCTCCTCCAATCTTCCCCTCGATGCCTACCGCCGCAGTCAAACTGACTGTCAACGTTGAACCCTGCTTCTTGTAGGCCCCCATTCGCACCACGGTATCGCTGATCTTATAGCAGCGAACCAGAAAGTCCCCGCTCACTTGCAGTGAACTTGCGAGGCTGAGCGTGACGTTCGGCTGTATGCTGGCCGACTCATTGAACGGCAGATTTGCCGATGCCAGTGCATTCATCTCGAATGGCTGCTCGACAGAAACTGCCATCGTAATCGACCCGCTTACCTCGGTCACATTGACTGTGTTCGGCGCCTCGCCCCGAATTCCCTCCGCATTCGTCGCCAGCGAGAAGTTGCTGAAACCGGAACCACAGGCATCAAGCAACAGCGGCAACGGCGACGCCGAGAAGAGCGTGTCCGTGGCGCACGTTATTTTTCCGTCACCTTCGAATGACACTCCCACGCCATTCGCCGATGCCGCGACCTTTCCCGTCGCCGACAAATCAAACTCAACGCCCAGCCACGCCTGATTTGCGGCAATAGGAATCAAGGGAGAAAATCCGTCATCCTTAAACAGGAGTTTGTCAGCAGCTTTCTTGACGTACAGGCTGCAGTTCATTCCCGCCCCAGCCGTTAAACTCAGATCGCCGCTCAGCAGGTTGGGTGAAGTGAAGTTGCCGCCGAGCGCCACCGTTTGCACAATCGTCTGGTCGAGAGGTTTGTTGAAGTCGTCGAAGAGTTGCGCTTCGGTTGTTGTCAGTGAGCTCAGCCCCGACTTGAGCAACGGAGCGCCGTCACGGAGGTCGAGGTCGGTCGAAAGGCTGACGTTGTCGGTAATCTTGATGCGTGTCATATAAGAAATCCCCTTGCCCCACAAGCCAATGTGTAACCAGATAACTTACTTACCTGGATCTTTTGAGGCCTCTGTATCGCTCTTTTCCTGCGGCTTGACTGTGGAGCGAATCACCATAATTTGATTCAGCAGATCGAACCAGAACGGAGCCCCAAGAGTCATCGCGATGGCAGTCAGAAACCAGCCTGACAACACAACGGCCAGGCGCGATTTTGAGAACATCTGGGTAGAAACTGCACCCTGCGTTTGAGTTTCCATCCACGGATACTTCGCCGGGTTCCAGCCAATCGGCAAGGAAAGCGACTGCAGCGTAGACAGGTCGTCCGCTGCTGTCGGTGTGAGCTTGCCCTCGGTCCTGGCATACTGTTCCGCGGCAGCCACAGAATAAGAGCGCAGTGCCGGGCTGATCCAGAGCGTCCGGCCAATAGCAATCGAATCCACGTTCAGTCCCACGGCCAGCACCAGGCCGATGGCAAAGAGAACATACTGGGTCTTGCGCTTATACCAGCCGGCGGCGCGGTCCATCCCATCGTCAAACCAGGCCTCGAATGCCTGCCGCGTCGCTGCCATGTTTCCGCCAGCCTGTTTCACCAGCGTGCAAATCGCCTGCTTCCCTTTGCTGTCGGGTAGTTTGTCCAGTTCAGCGAGCATCCCGGCCAAATTGTTCGGGTTCCCCCCAACTGTCGCCGTCGTCTGCGGAAACAGCACATCGAGAAGCGCGCTGGAGAACGTGCGCGACGGTATATACGAGGGCAGATTCGTTCCGAATCGGCTCAGCAGCCCGGTTGCCTTCTCACTCGTAGTGCTCTTATACAAACTCTGCACCAGGCCATGATCATAGATCGCCTCAGTCAGCGTAATTACCGGGGCAACCCCTCCCTTACCGTCATCTCCCCCGTTCGACTTCAATCCGTCGGTGAACAAACTCTGAATACCTTTCTCCAGGTTCTTCGCGCGAGAGCCGAGGATCCCGGCAATCGCCTCGTTGAACGCCGTGCAGAACAGACTTAACAGGAGATAGATGAAGGCCATACCAATGGCGACTTCCAGCGTGGTCGAATTGAACATGAACTAACCTCCGGGCGATGCTCTTTCGATACGGGGCCCATTCCTATTTCAGTGCCGGAGATTAGCTGGCGGTCGGCGCCGCACCATCGCTCACCGGCACCCATGGCGCAAACGCATTCTTGACACCCCGCAAACTTGGCTCCAGCCCTGGAAGGTGACGCAGCAGAACCGTACTCATCGTGTTGTCGCGAACCCAGTCCATCCCGACCTTGCTATACACCTCTTCCGTGAAGTCGTCGGTGAAGAAGCGGTCGCTATTCAATCGCCGCGAAGCCATCAGCACAAAGATGCGAAAAGCCGTGTCGCTGAAGCCAAATCCCTTTGGCGGCGTCTCGGCAAACAAGCCGACGATGAGGTCTACCCGGTCGATATCGCCGTCGTACACACGACGAATCTCCTCGCGCCATGTGGGATTGTCGGTAAGCTCCTCAAACGTCCGCACCGGCCGCAGGTGAAGCATCTCACGGAACTTCGTATAACGTGGCACACCCAGTTCGCGGCACCGCATAATGTCATGCGCAGCCAGATCAATCAGAACCCCATCAGGACGTGTGAACTGTTGCAGCGCCCTCGGATAGTTATGCAGACTCACCGCTCCCGGATGCATCAGCCCAAACGAATAAAACAGATCGGTCATCGTGATCGCATCGCAGATGCCCTGCGCCGCATCCCCGGCGATTCCCTGGAAGCCGACCTGCTGCAGTTGACGGCCATCCTGAGCCGACCAGAACGTGATGTCATCGGGAATCAGTGGGTGCATGCGATACACCGCCACAAACTCTTCGGTAAGAGTGTAAGGCACACCGAAGTGGTCAGTCGCGGAGCCCGGAATGCCGCTCAGCAGTTCACTGCCGCCCAACCTTCCGAACAGGTTCTTGATGTGCTCGCCGGCCAGACCCCACCAGTTCGCGCGCATGCCAATCTGCAATACCGGATGCCCAAGGATTGCGGTGGTCCACTCAACTGTATGAATCTTCGCAATCAATGCAGCATTCGCCAGCCTCGCATGTTCAAACAGGTCGTCGTCGCTCCATTCCGGATAAGCTGCCTTCAGCGCATCGCAAATCGCATTGTGTTCCAGCGTGAACAATGTGAACATCATCTCCAGCCCCACCCACCATCCCGCCAGCGATGCGCTCTGCAACTGCACCAGGGCCTGCGCATCGGGATGCACCAGATGATCCTTGCCCAGCTTGATCTTGCCATCGACGCCCGATCGCGCATTGTTCCTGTAAGCCACGCTGCTTCCATACAGCTGAGACACGTCCCACCAGTGCGTCTCGGTATTGACGTGGGTGGGTGGCTTGCCCTCATCGCCGGCAGTGCGCGTAGGATCAGGCATCACACGCAGCACCGTCATCTGCGGTTCAGGCCACGTGTCGTGCTCGGCCAGAGGAATCATCCAGGGATCGTCCTTAACGGACTGCCCGTGACTGAACCAGTCTCGAATCTGAAACTGTAGCCAACTTGCAGCGAGTAGGTTCAGAGTGGTGGCCGGTGTGAAACTCTCCCGCGTCATCAGTTCGCGACTCACCACTCTGGGACTGGGCGTCATCACGGCTGGCATGGGCTCCTGCCAAGTCATCGTCAGCGGCGCATTCCGGCCAAACCGCGTCCCCGCGCTGCCCATGAAAGGGCACTTCAAGTCATTCGAAGTTCCATCTGGCGTGCGCCACACCTCCACGTTCGGGTGCGGAGGCAACGGGTTGTCCTCCATAACTTGGGGCACGCCCGTGTCATACAGATTCTTCGCCCGCAGCGCATTGCGGATACCCACCAGCTCGACCAGCCCCCCAACAGTCGGCAGTGTACTCCAGCCCACCTCCTTATCGACCTTGGTACATGCCGCATCGAAGAAGTCCCCAAGGGCGCGCCTGATCTCAGGACGACGCAGCACCTTCGCCAGCAGCGCTGCGGTCCCAACCCCCGCGCCCATCCATGCAAAGGCTTTCAGTGACTTAGTATTCACAGGATCACCTCGTGTCAAACGGTTTCTGGAATTCTAATCCCCGAAAGTCGGCTTTTGCAGAGTGAATCGCGTTGAGCGCGTCAGCCTTCGCCGCGATCCGAACATCGCGCCCGCATCGCCGCCCGTAATGCGCGACTGCCGAAAGCGTCGTCGAGGCGCGGCAGACTGGGTTGGCAACGTATGAATATGCCCGCGTCATCACTTTCGCTCACCGCGTTCGCTAACCACACAAGACAGGAACTGTCATCAAAGCGGCTTGCACCTCTTGCGAGGCAATTTCTGGTGATACTCTTGCTGATACTTTGTCCCGGACTTTCCTGCATCCCGGTGCAACACGATGCAAGAGCATATATCGTAATAGCCTGTTTTATAAATAGCATATGCGACTTGTTGCGCCTCCCGGCAGTTCCATGCAAGAGCTACGAAATGGGACTGAGGGTCTCGATTCCATGTCGGCGTGCAGTCTCTTCGCTGCCCGTCGCGCAGATGAGTAAACATCCCCCGGCAGTGGGACGCCAGACCTGTGGTCTGGACAATATGGTAAGGAACAGGCATCGAGCGCTGCGTTTAAGCTGGAATGGTCTGGCGCGTTGGCAGTTGAGACCGCTGGCTCACTGACGCCTTTCCAAACTCGTCCGGCAATGGTCCGCTCATCGAGAAGGTGACGATCTCGTTTGAGAGACTGCTTTATTTGCACGGCCCAGGCCAACGCAGCGGGGCAGACGAGGAGATACCATGCCCAGGCAGCGAAATAAGATCGCAAGTTTACCCGTCATTGAGCCTAGCGCCGCCCGGATTGATGTCGGCGCAAACCAGATCTTCGTCGCGGTTCCTGCTGACCGTGATGCGGAGCCGGTTCGGTGCTTCCCAACATTCACCGTCGATTTGGAGAGACTCGCGGACTGGCTTCAGCAATGCCAGATCCGAACCGTGGCGATGGAATCAACCGGAGTGCACTGGATTCCGCTGTTCCAGATTCTGGAGAAGCGCAAGATCGACGCGCGGCTGGTCAACGCCCATCACGTCAAGAACGTCCCGGGCAGGAAGACCGATGTTTCAGACTGCCAGTGGATTCAGCACCTTCATTCCGTGGGGGCTATTGCGAGGCTCGTTTCGCCCGGGCGACGAAATCCGCGCGATCCGTTCGTTGTGGCGTCATCGCGATAATCTCATTCAGTTGGCCACCCTTCATCTCCAGCACATGCAGAAGGCGCTGGACCAGATGAATCTGCAGATTCACCACGTCTGCTTAGAGTATGAATGGCGCAATCGGACGCTTTTGAGTACTAATCCGGATTTGCTGCTGGGCAGTGCCTGTTCACGATGAGTAGATTGGATTTGAGGTGTCTTATGGCCCAACCTAACAGCGGCATCGGCAATGTCACGGCGAACGCGGGGCTCGTCGAAATGGCAATGGCGTATTCCCGCAGCCGCACGCTTTGCGCGGCTGCACGTCTTGGCGTTGCCGATGCACTTGGGGACGAGGTACGTAGCGTTGGCTTCCTGGCCAAACAGTGTCAGGCAGATGCCACCGCGCTGTACCGCCTGCTTCGCGCTCTCGCCAGCATCGGCGTTACAGAAGAGACGACGCCCGAACATTTTCGGCTAACTTCCTTTGGCAAACCGCTGCGGAGGGATGTACCTCAGTCCGTGTGGGCAGCCGTCATCTTCTGGGCGGATCTGCTTGCCGACAGCTGGTCCCTGCTTACAGACTGTGTTCGAACCGGTAAGCCGGCCTCTCAGGTCCGCGATCCCAAGATTTCTTCCCGGTGGTCGCAGGAACCTGAAGCTGACTTGATCTTTCGCGCCGTCATGGGCACGGCTCCCGCAGAACATTATGCTCCCATCGCGAGTGCGTGGGATTTTTCCCGTGCGAAGGTGGTCGCCGACCTCGGCGGCGGCGGTGGGTCGCTTATTCTTGCTGTGCTTGGACTCAACCCGCTTTTGCGAGGCATGCTTGTGGACCGCGAATCGAGCGTGGATGCAGCCAGATCTCGCTTCGCGAAGGAAGATCCGTCCTCCCGATGCGAGTTGGTGGTTGCAGATCTGACCCAATCCATCCCGGCGGGCGCCGATGTATACATGCTCAAACACGTACTGCACGGGTATCAGGATGGGGATGCTGTCAATGTTCTTAAGAATTGCCGTGCGGTCATTCCGCAGAATGGCAGTTTGTTGATTGTCGAATTCATCCTTCCTCCGCTCGTCTCGCACGCCGATCCACAACTCGAAAGCCACCTGATGAGCGACCTCAACATGCTTGCTGTCACCGGCGGTAGAGAGCGTAGCGAGCGCGAATGGAGAACGCTTCTTGAAGCAGCGGGCTTCATCCTGACTGGGGTATACCCGGTTGGAGGCGACAATCTGTTGGTTCGAAACGTCGGGATACTCGAAGCAAAAACGGCTTAGCTTCGAGCATTCGGCTGTTCCAGAAACATGCCAGAGGACTTGTACCCGGGAAGTCGGCCAGCGTCTTGTGCCCATTGATTTGAATCTGCAGAGCCGGGCTCCTTGGATAGGTGGCAAGCGCAGGCCTTCAACAAAAAGACGCCGCGAGGAGCCGCATTGAGATCGAAATGGATATCGTAAAGCGATCCCGGCCTTTGCTTACCGGCCCAGTCCAGGGCCCAATCGCTCTTGCCGACCTGATAAACGACATGGCTGACGGGAGCAATCATTGCCCTCGCTGATCCTCAAAGCGCAAGCTATCGCAGATCTCGCCACCTCGAAAGCGCGAGACCCGTTTCGACCGCGGTCTCATCCAATCCGTCCTCAAGTTCCGCGTCTTGGCCCACCACAAATCCTGGCCGCAAGCGCATTCCGCGGATCGCGGACCACCCGTCCCACGCTCCACCCGCGGTTTGCTGCCAGTTGTGTCACACCTCGCCATCGAGTCCGATGCTGAAGGTCTCGAGACGGCCATCGACGTTTCTGGCAACAGCCAGCGGCGGAGCAAGGCGTGCTCCAGCAATCTGCACCCAGCTACCCCAACCTGCGCTGGCCGTCTGTGCGTTCGTCCAAACGTTGCCGGCGCGATCCACGCCGATGAGTTGGAGAAGGCCGCTGAGGTTCTGGCCCACTACAAAGCCGGGCTGAATCGTTTGTCCCGTCAAATCGGTCCAGGCTGACCAACCCGCTGCCGATGCCAAACACGCTTAGGCTGTCGTATGCGTTGTTTTCGGGTTGGTCTGGTAGTATCCGCACGTTCCCACTCAAGGGTTAGGATCGGGCACAATGGTGTCGGTATAGATCCACTGCTTGTTATGAGAATTGACTCCTGCCGCCTTACTTGTCGCCCACCAGTGCATGTAATCCAAAGCCCAAAGGGTCGAGGCAAAGCCCACGGCCTGATGCGGCTGCCTAAACTGATTGCCCTTCGACCACAGGCAGGGCGAGTTCCCCGGAGAGTTGGAAATAGCCTTCCAAAACGCCTCGCAAGCCGCGTAAAAACTTGCGAAAGACACGATTCCAACCAATTTCACCAAAGCCGCGTCAACAATCCATAGAAAACAGCCAACAGGTTCCTAAATCTCCAGATCTCTTTGGAGGTAGCACATGAACGATAGCGTATCAAGAGATTCGACAAAGTCGCGAGATTTCGTCGGCACGATCCTGGATGTAGGGTGGTGCGCCCGGAGTTTACCGGGCTAATTTTTGTGATGTCTGGGCGCAGGATTGCGTGTGGTTAGCCGGCATGTCGCTCGTTATTGCGATTTGAGGCAGTCCGTATGCCCAGATCGCCCAGGGTGGCGTGGCGGGAACGGTCAAGTATAGCTGCGGGGCGGTTGTTCCGAACGCGCATATCACGTTGACCAATCGAGACACGAACGTCAGCCTCGGAACGCAGTCAACTTCCAGCGGTACGTACGTCTTCGAGTCAGTGCCCGTGGGAACCTACACGCTCAAGGCCGACGCGCCCGGCTTCAAGACCTACGCGCTCACCGACGTTGAGGTCCACGTGCAAAACGTGGTGACGGCGGACGTGCCGCTCGCGGTCGGTGAGGTTAACCAGCAGGTTTCAGTCACGTCGAAGGTCCCGTTGCTGCAGGCGCAGGACGCCTCGCTCGGCCAGACGATCCCATCGTCGCAGGTGAACGACCTTCCGCTCAACGGCCGCAACTGGCTCTCGCTGACGCAACTTGCTGCGGGCACCTCCGCCACGTCCGGATCGAGCCCCGACAACCCCGAGCAGCTTCAGGACAATGGCGTCAGCCAGACCCAGGTGGACTACCGGCTGAACGGCATCGACAATAACATCGACATCTTCGAGGCGGCCCTGGCCCGGGCCGGCAGCGTGGCGCCGGTACGGACACTGTGCCGACGGCCAACATGCACAACAGCCAATTTCACCAACCTGCAGGACCTGATCACGGGCAACAGTGGAACGGCGACGGACGGTCTGGGACGTACGTCTTCCAATGGCACGATCCTCGATCCTGAAACAACGCGCTCTGTCGCGGCGCACGCCATCGATCCCATCACCGGCCTGACGAACACGTCCGGCAGCGCGATTTACGTTCGCGACCCCTTCTACAGCGGAAGTCTCGTGGGCATGACGGACTTCTCCGGCAGTACATCGCAGTTGAATATGGTCCCGGCTTCAAGGCTCGATCCTAACTCGGTCAAGCTGCTCCAGTTGCTTCCGAATCCGACCAGAAGCACCGTCGCTCCTACATCGAACAACTACTTTGTAGCTATTCCATATCCGACATATACGAACCCATTTGTAACGGACGCGATCTTCTATAAGGGCGACAATATCGGAGATGGCGAGCCGGTAAAGGTGACTCATCTCGCCTGGGTGGTGGGTACGACTATGGCTGTTCCAATATGGATGTGCTCTTGAGGAGAATGAGTGTCAAGGATGGGCGCATTGTCCTGCCGGATGGCATGAGCCACAGGGTACTTATCTTGCCCGACAATCAACCGATGGCCCAGGAAGCCCTGCGAAAAGTAGCAGATTTGATCGAAGCCGGTGCCATTGTCATCGGCCCAGCCCCCACGGGGCTTGCGGGATCGCCACTCCAGCCTGACGACGAAGAGAAATTCGAGGCTCTAGTAAAATGGTCATGGGGTGGCAATCGCAGCAGCGAGGCGGCAGTGCAGCGGCGTATTGGCGCCGGCTATCTGGTTTCGGGACAATCTACCAGACAGGTATTAGTGGATGCCGGAGTCCCGCCAGATTTCGAGCATAGTGGTCTGACTGATAATGGCTCAATCTACTGGATTCATCGGAAGACGGAAGATGCCGACATCTACTTCGTCACCAGTCATTGGCAGCCCGCAGAAAAGCTGGAGTGCATATCCGTGTCGTCGGCAGGCAGCCGGAACTGTGGGACCCCGTCACCGGCACATTGCGCGTTGCCGCGTCGTTTCGTCAGGAAGGCAACCGCACGATAGTCCCCGTGGAATTCGATCCCTGCGGCTCGACGTTTGTTGTTTTCCGCAAACGCATCGACGTACATGCGACCAGAAGGGCGAAGACAAACTACCCACCGGCGGATGGATTTCAACAGGCGCTTCCCGGCGCATGGGAGGTTAGTTTCGACCCGAAATGGGGTGGACCGGAGAGGGTAATCTTCGATCAACTCGTCGACTGGGCGACGCGCCCCGAACTCGGAATTAAGTATTACTCCGGCACTGCAGTTTATTGTCAGAGATTTGACATGAGAAGTGCGCCGGCGAAGGGCGGACGACTGCTGCTTGACTTAGGCGGGCTACATGAAGTCGCCGCAGCGCGACTCAATGGGCACGATCTAGGAACTTGTTGAAATTGGTTCTGGTCTTCTGCTGATTTTTGATTTTGGTTCGTCTATTGGGTATGCGTGGAGACGAGCGAGTTCAGGACAGTATGTTCAGCTATTTGACGTTGGAGCAGCGTGTTCCCGGGGATCACTCTTTTTGTGAGATCCGCGCTCTGGCCGATGGCGTGCTGCGGTCGTTGGACTCTAAGTTCGACAAACTGTACGCCGCCACGGGCCGTGCCTCGATCGCGCCGGAGTATATGCTGCGGGCGCTTCTGTCGCAGGCGTTTTACTCGATCCGCTCGGAGCGCCAGTTGGTCGAGCAACTCGACTACAACCTGCTGTTCCGCTGGTTCGTCGGGCTGGGCATGGACGACGCGGTGTGGAACCACGTGGTCTTTTCGAAAAACCGCGACCGGCTGTTCAACAGTGAGGTGGCGCAAAGGTTTTTTGCGGCGGTGAACCGTCAGGCGAAGCGCTTCATGAGTGACAATCACTTCACCGTCGACAGCACGCTGATTCAGGCCTGGGCCCTGCACAAGAGCTTCCGGGCCAAGGATGGTTCCGATTCCGATGGCAGCGACGGCGCGAACTTCCACGGCCAGAAGCGCTCGAATGATACGCACGAATCGACCACCGACCCGGACGCGCGGCTGCACAAGAGGAGCTACGGCAAGGAGTCGCATCTGGCCTATCTGTGGCACACGCTGGTGGAGAACCGCAACGGCCTGCGCGGATTGCACAGCGTCGACTGGCTGTTCGTCTTCAGTTGCGCTGCCCACGACCTGATGCGACTGCCTAAACTGATCTTCCACGGGCCTCCAGAGCCCGCGTAAACACTGGAAAAATGTGCGTTTCGAGCGCGAATCGACCGAGACACCGCAGAAAACACCAAGCCCATTGATGCACAATGGCGGGCGCGCCGAACCTGCTTCTGTTCGGCAATCCCGGCGCGGGCAAGAGCCACTTGCTATGCGCTCTTGCCCATGAACTGATCGCGCAAGGACACAGGATGAAGTACACCAGTTGCGCCATGCTGGCGCAGGATCTGCTGGTGGCCAAACGCGACTTGCGGCTGAGCAAAGAGATCAAGAAACTGGCCCGCCATGACCGCTTAATCATCAACGAAATGGGCTACGTCGGGTGTCTACTATGGATCTGCAGTGGGCTACACTGCAGCCAATCAGGCTCTGGAGGCCTCTGTGCAAAGCCCAGCCTTTCAGTGGGATGCAAGCGGCTATCCTGGAAAATATACGGCGCCCACTCCTATTCAAAATGCAAGCAAAGTTATCGGCACGTGCAATTCGCTTTCACTCTAGAGTCAACGTGTAGTTGGAGGTAAGGGCTACGGGAGTTGCGAACTGCAAGGTTGACACACCACCATCGGTAGTAGCGTTCGAAGATAAGTGACGAACTCCAATCCGGGCAGATCGATTCGGTATATCTAGTCTCAGGGTTTGGAAACGCAAGCTACCGTAGGTGCATGAGATTGACAGCATGTGACCGGTGCGTGCGATGCTGCCGAAGCCATCGGCGGTTACCCAGGGGGCGCGAAAGTCGCCGGGGACAGAGGGGATTATGCTCAGCGCCTTGTTCGGCGTGTCAGGCTTGAAACCGGTGGCGGCGAGAAGTGTCGCCCAACTACTCATGGCTCGCGAGTAGTGGCCACCGCATTCGATGTGGTTCCATGGCTGGCCGGCTCGCATATAGCGCTGGTGGACCGCCTCTACGATCTTCACTCCGTCGGCGTAGCGGCCGTGGTCCATGAGGAAAGACGCGAAAGCAAACTCGATTCCCGACCAGACCCCGCCAGCCTGGAGATTTGTGATCTTCAACAAACCCAAGCCGCCGTGTGGAGCCGTTGCGTTGTGGACACCGAACTCCGGGTTGAAGTTGTTCTTGAAGATACTGTCAACCGATTTCGCGAGGTTGTCTTTCGAGATGCTTGTCGCTAGGCCGATGAGATGACTAAACCACTCGCCAGAGATCTGGTCAGTCATGCAGAGTTCGTCGCGCAGGGTGCCATCGACCCAAAGACTGTAGTAGTCGCCGTTGAAGAGGAGTTTGTCGAAATTGGTCGACGCTTTGGCGAGGAGATCCGACCATCGCTTGTGCTCTTCGGGATGCTGAGCGTCTACCGCGAGACGGATGGCTGCGCGCAGGGAGCCAATCCAGAGCGAGGCGATGTAGGAAGGTGCTCCCTGCATGTGCCACTGGTCGTAGGTCTGCAGGCCAGTGTCGCGATCTGGGAGGCCGTCGTTGTTGGTGTCGAGCGATTCGGTGAAGGCCATGGCTTTGACGATCTGGGGCCACATAAAGACCAGATAGCCTTGGTCGCCGGTCCACAGGAAATCACGGCACACCATCATGACGAACTGAGAGTTCATGTCGACCCGTGCGAAGCCGTTATCGACAGCGTCAACATCGCCTCGATAATTGTGAGGAACCTGGCCGAGGGTGTTCTGGTAGCCGATGATGTGCTTCATCTGGCCCAGCTTGAGCGCCGGGAAGAGGGCAACGATGGGAAAGCTACCCCGGTAGTCGACGTCGGTGGTGGATAGGCCGCAGCAGCCGAGTCCCTCCCACATGGC
>Ga0182024_10010915_pt1 | contig 18387 bp, 12 predicted proteins | sample P32metaG_FD_120480 | JGI IMG/M metagenome (GOLD analysis project Ga0182024, IMG submission 120480) | Permafrost microbial communities from Stordalen Mire, Sweden - P3-2 metaG (Illumina Assembly) | ecosystem: Environmental > Terrestrial > Soil > Wetlands > Permafrost | place: Sweden: Stordalen... | reverse complement strand
GCGCCTGGGGGGGATAGACCTTGCCGGCCTTGTCGGTGAAGGTGAATCGGCCCGTGGTCGGCTTGCCGTCGTCATCGAAGACATGCAGCTTGACGGCAATGGCAGGGCGGATGCTGAAAAGGACGGGTATTTCGCCGCGAAAGCCGAGGTCCTGCGTTCCCTGATCCACGGCAAAACCGATGATCGCCTCGCGCTTGCCGGCCTGGGTGTTGTGAATCAATGCAAGGGCGTATTCCACCTTGAGCCCGCTCAGCTTCTTGGTCATCGGCTGATCGGTGAACATATCCACGTCGAGAAAGCGATCCTTGACGTCCGCCGGCTTGATCTTGCCGGGTTCTCCCCTGGCATAAACGGGAAGCGATTGCGGGCTGAGGATTCGCAACGATTGCGTGACAGTGCCCTCGTTGACGACCTTGACGAGCAGGGCCGTGTAGCCACCCTGCTGCAGAGTGAAATCGCCCTCGGCGGGGCCTCGTTTGAGCTTGACGCGCGATTCGGGGTTGATGGTCACCGCGAAATGGACCAGCGGATCGAGCAGCTTTTGCAGCTGCGGGGCGTCCATATCGTCGGCGGCCTTCTTGAGCGCCTTGCTCTTCTCGGCCGGGAGTGGAGCGCCCAGCAATTCGAGCGCCTGGATGAGTCGCTTGACGTTACTGGCGAGCGGCTGAGCCTCGACCGGCACGACCTCGAGCGGCTGAGCGCCGCTGGAGCCGGGGGCCAACCCCAGGGCCGCGAGCCCGAGCAAGGTAAAGGCAAGGCAGCGTGGGACCATGATGGTTCTCCTGATTGTGGTGTGGTGCGAAGAAGTTCGGGGAACGAAAGCCCGGGGTATTATGCGGCTTGCGCGCTGGAACGGCGATAGGGTGAGTAGCGCCCAGCATTGGCATGAAGGGCGTTTAACTGCTCAATTGCCTGAGATCGTTGGAAAACCGAGCCGCCTCAGATAGTTTGCGTTCCAGCGCGGGCCAGGCAGAGCTAAAGTCAGCTTCCTTTGCGGAGTAATCTTTGACGGACTTGCGAATTCGTTTCTTGACGGGCTGCTGCCCAAGTTGGGAGTCGGGTTTGTCATAACACTCCCATCCTCTTTTCTCCATCGTCCGGTTGGGCGAAAAAAGCGCCGCGATAACCCAGGTTTCAGAACACTTGGATGGAGTGCAGAAAACGCATCGTGCCGGTATGTTGCTCTCTCCCATCCAGCGCAAGACCACCTGGCGAAGCGCATCAGTTGTGTCAGATGCAGGCGGACAGGGCTTCGAGCACGGCAAGTCTTTCAGCTCCTCCGTGATCCGACCGCTCTCATAGGTATTGTCGGCAACGTCCGCGTCCACCTGAACGATCAGCACGTCGTGAAATCCAAACAGAATCGAACCGGATAAACGGCCGCCGCCTTCCGCTGACGCCTGTCGGCACCAGCGGTAGACGCCCGACCAACCAAGGCCAAGATCGCGATTCACTGGGTCAAATGACGCTGAGAACTCCGGTTGCAGCAATTGCCATTCCACGTCCCTGTCGGGGAAAATCGCCTTGACCGCGGCCCGGATGACGACGAAATCCGTCAGCCCTTCGCATGCCAGGGCGATGCGAAACGGATCAGACATTCGCAATACCTCCAAGATGCCCCATAACCCAGAGGCGGGAAAGAGTCCAACCTTCCTTGGCTTTTTGGCGTAGTTCGTCGCTGATCACTATTCGCCGAACGTCGGTGCGGCCAGACGATGTCCGCGAAACAGTGAATAGGCGCACGTCATTCCGTTGAAGTGGCAAACCGTCAAGGACCAGCGGATTGTGCGTTGTGAGCAATACTTGCCGAACGGGCGTGCCAAGAGAAAACCAATCGCAGACCCGGCTCATGAGTTCACGCGCCAAGCGCGGATTCAGCCCATGATCCGCATTTTCAACGGCGAAAAGGCATGGGCTTGACTCGTGGGCTGCGAGCACCGCCAGGAACAGCACATACAGGGCGCCTTCGCTCGCATCGTAGCCGGACAAAACGTTGCGTCCTGGGCGCATATAGCGATCCATGAAGCGCACCACGCGCGGAGATGCCGCCGCCGACGGGGACAAAGGCATCTCGGTCGCCAGGGCAGAACCGTAGGCTCGCGCCCAGTCGATAAGCCCCAGCGCTTCCTCATAGATTAGTTTGACGTGCATGCCCGGCGACCGTTTCGTCGTGATGTGCCGGACCGCTTCGGCAAGCTGTCCGCCGGACAGGCCGATCGGATTTCGAGGTTGTCCTTCCGGCGCGGTGCCTCGCAGTACAGCGGTCGAGGGCGTGTAGATCACGTAGCCTTGCAAGTCTTGAAGCAGCTTGAGCGCCATATCATCGGGTTGGAGTTCCACGGCTTTCAGGGCAGCTAATCCTTGCTCGGCATTCGGCCTTGGGCGCGTGTTCGGAGAACGGCCTACGATTGGTTCTTCTTCCCCTCGCTGCCATAACTCATGCTTGAAGCTCCATGCCGGCCTTGGGTCCTTGAGCGGATTGTTCAGCGACACTTCATAGCGTGCATGGCGGGTTTCCGCCTTCAGGCGAATATGCGGCGACAACCGTTTACTTTGGCCGGGTTGTGGGTGAAATGCGGATTTGTAAAGCACTGGAACACCCGGGCGCACTCCACGCTGAAGCAACGTTTGGTCGTTCACCTTGCCGTCGGCGGCGGCGCTCAGGACTCCGAGCGCCTCCAGCAGGTTGCTTTTCCCGCTGCCATTGGGGCCAATGAAGACATTGACTAGCCCAAGGTCAATACTGACGGACTCTAGCGACTTGAAGGACTCTATGGTCAGTTTTTCGATCATCTTTGCTCCAGAAGTCCCGTATCATCCCACAGCGCCGCTTCCTCGCCGTCGAGCCGTAGTGTCAAGCACTTGGCACTGCCGCCCGCCTTGAGGAACTCGTCCAGCTCCACGGCCTGACACCGGTAGCCCCACGACGATAGCCCGGCCATCAGTTTGTCGCAGCCCGTGTTGACAATCACGGTCTTGCCGACGACCACCGCGTTGGCGGCGAAGCGCACCGCCTCGTCCACCTCGACGGCCAGCAAGCGCGGAATGTGGCTCTCCAGCACCTTGCGGCCATAAGCATCGAAGGCTCCCGGGAACCAGATCGCCTCGCCCGCGGCCAGGGGACAGAAGCACGTGTCGAGATGGTAGAAACGCGTGTCGATCAGCTCCAGCGGCATCACCAGGCGATTGAGGACCTTACCGAGGTGTTGATGGGCATTCACATCGCTGCGGATGCGATAGCCGGCATAGAGGGCCCGGCCGCAAAACAAGGCGTCGCCGGCCCCCTCGAAGAACATGCCCGCCGGCAAGTGCTCCACGGTGAAACCATGTTCAGAGAACCAGGCGTCGAAAAACGGCGTCTCCCGCGCCCGCACCTCATGGCGAAAGCGGGAGCTAAAGAACTTGTTGCCGAACATCAAACCCGCGTTGGCCGTGAACACCAGATCGGGCAGTCCTTTTTGCGGCGTCATCAGCTCGACCTGCACGCCGAGGCCGACGAGAGCGTCGTGCAAGTTGTGCCATTGCTGCTGGGCCTTGTCGGGCGAGCTGCCGCGCGAACGGTTCATCCACGGATTGATTTCGTATTCGATCCCGTAGAAGTCGGGCGGGCACATCAATATGCGTGGCTGAGTCATGATTATTCCCTCTCGTTCCCAGGCTCCGCCTGGGAACGCACTGCCTGCGAGGCTCTGCCTCGCGTCCGGGCGATGTCGTTCAACGTCATGCCAAATTGGCAGGTAGCAGGCCGTCGCGCACAGAGGGGTATCCTATACATTCTCGTGCGCGACGGTCCCCGTGCGCTCACGAACCATTGGCTGAATCATCAGTTACGTCAACCGACCCGTCGCGCACGCGTGATGCGATTTTGTGCGCGACGGTTACCAAGCACCAGGGCGCAGAATTCGCCTCAGGCAAGCCCGGCACAGCATTCCTAGGCCGAATAGAGCCAACAGACAACCCAGCAGAATCAGACACATGGCGGCAATCGGGCTCGCAAACCGGTAGTGCATGCGGTCGAACAGCACATTGGCGAAGGTTTTCCAGCCGGGCGTCTCGACGCGATTACTGGCGGCGACCTCGCTCAGGCACAGGGCCGCGATGATCAGGAAGGTCCAGCCGAAGCCGCGAGCAACCAACGGCCAGATCACGGCCGTCATTTCCTGCAGCGGCCTGGCCCCTTCCAGGCGGGCCGACTCCAGCAGCTCGCGCGGGACGGTCCGTACCCAGGGCCAAAGCAGGGCCGTCGCCACCGGCAGAAACCGGACCGTTTGCGCCCACATCACCGGCAGCGGCGAAGGCCCGTCATAAAGCAGCATTTTCACCGGCTCGATCGGAACGTGCATTTTTTCCAGGACGTCCATGATCGCGTTCACGGTTTCCTTGAGCCCGATGCCGATGACCGGGCCCGGCAGCGACCAGACGAAAACCATCAAGACCAGGACCAGGCCGCGAAACCAACGGCTATCCCGCGCGAGCCAGCAGGTCATCAAGCCGAGCCCGGATGTGATGAACGCGGCGGCGCCGGCCGTGGCAAATGTCTGCAAGACCAGGGGCAGCACGACCCTGCTGTCGGAGCCCAGACGGGCCCATGCCTGGTGAAGGGACCAGGCGCGCGGACTGCCCGCCAGGCCGACTTGCCACATGAGACTGGCAAGCGGTGTCAGCACAAGCACGGCCGCGAACCCGGCCAGGAGCCAGGCCAGCGGCCAACGCGCCGAGCCGAGCGGAAAGGGCCGAGGCGGCGCCAGCCAACCTTGCAGCGGCGGCAGCAAGTTCTCCAGACGCGGGGTGAGCCAGAGCAAGAGGCCGGAAATTGCCAGCACGATCGGCAACGACAACAGGACGCTGCGTGCCAGGGCCTCGCGCGTGCCGGAGCTGAACTGCGTCTGTACTTCCTCGGCCAGGGTAGGCAGTTGCAGATAGTTGGTGATGCCAATCTCGGCGAACGTGGCCAGGCTCAGCCACAACGCCGCGGCCGCCAGCGATCCCCGGCAGCGCGGCAGCGTGACTTGCCAGAGGACGCTCCAGGGGCCGACGTGGAGCAGGGCGTCTTCTTCGAGTTCTCGTTCGATCCAGCACAGGCCGTTGCCGACGATCAGGACGACCCACGGAATCCCCGCCAGGCCGTGCACCCAGACGGCGGGGTAAAGGCCGATCGTCCACGCCTGCGACTGGTTGAGTCGCCAGCCGGCGATGGGCCACCAACCATCGATGCCGAAAAGCGCGGTCCAGGCCGCCATGAGCATCGGCAAGGGCACGAACAGCACCATCAGCGTGCCCACGATCCAGAAGCGGCGCCAGGGCAGATCGGTGCGAAACAGCAGCACCGCGAGGAATGTGCCGACGGGAAGAGCCAGCGCCAGGGTGCCGCCGATCAGGAACAGCGTATTACGCGCAAGTTGCATCAGGTAGTCGGCGTCGGTTTCGAGATAGGAGAGGTGGCCGAGCTGAAAACATTCGACGAGCGGCAAGAGAACGGGCAGTCCGATGAGGAGAATGAGAAGAGCAGAGAGAAACAGTCGCCAGCCGGTCATGGAATTGAGTTTCTACCCCGAAGGGGTTATATCCAACAGCCCAGGGTCGCGCTAGCGCACCTTGGGTTATTACGCGCACCCGATTGTCCTACCCCGAAGGGGTTACCCCTTCTTCCCCTTCTCCTTCTTCGGGAAAATCCGCTTGATGAACCAATTCTGGCTCTTCATCTTTTGCGCTTGCGGATAATCGTGATGGTTCATGCACAAAATCTGACCGTCGTGATTGCCGAGATAAATGCGATCGGTCCATTCATTCGGGATGGAGACTTGCCAGGCCTGCATGTCGTAGCGCGCCAGCACGGTGCCGCGAACGTAGTCGTGGATCAGCAGCTTGCCTTCCGTGTCGCGCGTGTAGACGAACATGCGGTTGGCGGCGAGAAACGAATTGCCGTCCCTGTTGCCCCAGATGCCTTGGCCGGTTTCGCGATCGAGGCGATAGAACTTGTCGCCGTCCGCCTTGACGAAGACGTCGCGATCGTTGCAGTTCGGCTTCCGCAGAATGGGCCCGGCCGTGACGTAGGGCTGCCACAGGACGGTGCCGTTTTCCACGTCCAGGGCGTAAACCTTTTGGCCCTCCGAGCCGAAGTAGGCGATTTCGTTGAACTGGGCCCCGGCGGCGAGTATCCTGCCCTCAGCCTTGAAGCGATAGCGGGTCTTGTCCTCGTACTTCTCCATGGACAGAAAGATGCCGTTCTTCTCCAGCACCGCGACCTGGCTGCCGGTGACGATCGGGAACTGCTGGGACGTCGAGGCGCCGAGCATCATCATCCACATGAAATCTGGCTGGTACGGATTACGCATGCCGTCATCGGGCGGCGGCTTCTGGCCCTTCTCGGGTGGCGGCGGCGGCTTCTGCGGGATCTGGTAGTTCGGCACCGCGAAACAGATGATCTTGCTCCCGGAGGTGTAAATGAAATTGTCCTCGTCGGCCACAGGCGTCGTGATCGGCGGCGACAGCGGCACGGGCGGCGGGTTCGGCATCAGCTTCGGCGGCAGCTGATCGACCTTCAGACGCATGCCGTACTTCTTCACTTTCGTGGTCTTGTTCCAGGTGTACAGCTCCATTTTGCCGTTGGCGCGATTCAGGATGTCCAGCCATTCGCCCCGGACAATGTAGATCGAGTGCGAATTGAACGCCGCGGGCAGCATACCGCCCAGGACGGTGCCGGGCGGCTGGGCCCGCCAGATGATGTCGCCCGTTTCGCCATCCAGCAGGAAGACCTTGCCCGACCGTGTCTGCACCAGGATCTGCGGATCGGTGCGCCAGGGCATGACCTGGACGGAAAAGAGGCCGTCGAGCGGATCGGTCATCGGCAGCCGGATGTGCCAGAGCAAATCGAGTCCCATGCGCCGGCGCGTCTCCCGATCGGGAACCTTCGCCTCGGTGATGAGCCTGGTTTGGGCCCAGGCCAGGGGACTGAAGCACAACGTGAGCAGCATGGCAACGAGGGATTTTTTCATGATCGGCATCCTCCGGCAGTTTTTCGCCTAATCGAGTTTACCATGACGCGGGAAAAGCATCAAACCCAACCCATCTTGGCGAGGCGTGAGACACCGGCGGCCTCCGGCTCGCCTCGAGTACGGGGGAGAGGGGAGCCGGCGCTCGCCAAGATCGGGAAATCATTTTTCGACCCACTAGCCCCCCGCTCGCCAAGGCATGATCCGCAAACTTTACCCGCCGCGACCCTCATACGTTTTCGGCACATCCCTCCCGAAATCGGCGGCAGTTTGCTCAGTTCTCGGCAGATCGCTTTGATTTTACTGGGCTGCAGACTTACCATTCATATCCGGTGTCGCACCGCTGTTGCTCTCTTCGGAGAATGCCATGTCGGGATTCGCTCTGGCCGCCGTGATGTCAGCCTTGTGCACGGGCCAACTCGAAGAGCCGTACTACTGGGAGCCATGGCCATGGGATGGACCTGCCGACACATGGAATTGGCGGCCCATCCCCGGCAGTCGGCAGGCCGTGCCAGGCGAGCGTGGACCGCTGCCGAAGATCCGCACGATCGAAAAGCGACCGGCCGCCCCGCCGACGCCCGGCAAGTTTTACGGTCCGGGCACCGCGGTGCGCCAGGACATCAGCACGCTCGCCGCCGACAGCCCCACGCTGCAATCGTACCGCAAGGCCATCGCCGCGATGAAGGCTCTGCCGCCGACCGATCCGCATAACTGGACGTTCCAGGCCAACATTCACGGTTTTCCGCCGGAGAGCAATCCGGACCCGAACTGGGGACATTGCCAGCACGGCAACTGGTGGTTTCTGCCCTGGCACCGCGCCTACTTGCACTACTTCGAACGGATCGCCCGCAAATATGCCGAGGACCCGAGCTTCGCGCTGCCGTACTGGGACTACAGCAATCCGCAGGCCCGAACGCTGCCGGCGGCGTTTCGCGACCAGAGTTCAGCGCTGTACGACAGCACACGCAGGCTGCTGGTCAACAACGGCATCGATCGGCTCAACGAGGCCTTGGTCATCGACAACTTCAATCGCGCCATGGCCAGTACGGTGTTCGCGGATTCCGGCAACGTTACGACCTTCGGCGGCCAGTTGCTCAGTGCCCCGCAGCACCTGGGGTCGCCGCACGGGGCCCTGGAGGCGCCGCACGATCTGGTGCATGGCTTCGTCGGCGGCAACATGGGCGACGTCAACACCGCCCCGCGCGATCCGATCTTCTATCTTCATCACGCCAACGTCGATCGGCTCTGGGTCGCCTGGCTGCAAATGGGACAGGGCCGGGCCAACCCTTCGAACGATGTTTGGCTCAATCAGCAGTTTACCTTCTACGACGAGAACAAGGAAAAGGTGACCATCCCGATGCGGCAAGTGCAGGAGATCGCCGCCCTGGGCTACAGCTACGATCGCACCCCAGCGCCGCCGCAGGTCCCGACGACGCCGGCGAGTCAAACCCAGGTGCAGACGATTGCCGCCTGGCAGACGCAGGGAATCCCGCTGCTGAATACGCCCGCCACCATGGCCCTGACGATTCCCGATCTCTCGACGTTCAAGACCAGGAAAGCGGAACGGCGGCTGCACTTGCAGGTGAGCGAGTTCAAGTTCGCTGGTCTGCCGGATTCGACGGTCGAGGTCTATGTCAATCTGCCGCCCAGGACGCCGATCCCCGGGCCGAAAAGTCCGTACTGTGCCGGCTGTTTCACCTTCTTCGACCATGACCACGATGGCAAGGGATTGGTGAGCCGGGTGGAAGTCACGCAGCATCTGCAAAAGCTCCTCGAAGCCGCCCCCGCGGGACCCCGGCAGATCACCGTGACGCTGGTGCGCGTCAGCCCTGGCGTCGTGCCGCAGAGCTATCTGTATCCGTGTACGTTTAACTTGCTTACTCTTTCGGCAACAAAGTAGTTCGTAGCCGCGTTCGCCAGAACGCGGGTAAGTGCTCCTTGTTCCCCCCGCGTTCTGGCGAACGCGGCTACGGAGAGAACCATGAAGCCGCTCACTTCTCGCTTGTTGTTGATTCCGCTGGCGCTAATTCTCGCCAGTTTCGGCCTGATGGTCCCGCTGGAGGCTCATGACGCGGGACATGCCGGTTCGCCGCTGGTGCGCTATGCCAATGGCAGCCGGATCTATCAGGTCTATATTCAGCCGCCGCAGCTCAAGGCGGCGCCCCCGGCCGGCGATCCGGTGCCGGTCAACTGGGTGCAGACCTTGTGCGAAAAACAGGCGCCGCTGGCTGAGCCCAGCTACAAGTTGCGGCCTCGCCTGGTGACGCGCATGTTCGCCAGCGTCGGCGCCATGCTGCAAGGACAGCATCAGCATGCCGTGGCCGCACGCGCGCCGGCGACCGAGAAACTGGCTGTGTTCGACTTCGACCTGTATTGCGACGATCTGCCTGTGGCCAATGCCTGTCGCACCGTCCTGATTCACGACGGACGAACATTGGCCATTCGCGATCGCAATGTGACGGCCGGTCTGGCCAAGCCGGCCATGCCGCTGCAGCCCATTGCCCACACGGTCGCCTGGCCGCTGCTCGTGAAGAACTCGCAGGATGCCGTCGCCCAACTCTATCCGGGGAAAACGCCTGCGCTCGCCGCCGACGTCAACTCCGGCCCTGCCAAGCTGGTGCTCTGGCCGGATCTGCGCGAGAAGAAGCTGTACCCGGCCTGGACGATGACCATGCGTTCGACCAGCAAGACGCAGCCCTATTTGCGGCGCTACTGGGTGACGGCGACGCAGCCGGTGCGCATCCTCGATTACGAAGACCTGATTTACTATCAGCAGCAACAGCCGGCGCCGCAGCCACGCTTCGGTGGACCGCTGGGACCGTTCGCCATGCCGCTGCTGCCGCGAACGCCGTCCACCACGCCGCCCCCGCCGGTCGCCCAGGCCGCTCCCGGCGTGCCCGCGACCGCCAGCACCAGCATCGTCTTCGCCGGTTCGGGCGCCGGCACGGTCACGGCCAACGTCTGGGATAACTCGCCCTATGGCCCCGTGGTTTCGCGGCCGATGCCCAGCATGGAAATCACCGTCACCCGGCCCGTACTCGGCCCCTACACGACCCTCACGGATGGCGCGGGCAACTTCTCGCTACCGGGCGTGAGCGGCTCGTCCACGCTCACCGCCTCGCTCAGCGGCCCGGCTTGCAAGATCATCAACGACCAGGCCAACGGCAAGACCGAAGAGCTGGCGACGTTCAACCGCAATGGTTCCGTCGTCAACGTCGATTTCCCGGCCCGTTCGACCGAGGAGACCAAGCTGGCCCAGACGACGGCCTTTCTCAGCGTCACGCAGGTCTACGAATATGTCCGAAGCTACCTGCCCGAAAGGGGCACGAAGGTGCCGCGCTTGACCACGCATGTGAACATCGACAGCACCTGCAACGCCTACTATGACCGCTCCGACGTCAGTCTGAACTTCTTTGTGCGCGGCACGGGCGACAGCAAGACCTGCCCCAACACCGCCTACCGCGACGTCATCTATCACGAGTATGGCCATGCGGTGGACGACGAGCTGGGCGGCATTGTCGATAGCGCCTACAGCGAAGGTTTCGGCGACGCCCTGGCCCTGCTCCTGACGCGAGCGCCCTATGTGGGCCAGGATTTCTACGGGCCCGGCCAGCATCTGCGCAATTCGCGCAAGGTCGTCCTTTGGCCGAAGGTCAAGGATGGCGAGATTCATGAGTCCGGCCAGGCGTACTCCGGTTTCTGCTGGGAACTGACGCAGCAGCTCCAGACCGCCTATGGGCAGGAGCGGGCCTATGAGGTGGCCAAGCAGCTCATCATGGGCGCCGCCGTGCAGAATCCCAAGGACATTCCGGACGCCGTGCGATTGATGTTCTTCGTCGATTCGCAGCTCTATCCGAGCGCCGGCGGCTCGCAAAATGCGGCCTACCTGCGGGCGGCGGCACAATCGCGGCAATTGCCGATTCCGAAGGATGGCAGCAACCTAAGCTCGCCGGTCGCGGCGGGTTTCTGAGCGCAACAACAAGTTGAACATGGGGCTCCTGGATTGATGGCCCGTTCGCCTGCATAGGTCAGATTGGTGTTTCGCGAGGGAGGCGTCGCGCACAAAAATAGAAATGGCGTGCGCGACGGTCTTGTCCACTTAAGCAGCGAATTGACAATATGTTGCGGCGTCAGGAGGGACCGTCGCGCACGCGCAAGTATATGATACCCTCGCGTGCGCAACGGTCCTCGTGTCATCAAGAGGCAGCAAGAGCCGGTTGAGCCTGTGCGAGCAGATTCGTTGCATTGCTACCCCCCCTTCACCACGGCTTTGCATCGCACACGGAGACGATCATGAATGATTGTGGTGACCTCGCAAAAAGTCTGCTGAAGGGGTATGGTAGCAGGATAGGATACGTCAGAACAAACAACGAAAATGACCTATGCGTCGTCCAAAATTGACAATAACCCTGGTCGGGTCTGACGAAGATGACGGCAGCGTACAGCTGGACGACTTTCGCCGATTCTGCGATGGTCTGACAACCTGTTTGCGCCACGTCGAGAGCAAGGTGTCCGATGCTCAGGCGGCAAGACTCCGCTATCGCATCGTGGACTTGCACAGTGGCAGCGCCAGCCTCACCGTTGAGCCGATCCGCCCTGCCAAGGGGCGCGACCTCGGTCCCGACGTGATCGACCTCTTCTCCAAGACCGTCGTCAGCATCCAGGCGGGCAAACCAGTCGATCCGCGCCTGAACAGCACTGACCTTGGGGCTTTTCGGCGCCTGGCCGAGCCCATCAATCGCAGAGTCAAAGAGGTCAAGATTGCCGGCACGAAGTTGACCACCCGTTTCATCGCCAACATCGACGAGCTCGTCGGAACCACAATCCCCTCTGAGGGATCGGTGAAGGGCCGACTCGAAAGGCTCAATGTCCACAACCGGTTTGAATTCGTCATCTACCCGCCCATCCCCGGCTATTCGGTCCGATGTGTCTTCCGGGACGATCTGTTTGCCCAAATTCACCAGGCAATTTGCAAGAATGTTACGGTCAACGGCAGCTTGCACTATCGAGCTGGCACGCCTTTTCCTGATTGGGTTCAAGTCAAGAGCATCGAAGTACATCCGCCGGACGAAAAACTGCCCAAGCTGGGCGATCTGCGAGGGTCCTGGAAGGGTTGTCTAGAGGACAAGTCTGCCGTTGAACTCATCGAGGCCAACCGCGATGAATAAACGGCCCATCTACGCCTGGGATGCAACAGTAATCCTGGCTTGGCTGGAAGAGGACAAAAATGCGCCATTGGGCGGAATCGACAGCGTCGTTCAGGAAGTTGACGACGGCACCGCTACGCTTGTCGTTTCCGTCGTCGCGCATACGGAAGTGCTGAAAGCCAGGCACACGCAACAGCAAATGAAGATATTTCACGAATTCCTCGAGCGGTCGAATGTCGTTGTCGGCAACGTCGACCTGCGCGTTTCCGAAAAGGCCGAGGAAATTCGGAGCAAGGGAATGGCTGACGGCCGCAAGATCAAGACGCCTGACGCGCAGCACCTTGCCACGGCGATCATTTTTGGAGCAGATGAATTCCACACGCTGGACGAGAAGCTGATCAAACTGAGCGGCACGCCCATCGTGGACAACCTGACCATTTGCAAGCCAATTTCAAGATCGGGTCAAGCGATGCTGGAATAAGCACGGCTGGGCAAATGGATGCCGTCCAGGACTGGCTACCTGCCCGCTTTGGCGACCTTCATCTTCGCTTGCTCCAGGTGGAGCTCGGCTTCGAGGCGCATCGCTTTCACCTTGAGGACGCCCGATTTGGTTCCTCGCCCCGCCTTGTGCCGGTCGTCGGCGATAGACTCGTACACCTTCAGCATGACGACAAGGTTCTTGTAGAGATCGACGCGCTCCGCCTCCGTTGTCGCAGTCTCCAGTTCCGCCTCGATCAGCTGCTGCCTCGCCTGTAACATTTCGTGGATCGTGGCGCGCGCGTTCTTGAACTCGGCTTCGAATGCGTCCGTCCGCTCCCTCAAGACGGCGATCCGCTCCTTGCGGAGTTCCTTCACCTTCTTGATCGACTCATTGGTTTGGTCCTTGCTTGCGGGAGTCGCGCCCTCCTGGGGGCGGATGGGCGGCCCCAGCAGCGTTGCCGCCATAACGGCCAGGATCAATGCGGGCATTCTCATGGTGCGACTCCTGGTTCGACAAGGCCATCGGCAAGGATCATGCAAACAGCTGCCGGATCGGCGTCCCGTCAGCGATGCGCCAGGGTCGGCCGGTCTGGTCGTGGACTTCGGTGGCGGGGTCGATGCCGAAGCGCCAATAAATGGTGGCGGCGAGATCGGCGGGCGTGACCGGGTCCAGGGCGGGATAGGCGCCGATGCGGTCGCTGGCTCCGTGGACAAAGCCGCCCTTGACGCCGCCGCCGGCCAGCAGCACGGTATAGCAATCGGGCCAGTGATCGCGGCCTGCCTGGTTGTTGATTCGGGGCGTGCGGCCAAACTCCCCAGTGGCCACGATCAACGTCGAATCGAGCAGGCCGCGCACGTCCAGGTCCTCGATCAGCGCCGACAGCGATTGGTCCGCGAGCGGCAGCAGATGATGCTTGTGCTCTTCGAAGTTGCGGGCGTGGGCGTCCCAGTTCTGTCCCTGCTGCCGGCAATCGTGCACATTGACGAAGGGAAGCCCGGCCTCGACCAGACGCCGTGCCAGCAGCAGGTTTTGGCCGCGCATGTGCCGGGCGTGGGCCCTGTCCGCGCCGTTGCCGCTGCCTGACTGAACCGGGCCATGGCCATAGCGGTCGCGCACGCGGGCGGGTTCCTCCTGCAAGTTGAGGGCGCGGTGCAGTTCGCGCGAGGACAACAGCCGGCTGGCCTGGTCGTAGATGCGCTGCAGCTGGGCCGCCTGGGGGTAGGGCCTGGTCAGCGATTCCAGGCGGTCGAGCAACCGGCGGCGCTCGGCCATGCGCTGGGGCGGCAGATCGTTCTGGCGGGCGAGCGCGCCGGCCGAGTAGCTGCGCTGCTGGGCATCGACCGTGATTTGCAGCGGATCGAAGCGGGCCCCTAAAAAGCCGCCGCCCTGGCAGGGAACGTCCACCACATTGTGAAACACATACGGCAAGGCGGCGTGCGGCACATCGAGGTCGCGCGCCTGGGCGAGGAAGTTGAGGGTCGCCCCAAAGCAGGGAAAAAACTGGGCAATGGGCGCCGCCTCCTCGCGGTCGCCGTGGGGCGACGGGCGTCCGGTGTGCACCTCGGTGGAGGCCGAGTCGTGCAGCCGATTGGCGTGATGCATGCTGCGGATCAGCGCGACCTTGTGCATGACCTTGGCCATGCGCGGCAAGTGCTCGGAGATGTGCAGGCCCGGTACCGAGGTCGCGATGGGACGAAACTCGCCGCGCACCTCGGCCGGGGCGTGCGGCTTCATATCGTACATGTCGAGATGGCTCGGGCCGCCGTAGTAGAACAGGAAGATGCACGCCTTGATCTTGCTGGCCGCGGCTCCCGTGCTGCCCGCCTGGGTTGCCTGGGCCTGGATGATGCCCGGCAGATTCAGCCCCAGGTAGCCGGCTCCGCCCCACGACAGCAGTTGCCGGCGGCTGAGCTGATTGCTGGCGAAGTGCGGGCGGCGCGTGCGTTGCATCACTTGCTCCTATCGTGTTACCATGATATCCATCTATCACAATACTCGAAGCGTCGGCCGCAAGCGAGGGGCTCGACAAAATCCTTCGCTGGCACTTCATCGATATCCATTATGATTTCCTCGCGGCCCGCGAGGAATTTATTTAGCAACGGTCGAAGAATAAATTCCCGATTTGGACCCCTTCGGGCCACGCCGTGAAGGATTTTCTGCCTGTATTTACCCCGAAGGGGTTGAATCCCAAAGCCCAGGGTTGCGTACTCGCAACCCTGGGTAGAACGGCAAAAGAGGCGGTTTTACCCCGAAGGGGTTACATCATAGGCCCCATCGTTGTCGGCTTCGGCCCTTTGATGTAACCCCTTCGGGGTAGAACGGCTCCTCTCTCCTTCCATCCCAGGGTTGCGAGTACGCAACCCTGGGCTTTGAGATCGAACCCCTTCGGGGTAAATCCGAGAGATCCGCCGATACATGCCCGGAGAAAAAGTTAACGGCGTGCCCTCCGGGGTCCGAAATCCGGAAGGTACTCTCCCGAACGATCCGGAATAGACTTGCTATCACGGCACGCACACGACCTTGCCCGATTGCTTGCGGATCGTCGCGTGCAGCAGCTCCGGCGACGGACAGGCGCTGAGGAGCGACGCCGCCCAGCCTGCCGCGAACGACGCCGCCACGCTGCTGCCCTGGGCCGAGCCGCGGCCTTCGGTGACCAATCGCAGGTCGGCGTAAGCGAAGAGATCGGGATCGTTGCCTCCCAGCTCTTGAAACGCCGGCGGGCCCGGTGAACTGATAGCCAACGGTTTGCCCTTGAAGTCGGCGGCGCCCACGGTGTAGACGCCCAGCGAGTCGGCCGGCAAACCCATGCTGCCTTCCTCGCTCGTGTAGTCGGAGAACAGCACCCGGCCCACTTGCCTGCTCTCGTCCAGCACGTCCACGAACAGCCGGACGCGCAGTTCCCAGTTGCGCTCCACCTCCGGCAGCGTCGGCACGCCGAGCGGCCTCAGGCCCGTCGGCACCAGGTTCTTTTCGAGTCCGAATGCCGGCCTTTTTTCGAACGGGTCCTCGATCAGGCTCCAGCGCTTGTTTAGCTGCTTTTCGATGCGCACCGCGTATCGGCTGCGCTTGTCGGCCGTGAATTCGACGCTGTGCTCATAGATCGAATGCGTCTTCTGGTGCTCCAAACGCACCGGCAGCCGACGCGATCGGCTCACCAATTCGAAAGCATCCGCGGGTAATATCTTCAGATCGGGATCGCGCTGCCTGATGACGTGCAATTGCAGGTCGGCCAGGGGAGGGAGGTAGTAGTCCTTTTCGTCGGGCCGAAAATAGTAATCCTTGTCGTGCGGCTCACGCCATTGCAGCGAGATGCGGACGCGGGCCCTGAGCGGCAGCATCGGCATCGATTTCGCGTCACTGGGCTGCCAGTCCAGGTAGTTGATTTCGCGCGTCCAGTGGCCCTTCTTCAGCGGCGTTTCCGGAGGTGCGAACTCCATGATGCCGTTCGCATCGGCGTCGCGGAAGTTGCCGGTCCAGGCCTGGCCGCGCGTATTGCCGGCCGCCTGGAACCAGAACATCTGCTCGCGTTCTTGCAGATGAAACCATTTGCTGAGGGGGCTGGCGCTGCCGACCGGGTAGCGATCCTGCCAGTTGAGGGCCGAGGCGACCACGGTGAGCGTCCGCGGCGACGGGGCCTTGAGCTTCTCGAGCTTGAGCAGCTGCTGCATGAATACCGCGGATTGCCGGCCCAGCTCGCGTTCCAGCGATTCCTGGTAGGCGAGGTTCTGATAGTGCAGATAGCGATCGCTGAAGATCCAGCCGTAGACGGGGCCGAGAAAGCCGAAGTTCATTTTCAGCTCGGTTTCGTCGGTGGAGTCTTTCAGCAGGATGGCCCGCTCCTTGAGCAGCAGTTCACGACGGTGCAGCAGCGTGCGGCGCTGCCCGATCAGCTCGTCCTGCCGCCGGCTGAGCGGCTCGGACAGGTAATTGCCGCGAAAATAGCGGGCGACCTCCGCCATCTCATAGGGATCGACCCCTTCGATGCGCAGCAGGATCAGCTCCGCGTCGGGCGCCGCCAATGCCGCGGCCAGGGCACAGTGGGCGCCATGGCCAAGCTGGTCGGGAGGGCCGGGGATCGGGCTCGTCAGATCGTCATCGGTGACACCGGCCAGGTCCACGTAGCGGGTGTTCTTCGGCAGCTTCTTGGCGGCGACGAGTTTGTCCCAACCGCGAAAATCGGTATCGACGATGGCCAGGCGCACGCCCTTGCCGCGAAAGCCTCGTTCGTGCAGCCCGGTCAGGCCGCTCAGGTCCAGGGCTTTTTGATTGTCGCCAGCCGCCGTTTTGGATTTGGGGTCCACGCGCATGTCCAGTTGCCGGACGCGCCGCAGCGCGGAGACCTGGGGAATGGCGGACAGACGCGGCACCTCCTCGACGTAGACCGCGCCCGTGACGACCGGTCCGAACCAGCCGTCGATCACGAAGCTGGGCGCCGCCGTCGCCAGCATGGCCCGCGTTTCCTTGCTATTGGGGGACGGCGAACCGACCAGGATCAGCTGCACGCGGACGATTTCCTTCTGCATGTCCTTGCGCAGTACGGTGCCCCACAGGTCCTCGGAGATCTTCTCCAGATAGGCGGCCCCGCGCGCTGGCGGCAGCAGGTATTCGTATAAGGGATTCGGATCGGGCAGCACTTCCGTGACGAGGATCGGATTGGAATTGCGCAGCGGCGCCGGATATTCCTCCGTCGGAATCACCGGCCCGAACCAGTTGGCAGGCTGCGTGCGCAGATCGCGCAGCAGGATGCTCAGGAGCGGCGTCGGAATCGAGCCGACGATGCGCGTGAACGGCTTTTTGCCGAAGCCGTGATGATCGTAGCCAAACGCTTCGCGAAACCCGAAGACCTCGGTCAAGAAAACGCGGACCTGCTGATAAAGCTCGAACTGGCTGGCAGCGCCGACGGTTTCGTTCAGTTGCAGGCGAACGTGCACTTCCTCGGGCGGCAGCTTAAAGTCCTGCGGGATCAGCATGATGGAAGCGACCGACGGGTTTTGCAGCATCAGCAGCGCCTTGGCGCTGGGCACGACGCCGGTGAGCTGGTTGACGGAGCGATCCTCGCGATTGGTCTCGGGCAAGTCTTCCAGCGGCGGATTGAACTCGAAGTCAAGGCCTTCCAGGTGCTTGATCATGGCGTCGTACTGGGCGACATGGATGTCGCGGGCCGCCAGGATGCGATAGCGCACCGCCGCCCGATACTTGGCCGGCGGCGGCGGACCGGGAACCTGGGCGTGGGCGATACCCCCCACGCCAAGAATCACGACACACACGGCCAGGACCCGTTTGCAAACCTTGGAAAACGAACGTCCGGAATTCACTGAACAGGAGCCGGCTCCCCTCTCCCCCGTACTCGGGGGAGAGGGGTCGGGGGTGAGGGGGGGAATCGGAATCCCTCGCGGCGGCTGGGATTTTTTGCAAGGACGCTGACTCCCCCCCAGCCCCTCTCCCCCGAGTACGGGGGAGAGGGGAGCCGGAGGCGAGCCGCTCGACACGTCGGTGGCAAAATCATGGAGGTTCATGGGATCATCCGCGCCACAGAAACAAAGACTGGCATCGTTCACTCTCGGCAATTCACGTGCTCAACATCAACATCACTTGGCCCAAGCGCCGCCGAATTCATATGGAAATAAGCAACCACCGCCAAACTCGGAATTCACGGGAGAGCCCGCATGTCGTTCGCGAATCGTGTTGCCGTCATCACCGGCGCGTCCAGCGGGATCGGCTGGGCCATGGCCAAGGAACTGGCGGCCCAGGGCTGCCGGCTCGGCCT
>Ga0182024_10010914_pt1 | contig 18388 bp, 13 predicted proteins | sample P32metaG_FD_120480 | JGI IMG/M metagenome (GOLD analysis project Ga0182024, IMG submission 120480) | Permafrost microbial communities from Stordalen Mire, Sweden - P3-2 metaG (Illumina Assembly) | ecosystem: Environmental > Terrestrial > Soil > Wetlands > Permafrost | place: Sweden: Stordalen... | reverse complement strand
TTCTCGAAGGGCATGCTGCAACGCGCGGGACTGGCGCAAGCGCTGATTCATGAACCGGAAATTATTTTTCTGGACGAGCCGACCTCGGGGCTCGATCCCCTGGGCCGGCGCATGGTGCGCGATATCATTCGCGCGCAGCGCGACCGCGGGGTCACCGTATTTCTGAATTCTCACCTGCTCAGCGAAATTGAGATTACCTGCGACCACGTGGTATTCATTCGCGAAGGAGTGGTGGTGACCAGCCGCGACATGCGCGCGCAGCAGGAGGAAGCGGTGCGCGTGGAAGTGCGCGCGCGAAATCTGAGCGCCGGGTGCCTCAGCGGCCTTTCTCAATGGGCCGATTCGGTGGAAGCAGACGAAGAGCGGCTCACGCTTACGTCGCCATCGCGCGAGCGTCTCCCCGATATTTTGCGCTTCCTGGTTGAGTCGGGCGCGGAGGTTTACCAATTCACGCCGCAGCGGCTGTCTCTGGAAGAACTTTTCATCAGCGTCATGGGCGAGGATCGGGGATTCTGATGGGCGTGTGGATCATGGCGGGCATCACCTTTCGCGAAGCGGCGCGCAAGAAAATCTTGTGGACCGCGTTGCTGGCCGGCGCCGCATTTCTTCTGGTGTTCGGCATCGGATTGCATTTTCAGGTCGGAGATTTTCGCAATTCCAGCGTGCCGCCATTTTTGCGCTACCAGGTTGTAAGCGCCATGCTGATGATCGGCCTCTACACGGTCGATCTCCTCGCGGTGGTCATGACCACGCTCACCTCCGTGGACACTATTTCCGGCGAAATTACTTCGGGAACGATTCACGCCATTGCCACCAAACCCCTTGCCCGCTGGGAAATACTGATCGGTAAATGGCTGGGATTTGTGGCCATGGCGGGCGTCTACGTGGCGCTGATGTTCTGGGGCACGATTGCAGAAGGATATTGGATCGGAGGTGTTCCGGCGCAACATCCGGTACGCGGCGTGCTCCTCGTTTTCCTGGAATGCGTGGTGGCGTTGTCGGTCACATTTATGTTTGGCACCTGGTTTTCAACGCTCACGAGCGGGGTCATCACGCTTGGCCTGCTGGGCGTGGCGTTTCTAGGCGGCTGGCTGGAACAAATGAGCGGCTTTACGGAGGGTTCGCGCTTGGCGATGGTTGGCATCATCTCCAGCCTGATTATGCCGAGTGAAGCGGTGTGGCGCCGCGCCGCCTTTGAAATGGAGTCGCCGCTCGCGGGATCCCTGCAATTTTCGCCTTTCGCGGATGTGTCCATTCCCAGCGTTGCGATGATCGGCTATGCGTGCGTATATCTGTTCATTGCGCTCGCCATCGCGGTCTACCATTTTGGTGAACGTGATCTCTGAGTAGGCTCGATTAGTGCGTGCGAGGGCATTATTCCCAATGCGAAAGCTCGTCCTCGGAAAGAGGCTCAAAGAATTCCGGCCCGATGCTGATCTTGCCCTTCATTGAACCTGGCTTGCGAACCTTCTTTACCTCAGCCACAGGAACTAGCCTGACCACGGGCTTCAAGCCCCGGGCGATAATAATCTCTTCTCCCCGCGACGCGCGTTCAATCAACCGAACGAGATTTGTCTTGGCCTGACGAATGGTTACGATGGGCATACTTTCTCCTTATCTAAGCCAGCGTAGCTTAGCTAAATGGAAATTGCGCGTGAAAGCTTCGTCACCCCTGTGACTCAGACGGTTGGGCAGAGGCGCTGGATTTTTCGTCAACGACCGCATCTGGGATGGCAGGCTCGCTCGCAGCGGAAAAAAATCCGCCGAGGTCGCGCAGCTTCAGCGTGCGGATGCGGTCGCGCAGGGCGGCGGCGCGCTCGAACTCGAATTTTTTGGCGGCATCGCGCATTTGTGTTTCCATCTGCGCGAGAACCTCGCCCAGCTTGGCCTCGCTGGTGATTTCGGCGTCGTCAAAATCCTCGGCAGGGACGGTCACGTAGTCTGCTTCCACGATGGCGGCTAGCTTCATGTCCACAGACCGGGTGATGGACATCGGAGTGATGCCGTTGGCATCGTTGTAAGCAACTTGCTTGGCGCGGCGGCGATTGGTTTCTTCCATGGCCTGGGCCATCGATCCGGTTATGCGGTCGGCGTACAGAATGGCGCGGCCTTCCACGTGCCTCGCGCAGCGGCCAATGGTTTGGATGAGCGCGGTGGCGCTGCGAAGATACCCTTCCTTGTCGGCATCGAGAATCGCGACCAGCGAAACTTCCGGCAGGTCGAGGCCTTCGCGCAACAGGTTGATGCCAATTAGAACGTCGAATTCGCCGCGGCGAAGGTCGCGCAGGATGCGCACGCGCTCCAGCGTATCGATTTCCGAGTGCATGTAGCGGCAGCGAACGCCCGTCTCGGTGAAATATTCGGCGAGGTCCTCGGACATGCGCTTGGTGAGCGTCGTGACCAGGACGCGCTCGTTGCGTTCGGCGCGCTTGCGAATTTCCTCCAGCAAATCGTCCACCTGCCCCTTTACCGGGCGAATTTCAATTTGCGGATCGACGAGGCCCGTGGGGCGAATCACCTGCTCGACCACCACTCCCGCGGAACGCGTCAGCTCATACGGTCCGGGCGTGGCTGAAACGTAAACGATTTGCCCGGTGCGGTGCTCGAACTCCTCAAAATTCAACGGGCGGTTATCCAGCGCTGAGGGCATGCGGAAACCGTAATTCACGAGCGTCTGCTTGCGCGAGCGGTCGCCGTGATACATGGCGTGCAGCTGCGGAACGGTCTGGTGCGATTCGTCGATGAATAGCAAATAGTCGTCGGGGAAATAATCCAGAAGCGTGGGCGGAGCTTCTCCCGGCAGGCGGCCGGACATGTGCCGCGAATAATTCTCGATGCCGTGGCAGTAGCCGATGGTGCGCATCATTTCGATATCGAACATGGTGCGCTGCCATACGCGCTGCGCCTCCGCGTACTTGCCTTGTTTTTTTAATTCCGGCGCCCACCAGTCGAGCTCTTCCAAGATCGTTTTGATGGCGCGCTCTCTTTGCTCGGAGGGCATCACGTAGTGCGACTTGGGATAGATGGACAGCTTCGGCAAATCGTTTTGGCCGGAGCGCACCGCACCGGTGAGCGGATCGATCTGGCGGATGGAGTCGACTTGCGCGCCAAAAAGTTCTATGGCGTAGGCGTTGTCTTCGTAGGTCGGATAAATTTCCAGGCGGTCGCCGCGCACGCGGAACGTGCCGCGCCGCAAATCTTCGGCGCGCTGGTACTGCATGTCCACGAGTTTGCGCAGCAGCGCTTCGCGCGCGGTGCTCTGCCCTTTTTCTATCGCCATGACCATGCCGAAATAAGATTCAGGAGAGCCGATGCCGTAGATGCACGAGACGGAGGCGACCACGATCACGTCGCGGCGCTCGAACAGCGAGCGTGTGGCGGACATGCGCAGTTTGTCCAGTTCGTCGTTAATCGTGGATTCCTTTTCGATATAGGTATCCGAAGCAGGGATGTACGCTTCCGGCTGGTAAAAATCATAGTAGCTGACGAAATATTCCACCGCGTTCTGCGGAAAGAAATTCTTGAATTCGCTGTAGAGCTGCGCGGCCAGCGTCTTGTTATGCGCCAGCACGAGCACCGGGCGATTGGCGCGCTCAATCACTTTCGCCGCCGTAAAAGTTTTTCCGGAGCCGGTTACCCCGAGCAACACTTGATGCTTTTCGCCCGCCTCGATGCCATGCGTCAGCTGCTCGATGGCGTCGGGCTGATCGCCGCGCGGCTCGTAATCGCTCATGAGTTTGAAGTTCATAGTGTATGTGTCGCGCGGGGCGTCAAAAGAGCCGCGCAGAACTATTCATTATAGCGCAGTCAGGCCAGTGCAGATGAAAATGGATGTAATCGAAGACGAGTTGCTTTTCAAGAAAAGGAGTTCGCGGGACTTGGCTGGGCGCTTTGATATAAACTTGGGGGCGCCGGCTCGCATGACCGAGCCAATCTTTTCTGCCCTGGAGCAACCGTACAATGAAAAACTTTTTTGCCGTACTCGTGTTCGGATCCTTGCTGGCCATGCCTGCTGCGGCGCAAATGGCCCCTGCTCCGCAAGCTGCTGCCAACCCGCTGTCCACGTGGCTTCGCAACGCTTACACCATGAATCGCAACAACATCGTGAAATCCGCCGACAAAATGCCGGAAGAATTTTACGGCCTGAGGCCAGGACCGCAAGAAGAAGTGCGCACGTTCGGGCAACAGGTGGGACACGTGGCGCGGTTCAACTATCTGTGGTGTGCACAGGCCAAGGGAGAGAAGAATCCCGCCGCTGGCGTCGATCTGGAGAAGCTGCCGACAAAAGCCGAATTGATGAAAGCATTGAACGACGCTTTCACCTATTGCGATGGCGCCTACGCGGCGCTGACGGATGCTTCTGGAATGGAAGTCATCGACATCACGCAGGAGAGCGGCAGGCAAACGAAGAATTTGCGCATGGGACTTTTGATTTTGAACTACGGGCACAACAACGAAATTTACGGAAATCTGGTTACTTACTTGCGCATCAAGAGCATTGTGCCGTCGTCCTCGGAACCGCGCCCAGCGGCGCCGCCAGCTAAACCTTGAACTGACGGTAGGTCTTTGTGGCGCCGGCGTCCCGCCGGCGGTTTTCTGTTGCCTGTGGCGGCGCGAACCCGCCGGCGGGACGCCGGCGCCACCTAGAACCGAGCACATCTCTCCACCTATTTCCCCTGCGCGTCGTCCACCACCAGAGCCACTTGCGATCGCGACGAGATTGTCCCGGCGTAATGCATGGACGTATTGCGATTTGAAGTTAGGGTCACATCCATTTGCTGCGTTCCTGTTTGCGTGACGCTTACGACCATGCCCGAATCGAGCGACACGTACAGCAAACTTTGCCCCGAGCCATTCCACTTTCCTGCGGATTGCACTCCATTTTTGCGCAGCTCCTCGGGAGTCGGATCGCGGACCAGCTTGGAGTGCACCAGGCTTAAGTTTGCGAGGATCACGGCGCAGTCCTTCGCCGGTTGTATATTCGTAGGCGAAGTTGTGGGGTGTTCCGCAGGGCCCGGAATGGTTGGCACGTCGGGATTCTCCGGGTGGCAGGACTCGTTGCGAAGATATTCGGAGTCTGTGCGCCAGGCCAGCCCCGCGATTGGCAGCGAATCGGCGGGCTGCTCCGAGGACCACTTTTGCCCCACGGAAACGCCTCCGGCCGGGGCACCCGCGCTAGCGCTGAGTTGCGCGATCCATTCCCGCGCAGATTGCGCTGCTTTTTCGGAGTCTACAATTCCTTCGATCCCGGAAACCGATTTCACTTTTCCAGCGGCGTCCAGCGTGAACTCGATCACCTTGCCTTCCAGCTTTTTGTACTGGTCGGTTGTTTCCTCGGCCGCCGGATCGAATGTATCGCTGCGAACAGTGGCCGCGGATTTCTCATAACTGGTGCGCAGGCGGATTCCACCGGGCGTGTCGGCATCGGCGGCGAGAATTTCCATGCGCACCGTGGCGTTCCAATCGACCACCAGGCTGGAGGGTCCCTGCGGATCCTTTGTCATGCCGGAGCGCGTGGTCTCCGTGGTGGTTTCAAATTCCATTTCATAGCGGAATGTCTCGCCGGGAACGAATCGCGGCGCCAGCGAAACACGCGCTGAAGCCGGCCCGCTCTTATTCGCCGGTTTCGCGGGCGATTTTTTCGCGGCGATGCTTTGCGCCCGCGCGCCAGGTGAAATCACAAGGAAGAACAACCCAAGCGCAGCCACACCGCGGTTCGACAGCCGGTGATGGTTCGAGATTGAGCAGTCGCCTCGCACGTTTTGATACTATGATGCAAAATTGGCGGCTGCAAGCTACGACGAGAGACATTAAAAAGTAATGCTCGACAACAATGCCGACCGAGGAATAGCCCTGTGCTCAAAAAATCAGCGTTGAGCAACGTCCACTTGGGTGTATGTTATCGCAAGGCGGGAAATCAAAAACGGCAATTTGCGATCTACAACTGTCATCTCCAGAAAAAATGGGGATTGTGCGGGTTTCTGGAAAATTCTGGAAACCATGGCAAATAGCGAGGGATGCAAAACAAAGGAGAAAGTCCAATGAAATTGGCTGGGCGAACGATTGTTTTGGGAGTGATGGCTTGCACTGCGATAGGGGTCATCATCTTTGCGGGTTGGTTTAATCCTGAGAAGGCAAGCGCGGCGCAGCAAAAAATGCAGGCGGGTCAATGGACCGATCCCGCAAACCACAGCGACGAATTGGTGGATGGCCCGTACCGAGTGGATCCGAACTGGCCCAAGCCTTTGGCCACACTGTTTCCGGAGGAAAAAGGCTGGACCTGGGGCGCGGTGCAGGGAGTGTTCGCGCAGAACCCGGATCGCATCTTCGTGGCCATGCGGGGCGAGTTGCCCGATTTAACGAACCTCAAGAAATCTTACGTGGAGATCGAAACCGCTTTCGGAATCAAGACACATTTGGAAGTTCCCGGGCGCGGAATGTACGGACGCAACGCATCCGTCGGCCCCTACGCCAGCCCAGGCGAAGCCTCCGACGATTACATGGGCCAGGAAGGAAAGGACTACCGCTGGAAGCACATCATTACCGTATACGACAGCAAGGGGGATGTGAAAGAGGCGTGGACGCAATGGGATTCGCTATTCAGGCCGGACAACCCGAACGTGTTGTCGCAGGGCCGCGTTCACAAAATTCTGATCAATCCCTATGACCCGGAAAAGCGTGTGTGGGCCATCGACGACGGCCACGAAGTTATCCGCATATTCAGCAACGACGGCAAAAAATTATTGCAGACGATCGGCACGCTGAACACCACCACCGAGCGCAATGCCAAAATGACCGGCAATACCGCGCGCCCGTCGTACATCCAAAAGACCGGTCCACCCAGCGAAACGTTTGGCCGCCAGACCGACATCGCCTGGCTGCCCGACGGCACTTTCTTCGTCACCGATGGCTACGAAGAAACGCGCGTTGTGAAATTCGACAAGAACGGAAAATTCCTGATGGCCTGGGGCGAGAGAGGCGAGCCCGGCGGCCATGAAATGCGGCCAAATTATTTCAATACCGTCCACGGCATCGCCATCGACAACCAGCGCCATTTGTACATTAACGACCGCAGCAACCGGCGCATTCAGATCTTCGACGAGAATGGAAAATTCCTCAACCAGTGGTACCTCGGCGATGGGCCAACCGCGACGTATCACATCGTCATGACCGCGGACCAGCACCTGTGGATGTCGGACGGCCACGGCAATTTCAAGTTCTACAAATACGACTTGAACGGGAAGCTGCTGTATACCTGGGGCACAATGACACCGGAGCCCGGCGGCTTGTGGGGAACGCATCAGTTCGGCGTGGACCAGGACGGCAATCTCTACACGGCGGAAGTGTGGGGCGGCCGCCCGCAGAAGTTCATCCCACGCAAGGGAGCGGACCCGGCGTTGCTGATCGGCCAGCCGATTCGCGTGGCCTGGACCAAGTAAATCAAAGTTAGAATGCTGACGGCCTGGAGAAGAGCCCTTCTCCAGGCCTTTTTTTAGAAAGATTCGCCACCGTAATCACGCAAAGCAGCGTGCAGGCAAGCTCGCCAGACTGAGGAAAATGGAATTTATTTTGTTATTCCGAGCGGAGCGAGGAATCTCTCTTCGGTTTCAGCCCGTGGAGAGAAAGAGAGATTCCTCGCTCCGCTCGGAATGACAAAAACTTCTGGGACTTTTTCCGCCACCTTTCAACGTAAAATAATTTCTACCGTGTACGGACCGTCGCGGATGGTTTGGGATCGGCGGGCGTGGATGGGAACACAATTTTGGGCGCCTCTATCGTCCCTCCCAGCACGAATGCAGGGGACATTGCGGGAGCGCGGTACGCGGAGCCCTTGTCAAATGCAATCCGTCCCTGAATATTCAGAGCGTGATTGAAATCGATACGCCCATCCGCTTCGAGGCGCCCGCTGGAATTGACGAGCGCTAAATTGGTGAGGTCGATGCGGTCGTTTTGAATGCGATACGCTCCCTGCGCGGAAGAAAACGGATCCGAGACGATTTCCGAATCGATTCCAGGGAAAACAGCGGATAGATCGATGCCATGCAGCGTGATGTTTCGTCCGTTCAGCGTTCCCTGCCCTTGCATGGAGCCAACCAAATCCTGGCGGCCGATGCCATGTGCCGAGAGCGTCAGCGAGGCGGAGATGCTTCCGCCGATGCGGTTATCCATGAAAGGCACTGCGCCTGAGAGCTGCGTAAGGTCCACGCGATCGAAGGTTCCCTGAAATTCATAGTCGGGGTCGGGGAGGAGCCGGGCGTCGAATGTGCCGGAGATTTTTCCGCCAAAAAAATCGGCCTGGGCCTTGCGAATTTGAATTGTTCGTCCGGCAAGTTCCGCCTGACCGTCAAAATTTTCGATGCGCAGGGGGGGCACTTCAACCATGTCAATCCGGAGACGACCGCGCGCGCTGAGCCGGGTAACCAGCGAGTCGCCAAGCGGAGCGGCAGCAGCTTCGGATTTCGATGCGGTGAATCGCGAGAAGAACCCTGGCCGTGCGCGCGGGCCGAGCCAGCGGTCGAGGTCAGTGGCGTCAACATGGTCCGCGGACAAATCGAATGTCCATTGCTTGTCCGAATACTTTCGCGTGATCGAACCGTGCCAAACCGCGCCGAAGGCTTCCGCCGAGGCCAGCGCGATGGTGCGTTGCGACGGCGCGAAATCCACATGGGCTTTGGGGAGATACACGGGCTGATTGATGTATGCGGGACTCAATTCCGCGGCAAGGATATCCATGCTGCCCAGCCACACGATGCCCGCAACGCCCGTGCGATGCGTTGCGTGCATTTTCACGGACAGGCCGCCCGAGGCGCTCCAATCCGAGTTGATTGGCTGCGCCAGGGCGGCGCTGAGAGCAAGCCAATCCTGCGCGCGCAAAGTCACACCTTCCACGGAAAAATCCCAATCCGCAGGCGGCGCCTTTGCAGGGCTTGTCCTGGGTGAAAAAGCTCCGCGCGCCGCGAAAGAGTTGCGTGCTTCGTCTGCTGCATGCTCCTGATCACCCACAACACTCGATGATGCAGGAGCAAAAGAAAACTCGACTGGGGCAATATCGATCCGCCCGAGCGAGGCCATCACACTCATGGGCCCGATGCGCAACGGTGCAGGCAGCGATTTCGCCGTGAGCGTTCCGCCCACACTTGCAATCGCTCCCTGCTGAAGCTGCATCGGCCATCCGCTCAACTTCGCGTTCAGAGCAAGCACGCCATCCGCGCGCAAATCCTCCGCGACCCCCGGCTGCAAGGCTCGATACCAGGAGAGCACATCGCTGAGCGCGAGCGTCGAGGACTCGAAGTGCAGCGCGGGGCGAATTCCATGCGCCCAATCCAATTCTCCGTTGCCTTGAAGGCGCGACGCAGGCATTTCCACCAGCAGCTTGCCAATTTCCGCGTGAGCTTCGCCTGGATTCCAATTCATGTCTACAGAAAGATTGGCTGCGGGATCGCTGTCGCGCGCCGTGAGCCTCCAGCCGTGCATTCCGGTCCAACGAGCCACAGCGGAAATGGACCAGCGCGCCGCAACGGAATCCGCACTGCCGGAGGAAGTAGATGCGGGAGGGGCGATGTGCGCGTTGAGATCGAGCGCCAGGCGGCCGCGCATTCCGTAATCGTTCTGCAGGATCAGGCGCAGCGTATCGGCCACGGAGGCGGCGCGCCAGGTGAGATCAATATCGGCAGGCTGCAGACGCGCGGTGGTGCCGGCAATCGAGCCGCGCAGGCGCAGCGTGCCGATGTCCTGCAACTCGACGCCTGCGCGCATGGGGCGCGCCTCGAGATCCAGTTGCCAGCGGCCCGCGCCATTTTGCTCGACGCGTCCGGAAACATCCTCCAGCGCAAAGGGACTTTTATTGTCGCCCTGCTTAAAATTGATGCGCCCGCCATCCACATCGATTCGCACAGGGCGCGCCGCTTGAATGTCACTGCTGGGATCCCTGGGGCCCACAAACCCAGGATGCGTGCTGGCTTGCGATGTGGCGGGCGGCAACCAACGCTCGACATTCCAGTGTCCGCCGGCATCGCGCGCCAGATTCAAACTGGGCCGCGAGAGCGAGACAGAACCGAACTCGAAGCGCCCGGCAAGCAATGCCGTCCATCGCAAGCCGGCCGTGAGCGTATCCGAGCGCAGAAAATATTCGTTACCGAATTGCGGGTCGTCCGAAACGCTGACGAAATGAGCCTCAATCCGCGCGCCATCCAGCAAACTGAAATCGAACCAGGAGACGTCGACAGGGCGGCCAAAGCTGGCCGCCAGATGCGTGATCAGGTAGCGGCGCACGGCCCCAGCGCGCAAGGCGCGTGAAAATGCAAAGCTGGCCACGAGGAGCAACACGCCGCCGATCAATATCGCACGCAGCCACTTTCGCCTGGTCATGGTGTAATCAGGAATTGTTGCAAAAGGCGGGAAAGAAGAAAAGCGCCGCGTCAGTGAACTTCATGCAGCATCCGCGACCAGCGCGTGCGAGAGGGCATGTGCAGGATGGTGTCGAGCAGATTCAAGAACCAGGAATTGACGTTGCGGTCCGGGCCCTCGTCACCTGTTACTGACCAGTAAATCACCACCGGGCGGCCCATCACCGCGTCGCGGTCCACGAATCCCCAGAAGCGGCTGTCCCAGCTGTGGTCGCGATTGTCGCCCATGGCGAAATATTTTCCCGCGGGAACCGCAATTTCGCCGTTATGGATGTACTGAAAAATTTCGTCGGCCCATTCGGGCTGCATGTTGGCCTGCAGATATTGCGGGCTGCGCGGAGGGTAGTTGTCTCCGAAAGGGTCATAGGGCGCGGCGGGATCGCGCACAATGTACGGTTCGCTGATGCGCTTGCCGTTCACGTAAACCTGCTGGTCCACAATCTTGACGTGATCGCCCGGAATTCCAATGACGCGCTTGACGTAATGCGGGTGGTCCTGAAACGGAAATTTGAAAACGATAATGTCGCCGCGGCGTATTTCGCGGTAGGGAAGAAAATGATCGTACCAATTGCCGCGCCCGCCAAAAATAAATTTGTTGACCAGAAGATGGTCGCCGACCAGAAGAGTCGGTTCCATGGATTGCGAAGGAATCTTGAAGGCCTGCACGATAAACGTGGTGCCAAACAAGGCCAGGATGACCGTAACAAGAAGCGATTCGATATATTCGCGCAGCGTGGCCGAATGCGATTCGGCGCGATGAGCCGCCGCTGCCTCGCGCGCTTCCACGGCCTGTACGGATTCAGACATTCGTTCGGTCCTCAGTTCTCCCCTGCTCCCAATTGTATCAGCGCGGCGACGGCGGCGGTTTGCTCCGCTTCTTTTTTGGTCCGCCCCGATCCGCTGGCGCTGACTTGACCGGGAATGCGCACCTCGACGCCGAAAGTTTTCAGATGATCCGGCCCGCTCTCGGCGATTACATGATAACTGGCCGGGGCCAAGCCATGCGATTGCAGAAATTCCTGCAGCGCGGATTTGTGATCGGTGTGGCCAATTCGTTCTGCCTCGATGGCGATCCCTTCTTCCGTCAGGGTGCGCTTCACGAATCCCCGCGCAGCCTCGAGTCCGCCATCCAAATAGATCGCCGCGATCAAGGCTTCGTAAACGTCGGCCAAAAGCGCGGGCTTGTTTCGACCGCCGGTTTTTTCTTCTCCCCGTCCGAGGCGCAAATACTTTCCCACTCCAAGACGTTGCGCCGAATGCGAAATGGCGGTGGCGTTCACCAGGCGAGCCCGGCTTTTGGAGAGCCGCCCTTCGCTCCAATCCGGGAATGCACGGACCAACTCGTCGCTAACCACCAGTTCAAGGACAGCATCACCGAGAAATTCAAGATTCTCGTTGCTCTCCGCGGGTTCCTCGGCAACGCGTTCGGGGAGGCGGGAGCTGTGCATCAAGGCCTGGACGAGCCATCGAGGTTCGCGGAAGGAATGCCCGAGCAGCGACTCCAGTTCCTCGATCTCGATGGCGGCCATAGTTTCCCGGGTCAGTCCCCGTCTTAGTCCCTGCTCAACTTGGTTCCCGACGCCACATCTTTCTTGGCGGAGTCTTCGCCGGACTTGCACTGGTTCATGAGCGGCCCGCTGGTGGAACATTTGTCAAAGGCAGCGATGGCCCCGTTCAAGAAACTGGCCTTGGCATCGGCGTTTCCCAGTAGGTAGTAATCAACCATATCGGGATTCGACGCCAGTTGCACGGCTTGCGTCAATTCGGCTCGGGCATCGTCGTAATTCTTTTTCACGTTCAAATCGATCAAGCCCAGGCCGCTGTGCGCCAGCGAGAGTTTGTCATTCTTGGCCTTCTCGAACGTGGCATCGTCCACGGTTGCGGGTTTCGGCAGTGAGGGCATCAGTTCGATGGTATGGCGCGCATACGTTTCAGCCTTTTTAATTTGATCCTGGAAGTCGGGCATCGTGGTTTTGGCACGGCGCGGAATGGCCATGGCCAGCAAGGCAAGCACATCCACGTTGTCGGGATTCAGTTCCAGCGCCTTGGCTCCCGTGGCGAACATCTTGTCCGTATTGCCCGTCGAGAAATAGGCGGTGGTCAGCATACCGTAAACTCCGCCGATATATTTGCTCATTGGAAATTTAGCAATGAAATCCTCGCTGACCGGGATTTCCGCGGAGGGATCGCCGCCTTGCGCCGCCAGAACATTCTTGTATGCGGCTTCTTCCGCTTTGTTGACTTTTTCCTTCTTGTCGCCTTTGTCCTTGTCCTGGGCATACCCGGCCGGCTGGCTTGCGCCGGATACGATCGAGGAGAATGAGAAAGCGATCGCAAGGCCCAGCATTGCCGCCGAGATTTTGGAAAACTTAGCCGTCATGGTGTAAATCTCCTCCGCGAAGATGATTCTCGGAGTTCTATGGAATCTCCGAGTGCATTGCATGTTGAACCTACACTTGCCGCCGCATGACGCACTGCGGTTGAAAGAACTGGAATTTAATTGCGACTTCCCTCCGATTGCCTGTCGCGAGACGGCGTCTGGTAGCCCGCCTCGATCCCGTGTTGCGCGGCGTTCCTTGCTGAATCCGGCGCCGCCGCAACCGCCAGAGCCGCGCGATATTCAAGCACGGCGAGATCACGCTTGCCTTCTACATCGTACATTCTTCCCAGATAAATATGCGACCAGGAAAGATGCGAGGGATCGGAATGTGCACCCGGGCCGGCAAGAGGATTCTGCGCCGCATCGATCACTTTGGTAAAGAGCTCGCGAGCCTGATCGGGTTTCCCCTGCAGCGCGGAAGCCACGGCCAAACCGTAGGTGGCATCCTCATCCTCGGGATGGGCGGCCAAAACTCGTTCAAAAGAGGCTGCCGCAGCGGCGCCGTTTCGCGCCGAGATTTGCCGCTGCCCTTCGGCCAGGTCGTCATCCTGCGGAGTGGACGCCGCCGCGCCGGGCTTTACCGCGCTTCGGTTGCTGTCCGGCACTTGCGCGCCCGCCGGAGCAGCATCCGCGAATTTCACTCCGCGCAACCGGCGTTGCTCCGATGCTACATCGATACTCTTGATCAAATCCGGCAGGTAATATCCCATGGCCGGTTCTGATTTTTCAAATCCGGAGAGCCCTGCATAAATGGGACGAACAAGGACGAACCCCTGGCCTTCCGCCTCATCGATAGCTGTGGACAAGTCCGCCGGCGACAAACGGCGCAGCCGAAGCTCGACTGCGCGAACCAGGCATTCGTCAAAGAACGATGAAAAATCGTCGCGCAAATCCACGGGAAGCAACGGCGCGCGCGCGGCATATTCCAGCAAGGGCGCGGCGGCGGAGGCCTGAACACGGTAGCGGATGGCCATTGGATCGAGCAGAAAATGCAGAAATGCATGGCGAATATCGTCGATCGGCGGATCGACACTCGGCCGCGCCACAAGCGTGTAGCGGTCGCCAATCGTGCGGAATATGGTTTTGTCTCCTGCCAGTGGCTCCACGTAGACCGCAAACGACCTGCCGCTATCGTGGCGCACAATTTCGCGGAGATAATTGGTGATCGTGAAGACAAGGTTGGAAACTGGAGTGCGCAGGCTTTCCACTCCGCGCTGGTACTCCGGCTGATAAAATTTCCAGAGATCGTCGATCTTGGCCTCACTGTAAAAATTGGCCAGGATTGGATTGAAGGTTTCCAGCGTAAGCGCTTCCGGCGGCAAATCGTCGCGGGTCAGCTCAAAGCGAAAATCGGGAGGTGGCCCGACTACCAGCGCAAAGGAAACAAAACGCGAGAACGTGGCGCCCGAATCGCCGACGGCGTGCTCGGCATAGTACTTGCGAAGCGCGGCCACCGCCGGACCTTGCAAGGCAAGCATGCGTTTGCGCAGTTGCACGCGCCCCGGAGTATCGCCTTGGGCGCCGCCACCCTGCACATATCCCGCGGCATCCAGCGCGCACATGACGGCAAAAAGTTGAAGATTGGAATCGACGGAAACCGATGGGCGGGATTCACTCGCCGGGGACGTGGCGGAAGCTTTGGCCCTGGGAGGCGTTTGCGAATGTGCGGGCGCGACCACAGCCACCAACAGAATGGCCAGGAGACCTGCGCCGCAAAACCTGCGAATACAAATTTTCAACCGCAATCGGTTATCCAGTCTGTCCTTGAATTTACGAATTTACAAGGCCCAGCCAACTCCGTCAAGAAACCCTATTATCTTTGACGGCCCAGATGCCGGACAGGTTGCTATTGCGTATTGTAATGCGGAGGAGGAGTTGCCGCGGAAACTTTCGAGGGGTTTAATGCAATTTAAATTCGACGCCGACGGTTACTTGGGAGGGAGCAGGCATTCCGTTCAGCAAGCCCGGTGAATACTTCCATTCTTTTACCGAATTGACCGCGGCTTCACGGAGAAGCAGCGGGCCGCTGAGCGCGTTGGCGCTGACTACTTTCCCCGTCTCGTCGATCGTTGCGAAAACTGCAACGGTTCCCTGGATGTTCGATTGCCGGGCGGACTGTGGGTATACGAGCCGTCCGGATGAAATCAATTTCGGCGCGGTAACGGTCTTGGTGGCAGCGACCGGCGCTGGAGCGGACGGCGGCGGGGCAGGCGGATTGGAGATGCGGCCAGACGCAGTCAGCAGTCCCGCGGAGGGCGATCCTCCAGCGGCTTCCGATGCGGCAGTTTCCGAAATCGGCGCCGCCGCTCCGCCCAGGTCGGCGACCTTGTTTGTGGGCGCGCTTGGAGAGCTCATTTTCAAATTGGTCATCGCCGGTTTCAGCGAGGCTGAAGGCGCAGGCTGCTTGGCGGGAATTGCATTCTTTTCCGGGTGCCGTGCATTTCCATTTCGCACATCCGCTTTTGAGTCGGTTGTTACAGGACCCGTCACAATAGCGGGGACCATTGCAGGCGCAGCCACTGATTGACTCTGCTCGACCGCAACAGGTTGCACAGCCAGCTGGTCATTCATTGGCGCGGAAGAAGCATTTTCAGGAGGCGCCGGGGCAGGCTCAGGTGCGCTTGGTGCCGCAGGTGTTTGTGATGCCGTTGACTTGCCGATATTAAGAGATGTGGCAACAGAGGCCGGCGCACCGTTCTGGTGCATGAAGTATGCAACACCGGCGACCCCCGCCAAAGCCAGTACCGCCGCACCCACAATTAAAAGCGTGCGTCCCTTTGTAGCAGCGGCCGAAGGCTCAGCTTTATCGTAGGCCATCAAACCCTTGCTCATGAAATCGCGCGATGGCACCGGGGAAGAGGCTGAAGAATTTGCCGCGGACGATTCCCGCATTTCCGGATTTGCTTGTTTTGCAGCGGCCGGTTCTGAACTGGAAGAATTCCAATTGCCGATCGTACTTGGCTTGGCATTTTCGGAATGGTTATAGCTGGAAGCGTTCGTGGCCACCAGCACAGGACCGGGCCGCAACGGCTTTGCTGGCGAGTCGCGATGGGCGCTGGATTCGGAGACGCTCGAAAGGCCGCCCAAGTCATCGAGATTGGGGGCGGCAATCGAGGCTGAGGGCGCAGATTTGGGAGCCGACTCCGAAAGAGCAGCTGGGTGATGTGGCACAGGAGACGCTGCAGGCGCTACGGGAGCCGCCGCCGCGTTATCCTGATGAGTGCTCCAGAAATTGCTGACGGATTCAAGAAACTGGACTTCGACGTATCCCTTTATGTTGGGTAAGTTACGCCCGGCGACCACTCGGCAAACCACATCTCGTGCATTCGAATTGGTGAGGATGACGGTGTACCCTTCGGGTAAGGATTCCGCGCAGCGAAGGACCGCCCCGTTATCAAAAACGATGACGGTTCGAACTTCTTCTCGAATGGCCTTGCTCAGAGCACCTGCTTCGTTCGGCAAGCTGCGGATCGTTACGGCAACATCCAGGCAGACAGGATTGGAGCGAGGGGATTCGCCGGTGTTGCTCTCGGAATTTTGGGAAGACGAGCTCTGCTTGGCTGAAGAGCTGGTCCCAAGTGAATCTTTGATCGCAATGGTCATGGCATTTCGATAGTGAGGGAGTCCACGCGAAAGGGGTGCGCGTGCCTCCAGAATGCATACATTTTCGGTCGAGCAATGGTTTACTGGCTATGGTACGTGAGTACTAAAAAGGGATTAATGTGAGGCAGTGGTCAATTTGGCGGGTGCGGGGAACTAATCTGGCACATCCCGCGAAAGACTTACCGGGACTTGGACGACTTGTTGAGGGGTGCTATTCTCGTGCCGATGCGACACATGCCTGATCCACATTTATTGCTTCTCTTCTGCACCTTGATCCCCATATCGGCCACGGGCGCGGCACAGGGCATCCGCCCAACTGACTATCCTTTTCAGGTGCGCCCGTATCCGGAACTGCTGAAGTTGTTTGACTACAAGCGTGAGGCACCGATTAACACGACACTAAACCCGCTCGTAAGCGAGGGTGCAATCCATGTGTCCGAGGTCCAGTACGATGACCCGCTTGGTGGTGATTCTGTTGCAGGATATCTGGTAGAGAGTGGCCGCAAATCACCGCAGCCCGCGGTAGTGTTCATTCACTCCGGCGGCGGGCGCGACGCCTTTTTGCCGGAAGCGATTTTTCTCGCGCGACTCGGGGCTATAACCATGCCGCTGGGTTCGATCGTGATTAAAGACTCTTACCCTGCACAGATGCAGCACACAGTTGTCGCGCTGCGCCGGGCCTTTGATTATTTGGCCAGCCGTCCAGACGTCGATCCTCACCGAATTTGCCTTGTGGGGCACAGCTTTGGTGCAATGATGAGCGCAGTTGTGGCGGGCGTCGATGACCGATTCAAGTGCTTCGTCTTTGAAGGTGGCGAGTTGGGAATGACATTTCATTATCGTGGCACCATCGGACCAGACAGAAAGGACCGCGAGAGCGCTACGCCAGACGAGCTGATGAAGGCATTGGAGGATATCGCTCCTTACGATGCGATTCATTACATGGGACATATAAAGGCGGCAACACTTTTCCAGTCGGGGCGGCTGGATGTGGGAGTGAGCGAAACCGAAGCAACTTATTTTTATGAGGCGGCCAGCGGCCCCAAGCAGATCACGTGGTATAACACCGGGCACGACATGGGCTACGATCCCACAGTCCTGAAGGACAGGGCGAAATTCCTGCAAAAACAATTGGGATTGAAACCGCCTATGCCCCTGTTGTGCGCAGAACTTGGCCTTAGGCGTGGCTGTAGTAGATAGACGCTCCGTTGCGTACTCTACCGTCCAATTGCCTTGCGGATGTGACTGTTCGCGACGCCTCAGCTAGGTGCCCCGATAATAGCCGAACCCAACTCCAACAGTTGCTCTTGAAACATGCAAACCAAATGAACCTGAGAAGAGGGCATACCGTCTCTCGCGAAGTCCTGCGAAACTGATTTCGGCAGCTATCCGCGGATGGAAATATCGCTAAAGCTAAGAACCACTCGACCGCCGGAGGTGAAGCGGCCAAAGCTCATTTCGGGGCGGAAGCGCGAGAAAAGCAGCACTAAATCCAGCTGGCGGCGAATGGTGTCGGTATCGGGTCCGGCAAGGATTCGGTAGCTGACTGCCTCGCCATGCGAACTGATAGTGGCTTCCACGAGCAGCGCGTGGGGCCCGGCATGGCCGGTTTCCTCAAGTCCCGTGATCGGGAATGGAGCCAAAGCTTCGAGGCGTGCCGGCTGAAGCAAATTCGTCGGGGAATCGTTCGAGTCGGCGCGCAATGGGGCGCCGATCCCAAGCAGTTGGCAGACGATCACGAAAACGACGAACGCAACCGTGAACCCGCCAGTCGCAGGGATGGCCAGGGGCTCCAGGATATTCTTGAGGACCAGTTCGACGCGAGTCCTGGCGCGAAGCAGAAAGTGCAGCCAGTCGCGGTCGGAAAGGCGCTGCGCGGCCGCCACGCGAATGCGCAATGCCAAATCGGCGGGTGGCGCGGGGCGTCGCGCGTTAGACATCATCGAGGACATAGCCTGATAGGCTTTCAGCTCATCGCGGCAATCGTCGCAGCTCTCCA
>Ga0182024_10010913_pt1 | contig 18391 bp, 22 predicted proteins | sample P32metaG_FD_120480 | JGI IMG/M metagenome (GOLD analysis project Ga0182024, IMG submission 120480) | Permafrost microbial communities from Stordalen Mire, Sweden - P3-2 metaG (Illumina Assembly) | ecosystem: Environmental > Terrestrial > Soil > Wetlands > Permafrost | place: Sweden: Stordalen... | reverse complement strand
ATGAGCCCCTCGACATCAACGAACTTACCGCCGGCGTCCTGCAAACGCTGCGCGACGAGATCAACCGCGACGGCGTCACCGCACGCACCGCGCTGCAGTCCGGCCTGCCGCTAGTGATGGGCCACCGCGGACAATTGCAGGAAGCGCTGATCAATTTGGTGCGCAACGCCATCGAAGCCATGCACGCCGTCGCCGGCGGCCGCCGCATCTTGCAGGTGCGGACCGAGCGTCACGGCAACAACGCCGTCGCCATCGCCGTCGAAGACACCGGAAGCGGCATCGATCCGAAGCACATCGACAGCATCTTCGATGCCTTCATCACCACGAAGGCGCACGGCATGGGCTTGGGTCTTGCCCTTTGCCGCATGATCATCGAACGTCACGCCGGCCAGCTTTCGGCGGCGCCGGCCCGGCCGCACGGCTCGATCTTTCGCGTCGTCTTGCCGGCGGCCAAAGCCGGCGCCGGAGCGCAGCAGGCAAATTCATGAGCGTGGCCGCCGAAACCCAGCCGATCGTCTAGGTGATCGACGACGACGCTTCGCTGCGCGACGCATTGGCGCGCCTGTTTCGGTCGGTCGGCTTGCAGGTCGCGGCCTTTGCCTCGGCGCCGGAATTTCTGCGCAACAAATTGTCCGAGGGCCCGAGCTGCCTGGTGCTCGACGTCAGATTGCCGGGGCTGAGCGGGCTGGATTTCCAAGCCGAGCTCGCCAAGGCGAACATCGATATCCCGATCGTGTTCATGACCGGCCACGGCGACATCCCGATGACCGTGCGTGCCATGAAAGCGGGAGCGATCGAGTTCCTGCCGAAGCCGTTTCGCGATCAGGACATGCTGGACGCCGTGCAAACCGGCCTCGAACGCGATCGCGACCGGCGCCGGAGCGCGGGCGATAGCGCCAAGCTCAAGGCGAACTTCGCCACGCTGACGTCGCGCGAGCAGGAAATCATGGGCCTCGTCACGGCGGGTTTGATGAACAAACAGATCGCCGGGCAGATCGGAGTGAGCGAGATCACCGTGAAGGTCCACCGTGGCAGCGTGATGCGCAAGATGGGAGCAAAATCGCTGGCCGAACTGGTGCGGATGGCCGACGCATTGGGCATTCGCCGCGAGCCGTCGTGACGGCCTATACACAAGTATAGTTCCGTAGCCCCATCCGATGCCCGAACTTTGCCCATGTACAGTGGCGGACTGCCGTCCGTTGCAACTAAATCGCGCTGAATAGGGCACAACAGATTGGCAAAGCAGCGCGTGATATCCATCATCGACGACGACGCTTCGGTGCGCGAGGCAACCGCGAGGCTCATCCGCTCGCTCGACTACCGCGCGGCGATGTTCTCGTCGGCCGAGGAATATTTGCAGTCGGATCAGCTGCGCGATTCGTCCTGTTTGATCACCGACCTCAATATGCCGGGCATGAACGGGACCGATCTGCAGGATCGGCTGATCGCGCAAGGCCACCGCACGCCGATGATCTTCATGAGCGCGTATTTCGAGGAAAAGGTCCGCGATCGGGTGTTTGACGCCGGAGCATCGGGTTTCCTGCGCAAGCCGTTCGACGAAAAGAGCCTGATCGCCTGCCTCGACAAGGCGCTCGCGGAATCGAACGCAGGCGATATCGGCTGACGGCGGCGGCGATCCGCAGCCGCAATGCCCTCCCCTATACCAGCGTATAAGCTCCCCCTCCTTTCCGACATCGTCCATTACCCAATGTAGAATGGAGGCATGGCCGCAGAGAAATCTAGGTTGCCCGTCACAGGGGCGAACCATGCAATTAAATCCAGCGATCTCCACGGCCGCGTCGAACCGGCCGCCGCCGGTGCAGGCAACGCCCGACCAGGCGCTGATCAGGCTGATTGCGAAAGGCGACCGGGACGCCATGCGGCTTTTGTTCGCCCGGCACCATTTGCGGGTTTTCCGTTTCGTCACGCGGATCGTCAAAAACCAAGAGACCGCCGAGGATTTGCTGAACGAAGTTTTTCTTGACGTCTGGCGCGGCGCCCGCGGCTTCGAGGCGCGCTCGCAAGTCACAACCTGGATCCTGGGCATTGCGCGCTATAAGGCCTTGAGCGCGTTGCGGCAGCGCTCGTTCGCCTCGCTCGATGACGAGGTTGCTGAAGCCTTCGAGGACCCGGCCGACGATCCGGAGGTGGCCATGCAAAAAACCGATCGCGGCGCGGTATTGCAGGCCTGCCTGCAACAATTGTCGAGCGCGCACCGCCAGGTCATCGATCTCGTTTATTATCACGAGCAATCGATCGAGGAGATTGCCCGCATCATCGGCGTGCCGCAGAACACGGTGAAAACCCGCGTCTTTCACGCCCGCAAGCGCATCGCCGAATTGATGGCTGCGCAGGGCGTCGAACGCGCCTATCTTTGATCGCTACTCGAAACCGTCGCGTCGGCGAACGACGTCAGCCTGCTGGTTTGGTCGCCGCATAGGCCGGCACTCGCGCGGCAAAATTGTCGAGCCAGGCGACGAGCCGCGGGTCGCCGCTGCGCCAGCCGCTGCCGAAGCGGAAATCGCGGTAGCCGAGCACGCAGGCGAGCGTGATTTGACCGACATTCGGCAAGCCGGGACCGAGCGCCGGCGGCGCGGCTTCGAGCGCGGCGAGCGCCCGCGTCACCTTGCCGGCCTGATGCTCGAGCCATTTCGGTTCATGCGATTCCGCCTTGCGCCAGCGCGTTTCGTAGATGGTCAGGATCGACGCATCGAGAATGCCGTCGCAGAGCGCCTGCAGGCGAAGCGCCGCGAGCCGCGGCTTTGTCTCACGCGGCACGATCTTGCCGCCGCCCGCGCGGTCGTCGAGATAATCGAGGATCACCCGCGAGTCGTAATAGGCGACGCCGTCCTCGGCGATCAGCACCGGAATCTTGCCCAGCGGATTTTGCCCGCGCACGCTGTCGTTGACGTCGGTGGTGTCGGCCGGTTCGATTTTGACGTCGCCGTCGAAGCCAAGCAGCGACACGGCAATCCGCACCTTGCGCCCGAACGGCGAGGACGGCGAAGAACGAAGGATCATCATTGCGGCACCTTGCTTGAAGTTTAGCGGAGCGCGGAATCGCGAAGCGGCGGGACTAAAGCACATTCTGCGGGGAAAAACCTCGACCCACGGGCGGCGCCGTGGCCGTCCGGTTTTTTAAGCCCTGCGGCGCATAACACGCCGCGGCGACGCCGTCCTAGCCGGTGACGACGAGATTAACGGCCTTCGGGCCCTTACCCTTCTTGTCGGGCTCAACGTCAAAGCTGATCCGCTGTCCCTCAACCAGCGATTTGAGCCCCGCCCGTTCAACGGCGGTAATGTGCACGAACACATCGCGGCCCCCGTCGTCGGGCTTGATGAAGCCATAGCCGCGTTCACCGTTGAAAAATTTGACCGCACCGGTCATTGCCATCGAGACACTCCTTCCCCCGTAGTTCTTTCGCCGCCACCCCCACGGTGCGACGGCCAGCAAGAACATCCACGCGAGCAAAGAGCTTGAGCCCCAGACGGCCTCAGTCACTCCGCCGGCCCCCCACAGGAGGCGGAACGTCCAAGTCAGCACTGATTCAATTAACCCAATTTCCATGTGTGGAAAAGTGGCAAGCGGCGATTTTTGCCGGGCGGCGCCAGTTTGGCGGCTAGCGTTTCGCCAGCTGTCCGCGAGCGCTTCGCTGTTGCTCCCCGACGAGCCAATCGAGCCGCTGCGTCGCGCTCGGCGACAGGACCCGTATAAGTACGGGGAGCACGATCTCTAAATCCCGCTCCAATGTGTGGGGCGGGTTGACCACGATGAGACCCGAACCGGCGAGCCCCGCATCCGCATGCGGCGCGCGCAGCGTCATTTCGGAGCGCAGCACTTTCGGCACGCCGAGCCGGCGCAATTGCCGCGCCAGCGCCTCGGGCGCGTCGCGCTCTTTGATCGGATACCAGAGCATGTAGGTGCCGGTCGGCCACTTGCGATGCGCTTCGCCGAGCGTGCTGGAGAGCCGGACGAAATCGTCGGCCTCTTCATAGGGCGGATCGATCAGCACGAGGCCGCGGCGCTCCTTGGGCGGGACATTGGCCTTGATCGCGATCCAGCCGTCGATGGCCAGAACCTTGACGCGCGGATCGCCGCGCAGCGCGATTTTGAGCGAGGCCGCGGCCCGCGGCTCGAGCTCGCAGGCGATCAGGCGATCCTGCGGCCGCAACAGCGCTTTGGCGATCAGCGGCGAGCCGGGATAGACGCGCAGCGCGCCGGAGGCATTCTGCGCCGCGACGATGTCGAAGTAGGGTTTGACTAGCGCAAAGGGTGCGCTCTGCCGCAGCTCCGGAGCGGCGGCGACGAGGCGCGCGATGCCGTCGCGCCATTCCGGCGAACGCGCCGCCTCCGCTCCGAACAGGTCGTAGCGGCCGGAGCCGGCATGGCTGTCGATCACGCGGAATGCTGCCGGCTTGGTGCGCAGATGGTCAAGCAGGAGTGTGAGCACGACGTGCTTGTGCACATCGGCAAAATTACCGGCATGAAAGGCGTGCTGATAGTTCATCGTTTCGTGTGTAACGCAGCGTGCCGGGTGTGATGCAAGTCCCTAGCCGCGAACGGGTGGCATCAGCACTTGATCGCGTCGGCAGCTGCGTTTGACGATCTCGGGACAGTCGTGAAAATGCACCGTCCCGGAGTCCGTGGACACGTCCTTGGCCAGACACAGCCGAACTTCGGTGAGGCGCTTGCTGTCGCATTCGACCGCCATCGCCTTGGCCGAAAGTTTGGGATTGGCCTTGATGAAGGCGTCCGCGACGGCGTCCGGCGCAACCGCAAGCGGAGTTTTCAGCTCGCTATAATCGGGCGGGATTTTCACCGCCGCGCGCGCCCGGCGCACCATGTCGAAATAAGCGCGCGGCGACAGCCCTGCGCAGGTGCCGTGCTTGTCCCATTCGTTATAGATGAGATGCGGCGCCGGCATCAGGTCGAGCATGGACGAAACAATATCGCGACTCAGCCGCGGCGCCGGATTGGCGCAGTATTCGGGAAAGCCCTTGTTATATTGTGGCCACAGCCCATGGACGACGAAGGAATAGGGCCGCGCCCCGCATTGCAGCGTCGGCGAGCGGCCGGCGTACCGCTCGGCGGTCTCGGCACAGAACGACGGCGACCACGACAGCGACAAGACGTAAAAGTCGAATTGACCGGGCACACCGGAGTGCGCCGTCCCGCGGTATTGCGCGGTGGCCGGCAGAGGGGCGAGCAACAACGCAACCAACGCCACGCCAACGAGAGACCTGATCATCATCGCCCCTCTGACCGGACCGTCACAGCCTAGTGCGGTCTTTAGAACAAATCAAGAACAACCTGTGGATCATGGCAAGACTGATGCAGCTTTACGCCTTTGTGATGCAGAACGGCGGTCGATTTGGTGGATGTGCTGGCAACCCTGCTAAGCCGACCTTAGCTGTGAATAGCCTCGGCGGAACTGCATTCAAGAGGGAAAGCATGGCCGTCTATCGGTTATTCAAAAACGAGCCGTTCGAGCCGGAAGCGATCTCGACCATGACGCGCACTTATGCGGAAGTGTGCCGGGTGCTTGGCGTCACCGATCGCGATCAAAGCGAGACCGACGCGGTTGCCAAGACTGTGATCGAGTTCGCCCAACGCGGCGCCCGCGATCCGGTGCGGCTGCGCGACTGCGTTTTGCGGGCGTTGCGCAATTAGCCCGAAGTCCGGTCAGGGCTGCGCCGCGCGGCATTGCGGGCCGTAGGCATCGTTGCGGTCGAGCCCAACGACGCAGAAATTGACGCCCCAGTCTATGCCGATCATGCCCTCATCCTCGGCGATCGAATAATAGATCGTGTGCTTGGTCGAGTTGTTGATTACGGCCGTACCGCCGCAATAGCGGCGTGGGATGTTCTGCGCCCCCCACGGCATGGTGTCGATCTCGTGGATGTTCTCGAAACCGACGATCCGCAGCTCGGAATTCCAGAAGCGATCTTCCTTGGCGTGAAAGTCCCGGATGATGCGGTCGAGCGCCGCATGATACTCGCAAGCTGGCAGGTCGCGGCTGTAGTCCGGACCGGGCATCCAGAAATTCTTCTCCAGGATGGTCGCAGCGCGCGCTTCCGCCAGCGACAGTGCGACAGCGACCGTCGCGGCAAATGCCGAAAGGCCGAAACCCATCCGCAACTTCGATCGTGCCATTTTGCCTTCCCTGATACCCCGAAACGGCATCAGCGTGCCGCGCCCATGCGCGTCGGTCAAGGTCCCTGCCGATGGCCTTCGCCACGGACAACGCCGCGAATGACACCCTGCTCCGTCGGCGACGCGCAATAGCGACCTACTGGATTCTACGTGTCTTATGCTACCACTTTGCACTCGTTGCATTTGATTCGTTTGTCAGCGTGCTCGCACAGAGCAATGCCGCGAATCTGCGGCGTCCTGTTCAATCTGCGTAGATGAGATTGGCGTACTCCACCGTGAGGGCGGCGGAGCGGCGGAGCTTGATTGGGGGAGAACGACGATGGGCGACGTGCATCGGCTTTTAAAGCCGCAGCCTTCGTTCGGACTGCAGGCGGCGGGGCGGCTGATGACGGAAGTATTCCCGTCCTGGGTCCAGGATCTGGCGCTGTTGGTTGAGAGCGTCGAGCCAGCTCGTCCGCCGGGCGCGCAGGCCGATTGGCAACCCGGCGCCACGGTCCGGCTACCGTTCTCGAAGAGGATCTGCTCGGACGGCGCGGCGGTGTGCAGCCAGGCGCTGATGGCGCTTGCCGACACCGCCATGGTCATTGCCTGCTCGGCGGCCTGGAACGGCTACCGGCCGATGAGCACCATCGATCAGACCACCCACTTTCTTCGTCCGGTGAATTTCGACATCGTCGCCGACGCCCGCGTCGTGCGCATCGGCCGCAACACCAGTTTCGGCCGGGTGATGCTGCTCCACGCCGCCGACCGCCGACCGGTCGGCATGGTGGCGAGCGCCTATTCGATGATGTGAATTTCATTACCCGGACGCGCCGAGACGCCGCTAGCCGCTTTCATTCCGCCGCCTGGGGATTTAAGGTTGCTGGCCTGGCTTGGGCGCGGGAGGCTCGCCGATGTATCGTAAGTTCTTGATTGCGTTCGGCGCTGCGGCGCTGTTTGCCGCGGCGGCCAATACCGGCGCCATGACCGAAGCGATGGCGTTCGGCGCCGACTTCGCCGGCCCCGGTCCGGGGATCACCGGCAACAACACCGGCGGCATATTTCCCTATCGCCCCGGCCCGTCCGGCGACTATGAGCAAATCGCGGAAAGCTTTTGCGCGCGTTACGGCCGCCTCGGCAAGGTGACCAGCATTCACCGCATCTATGGCGATTACATCAGCTTCGTCTGCTACGACCGCCCGGGCCGCATTCACTGACTTGATTGCCAGTCGCCGAGCACCGTCTGCACCACGGCCAATGCCGCGACTGCGGCGGTGTCAGCCCGTAAGATGCGGGGGCCGAGCGAAAGTCGCGTGACATTGGGCTCCCGTAGAAGCGCCGCGCGCTCATCCTCGGCAAAGCCGCCTTCCGGCCCGACCAGCACCGCGAGCCCGTTCGGCGCAGAGGCCTTGGCGAGCGCCGCCGCCGGATTGGCGGTGTCCGCATCTTCATCGCAAAACACCAGCAAGCGCGCCCGGTCGCGTTCGGCGAGATAGCGTGGCAGCGCCACCGGCGCGGCGATCTCCGGCAATGCCAGAATGCCGCATTGCTCGGCCGCCTCGATGGCATTGGCCCGCATTCGATCGAGATTGACGCGCGCCACCTGGCCGTGGCGGGTCAGGACCGGCACCAGCCGCGACGCGCCCATCTCCACCGCCTTCTGCACCATGTAATCGAGCCGCGTGGCTTTGAGCGGCGCGAACAGGTAATGCAGATCCGCCGCTGTGGTCTGCTGCCGCGTCCGGGCGTCGACGGCGAGGCTCGTGCGCTTGCCGCCGCCCTCCAAGGAGGCACTCCACTCGCCGTCCCGGCCGTTGAAAACGAGGACCCGGTCGCCGGCCATAAGCCGCAGCACGTGGGTCAGATAGTGCGCCTGGGCACGCTCCAGCGCGACCGCGCCGCCGGCTTCGAGCGGCGCATCGACGAAAAGCCGGGGACTGCGGAAATCGTAGCCGGACATGGCATAAGCGGGGTATTCGACCGGATTTGGGACAAATCCGATTGCGGGCGGCCGCCAGCGTCGTTTTGCCTCTAAAGGCGGGTCCGGAAAAGAGGGTGAAGCGGCAGTCTTGCCGCGTAATAGCCGAATTCGCCCCGTCTTTAATCGCCGTGCAACTTCGGGCAAAGTAAATCTGGCTTGCTGAATGTCGGGGACTAAAGCTGAGTACTTTGACGGATCCCTTCAACGGGACTCCAATGCGACTTGGAACAAGAGCTTATCGATGAAACGCAGCTTCGCCATCGCGCTCTGTCTGGCATCGGCGGCATTGGCTCTGGCCGCGCCGCCGGCACGGGCGCAGATGGGACAGCCGGCGCAATGCATGCAGTTCCCCGCCCTCAGCCAGGCCACCCAGCTCAAAGCCAATGCCGTGCAGGCAGCGATGAAAGCCAGGGCCGACCGCAAGGATATCTGCCGGCTGATGACGGTGTTCGTCGCCGCCGAAGACAAGGTCGTCAAGTTCCTGATCGACAACAAGACCTGGTGCGGCGTGCCAGATCAGGCCCTCACCGCCGCCAAGGCCGGTCATGAAAAGTCGATAAAATTCCGCGATGCCGCCTGCACCGAAGCGCCCGCGGCCAAAGCGCCGTCGCTCAGCGACGCCATCAAGACCACGCCGGTCGATTCGGCCTCCAATACCAGTACCAAACTCGGCCACGGCGGCACCTTCGATACGCTGACCGGCAATCCGCTGGGCCGATGAGCCCGGCAAAATCCACAGGGTAAGATGACTCCCGCGGCCGGTTCGGTCGCCGACGCGACCGGCAATTGGGTCGACACCGTCGCACCGGCCTGGTCGCGTCCTTATCTACGGCTGTCCCGGCTCGACCGCCCGATCGGCTCCTGGCTCCTGCTCATCCCCTGCTGGTGGTCGGCGGCGCTGGCCGCGGTCGCCGCGCACGCGAGCGGGCCAAGCCTTTGGCGCCTGGCACTATTTTTTGTCGGCGCCTTTGCCATGCGCGGCGCCGGGTGCACCTGGAACGACATCGTCGATCGCGATCTCGACAAATCGGTCGAGCGTACCGCCTCGCGTCCGATTCCGTCCGGCCAGGTCAGCGTCAGGCAAGCCGCCGCGTTTCTCGTCCTGCAAGCGCTGGTCGGACTTGCCGTGCTCTTGAGCTTCAACGGCTTCACCATCGCGCTTGGCATCGCCTCGCTTGTCATCGTCGCGGTCTATCCGTTCATGAAACGGATTACCTTTTGGCCGCAGATCGTTTTGGGCTTGGCGTTTTCCTGGGGCGCGCTGATGGGTTGGGCGGCGGCCTTCGGCCGGCTCGACCTCCCCGCCCTTCTCCTCTATGCCGGATCGATCTCCTGGGTGATCGGCTATGACACTATCTACGCCCACCAGGATCGCGAGGACGATGCGCTGATCGGCATCAAGTCGACGGCATTACTATTCGGGCCACGCACCAAGCCGATGCTGGCCTTATTTTACGGCGTTGCCGTCATCCTCCTGGGCGCCGCGGGCTATAGCGCCGGCGCGGGCTTGGTTTTCGCGCTCGGGCTTCTCGCTTTTGCCGCCCATCTCGGCTGGCAGATCGCCCGGCTCAACATCGCCAATCCCGACAATTGCCTCGCGGTGTTCAAATCCGACCGCGACGCCGGCCTGATCCTGTTCGCCGGCCTCCTGCTCGACGCGGCGCTGCCCCACCTCGCCTAAGCCGATTACGCAACCCTGGTTTGGCCGGATTTCGCTTGTTGGCGCGGCCGGTCCGGCGCAAAATGCAGAAAACAACAATTAGCGAATCCCAGGGAGCGAGCGATGAAAGTATCGATGCTGGCTATGGCCGCGCTGGCGGCCGTGATGGTTCAGGCGGGGCCGTCCGCCGCGAACGCTAAAGACACTCCGTCAGCGCTGATCGGCCAGGTGACCTCCGACGCCGACGGCGCGATGGAAGGTGTCGTCGTCACCGCGCACAAGAACGGCTCGATCGTCTCGGTCAGCGTCACCACCGACAAGACCGGCCATTATGCCTTCCCGGAAAACCGGCTGGAGCCCGGCCACTATACGCTGGCAATCCGCGCCGTCGGCTATGACCTTGCGGCGCCCGCCGCGGCCGAGATCGTCGCTGAAGATCCGGTGGTCGCCAATCTCAAGCTCGTGCCCACCAAAAACCTCGCCGCCCAGCTTACTAATGCCGAATGGATGATGAGCATTCCCGGCACGCCGGACCAGAAGGCGTTCCTGCTCGACTGCACGAGCTGCCACACCATGGAACGCATCGTGCTCTCGACCCATGACGTCAACGAGTGGATGCAGGTCATCTCGCGCATGAAGGGCTATGGCGCGGTGAGCCAGCCGATCAAGCCGCAACCGATGCTCGACCGCTCACGCGCCGGAACGCCGGAACAATACCGCAAGGCGGCCGAATACCTCGCCACCATCAATCTCAGCGCCACCGATCACTGGGCCTATGCGCTCAAGACACTGCCGCGGCCGACCGGGGTCTCGACCCGTGCCATCGTCACCGAATACGCGCTGCCGCGGCCGACCATCGAGCCGCACGACATCATTCTCGATAAGGACGGCAATGTCTGGTACACGGACTTCGGCGAGCAATTCATCTCCAAATTCGACCCGAAGACGCAGAAGCTCACCGAATATCCGATCAAGACCTTCAAGCCCGACGCGCCGGTCGGCCTCTTAAGCCTCGAGTTCGACAAGGAAGGCAAGCTCTGGTTCGATACCATGTACCAGGGCGCCATCGGCGTGCTCGATCCGAAGACCGGCCAGGCCAAATATTATCCGCTGCCGCCGGAATGGAACGACAATCGCGTGCAGCTCAACTTTGTTGGCCTGCGCCATGACGTCGACGGCAAGGTCTGGACCAAGAGCGTCGGCACCGCCGACATTTTCCGCCTCGATCTGGCGAGCGGCAAATGGGACAAATTCCATCCCACCGACGCGCTGCCGCCCGGCCACAACTACGGCATCTATCAGGTGATCTCGGATTCCAAGAACAATCTGTGGCTCGCCGAATTCGATGACGGGCATCTCGGCAAGATCGACGCCAAAACGCTGCAGGTGACGTGGTACACGCCACCGACTCCGCATGCGCGGCTCCGCCGCATGGAGATCGACGGCCAGGACCGCATCACGGTGACCGAATATCGCGGCAACAAGGTCGCGGTGTTCGATCCGAAGAGCGAAAGCTTCACCGAATATAATCTGCCGCCGGAGACCTACCCGTACCGCGCCGAGTTCGACAAGAACGGCGACCTGTGGGCCTCCACAATGTCGACCGACCGCGTCGTGCGTGTCGATCCGAAGACCGGCGAGACGGCGCAATTCCTGATGCCGTCCGACACCAATATGCGCACGGTGGCGATCGACAACCGCACCACGCCGGTATCGTTCTGGGTCGGCTCCAACCACGACCACGCTTTGGTCAAGGTCGAGCCGCTGGAGTGAGGCATCGTTGTTGATCGCCCAGCTGCGGCGGGTTTGAGTCCGCCGCAACGCGGATCGCGTAGCGGATACTGTGGGAGCCGGTACGCAATTGCTAATACGACTGTAACGCGAGGACGAGCGCCGAGATCGCCGCGATGACGTAGAAGCAGAGGACCAGGAGAAATCCGGCCGCGTAGTTGCCATTCGCGGCAATGACGTCCCATCCCAATATTGATGACGCCGGCCAAGCCGATGCCAACGGCCGCTGTCGCGCCCACGGTCGATGCGATCGTCGTCCGCTCGGCGACGGAGTGCGCCAGGCTCCAGATGATGACCAGCGCAGGCGTCGCGCTCGCGCTCGCCAGGGCCAAGGCGAGTGCGGCGCCCGCCGTATTCGCAAGGAAGAGCTCCGCGGTCAGGAAGATCGCCCCGGCGACGAAAAGCCCGAAGCCGTACCAGGCGCGCCGCTTCCGCCGGTCGGAGTCGATGGCAAACAGGATCGCGCATAGCGCGCCGACGAGTGCCCGCCCGAGAGGACGTAGCTCATGTCGGTCGCTGGAAAGTGCCGTATTCGGACAAGGTGGACCGGCCCGAACGTAATAAGCCCGTAGAAGCCGGCCGTCGCACCCAGGTCCATGAGCCCGATCAATTACAGGCGATAGCTTGAGATCGTCTGCAAGAACGTGTGCACACGCTTCTCGGGGAGCTTGAGCGCGTCCAGTTCGTTGGAAAGCGTTCCACGCTGGATCCTTTCGAGCTCCCACGTCGGCATGCCGGGCGCGTTTGCAGGATCGTCGGGCAGCCGGAGCAGCAACGCGAGCGGGATCAGCGGCAGCGCAGCAAAGATGTAGAACGTCGTCTCCCACGGCATCTGTCCCAGCAGCCAGATGACGAAGATCGGCGTGATCACCGTTCCGATGGCAATTCCAGTCGTCCACGGCGCTTGACCGCGTGCCCGCTCGTCGAACGGCAGCCAGTGCGCGGTAAACCAGGCAAGCAGCGGGATCGCGCACGCCTCGACGACACCGAGCGCGATACGCAGCGCCAACAGCTCCCCGTAGCTTGCGGCAAACGCGTGAAGCACCATGATCGCCGCCCATGCGACGATGCCGATGACCGCCATCCGCCGTGCGCCCCAGTGCTGGATCGCCGGGCCCCAAGCAACCGCGCAGAATCCGTAGGGAATTAAAAAGCCGCCGGTGAGCGCACCGATCAACGCGGGCTTGCCGAGCAGACCAAAGTGCAGCATGAACGATTGGTCGACGAACATGAAAGACAGATTGAGCTTGTCGATCTGCATCGTCATCATGAAAAAGAACGCGAAGGTGAAGAGCCTCCGCCAACGCTGCGGCCATCCGCGAACCTGAACGATCTCTTGCGCCGTCTCTTGGGCCGTCACTGCCTCCATGGCACGTCTCCCCGATATGCGTTTTTTCGTTGTGCGGAATGCGCCTTCGTCCCGATGTTAGATGTCATCGAACGCGAGTGGAAGACCCGGCTTTTCGATACCGATCGGCCGCGGTTGCGAGCTTTTCGCAATGCAATAATTGGCGGCCTTGAGAGTCTTCTCCGAACAGCCGCTGACCTTATCTCGCAGTCGCGAACGGCTCCATTCCGGTGGCGCTGATGGCGTCGCAAGCGCGCGCGGAGGCAAGAAAGTCGATCAGCCGTTTCGCCGTTTCAATCTCATCCGAGCCGGCCACGACGGCGGCTGAAAAGATTTGCACGAACTGGATCTCCGCCGCGAGGCTGCCGGCAACGTCGACGCCCGCCGCGTGCACGATTTCACTGACCGGCATGACCGCAACATTCGCGTCGCCGCGGGCAACCAGGCCGGCGGCGGCGGCGCCGCGCGGCATCGCCTTGACGTTGATCTTGTCCGCTATGCCGAGCCGCGGAAATAGATCGGTCGTGAGCCAGATACCGCTGGTGCTTTCGGGGATCGCGACGGTTTTGGCCTTGAGCAGGATTTGTTTGAATGCCTCGACGGTGCTCACGTCGGGCTTCGCCGCCCCGGCCCGCACCGCCACGCCGAGCGGCACGCGCGCCAGATCGACGTCCGTTCCGGCGACGATCTTGTTCGCTGCGATCAGCTCGCCAAGCCCTTCCCTGGAGAGGATCACCACATCGGCCAGCGCGCCGCGCGCAAGCTGCGCGGCAATCGTGTGCGGACCGTTTCCCTGCGACGCGCCCGATCCGGTCGAGACCTTGATGCCGGTCTCCCCCTCAAAGTCCGGCAGCAATTGCTCGTAGGCGGCGCCGAACCCACCGGACATCAAAACGTTCAATTGCGCCGGATCGCTTGTCATCTTTATTTTGGCGACCAGCGATAGGCTTTGGCGCAGGCGCCGCCCATCAGCATCTCGCGCTCCCTGTCGCTCAGTCGATCGGTCTTAAGGAAGGGCTCGACCGCCTGCTCGTAATTGACGACGGCGAAAGCGCGGGTCCAGTCCGTGCCCCACAGGCAGCGGTCAAAACCCCAGGCATCGAACACGCGCGCGAGCGGATCCCAGATGTCCGGGAACGGAAACGGCTTCTGCGACAGCGTGCAGGCGCCGCTCACCTTGATCACCGCGTTTTTGCGCTTGGCCAGTTCCAGCACCTTCGGTAGATCGGCCCAAGGCTGCGGCGGCGCCGGCGGCGTGCGCGGTTGCAGGATACCCAGATGGTCGATGATGAAGCGCGTATCGGGGCGGCGGTCGATCAGCGCCGTGCCGGCATCGAGGTTGCCCCAGCACAGGATGTTGACCGGAAAATCGTGCTTGACGGCCGAGCGGGCGATGCGGTCTAGCCCCGGATGTTTCGGGTCGCGGTCGCGCCCCGGCTCCTTCGTCAACATGATGCGGATGCCGACCGTTCCCGGCGTCTTTTTCCACTCGGCGATGACCTCGTCCACGGCCGGATCATCGGGATCGACCGGCTTGACGATCGCGAACCGATCGGGATGGGCGCGTTGCACCTCCACCGCGTAGCTCGCGTCGTAGCGGTACAAGCCAAACGCCGAGATGAAGATCGCGCCGTCGATGCCGAGCTTGTCCATCGCCGCAACCATCTCGTCGCCGGTCGCGTGGTCGGGCCAGTTCGGCACGTTGTGCCAGGGCCGCTTCGGCGTGTTCGCCTCATAGGCGTGGACCTGGGAATCGATGATCGTCATCAGGCAAGCTCCTTATTTGCCGACAGAATTCGGCATCGCAATGCGTTGGTCAAGCTCGAGCGGGCGGCGTGAAGTGCCTTGCGTCTCGCCGCGGCAATCGTCAGGCGGTGTCTTTCCCACGCTCGGTTTCGTGCACTTCCCGGTCGAGTGCCCTTTTGACGAATTCCACGGAATCAATTGCCACCCCGAGTTCCGTGCGAAACTGCGCGATCGCTTCTTCCATCGGCGGCGGCAGGTGCCCCCACCAGTCAGTGACCTGACTCATCGCCTCTTCGACGGTCTTCAGCATTTCCTCTATCGCAATCTCACGGTAGGTTCTCGCCATGGCGCGTCACCTCTTCTTCCGGAAGATTAAGCTACAGGCCGAAAGTTTTGTAGGGTAGGCCCCGCGGCGTGAGAGCAAAGCCGCCTGGGCAAGATGGTTAGGGCACGATGCCCACCTGGCGCCAACTTGGCGCGCACGCGCGCCCTATCCCGCTCGCTCGGTTCAACCACTCGCCGAAACGGCAGATAGGAACGCTGAATTTATCTCTGCAATCGCCAGATAATCGCAGGACCGCAAAGCGGAGTGCTCCTCGCCCATTTTGTCCAGCGTTTGCCTCAGGCGCGACAGGACTGCGATCGCTTCATCGGAGATCGCTTTCCGACTTTCTATGGACACGATTGAACTCAGTATTTGCAACTGATTGCCAATGCGGTGGTTTATTTCGCGGATCAAAAGGTCCTTCTCCCGCGTCCGCTGTCTTACCAGCCCTCCAGCTCCGCCCGCTGTTTCTTTGGCGAGGGTAACTCATTGATTTGCGGGATGATGTAAGTGAACGCTAAGGCTGTCCCCACGGAAGCGATGGCACACAAGACATTAACTGCCGCTTGGACGCCGAGATTTTCGACGCCTCGCGCCGCTGACCACACGTGCACCAGGTGAGTTAATCCACAAGCCACGATAAAGGCCACGAACAAGAGCCACAGCCAGGGATATGGAATGTCGTCTTTGCGTTTGCGCAGCACCACCGCCATGGTGAGCGGAATGGCAAAATACGAAGCAGCAATTGCCAGATCAGATACGATCAAGAACCAGAATAGATCGGTCCTCGACGTGCAAAGCTGAATGAAGTCCTCAAGCATCTTGTCCCTCAATGGCACGTGCAAAGCCGGAATCATCGGGGATCCGCGTTGTACCATGAGATCAAGAATCGAGCCTAATGTCTGCTTCGGAGGGGGAAAAATCCGCCTTCCACAACAACAATCTGCGCAATGTCGGCTGGGCGACAGACAATCGGCTTGGGGCCGCTTTGCACCGATTCGCCGAATTCCGGCAGTCCCTCCGAACTACGCGTTTGTTCGCACTTGTTGGGCAAAGCGGTCGCTTTGCGATTCTGAAGACGGCAATGGGTGTCCCGCTTCGCGACGGATTTGCTGTCGCTACGAAATGTTGCGATAGGCTACAAGGCGACATTATCACATGACATCAGAGGGCTTTCATCCTCCTGTTATGTTCGCGGCAGTTCGCGTATCTCTACTGTCCCACCTGCCTCGAAGTGAGGATTACCAGTCAAGAAAGACTTGACCTCGTCGATCGTCGCGGCAGTGACGCGAATATATCCGGTCAAATGCTTGGTGATGCCCGCTGCGGCCGCCCTTTCGCATGCAGATGCCGCCACCGATTTCGCTGCCGCCTTCGAATACGCCACTCTGTTTGAGTGTTTGCAGATAGGCGTCCCAGGAACTCGAATCGTCAGTCGCCGCATCGTCGTGCACGAAGAGAATATAATCGGTCATTCCTGTCATCTCCTTCGCGCATCAAAACGGCACGGTCCCATCGGGGGATGAATGATCCACTAGCCGAACGCGCCGCGATCGAGCGTCGCGAAATCGCCGATCCGCTCCAGCGTGACATCGGCGGACGGATAGCGCGCCAGCGCTTGCGCATCCCGCGCGTAATGGCCTTGCCGCACGAACACCGTTGTCACCTTGCTCTGCCAGCTCGCCTTCACCGCGGACAAGATCCGCAACTTGTCGTCGATCAGCACATAATGCCGCGCCGGATAAAACCGCTCGACGTCGGCGAGTTCCTCTTCTTTGTGGATGTAAATCAGCACCCGGTCCTCGACCACGCCCCAAAGCCCGGAGCGTTCGACCTTGCGCGGCTGAAACACCGCGTCGCCGTCGGACAAGATGACCGGGGGTCCGAAGCGGCGCCCATGAGCAATCGCTTCGAACGCCCCCGGATAAAGCCGCTCGGCGAACGGATAGTCGACCAGCCAGCTCGACATGCGAAGCAGCTCCGGCCGGTGCAGCGCCTCGACGCGATAGCGTTCCAGCGCGCCGAGATAATCGACATAGCCGAGCTCGCTCCGCAGCTCCTCCAGGATCTGCCAATAACGGTCGCGCGCCGCAACGCCGTAGTTTTCCGCCAAATGCGCCTTCAGGTCATCCTGGACCGCATCATTGTCGAGCAGCGTATTGTCGACGTCGAACAGAAAGACGATGTCGTGCATGAATCACCGGAGCGGCAACGTGGCGCGCCTCGTTTAGGTCCGCGAGGCACCCATCGTTATAGCGCAAGTCTGATGGATCTTCGCAGGGATGGTGCCGCCCGGCGGGTGATTCAGTCTGAGGTGTCCGGCTAAGCGACCCTGAACGTTCCGCAGCCCCTTGTCGACCTCCGCGATTGGACCCTTCATGCGCCCGGCGACTATCGAAGAAAAACGGTAGCAGGAGCCTGCAGCGACCACTGCAGCCCGTCCGGGGCAAAGTTGAGTTCAACCGTGCCCTTGACCGCCTGCTCGATCATCCGCTTCATAACAACGTGCCCGAAGCCGGTTCGGCGTGCCGCCGCCACCGGCGGACCGGAGCGCTCGCGCCAGTCGAGGTTCAATCCGTCCATGTCGCGCGCGGCAGCGGTCTGCCAGGTGATCGAAAGCCTGCCGGCAGGCACCGACAGCGCTCCATGCTTAACGGCGTTGGCGGCGAGTTCATGGAGCGAGAGCCCGATGGCCTGAGCGGCCTCGGCTGTCAAATCGACTTTCGGCCCTTCGATCTCAATTTGCGGGCTCTTCAGGTCGATAAAGGGAGCGAGCTGAAGTTCGATGAGCGCTCTCAGCGAGCTTCCGCGCCAGTCACCGAGCGCCAGCAACGTGTTTGATGCCGCAAGCCCGCGCAGCCGGCCATCGAAGCGATCTTGAAATTCCTTGAGATCGCTGCAATTGCGCAGCGTTTGATCGGCAATCGCCTGCACGATGCTCAACAGATTTTTGGATCGGTGTGAAAGCTCCTGCAGCAGAAAACGCTGATGCGCCTCCGTGGCCTTGCGGTCGGTGACATCGGTCGCAACGTTGGTGAGGCGACTGGCCTTGCCGTCCGATTGCCGTTCGAGAACCCGGCCATAACCCGACAGCCAACGGATCTCACCATCCGGCTTCACAATCCGATACTCGGCAGGAAACGAGTCCTCGCGGCCGGCGATTGCGTGGAATTGAGCAAGCTGATGCCGATCTTCCGGGTGCAAAGCTTGTAGAAGCTCATCGGCCTCGCCACCAACGTGTCCCAGAGCGTCCGGCAAATCGAGGCCGAAGAGGGCCATTCCTTCGGGGGTCCAATTCCTGACGCCTTTGACGAAATCGACCTCCCAGCTTCCCATCCGACCGAGCATCATCGCGGAGCGGTATCTTTCCTCGCTGCCGCGAAGCGCCGCTTCGGTCAGCACCCGAT
>Ga0182024_10010912_pt1 | contig 18392 bp, 18 predicted proteins | sample P32metaG_FD_120480 | JGI IMG/M metagenome (GOLD analysis project Ga0182024, IMG submission 120480) | Permafrost microbial communities from Stordalen Mire, Sweden - P3-2 metaG (Illumina Assembly) | ecosystem: Environmental > Terrestrial > Soil > Wetlands > Permafrost | place: Sweden: Stordalen... | reverse complement strand
CGGCAGTATCACCGTGCTGGCCGACCGCTACGCGGGCAAGCGCCTGAATTCACCCAACGATGTGATCTGCCGGTCGGACGGTACGATCTGGTTCAGCGACCCGCATTACGGCATCAACACCGACTATGAAGGTGGCAAGCAGACAGCGGAGCTGCCGCCGATGCTCTATCGTTTCGACCCGCAGGACGGCAGCCTGCAGGTCATGGCCGACGATTTCGAGGGTCCGAACGGCGTTGCCTTTTCGCCCGACGAACGCTTGCTCTACGTGGCCGAGAGCGGTCGCCAGTTCACGGCCGACCCGACACAACATATCCGGGTATTTGATGTGCTCGACGGTGGCAGGCGGCTCTCCCCGGGCCGGGTCTTCCACAAGATCGCGCCGGGCTTTGCCGACGGCTTCCGCCTGGACCAGGACGGAAACGTCTGGAGCAGCGCCGCCGACGGCGTGCATTGCATCGGGCCGGACGGCACGAAGCTGGGAAGTATCAAAGTGCCGTTCACGGTGTCGAACGTCACCTTCGGCGGCCGCAACCGTTCGCGGTTGTTCATCTGCGCGTCGCACACGCTGTTTGCGATCTACACCAACCAGCGCGGCGCCGAGCGTCCCTGACCCACCTCAGATCTTCAACCACTCGGCCAGCAGGTGAGCGCCGATCGCTCCGCCGATGAGCACCGCCGCCCATACGGCCTTGTGGTGGCGGCTGGCAACCATCTCCCAGCTTCCGGTGCGTGCTTGATCATCAAAGCAACCATGGGCGCCATATGCGCCGGTCACCGGCTCGAACAAGTTGCCGGGAGCATCCGGATCCGACGGCTGGTCGCTGAGCTGACCCCGACCGCCAATATAGCTGCGCATATTTCGAGTCCGCTGACCAATCTCTTGGTGATGCCAAACTCGCCAAGAAGCGACATCTTGCGGCAAAGTTGTATGTAAAGCCTAAACAACGCATACTTGACATGGGCTGTGGTTGGGGTGGCCTAGCGTTGTACCTCTCGGAAATTTGCAGCGCTAGAGTCACGGGGATCACGCTGTCGATAAAGCAACTCGCACTTGCACGTGCGCGAGCAGCAGAACGGGAACTATCGCAACTGACCGAATTCCGACTCCAGGATTATCGGCCCGTACCAGACCGGTTTGATCGAATCGTCTCGGTTGGAATGTTTGAACATGTCGGGGTAGGATTCTACGACTTGTTCTTCCGCAAATGTGCAGCGCTCCTCGAGAACGATGGGATAATGGTCCTGTCTTCGACCGGCCGTTCCGAGGGGCCAATGACCAACCCTTGGATCGCAAAGTACATCTTAACAGCTTTCCGACACGCGCTTTGTGCGCATGTGGGAGTTCCATCTCGCCGCTTCCGAAATCGCGTTCCGTGAACAGGCAATGATGGTATTCCAGCTGCAACTCACGAAGCGGCAAGGTGTGGTGCCGATAACCCTTGACTACATCGCGTTTGAGTCTAAGCGACTGCCTGCGCTGGAAGGAGCACGACGCCCACCGCTGCGACTTGCCAGCGAATAGCTTATGCTCGATTCCAAAAGATCGGATGATTAAAACGATCACAAGGAATTGTGTATGCAGAGCCGGGCAAAATCATGCACGAGTTGCGTCTTGGCGAACTGGCGCATTTCAAGCTGGTGCCGCACACACCTTATTACGGCACCGCGGACGCGACACCACTTTACCTCATCGTGCTTCATGTAGCTTGGCGTTGCACCGGGGATGCCGAGCTCCTCGAGCGGCATCTCAAGACCGCGGATGCATGCCTCGAATGGATTGACAATTGCGGCGATCGCGACGTAGGTTCCAAGAATACGCGACGCGTTCGCAAGTAGGTTAAGAGAACCAGAGCTGGAAGGAGTCCGGCGACACCGTCGTTTATTCGGATGGATCGCTGGTGAAGGGTCCCAAGACTCTTTGCGAGCTTCAAGGGTATGTGTACGACGCCTGGCTCCGCATGGCCGAGATATTTGATGAATTGGGAAAAGCGACCGTGCGTGCGATCTCCGAGACAAGGCGGCGTTGTTATTTCGCCGTTTCAACGATGTATTCTGGGATGAGGCTGGGGCTGCTCGACCCGCTATCTCGCAAAGGCCGGCTACACCGGTGAAAAGAATTGCTTATTCAAAGCCATGGCAGGCAACCCTGAAGGAGCGATTTTATACCGACGGACCGCCCGCAGTTCAAAGCCTGCCGAGCAAAGCTCAAAAAGAAATTAAGTAATCTAAAAACACGACCGCGGAAGACCAAAAGCAATATCTGCGGACATCTTGTCTCGCAAAGCGGTCTTCGGCTGTCGAGTTGTTCTTCTGGAATCGCGGGTCCACAAACAGTTCCTGTTCGCTGCCCCTAGCCAAGCTCGCTGACGAGCATCGTTGCGGAGAAGGAAGGGAGAAAAGGGACCATGCCTCACTTTGGATTGGCGGCCTGCACCAGGTGATCGGTGCGCGTCATCGGGTCCAGGCTGCCCAAACCGAGCAAAACGCACAGCCAGACGAGGGCCGCTACGGCAAAAAGGCGCACGATCGTGGGGCCCCGCCCGACCTGCATAAACATCGTTCCGACGGCTGCCACCATCAGCACGACTGGAATCAGAATCAGCGGTCTGTCGGATCGCGCAAGCGGCAGGAAGCTTGCGCCGAATTCCGCCCCCAGGAGAACCAGTAGAAGGACCCAGGTGACCAACAAGTTGCGGAAATGAGCGGTCATGACCCGCGTCCGACAAGATAGATGAGTGCATATAGCACGATCCACACCACGTCGACGAAGCTCCAGTAAAGGCCGACCACCACTACCGGCGTATGATACAGAGGCGAAAACTCATCTCCCCGCGCTCGCAGAATGATCCATCCGACCAGGATGAGTCCGCCGATCATGTGAATGCCGTGGACCGCCGTGCTTACAAAATAGAATACAAAGAACAATCGCGCCCCGCCGCCGAGCGCCCCGTTGATGGCGAAGTCCGGTCCTGGAAAAAGGTGCTGGGCAAAGTCCTTGTGATACTCGATCCCGAATTTGAGAATTAGGAACGCGAGGCCGAGCGCCCAAGCTAGGGCGCAGCACTGGATCAGCCGACGGCGGTTCCCAGCCTCGATGAAAGCAAGACCGACGCTATAGACCAGGCTGCTGGTCAACAGGATCACGGTGTTGATGGTGCCGATACCGAGTTGCGTCTGTTGCGCGCCAGCGTCAAAACCTGCCGGGTTCCAGCGTCGACAATAAATCCAACTTAAGACAATCGCACCGAAGAACAGCACTTCCGTCGCGAGAAACAACCACATGCCGGAGATCGCGGTCGCAGCCTGATGGCCAGCGCTGGAATATTGAAACTCGTGCGGCAGACTGGTTTCAGACACGGCGCTGGACGACCTCGGGCGGCGGATAGTTGTAGGGCGGATCGGTAACGATCGGGGTTTCGTCAAAGTTTTCAGTGAGCGGCGGCGATTGTGTCCGCCATTCCAGCCCGGTTGCACCCCAAGGATTGGCGGGCGCTCGATCGCCGTAACGAAGCGACCACGTCAGATAGGCCAGCGGCAACAGATACCCTACCGCCAGTATCGTGGCGCCCGCCGACGACAGCACATTGAGCACCTCGAACTCCGGTGGATAGGAATGATAGCGCCGGGGCATGCCAAGATAGCCCACGATGAATTGCGGAAAGAACGTGAAGTTGAAGCCGATGAAGATGATTATCGCGCCAACGCGTCCCCACATTTCCGGATACATTCGGCCGGTAATTTTCGGCCACCAGTAATGCAGCCCGGCGAAGAAGGCGGAGACCATTCCGCCAACCATCACGTAATGAAAATGCGCCACCACAAAGTAGGTCTGTGTTAGATGCACGTCGGCGCCGAGCGCGGCAAGAAACAGGCCGGTCAGGCCACCAATGGTGAAAAGGCCGATGAACCCGAGAGCATACAGCATCGGGGCGTCGAACCGGATGTAACCCTTATGCATCGTGCCGATCCAGTTGAACACTTTGATCGCGGAGGGCACCGCAACCATGTAACTCAAGATGGAAAACACCAACGCGGAATAGATCGATGTGCCGGCGACGAACATGTGATGGCCCCAGACCAGGAAGCTGATCACCGCGATCGCGACACTGCACCATACGATAAAATTGTAGCCAAAGATCCGTTTGCGCGAGAAAGCAGGGATGATCTCGCTGACGACACCGAAGCCTGGCAGGATCATGACGTATACGGCGGGGTGTGAGTAGAACCAGAACAGGTGCTGAAACAGCAGTGGGTCGCCCCCGAGCGCCGGATCGAACACTCCGACGTGAAATATTCGTTCGAATGCCAGGAGGATCAGCGTCATCGCCAACACCGGCGTCGCAAGCACCAGGATGACGCTGGTGGCATAGAGCGACCACAGGAACACCGGCATCTTGTACCAGGTCATCCCGGGCGCGCGCAGGCGATGGATCGTGACGATGAAGTTCAATCCGGTCGCAATAGAAGAAAAGCCGGCGATGAAGATGGCGACTACCGTCGCCACCACATGTCCCTTGGAATATTCCGAAGCGAGTGGGGTATAGAATGTCCATCCGGTATCGACGCCGCCCGCAAACAAACTGTAAACGACGATCACTCCGGCGATGATAAATAGATACCAGCTTATGAGATTGAGCTTCGGGAACGCCAGATCGCGCGCGCCCAGCATCAGCGGCACAACAAAATTACCCAATGTCACCGGTACGGCGGGAATGAGAAAGAACCACACCATCACCACGCCATGCATGGTGAATATCCTGTTGTAGGTTTCGGCCGACGCAATCATGCCCTCCGGCACGAGCAAGTTGTATCGGATAAGCGCCGCCGCAGCGCCGCCGATGAAGAAGAAAAACGTGATGCTGGCCAAATAGAGCAGCGCAATCCGCTTATGATCTGTCGTCAGCAACCAGCTGCGCAGCGTGAAGCCGTCCGTCAGGTATGAGCTTGCGTATTCCGAAGTCTCGATCGTCGTCGCGCTCATGACGGGTTCTCCGTCGCCAGGGACTTTATATAGGCGATGATTTTGAGGAGATCGTCCTCGCTGATCTGACCGGCAAAACTCGGCATGACGGGCGGGTAGCCGGCCACGCGTTGGGTGGCGGGCAGTAGGATGCAGTCGCGGATGTAGCGGTCATCCGCGGTGACCACGCTGCCATTGGCCAGCGTTACGGCACTGCCGTAAAGCCCGGCGAGCGCCGGGGCGCGTACCGTGCTTGCGGCTTGATTGCCGCCGACGCCGTTGCCGCCGTGACAGCCACTGCAGCCATTGCGCATGAATAAGATCTTTCCCGCCACCGCAAGTGTTCCGCTGGTGCGTTGCTGCTCCAGCCACTTCTGAAACTCGGGCGCGGGCATAGCCACGATATCGCCGGTCATTTCCGCGTGGCCGGTGCCGCAGAGCTGTGTGCAGAACAAATGATAAGTGCCGGGCGTTTTGGCCTGAAACCACAGCGTCTCGTAACGGCCCGGCAGCACGTCGTGCTTGATCCGGAACGCCGGAACGGAGAAGTCGTGGATTACGTCCTCCGATGTCATCACCAGCTCGATCGGCCTTCCGATCGGCAGGTGCAGTGCATTGATCTCGCTCTGACCGCCGGGATGCTCGACCTTCCACATCCACTGCTTGCCGATGACATAGATCTTCGTCGCATCGGGCGGCGGCTGGAAAAGGCGTAAGTAGATATCAGCGCCCCAAATGAAAAGCCCAAAAAACGCAATGAGAGTCGCAATGGTCCAGCTCGTTTCGAGGCGCCAGGTCTTCTCGGCCAATGCGCCGCGATCAATGCCGCTGCCGGCGCGATACTTGATCATGTACAGCAGCATCAAGCCGAACACGAGCGCGAGCACGGCGGCGGAGATCAGCAGTAGCGCGAGGATGAGATGATCCACCTCCGGCGCACTGGTGGTCGCCTGTGTAAGCCAGAGCCTCATGCGCGCCCCCGTTCGCGGCGGAAAGCGAGGAACAGCGTACCGGCTATGGTCACCACGGTAATCAGTCCGGCGAGGCGTAACAGTTTCACGATCGCGAGCGTGTAGCGGCCAGTCTGTGGATCATAGTGAAAACAGAGCAACAAGACCGGTAAGGCCGCGGTCGCGATGCTCCCAAGATTGGCCCGCGTCACGCCCAAGCGCACGTCACCGGGTTCGTAGCCGACGCCGAGCAGATAACTCGACACGACGCCGCTTGCTGTCGTGAAGACAATACCTGCGGGGTGCAGGAATTGCTTGAGGCCCGGATCGAAGCGGTCGCGGAAACCAACGGCGTTGGCGATTGCCTGAACGCTGCCGGCCGAGCCGGTCAGGAAGTGCGACGCCTGCTGACCTCCCTGCAGCGGATAGCGCGACAGGTCATCCTCTTTCGCCTCCTGGGCATCAGCGACCGTCTCCGATGGATCGATGCTCAATGCGATCAGCGTATAGTCCCGACCGGCTGCCATGCCGCTCCTGGCGAGCGCATCGAATAGGTCGGTGCGCACGATGCCGCAAAGGTTCGGACAGTGGAAATAGACCAGGGCGAGAACCGTCGGCTTGCCGCCGAGAAAATTGCGCAGCGTTGTGGTACGGCCGGTTTCGTCACGGAACGCGGTGTCGAGGGGCAGTTGATTGCCCAGCCGCTGCCGATAGGCGAACTCGCCAAGATCAGGTGGCGGCGCTGCCGCCGTCAAAACCGGCAACGACAAGGCCAGCAGGATCGCAATGCGCAGCTTCATGGGCTTTTCCCCTGCGGCGCCGGCCACCCCGGAATGTCCTCCTCGGCAATCTTGCGCATCGCGGTCCCGATCGGGATGTGCACCGTCCCCTTGGCCTTGTCGATCCAGCCGGTACCGTTCAGCTGTTGCAATTCCTCGGCGTAGAATCGCGCCATGCTTTCGCGGGAACTCGGTTGCAACTGCGGATTCGGAAATTGCGGCAACACCGGCCCGCTTCCCTGGTCGTTCAACGCCTTCGGGAAGAGCCACAGGACCAGCAGCGCCAAAGCAAGCACCGTGAGGAGTACCAACGGCACGCCTATCCAGATGAACGCCGGGCCGACATCGCTCGTCTCGTGTCGCGCCGGTGCAAGCAGCTTTTCAGGCATTGGATTGCACCACATCCGGCATCATTGGCAACAACGGCGCTCGCAACGCGAACGCCGCAGCGACACCAAGCAGACCAAACATGGCCAGCACATCGAGCACACCGAAGCCACGTCCGCCCGCCGGCACCACCAGCCACCAGCCATGGACAACCCCGCTCAGTACCAGCAGCGCCGCCACGCTGGCGATCCCGCGCCGCGAGCGTTGCACCTGCGGCCAGATCAAGGCGAAGAAGGGCAGCACGAAATGGGCCGCTGCGATCAATGCCGCAACGATGCCCCACCCGCCCGTCGTGCGAGCGATGTACCAGGGAGCCTCCGCTGCCAAGTCCGATTGCCAGACAATCAAGACCTGCATGAAGTCGAGGTAGGCCCATAGCACCAGGAGGCCGAGCAATAGCCGCCCCAGGCTGCGCATGGTGCCTTCGTCCGGTGGCAATCCGACCGCAGCGGCGAACACCGACACCGACAGGGCCAAAAGACCCATCTCGGAAATCTCGATCAGACCGTAAATGCTGGAGACGAAGCGCGGATCGAGCGACATCGTCATATCGATCGCCGCATAGGTAACAGTAATCGCCAGGAGGATCAGTCCTGGCGGGGCCAATCGCGCCAGCGCCAGATCGGGTGCCGGCCGTCGGAGAGCCCGCAGAATCAATTCGGCAAGCCCAAACCAGACTATCAGATAGACGATGAACCGGCCGGCGAAGAACGGCAGATTGAGATAAAACCGGTTGTCCAAATGCAATGCCGCATCCGCCCGCACCCACGGATAAAGCTTGGCAAGCATGGTCATCAACGGGATCAAAGCCGGCAACAAGAGCGGCAGCGTGATCATACCGGCAACGAGCTGCGGTCGGATCGCCACGCCCCAGCGGCCGCCGGTCAATGCGTGGATCAAAAGCAATCCCATGCAGCCGAGCGGCCAGCCCATCCAGACCGTCACTGCGGCGAGCCACGCATGGGGGAACGCTGCCGGCGCGACGATCCAGCCGACCAGCGTGGCGGCGAGGCCTATGCCGCCGAGCGTCCATGCCAGGCGCTCCGCGCGCTCGCGCGTCATTGCAGCGCTCCCTTCTGGTCCGACGGCACGTCTGCGACGGTCGCGTTCTGGCTCAATTGCAGGGCGCGGATATAAGCCGCAATAGCCCACCGATCCGCGGGCTGCACACGCTCAGCGAAGGAATACATCGCGCCATAGCCGTTCGTGATGACGTCGTAGAAATGCTGCACCGAAACTTCGCGCAAGCGCGCCACATGGTAGGAAGGCGGCGCCGGGAAGCCGCGCTGAACGATCATGCCGCGCCCATCGCCGAGCTCGGAATGGCAGGGTGTGCAATAAATCCGGAACCGCTCCTGGCCGCGCTGCAGCAGTGCGAGCGTCACCGGGGGCGCCGGTACCGGCTTGTCGAGGTATTCGACTGCACCGGCGGGCTCCTGCCCCGGTCCGACATCCGGCGAATAGCCTTTCTGCTTCGGCTGCGTCGCCATGTCATCGCAGGCACCCAGCAGCAGCAGACCGACGAGCAGGATCGCGTGCCTCATTGCAGCAGCTCTTCGATCGCGGTGGGGTGAAGGAGATCCAGAACTTCGCGGGCGCGCGCGAGCTTACTTTGATCGCCGGAGCGAATAGAAAGAATCCACCTGTCGCGTGTTGCCCTTCGCATTAAATCGCATTCGTCGATCCGCTCGTAAAACCGTGGCATGCGGTTGACGACGAAATAGCCCAGTACCCCGCCGAGCACCGCGAACAGCACGCCGATCTCGAATGCGATCGGCATAAAGGCCGGCCACGAAAACTCCGGACGACCACCGATGTCGAGCGGATAACTGACTGCATTCGCATAAACCTCCATTGCGAAGCTGGCGGCGAAGCCGATCATTCCCGCAACGAAGATGATAAGCGGCAGCGGGGAGTTCTCCGCTTCGCCGCTTAGGGCCATCGGCGTATAGGTCCGCAATTCGCCGACGCGCGCGGCGCGCAGCCGCTGCAGCGCATCCTTCAACCCGGTCTCGGATGCAAACTCCGCGACGAGGTGGCTCACGACCGCTCTCCCTCGCGCCACCGAGATTTGACTAGGGCCCGCATTTCAAACATGGAGATCATCGGCATGATTCGGACGGTCAGTAGAATTCCGGTCAGGAACAAACCGCTGGAGCCGATCAGCGTCGCCCAGTCCCAGATCGTGCCATGGTAATCTCCCCAAGCGGACGGCAGATGCGTCCGGCGTAGTGCCATGATGACGATGGTGTAACGTTCGCACCACATACCAACGATTACGCAGGCGCTGATGAGCAAGACCAATGGCTGGTTCAATCGCAGCCGCGGAAACCACATGAGTTGCGGCAAAACAACATTGAAAAATATGGTGGTCCAATAGACCAAGGAATACGAGCCGATCAACTTGTCGATGAACATCGTCTTATCGGCCTGGTCAGGGCCATAGAATGTGGTGAAGGCGTCCATCATGTAGGCGTAGGCGAGACACAGGCTGCTCAGCAGCATCATGCGGCACAGTACATCGAAATGCCGCCCGGTAATGACGTCTTCGAGATGCAGGAAATGGCGCAACGGCACGATCAACAACAAAACCATGGCAAAGCCCGACAACAACGCGCCGAAGACGAAGAGCGGCGGGAACTGGGTCGAATGCCATCCGACCGTGGCGGCGCCGGCAAAATCCAGTCCGACAATACTGTGCACGGAGACGACAAGCGGCGCCATGATTGCGGCCAGCACGCCGTAGGCCGCGTGATAGTGCCGCCACTGGGCGTCCGAGCCGCGAAAGCCCATCGCCATCGCGCCATACAGGATTTGTTTCCCGCGCGTCGTCGCGCGATCGCGAACTGTCGCCAGATCAGGAATGAGGCCGAGATACCAAAACAGGATGGAGGAAACGACGTAGGTGAGGAGTGCGAAGAAATCCCAAAGCAACGGACTGCGAAATTGCGGCCATATGGTCATCGTGTCCGGATAAGGAAACAACCAATAGAACAACCATGGGCGCCCAAGGTGCAGGATTGGAAAAATTCCCGCGGCAGCCGCCGCGAACAGCGTCATGGTTTCCGCGATCCGGTTCGTTGAAGTTCGCCAATCGACCTTTACCAGGTAGAACAGCGCGGAAATGAAAGTTCCGCCGGACGCGATACCGATCCACCATACGTAGTTGACGATTGCGAAACCCCAAGCCACGGGCCAATCGATGCCCCAGATGCCGACGCCGGCGTAGAACAGCCAAGAAATCGCGACGACCAGAACGCCGGCAAGTAGAGTCGCCGGGATGATCGCGATCCACCACCAGAAAAAGGCGCGCTCGCGTAATGTAATCGCGCAAATGTGCTCGGTTATTGATTCGTTGGTGGCGTTCGGCAGTACCACCGGATCGCCCAGCAGCGGGGCGCGGGAGCCGCCACGGGGGCTTTCCGAATGAAACACGTGCGAGGCTGCAATATCGGTCATCCCCCGCCATCCTCGATATCCGGGTTCGCATTGCGGATGCGCGCCTCGTAGGTCACGCGTGGATGCGTGTTCTGGTCGGCCAGCAGCGCGTAATCGAGCGGGCTCTCCTTGCGCTTGGCGACATCGCTGTTTGGGTCGGCCATATTGCCGAAGGTAAAGGCCTGCGTCGGACATGCGGCCTGGCAGGCGGTCCTGACTTCGCCGACCGGACGGTTATCGCGATCCGCGACAATTCGCGCCTCCGCGATCCGCTGCAGGCAGAAGGTGCACTTCTCCATCACGCCGCGTCCGCGCACGGTGACGTCGGGATTGCGCGACTCCGGCGGCCGTTGCTCCTCTTGTGCAAATGCAAAGTAATTGAACCGCCGCACTTTGTAGGGGCAGTTGTTGGAACAGAGTCGCGTCCCGACGCAGCGATTATAAATCATTACGTTCAGGCCCTCGGAATCGTGCACCGTTGCACCCACCGGGCAGACGACTTCGCAAGGCGCCTGCTCACAATGCATGCACAGCATCGGCTGGAAGTAGCTCGTGGGCGTGTCTGGATTGCCTTCATAATAGCGATCGATACGCAGCCACTGCATCTCTCGCTCGTGGATCACCTGCTGCTTGCCGACGACCGGAATATTGTTCTCGGCTTGGCAGGCGACGACGCAGGCATTGCAACCGATGCAAGCGTTCAGATCGACGCTCATCGCCCACGCCGCCGGTCCCTCCGGCTTCCAGCGATAGAGATGCGGCTCCTGCTCGCTGCCGGCAAGAAAACGCGGTTCCTTGGCGTAGCGCGAGAGTGAACCGTGCCTGACAATGTCTCCGGCCATATCGAAAATCAGGTTGTGATGGTCGGTGCATGCCAAATCCACGGAGCCGGCAACCTTTTCAAGCGACGGCGGATCGTTCCGGCTAGTGAGCGGATGGAAATCGAATCCGGCATTGTCGCCGACCGTCCCGACATGCCGTCGTCCAGATCCCAGCAGCGCAACGATGCAGTCCGGAGCCTGCCCCGGCACGATCCAAATCGGCACGGTCATAACCGCCTTTCCTACCGAAAGACGGACTGCGTCGCCGTTTCGCAGCTTCAACTCTCGGGCTTTCGCCGGAGCGACCAGAAGCGGATTGTCCCAAGTCAGTTTCGTCAGCGGTCGTGGCAACTCCTGCAGCCACGCGTTGTTGGCATAGCGTCCGTCCCATAGGGCCGGGTCCGGCCGGAATAGAATCGTCAACGGGTGATCGGGCGGTGCCGGCGGCTGTTGCCCTGCCGCATCGGCGAGCAATGACACGTTCGCTTTCGGGCTGGCGCTATTTGGAACAAGGCCGTTCGCCAGCGCATCGTGCCAAGCTTGCGCGAAGTCCCCATTCATCCGGCCTTTCCACGTCGACTGCACAATATCCAACGCGTTGGCCGGCTCCGCCTCCATGAACAGCGCCACTGCCGAGTGAACGTCGATGCCATCGTAGAGCGGGAGCGCCTGCGGCTGCAGGATGTTGGCCGTGCCGTCAAAGGCGCGGGCATCGCTCCAAGATTCCCACGCATGCGCCATAGGGACCGCCCATACGGCCGCGTCACTGGTTTCGTTCGGCGCAGGCGTGAGCGCCAAGCTGAACTCCACCTTTTTCAGCGCCTCGGCAAAGCCAAGCGCCGCCGGCGCGGCATAGACCGGGTTGCTGTCGATGATCAGCAAACTGGTCACTTTTCCGGCTTGCATGTCGGAGACGAGATCGCTCAGTGCTGCGCCCTGAGCGACCGGCCGGTGAGCGACCGGCTCGATGAGATCGAGCGTCGCTCCGCGCGCACCCAGCTTTTCGTTGATCGCGTGCACGAGCGCGTGCATCTGCACCGGTTGATCGGGACCGATGTGCACCAGCGCACGTCCATGATTTGCGATGAGATCCTTCGCCACCTTGCCGACCCAGTCCGGCGCCGCCGAATCCGAAGCGCCGCGCAAGATTACCGCCGCCAGCGCCATGACGACTTGATGCAATTCCTTCGGCCCGGCGATAAATCGGTGGTCCGCCACGGAACCGATTAGCGTCGGTGTCGGCTCAACCGCGTAGAGCCGGCTCATCTTTTGTGTACGGCTTGGATTGCGGCGCGAGGCAAAGTCTCTGGCAAAGCGCAAATGTCCGGGCGCGGAACTCAAGAGATCGCTGTCGATGGCGAAGATCACGTCAGCGGCCGCCAGGTTCGGCACGCACTCAACCGGCGTACCGAAGGCGAGTGAAGCTCCTTGCCAAACGTTGTCGCGGGAAACCGGCTCCCATTGGTGCCAACGCGCCGCCGGATAGTGTGCGAGCAGCGCGTCAAGTTGCGCGGCGAGAGTCGGCGAGGTGATGCTGCCAGTCAGGACCCGGAATGTTGCACCGTGGTCCTCGGCGATTTTCGTCCGCTGCGTCAGCAACGCGGTCTGCAACAACTGCCGATCAGCGGGGAGGTCATGGGCGGTTATCGCGGCAGAGCGATCCGGATCGTAGAAATCCAGCACCTGGGCTTGGGCGAACACATCGGTAGCGCCGAGGCTTGCCGGATGCTGCGGATTACCCTCAACTTTGATCGGCCGGCCCATTTGATGCTTAACGACAATGCCCGCTGCGTAACCGTTCACGACATTGGCGGAGCTGTAGAAGTTCGGTAGTCCCGGGATAATGTTCGGCGGTACCCTCACTGCGGGGGTGAGAAGTCCACCGGGTTCCCCTAGATCGCAGCCACCGAGCCCGCCCATCGCGACGGCAGCGGCCACCAGCTTGAGCACGCGGCGGCGATCTGACGGTGCAGCAAGCGCGTCCGCCAGCGACGGGAACTCTTGAGCTACGCGCGCGACAAATGCCGGATCTTCCGCCAATTGGTCCAAGCTGCGCCATTGCCGGCTCACCGGTGACATATCGAACAATCCGTCAGTGTGCGGCCGCCGACATGATACTGCGCCATCAGTGCCGCCGGCGTCGGTGTGTCGGCGCTGCGCTGCCATTGCGTGTTGTAGATTTGATCTTTCGGCCGCAATTGCGGTCCGGGATTGCGATGGCAATCCAGACAGAACCCCATCGTAAGAGTTTTGGCCTTATAGGTGAGCGGCATGCGGTCCACCTCTCCATGGCAGCTTGAACAGCCGACGCCCTTTGCAATGTGAATGCTGTGATTGAAATAAACATAGTCGGGCAGATCGGTGATCCGGTTCCAGACGATCGGCTTGTTTTCGGCAAGACTCTGCCGCACCGGCGCCAGCAGTTCTGCATTCGTCCAAATCTGAGAGTGACAGGTCATGCAGGTATAGGTCGGAGGTAGTCCGGCGTTCCACGATACTTCGACTGATGTATGGCAGAACCGGCAGTCGATGCCGAGACCGGCCACATGATGTTCGTGGCTGAACGGAACGGGCTGACCGACGTGCCAACGGACGTGGCGCGACCAGTCGGTGCGCGGCCACGCCCACCACCAGCCAATACCGATCACCAGTAGCGCTGCGACGACCATGAGCGTCAGCGAGGCGGCCAGGTTTGCACTTGGCCGGAAGACTGCGGCCATCCGCAATTCTCCCGAGGTTAGGTTAGCCGACAGTCGCAGATGCGAAGCAGGATAATCAAATGAATTCGTTCATTTGCAACAAGGATATATCAGTCGTTACTGGTCGCATCCGTGACTGCTTTCCGCACACTTTGAACGTCGGTCGTGCAGGACTGTCGATGGCCGTGACCGCCAGCTGGAGTGCGCCATCTGATGGTGGACAGTTTCAGGCGGTGGTTTTGACAAGTTGCCGGGTCTTTTAGCGCCTTAGTCGTTAGAACGCCGTTTATTCTCTTTTTTTCCTCACTGATCTCTTCGTCCGAGGCGTCTTCTATGCCGACGATTTCGTTCCTGCCGCCCTTGGTCGCAATGATCAATTCATCCAGCTTGAACTGCAGGCCATCGTGTCCCGGGTCTGAGTATTCTGAATCAAGAAAACCATCAAAAACGTTATAATTGTAGTTCCAGTGTTGATCACGAGTTGCCACGTATCGCTATACTTGAAGATAGGACCAGTTATCCCCCAAACCGCCATCGCTACCGCCTCAAGAAACGTCACCAGCTTACCGGAAATATGCGCGGTTTGGGAAGCGAGGCGGCTAAACCACCCAGTCGAATTCGAATGGGGTGCGCCGTAGCCGCCCGTCGGAAAGTTTGCTCTCATTTCCCAGCCTCCGTCGCATCGCACGTCCAGCATATTTCCCGCCGCGATGATGATGTATTGCGGCGTCGGAATTACCGTCCAACCGCTGCGTTTCCGCTGAATAAGTTGCGATGTACCAGCTCCTCCCCGTTGCGCATCCGCAGCAAATCATTGTCCTACAGCTCGTAATCGCGAAGCGCGGCGCATTGCGATCCGCGCATTCGCGACCGTTATGCCGACTGTCGGGCCGGAGAGCGCTAATTCCGCTGGGACGATGCCGCTATCCGTATGCAGATCGCTTCGGAAAATGAAAATTTCAGAGTTCATCTGCGTCCAATAGAACCCTGCGGCCTTCGGATTCGCGCCATGACCACCGAACTTCTTTTGTGGCGGCTGTTTGCGACGTAGGCGGCCATGAGGGTCACGATCGCCGCGGCGGCAATCACGCTGGCGCAGGCGACGCCTGCGCGTAGCAAACCCGGGTTGAAGGGAAATGCATGCAAACTCGATCTGTTGTCGAACCGGCCGTGCGCGCCCGGATCGCCCCGCCCCGCCTCGAAAAGGTTGTCGGGCCGATCCGGGTCGGACGGCTCATTACTGGTTTCGCTCGCCTTGCCGCTTTTTGCCAGAAAACGATCGGCCCAAGATGGAACCAGCATCTGGGCGATAATCGCCTTCACGGTTGAATGGCCCAGCCAATACTCACGTGGCGTCTCCGCTACAGCCCGCAGCACTGCGTCCGCGACGGTCTCCGGTTGAAAGATGGGCGCCACGGGGGCAACTTTGCGATCGAACTTGTTACGAGCCCAGTCGAATTGTGGCGTGTTGACCGCCGGCAAATGCACCATCGTCAGCCGGATCTTACTGTGTTCATAAAGCAGTTCGCTTCGCAGCGAGTCGACGAAGCCGCGGACCGCCGCTTTAGCAGCGCAATAAGGTCCCTGAAACGGAATGGATCGATACGCCAACGCCGATCCTATACAGATAATGACGCCACGGTTTCGCCGGCGCATGTGTTTCAGCGCCGCCAGCGTTCCATGGACTTGGCCGAGATAGGTCACCTGCGTGACCTGGTGAAACTCTTCGGGCGCTATGTCGGCAATGCTGGCATAGATCGTCACCATAGCATTGTTGACCCAGACATCGATCGGACCCAGTTCGCTTTCCACCTGATCGGCCGCACGCATCAATGCGTTCGCGTCGGCGACATCTGCCTGGATTGCGAGCGCCCTGCCCCCTTTCGCCTCGATTTCTTGCTTCGCCCCCTCAAGCCCCTCCCGACCACGCGCAATGACGGCCACCTGCCAGCCGCGCTTTCCGAAGCCTACCGCGATGGCTCGCCCGACACCTGCGCTCGCCCCCGTAACTACGACAGTCTTTTTTTCCACAAGCATTGCGCTCTCGCTGGTTGGCCGCACAGCCGATCAACCCTAACGCGCGAGCGGATGGCCGGTTCAGATTTCGCCCAAGCTTCTCGACGAATGTAAGCTGGACGCGCGAGACCGTTGACCGCTCATTTTGTGTCGCGCCTTCGGAGCTTGAGATGGTTTGGGATTGAGTTTGGGTCGAATATGATAGCGTTCCTTATGGGAAGAGGGAGTGGCTCGGTATTTTGGGCCGCCGATAGCCTTTGCACCTGTCCAAAAGTTCACGGAACGGACCGTCGCAGTGCCGATTGAATGTAAGTGGGGAGAGAACAAAAAAGGAAACAATACAATGAGACGTTCCATTCTCACCGCCGGAGCAGTCTTACTGCTCTGTGGGACAGCAGCGATCGCCGAGACTACCACGCCCAATACACTTCCTGTAACCACAACCGCCAACTCGCCCGCTTCGAACGCAAATTCCGCGGGCGCACTTCGTGGCCACATCCATGACATGCTGCAGCAATCGGGCTTCTCCGATATTCGGGTCATGCCAAGTTCTTTCATGATCCGAGCCAAGGATAAGGACGGTAATCCAGTCGTCATGAGCGTCAGCCCAGACTCGGTGACCGAGGTTTCCGAAGTGAGACGGCCGGACGCTAACTCTTCGCCGGATTCGACAACCGCAGCAGTCCCGGCATCGGGATTCGTTTCAGTCGATCAAACTGATGAGCTGAGCTCGAACCTCGTCGGGCTAGATGTCTACAACAGTTCAAATCAGGATGTCGGACAGATCAAAGATATCGCTATGGGACCGCAAGGTCGCGCGCGGGCGTATATCGTGTCGGTTGGCGGATTCCTTGGCATGGGCGAGCATTACGTTGCTATGAACCCAGCTAGCATTAAGGTGTCCTACAATACTTCTGATCAAAAATGGCACGCAACTACCGTTGCCACCAAAGCTGACGTAAAATCGGCGGCGGAGTTTAAATACGACGGCCGTTGGACCGCGAGCAAGTCATAACGCCCTTTGGTGCAGATCTAAAATACTATCCCGTTTGACTTCCGGATTGCGCTCGCGCAATCCGGACTTTAACTTTTTTGGTTCGTAGACACTAAAATCAAGATGCGGAGCTGGTAACTGCATCGTCCGTCAACAATTGACTTCCACTGGCATAGCTGCGTCTGACGACAACGCTACGATTCCCCTTGAGCACCTTCCACTGCGTCTTGGCGCCCTCCCGCCAGAAGCGGATGTCGAAGCGCCGACGCCCCAGCCGCAGGTCGGTAAGCGTCACATCCGGAAGCCAGTCCGGCAGCGCAGGATCGACGTACAGCTTGCCGCCCGGCGCGTCCTGCTGCAGCCCCAACATCGCCTGCAGCAGCATGAATGGCGTTCCCGCAGCCCAAGCCTGCGGCACGTTGGCGCCGAGATACTGCACGGGAAAGCTCGTGGGATCGCGCTGCAACCCGCCATAGAGCTCCGGCAACTGGTTAAGCAGGAAATGGCTGGCCGCGCCGCTGATGTCCCGCGCCACCGCAGCCGCCTCGGCAGCAAACCCATAGCGACGCATTCCCATCGCAATCAATGAATTGTCATGCGGCCACACCGCCCCGGTCTGATAGTTGTATGGGTTGAATGAGTGGTGATCGGATGAAAGCGTGCGGATACCCCAACCGCTCCACATGTCTTTGCGCAGCAATCGCTTCACCACGGTCCGAGCGCGTTCCGGAGCGATGATGCCGGACCATAGGCATTGGCCGACATTGGACGCCACCGATAGTACTTTTTTCTTGTCTCCGTCCAAAGCGAATGCGTAGAAGCCGGTCTCCTCGTCCCAGAAAACCTCGTTGAATTTCTTGAACAATACCGCCGCCTTTTTGCGCAATGCGTTTGCGCGCCGTTTGTTGTCCAGTTCGTCGTAGATCTCGGCCATACGCAGCCACGCGTCGTAGACATAGCCCTGCAATTCGCACAGCGCTTTCGGCCCACGCACCAGTGTACCGTCGGGATACATCACCGAATCCCCGGAATCCTTCCACGCCATGTTCTCGTAGCCGGCGGTCGAGCGCGTCTGGTATTCCTGGAACCCGTCGCCGTCGCGATCACCGTATTTATCGATCCAGACAAGGCAGGCTTCGGCGTTCGGCAAATGCCGCTCGATCAGCGTGCGGTCGCCGGTGGCCCGCCACGCAGCGTGGAGCGCCACCAAGTATAGCGGTGTCGCATCCGCGGTACCGTAATACGGCGTATGCGGAATCATTTTGAAATACGCCAGTTCGCCGTGGCGCAATTCGTGGAGTATCTTACCCGGCTCGGCGTCGCGGTAATCGTCGCGCTTCTTCGCTTG
>Ga0182024_10010911_pt1 | contig 18393 bp, 11 predicted proteins | sample P32metaG_FD_120480 | JGI IMG/M metagenome (GOLD analysis project Ga0182024, IMG submission 120480) | Permafrost microbial communities from Stordalen Mire, Sweden - P3-2 metaG (Illumina Assembly) | ecosystem: Environmental > Terrestrial > Soil > Wetlands > Permafrost | place: Sweden: Stordalen... | reverse complement strand
GTGCGCCCGTCCTGGCAGAGCAGGATCCTTGTTACTCCTCATCCTTCGGTGGCATATCACCATCTAACCGTGATGGTTACGAATGACCGGCTCACCCACGGGCTCTTGCTCTTTGCCCGCAAACAAAGCATCAAAGAACAGCAATATCCCACCAATAACAATTGCCGAATCGGCAACATTAAAATCCGGCCAGTGATAGTGAATGATGTGCACTTCCAGGAAATCAATCACATACCCGAACCGCATCCGGTCCCATGCATTTCCCAGTGCGCCCCCGAGAATAAGCGCCAGCGCCACTGTGGTAGCCGTAACTCGACGGCCAAGCTTCAACAACGCCACCAGAACCGCCACCGCCGCCAACAAAGAAAACAGCAGCAACATCCAACGCACACGACCCGGTGAACTCGAATCATTGAACAAACTGAAAGCCGCGCCAGGGTTTTCGACATGACTGATGGCGAACACATGGGGAATCACCACCACGTGATTGCCCAGCTCAATGCGCGTCGATACCAACCATTTCGTAACTCGATCGGCGACCACGACGATCAGTGAAACTAACAGAAGCCATCCCCTGGAATCTCTAATGCTCATGCGCTGGAGGCGCTTTCTTGCGGAGGAACACCCATCTGATCGAGCGCAGCCGAACAGCGTTCACAGACCGTCGGCCAGCGCCAATCCTCACCCACGTGCACGGAGTAGTTCCAGCAACGCTCGCATTTCTTGCCATCGGCTGGCAGCGTGGTCGCGATGACCTGGGCTGACGGTCTGGTGACCACCTCCACCTGGGAGACATTCAACAACTCCTTCAAGCTCCCCTGGTAGCGCCGCAGCAGAGCAGCCATCCTCTCCGGAACTTCCAACAACAACCGGGCATCGAGCGCCTTGCCAATCAACTTTGCCTTGCGCGCTTCCTCCAGGCTCTTGAGGGCCTCGTTGCGAATGGAAAGCAACGTCGCCCAATCACTCATGAAATCCGCATCGATGGTGGCCGCAAGCTTCTCGGGCCTGGGAAACAGCTCCAGATGGACGCTGGGCAGCCGGTTGCCTACCCGCGGCATGTAGTGCCATATTTCCTCCGCGGTAAAACTGAGCAGCGGCGCAACCAGGCGGACCAGCGCCTCGGCGATCATCCACAACACAGTTTGCGCGGAACGGCGAGCGGGATTGTCGGGCGCGAAGGTATAGACCCTGTCTTTGACCGCATCGATGTAGAACTGGCTTAAATCGGCGACAGCAAATTCATTCAGCGCGTGATAGATGCGATGAAATTCAAAATCCTCATACCACCCCAGGATCTTCTCCGTAAGCTCGCGCGTCCTGCTGAGCATGTACTGGTCGAGCGGAAGCATGTGCTCCCAGGCGATCGCATCCTTTTCCGGTTCAAAGCCGTTGAGGTTGCTCAACAGAAAGCGAAAAGTATTGCGCAGCTTACGGTAGGTCTCGGAGACCCTCTGCATCAGGTTTTCGCTGGCCGCTACGTCTTCACGGAAATCAACTGAGGCCACCCAGAGACGGACAATCTCCGCCCCCAGACGCTGCGCGATGTCGACCGGATCGACACCATTGCCCAGGCTTTTGGACATGGCGCGACCCTGCTCGTCCAGCGCCCAGCCGCAGGTCACAGCCATGCGGTAAGGCGCGGCGTCACGAGTACCAACGGCGCAGAGCAGGGAAGACTGGAACCAGCCGCGATGCTGATCGCCGCCCTCGATATAAAGATCGGCGGGCCAGGGAAGATCTTTTTCCCTGCCCAGAACCGCCGCCTGGCTGGCGCCGCTCTCGAACCACACGTCGAGAATGTCCATCTCCTTCTTGAACTCATCACTGCCACACGAGGCACAGCTGGTGCTCGGAGGCAGGAGTTCCGCCTCATCGCGCACGTACCAGGCATCGGCCCCCTCGTTCGCAAACAGCTCGACAATGCGCTGATTGACTGCCGGATCATTGAGCGGCCGGCGGCACTTGACGCAGAGGAATACCGCGATGGGGACACCCCAGATCCGCTGACGCGAGATGCACCAGTCGGGACGGGTAGACACCATGTTGGAGATCCGCTCCTTGCCCCAGGAGGGATCCCATTTCACGTGATCAATCTCTTCCATCGCGCGCTGGCGGAAGGTGGTCACGGAACCGTCGGCGTGCGGCATGGGCGTTTCCATGTTGATAAACCACTGCTCGGTGGCGCGGAAGATCACGGGCCGGTGGCAACGCCAGCAATGGGGGTAGGAATGGTAGATCTCCTGCCGTCCCATCAAGGCGCCACGCTCAGCCAGCAGATCTATGATGGGGGCGTTGGCCTTGAACACGAAAAGCCCATCATATTCAGGCAGTCCGTTGCGTATGTGCCCGCCATCGTCCACGTCGCACAACTGGCTCAATCCATAGCGCGCGCCGGTGGCAAAGTCATCCACGCCATGCGCGGGCGCGGTGTGCACAGCGCCGGTTCCCTGGTCGGTGGTGACGTAGGTAGCCAGCACGCCCAGCACCGTCCGATCGAGGAAAGGGTGGGCGAAGGTGACGTGCTCCATCCGCGAACCGGGAAAGCGCGCGATCTCGTGGGCACGCTCCAGGCCGCACGCGGCCTTGGTGGCGGTCGCGAGGGCCTCAGCCACGATGTAGACTTCACCATCCTGTTCCAGGGCTACGTATTCGAAATCAGGGTGAAACGCCACCGCCAGCGACGCGGGTAGCGTCCAGGGGGTGGTGGTCCAGATGATGGTCGAGACCTGTTTTCCGCCCAGGCGAACGTCGATCGCCTCGGGGGGACTGGTAAGCCGATAACGCACGTAGACGCTAGGGCTGGTGTGCATGTCGTACTCGACTTCCGCTTCGGCGAGTGCCGTGCGGTCATGCATGCACCACAAAACAGGCTTCAGACCCTTGTAGACGAATCCTTTTTCCAGGAACTGAAAAAAGGTCTCGATGATCTTGGACTCATACTCCGGCGTCATGGTGGAGTAGGGAAGGCCCCAACGCCCAAAAACGCCCAAACGCTGGAATTGCGCCCGCTGCAGATCAAGATACTTCTGGGCGTACGCGCGGCAGGCGCGGCGCACCGCGATAGCCGGCATTTCCAGCTTCTTGCGGCCCAGTTGTTCGTCGACCTTGATTTCGATAGGCAGGCCGTGGCAATCCCACCCCGGCACGTAGGGGGCGTTAAAGCCGGCCATGGTCTTCGACTTGACCACGAAGTCTTTCAGGCATTTATTGAGCGCATGCCCCAGGTGGAGCGGTCCGTTGGCGTAGGGCGGCCCGTCATGCAGCACATAAATGGGAGCATCCTGGCGCACGGCGCGGATCTGCTCATAGATTCTGTCCTGCTCCCAGGCGGCCAGCCGCCGCGGCTCGCTTTGGGGCAGATTTGCCTTCATGGGGAAGTCGGAGTGGGGTAGGTTGAGAGTCGCCTTGAGTTCGGGCGGGGGTGGCATTGTGTCTCCAGTTGAAAACGACCAAAACTCTATTGTATCTTTGCCGCAAATGTTGACACGCTGCTTACCTCCGGGCCAAAAAGGGTGTCTAATACTTTTTAATGGATCTTCAACCGATACGGGCTACGTATTCTTGGAGAGCGACAAGCCGGACGCTAGTCGTCCATAATGGGGAGATAGGCGGAGAGAGGCTTACGCGCCCTCTTTTCTCATAAGTTCTATGGCCAATCAGGTTTTGTTACCTCCGGAGCTGGATCAACGCGAGCCTAAAGAGCCCAAGCTGCTCGCCGAGATCATTGATGAGCCGGCGTGGAAGACGATTGCCGGCAATATTTATGACCTCCTGTATCCCAGGAAGCTCCCTCCGCTCGTACTAACGTCCACCCCCATTCCCGTCAAAGACCCGATGGAGGAGGACCGCGGTAAAGCCTCCTCGATCATCTCCATCAGCCTGCACGTGATCATTATCGCGGTGATCTTGTGGGCCTTCCTCGCGGTCAAGAACGTGGTGACGAAGAAAAATCAACTGGTTACCAACATCGACGTCCCGCAATACATGCCCATTGCGCCCAACGGCCCCCAGATGGGTGGCGGCGGTGGCGGCGGCTCCCACGACATTTTGCAGACGCCCAAAGGCAAGTTGCCCAAGTTCGAGGAAAAGCCGATCGTTCCGCCGATGGTGATCAAGAACGATCATCCCAAGCTGGCGATGGATCCTTCCATCATGATGCCCAAGGACATTCAGCTGCCCAATAACAACCTGCCCAACCTGGGAGACCCGCGGACCAGCGTGGTTGGTCCGGCGTCGAACGGCAGCGGCAGCGGCGCGGGCATGGGCACCGGCTCAGGCGGCGGCATCGGCTCTGGCAAAGGGAACGGATACGGTCCGGGCGAGGGCGGCGGTTACGGAGGCGGCCTCTACCGTGTGGGTGGCGGCGTTTCCGCCCCGCAATTGGTGTTTGCGCCGGATCCCGAGTTCTCTGATGAAGCCCGACGGGCAAAGTACCAGGGCGTCTGCGTGGTTTCGCTGATCGTAGATGCACAGGGAAACCCGCAGCGGGTCCAGGTAGTACGCCATCTAGGCATGGGCTTGGACGAGAAGGCAGTCGAAGCGGTAAGGCAATATAAATTCAAGCCCGCCACGCTGCAGGGAAAACCAGTGCCGGTGGAAGTAAACATCGAAGTAAACTTCCGCATCTACTAGCAAGAGTCAGTCCCCCGGCAAACGTCGGAGGGAATCGGACGGGTGCCCCACGTTCGCCCAAGCGTACTCCGGATTTCCTGTCGAGCTTGCTGGCGTTGACGAACTTCATGCGGCTTTCCTTAATGAAAGCCGCACACGCGGGTGTTGGTGGTGCCCCGTGCAGGAAATCCGGATACGTGGGCCGAAAACGATGGGCGCAGCCCAACGATCGCTTTTACCGCCAATGCAAAATCAAATCACTGTGTTGCAAACAGTGCCGCCGGAATCTCCTGATCACTCGACAGCATGGCCTTCCACGGATCCTTCCGTAGCCGTTCCTTCCAATCGTCGAAGCGGGCAATCAGGTACTTAGGTGCCTTCGATCCCTTCAGCTCCGCCCACTCCAGGGGAAGCGCTGCCGCCATACCCAAGCGCGCCCGGCTGCTATAAGGAGCGACCGCCGTCGCCTCCCGTTCGTTACGCAAATAATCCACAAAGATCTTGTTTTTCCGTGCCGCTTTGGTCATTTTGCTGATGTAGAGCTTGGGATTATCCTTCTCCATCTGCAAGGTGAACTCATGGGTCAGCGCTTTGACCTGTTCCCACTCAAGCGTCGGCTTAATGGGCGCAACGACATGCAGGCCTTTACCCCCAGTGGTTTTCACAAAGCTCTGTAAACCCAGTTGCTTCAAGCGCTCCCGCACCTCCTGCGCGCCGTCACAAAGCGTTGACCACGATACGGCCTCGTCCGGATCAAGATCGAAGATGATGCGGTCGGGGTGCTCCAGGTCGGCATTGGTCGACTGCCAGGGATGTATTTCAAGCACGTTCATTTGTGCCAGCCCGGCCAGCGATTCTTCACCTTCCACGGTCACGTAGGTCTCTGTGCCTTTGCCTTTTCTGTCGGGAATCTCAACCCCGTCGATGCCAGGCGGCATTCCTGGTCCCAGATGCTTTTGATAAAAGCATTTCTGGCCCGCGCCGTTAGGGCAGCGGACCAGGGAGAGGGGTCTGCCGGTGACGTGGGGCAGCATGAGCGGGGCAACCGCCAGATAGTAATCAATCAAAGCCTGCTTGGTAACACCGGTCTCCGGATCGACAACCTTGTCGGGATGAGTGACCTTGAAGCCGAGCCGCCTTGGAGCGGAAGCCGTCGCTTTCGCGGGATGGGTCGTTTTCTCAGGCGTCAGAGCCTTCTGCGAAAGGCTCGGGTCCGGTACCTCGCGGCGTACTTCCGCGGCCTTTTTGTCTTCTCGCAGACCCTTGAAGCTGGCTTGCCGCACCAGATCATCCGCGGTCCAGGTACTGAACTGAACCTCTGCCACCAATTCAGGCCGCACCCAAAGCGCACCTTTGGCGGCCGAAGCCGGCACATCCGCGAAGGGCATTCCAGTTTGCCGCATGGCCTCGAGTTGCTTGCGCAACTTGCGCGAGTTGACTTGGGTGAAACCAGTCCCGGTCCGTCCCGCATAAATCAATTTCTTGCCGTCGTAATACCCCAGCAAAAGGGCTCCAATGCCATCGGTTCCATTTGCGGGCTTGGTAAACCCACCAATCACAAATTCCTGCCGGCGAACGCACTTGATCTTGACCCATGACTTACTGCGGCCGGAGGTATATGCGCTGTCAGCCCGTTTGGAAACGATGCCTTCAGCGCCTAACCTGCAAGCTTCGGCAAAGATGGGCGCGCCCTCGGTCTCGATGTGCTGGCCGTAACGGACGATCTCGTGTTCCGGCAGGCTGTCGAGCATCTGCGCCAATATCTGCTTGCGCTCGACGAGCGGTTGTTGGCGGAGATTGTGCCCATTGAGGTGCAGCAGATCGAAGACGAAGTAGGTGAGGGGATGCTTTGCACCCTCGTCAAAAGCTGCCTGCAGGGCAGCGAAGCTGCTTTGTCCGTTCTCTTCGAGCACCACCACTTCTCCATCCAGGATCGCGCTCTCGACAGAAAGCCGGCCTAACTCGCGCGCAACCGAAGCCATGCGATGCGTCCAATCCAGCCCGCTGCGGGTGTAAAGACGAACCTTGCCGGCTTTGTCGATGTGCGCCTGGATACGGTAGCCGTCCAGCTTGAGCTCATGAACCCAGTGCTCGCCCACAGGCGGTGCGGCCGCTTCGGAGGCTAACTGCGGCGGAATAAACGCCGGCAGAGCTTCCTTCTTTCCCGGCAGCGCCGACGGGGCAAACGGCACGGGACGCGATGGGTTTGCCGGTTGTTTTGCGGGGGAACTCTTGCTCCCGTTAGAGGTTTCCGGCCGATTCGATTGCCAGACATGATCCCCATCTTTGGCAATGGCGCCGAGGTCACGTTGAGTGAGGACGCTGTTGGGTTCCTTCTCCGTGATCGGCTCGTCATCCGCGGTCTGCTCGTATTCGTCATGCTCCTTGATCAACAGCCAATTCGGCTTGGCTTCGTTCGCGGCCTTGCCGCCCATACGCACCAGCACCCATTTGCCGTGCAACTTCTTGCCCTGAAGAATGAATTTGAGATTGCCCTTGGCCAGGCCTTCGTCGGGGTCGCCGACCGGTTCCCATGTGCCTTCATCCCAAAGCATTACCGTCCCGCCGCCGTACTGGCCCTTGGGGATGGTGCCTTCGAAGCCGCCGTACTCCATGGGGTGATCTTCGACCTGCACCGCCAGCCGCTTATCTCCGGGCACATAACTGGGCCCTTTGGTCACTGCCCAACTCTTGAGAACCCCGTGCAATCCGAGGCGGAAGTCGTAGTGCAGACGCGTGGCGGCATGCTTTTGAATGACGAAGGGCAGAGACCCGGTCTTCGCCCCTGAGCTAGCCTTGCCACTTGGTTCGGCCGTCTTGTTGAAGTCACGCATGGAGCGATAGCGCTCAAGTTGCTCGTCGACGAGTCCAGAGGACGATGGAGCGTGCGCGCGGCTGCGCGTTGAGGATTTTGCCGCGCGGGGCTGCGCCACCTTCTTTGTCTTGCCAGCCATTCCTGCCCCTTCCTGGGAAGAAACTTTACCCCGTCTTACTGCGCTTTGGAGGCCTTTGGCGCACCTTTCGTTGCCTGTGCACCACCGCCCTCGGTACCCTGTACTCTCTCGATAGGAAACCTTAACAGACCGAGGAATGAGTTGCTCATGACCACCAATGACCTCAGCGTTGCCACCGGGAACGAAGTTACCGACCTACTGGATTTAGCCTGGGTCCGCTCCCAATTTCCCTCTCTATCGCAAACCGTCCAGGATCATCCGGTGGTTTTTCTCGATGGCCCCGGCGGGACGCAGGTTCCGCAAAGCGTGATCGACGCCATCTCTGATTATCTGCGGGGCAGCAATGCCAACACCGACGGAGCCTTTGCTACCAGCCAGCGTACCGACGCCATGCTTGCCGGCGCTCGTACTGCCATGGCGGACTTTCTTGCCTGTGATCCGGAGGAGATAGTTTTCGGGGCAAACATGACCTCCCTAACCTTTGCCATGAGCCGGTCGATTGGCCGTGAACTGAATGCCGGGGATGAGATCGTAGTCACTCGTCTTGATCACGATGCGAATTACTCCCCCTGGTTAGCCCTGGAGGAACGAGGCGTCACCGTCCGTGTGGCCGAGATTCATGATCGCGACTGCACCCTGGACATGCACGACCTGGCGCGGAAAATCACCAGCCGCACCAAGTTGGTAGCCGTGGGATACGCCTCGAATGCGGTGGGAACTATCAACGATGTAAAAGAAGTGGTACGCATGGCGCACCGGGTGGGAGCGATGGCTTACATCGATGCGGTGCATTATGCGCCGCACGGTCCGATTGACGTGCGCGCGCTCGATTGCGACTTTCTGGTCTGCTCCTCTTACAAATTTTTCGGACCGCACATGGGCGTACTGTATGCCAGGCACGAGCATCTGACGCGGCTGCAACCATACAAAATCGCGGCCAATACCCACGCGGTCCCTCTTTCCTGGGAGTGGGGCACGCTGAACCACGAATGCATCGCCGGGATCACCGCTTGTGTGGACTACCTTGCCGAGCTGGGACGACGCATCGATCCTGCCTCGTCCAGCCGGCGCGCGCAGTTGCTTGCGGCGTGGCAAGTGATTCAAAGGCACGAGCGTATTTTGGTCGGAAGGCTGATTGCAGGGCTCCTGGAGATGTCCGGGCTCACACTTTATGGCATCAGCGATCCTGAGCGGTTCGACGCCCGGTGTCCCACGGTTGCGATCCGCATTGCAGGTCATACGCCACTGCAATTGGCAACCGAGCTGGGATGCCGGGGCTTCTTTACCTGGGACGGCAACTACTATGCTCTGAACCTCACCGAACACTTCGATGTAGAGAAAGACGGCGGCTTTCTGCGCATCGGGTTAGCGCACTACAACACAGCGGAGGAAGTGGACCGCTTTCTCCGCGCCTTACGGGAGATAACCGAGGGATGAAACGCAGCCTGCTACGCGGTCTTGCTGCGCTTGCCGCCGACTACTTTCAATTTGCGCTTGGCGGGCGTGGACCCGGTCTTGGCTGCGGGTTTAGCGGATTTCGGTACGTCTTTCGCAGCCAGGCTCAGACGCAGGGCAGACATTAAATCAACTACCTTGCCGCGGGCCTTCGTGGTCTTTTCCTTAGGCAATGGTTTGTTGGCCAGCTTGGCTTCTACCAGCTCGCGCACCGCGGCCTCATAGTTGTCGGTGAACTTATCGAGCTCCATCGGACGGGTATAAGTCTTGATTAACTGTTTGGCCAGGTTGAGTTGGGCGGCGTCCAGCTTCGCGGCGGGGATCTTGCCGAAGTACTCGGCGGGTTCACGTAACTCTTCCGCAAAGCGAAGCATGTACAGCATCATGCCCAGTTGTTTGCGGTCGGGCGGCGGGGCTAACGCGACCACGTGTTCCCGGCCGGAGAAGGCGATCTCACCCATGCCCACCATGTCGGTATCGATCATCGCCTGGCGCACGATGGCGAAAGCCGTTGCTTGTGGACCTTTCTTGGGCACAACGAAGTAAGGCTTCACATAGAGCGACGGAGTCAGCTCGCTGGCGGGGGAAAACTGAACGATTTCCAGGGTATCTTTCCCGGGGATACGAAGTCGCTTGAGGTCATCCGGTTCGATGATGGCGTATTTGCCCTTCTCGTATTCGTAACCTTTGACGATGTCAGACTTCTCCACCACGTGCTGCTCTTCATCGTGGGCTGCTCCGCCATGTCCTTTTGCGGCGATATGCAGAGTGCCTCGCTTCCGCTCAGCGCCGGAGTCCTCCGCCTCGTCACCGTCGGCGGCAACGTTCTGATAGTGGATGCGCTCTCCGGTCGCCCGGTCAATCTGGTGAAATTGAAAGGGGCGGGCAGAGGTAACCGCAGGATAAATTTCAACCGCGAAACTGACCAGCGAGAGAGAGATTTGTCCAGTCCAATAAGGGCGTGCCATCGATCACCTTGGATGCAGGAAGATGCCATTGTAGCCGGGGAATTTGGCGTTTTTGAACCCGTTTGGTAGTCTGTACGCATGCGCGCGTAGCTCAGTTGGATAGAGCGTCTGGCTACGAACCAGAAGGCCGGGGGTTCGAATCCCTCCGCGCGCACCATCCGGCACTCTTTAGAATCAAAAACCTACAGAAACTTACTGATGGTCGCTCACCCGGCTCGTGCGAAACCTGGGAGGAGTCCGAAGGGCCTCGGTCCCATTGTTCGTCCCATCGGACGAAGGATCCGGTACACCACGGTGTGGCTGTTAACGCTCAGGAGACTCGCGGCTCTTCAGCCAAGCGACGGAGCGGTCAATGCCTTCTTCGAGAGAGATGTTGGGCGAGAAGCCAAAGCTGCTTTTCGCCTTCGCAATGGGAAACTCCTGGTTGCGACCAAGCAGGTAAACAGCGTGCCGTGTTAAAAGGGGCCGTCCGCGTAAACGCAGGCCCCCGTGGACAGTTTCAAAAAGCCGAGCGAGTGCCATGGCTGCTGTGAACGAAAGATTTATCCAGGGCGGTTTGGCGCCGAGCTGCTTTGCGAAGAGCGTGGCGTACTCCTCCCAGGTAGCTCCTGTGCCGCCGGCAATATTGTAGGCTTGGCCAATCGTGTGGGGGCTCGCCGCGGCGTCGAACATCGCTTGCACAACGCTGTCGACGTAGGTGAAGCCGCCCGGCGCTGTACCCTTGTCGATGTACGCCATCAGCCGCTGGCGCAGCAGGGTTGCGATTTCCTGAGTGAAGTCCTTTCCCCGGGGACCGTAGATGGTTGCTGGGCGGACTATCGTAATCGGGATGCCACTCTCTTGGTGTGCCTTCCAAACAGCGGCTTCGGCTCTCCCTTTGGTCTGGTTGTAAGGGAGACCAGCATCTGTGAACGGGTGCTCCTCGGTGCAGGGCACCTGGGGATAGCCATAGATGTCCGTTGTGCTGACATGCAAGAAGCGATGAAGTCTGGGGGCCCGCCGAGCCGCGGAGATCAAGTTTTGTGTGCCGATGACATTGGCTTCGAGGTAGGTCTGCGAGGGGGCCCAATCGGTGGAGCAGGCTGCGCAGTGGAAGATAATCTCGACATCCTTGACCGCCTCTTGCAGGGCTGCTTGATCCGATAAGCTACCGCGAACGACGCGAACCGGGGTCGAGGATAGATGGCGCAGGTCTGAGGTTGCACGGGCGAGGATGACAACCTCCTCACCCCGCTCGTGCAGCATTTGCGCGACCCTGCCGCCTAAAAAACCGCTTGCGCCGGTTACGAGGGCGGCCATGGAAGCAGTGACCGGATTCTATTGGAGGTTGAACCACTGGAGGTTGTTGGGTCGAACGTCGTCTTGCGCAAAGTCAATACCCTTTTTGACAGCTCGGCTCAACTCACAAAGACTTCCCCGGCCAAGCTCGGTCGTGGGCGAAGTTCAGTGGCAGTATGCTCTTTGCGAGAAGTTTAGCAGCAGCCGCCAACTCGGGCGTTGTCGGGGGCGCGAACATCTGGTATGCGACGGCGCGGAGCAAGCGAGTTACCTGATTTCGTTGAACACAAAATCGGATAAGACGGTTCGATTGCGGCCGATCTTCTTAGCCCGGTACAGCGCACTATCCGCGGCGGCAAGCATTTCCGTATCCGAGATCAAGCCGTGTTTCTCCACCGTGGTGACTGCCGCGCCGATACTGACGGTGACGGAGACCTTCGAATCATTCACGACGATTGGACCGTTGTCCACGGCTGCGCGAATCCTCTCCGCGCCGTGTTCAATTTGTTCCCGGTCGCAACCGGGCAGTACGATCACGAACTCTTCTCCACCATAGCGTCCCACTGAGTCATAACCTCGCACCGCCCTGATTATGCGTTGTGTCACTTCTTTCAGGACTGCATCCCCAGTCAAGTGTCCATACGTGTCATTGATGTTCTTGAAGTGATCTATATCGAGCATCAAGAGACCAGTGGCAGCTTTAGAACGGGCTGCGCGTTCCAGCTCACGACGCAACGTCTCCAGAATCTCGGCCCGGTTCCAGACACCCGTCAGTGCGTCATGGGTTGCCTGAAAATGGAGTTGCAGATGGGCCTGGATCTGATCGTCCTGTAGGGTGAGGATTCGATTACAGGCTCGCAAGCGAGCTTGCAATTCGCTTCTATCGAAGGGTTTGGTCAGATAGTCATCGGCTCCTGCCTCCAGGCCCCTGACCAGATCCTGTTTCGCGTCTTTAGCGGTTGCCAGAAGTATGTACTGGTAGGGAGTCTGGTTACGTTCGCGAACCCTGCGACATAATTCCAGGCCATTAATCGCCGGCATCATCCAATCGAGAATGAGCAGTTGGGGCGGGGGCTCCTCTTGCAGAATATTCCAGGCTTTTGCGCCGTCTTCCGCAATCGTGACCCGGTATCCCCAGTTTACCAGCCAACTCTCCAGGATCCTGCGAAACATCGCATCGTCTTCAGCAACCAGCACCCGGTCGCAGGAACTACCCGGGCGAAGAAACTCAGTGAGAGCTCTATTCGTTTCGCCGGCAGTCGTCATTCGATCGCCCCCGGCCATCCGGCAACCATTTCCATGCCAGGGGTTTGGCGCAGCGTTCTGCGCATCGAGATCAGCAACTCAGAAATCTCGGACGCAAAGGTTGTGTAGAGGCCCGCGGCAAGTCGAAGATCTGACCTTCGACCGAACTCCTCCAGTTCACGCGCCTTTTGCGAGACCGCTGCGATTCCCACGTATCCCAACTCTCCTTTGAGAGTGTGGGCCGCTTCCTCGACAGCCTCTGCATCGCCCTCTGCGATCGCCCGCCGTAAGCGGGCCATGTGTTTGGGAACATCGTCCAGGAATATTTCCAGCACCTCGTGAAAAAGCTTTTCGTCGCCGCCTAGTCGTTCCAGGGTTTTGCCCATGTCCCACACAATCGCGCTGGGCGCAGCAGACGGCGTGGTGGCTTCTAAACTGGGCGCAGGTGTGGGTTCACCCTGCAGGCGGAGGGTGCTGGCGATGGCTGCTTCGAGCTCCTGGCTGTTGATTGGCTTGGAGACGTATCCGTCCATCCCCGCTTCGATACAACGCTCGCGATCTCCCTTCATGGCGTGAGCCGTCATGGCAAGAATGGGCAGGTGCAGTCGAGTCTCTCTCTCCCTCTCGCGGATTTTCCTGGTGGCCGTCAGCCCATCCATCTCCGGCATCTGAATATCCATCAAGACAAGGTCGAAGCCATGCGTTGTAAGCAGCGAGAGGGCTTCCTTGCCGTTGCTGGCGACCACCACGGAGTGACCCATCTTCTGCAGCATGCGTGTGGCAACGGTCTGGTTGGTGCGGTTATCTTCGGCCAGGAGAATGTGCAGGCTCTTACCTTGCGCTGGCCGCCCGGTCGGCATAACGGCCGGGGGCACAGAGACGGTCTGCGGATGCCCAAGCGCCCGCAGAATCGCTGCCAGCAATTCCTGCTTTCTGACAGGCTTATAAAGATAAGAATGAATTCCTAATTCACGACAGCGCTCCGCGTCTCCCGAATGACCAGCCGAGGTGAGCATGACGACGGTTACCGGCAATACTTCTGGCCTGCGCTGGATTTCTTGCACCAGTCCGAACCCGTCCATACCTGGCATGTGCATATCCGTCAAAATCAGCTGATAGTGCCGGTCGGCGCTGCACGCGGCGTCCAATTCTGACAAGGCCTGGCTTGCGCCTTCGGCGCACGTTGTCTGCGCTCCCCAACGTGTGAGCATCCCGTGCAGGATGCGCCGGTTGGTTTTGTTGTCGTCGACCACCAGGATTTTGAGCCCGTTCAAAGTTTCGAGCGGAACCATGACTTCCGATTCCGCTGTTTTGTTGCTTACCTTCAACCGCACGGTGAAATGGAATTGGGTACCTCGTCCAACCTCGCTTTCCAGCCAGATTTTTCCTCCCATCATCGCTACCATGCGCGCTGAAATAGTTAACCCGAGTCCCGTGCCGCCAAACTGGCGTGTCGTCGATGAGTCAGCCTGGGTGAAGGGAGAGAAGATAGACTCTTGCTTCTCCTCAGGGATGCCAATGCCGGTGTCGGCCACCGTAAGCCTTATGACTCGACTGTCAAGGTCCTCGGCATCGACTTGCACCTTCAACGCAACCTCACCGTGAGCCGTAAATTTGATTGCGTTACTGATCAGATTGAGAAGGATCTGGCGCAGCCGGCCCGGATCCCCGGCTACCAGTTCCGGCAGATCGGGTGCGATGTCGCAAAGAAGCTCCAGACCTTTTTCATCGGCGGTCGAGGCAAATGTTTTCAAAGCTTCTTCCGCGCAGTTGCGCAGATTGAAGTCAATCTCCTCCAGTTCAATCTTTCCTGCCTCAATCTTGGAGTAGTCAAGAATGTCATTGATAACGATCAGCAGGGAATCGGCGGATAGCTTTACTGTTTCCAGGCAGTCGCGTTGTTCGGCGGTAAGTTCCGTGTCCAGTGCCAGATCGGTCATGCCGATGACGCCATTCAGCGGCGTGCGTATTTCATGGCTCATGTTGGCAAGGAATTCGCTCTTGGCCTGGTTAGCCACTTCCGCAGCATCTTTGGCCAGGCGCATTTGATGCTCCGCACGGATGCGCTCAACCACCTCTCTTTGCAGATCCGCGGTGCGCTGTTCCACCCGCTGTTCCAGTTCGTCTTTCGCGTTCTGCAAAGCCAGATCCCTCTGCTCGATCCTCTCCAGCATCTGGTTGAATGAACTTACGAGAATTCCGCTTTCGTCATTACTCTGGGCGATGGCCCGCAGCGAGTAGTTCTCCTCTGTCGTAACCCGCCCGGCAATCTTGGCCAGTTGCACAATCGGGTCACTCACGATACGCAGAAGGCGCGCGGAAATCAGGTAGGTGGCCAGAATGGAAATGAAGAGCACCAGAATAGCGATCTTGGTGTATTCCCAAAATCTGGCGCGGATTCCACGCAGATCGGAAACGATGGCGATGGAGCCGGTCTTGTCACTCTCGAGATACACACTTCGGAACAGTGTGAGGGTGTCTGACCCAAAGTAGGCTCCATCGGGCGCCGATGACGGCATCTTGAATCCGGCTGCAAGATCAGCGCGGCGATACTCAGCAAAAATGCTTCCATGGGTGTCGTACAAACATGCGCCTAACACGTGGTGTTCAGTGCGCAGGGCGGCCAACAATTCTCGCGCGGTCTTTTGATCGTTGAACGCCAAAGACGCGGCCGTGTTTGCCCCGAGAGTGTCGGCAAGGGTCGCCAGTTCGTCGGCGATATCGGTATGAAACCTTTGTCTCTCGTAGATGGCGAAGCCCAAGCAGGCCAAAATCACTGCAAACACGGTGGCAGTCAGGGTGAGCAAGGCAAGTTTTCGCCGAATTGTAAGATCTCTGAAGATCGTGCTCTTACTTTCCATGGCTTTCTCCCACGACGTGTTCAGCGAGGATCAACAACCGCGATCCGATTTTGAGTCTTGCCGATTCTGCGGCTTCCAGATTGATCTCGAAGCGGACCTTGTTCTCCTCCAGCAGAAAGTCGATCATTCCCCCCGCATCGAGAAAGCCGGCAGTCTCGCCCACTGTCAGCACCGGAGCATTGTGCAAGTCCGTCACCAGCAGCGGAATGTGCTTGCTTTGCGCCTTGCCGAGGAAAAGTATCTGGCAAGCCTGCATATCTTGTGGCTGCCCAAGGTGACGAATGCGAATGACCCGATTGCCGACCGCCTTGCCGGCTATCGTGCCCTCCAGCGCCCCCTGGAACGGATCTTCTCCAAGAGTGCAAAGAACCAGCGAATTGTCCGTACCTGTCGGCGTCTCTGGAGGCCAATCCACGAGCTGAGCAAAGTGGAAAATGAAGGCTGCCTTGACCCGGTATTCTTCGCTGGTTGTCTGCGCGCTGGTTCTCTGCCCACTCCGTGCGAGCAAGAGAAGGAAAACCGCCAGCAGGGCCATACAGCGAATGGCGCGCCAACTCGATAACCGACCCGCGGGCGCTGCGCCCAAAGCACCGCCCGCAAGACCCGATGACGTCGTGTGCATTCAGAACCGCCACGTGAGCCTGGCATAAGCACTGCGGCGGACCAGGCTTGGAAGCACTGTTAGGTCGGGACCGGAGTACTCCTGGTGAAGATTCTTCAGTAAGTTCTGCCCCACCAGTCCCAGTGAAATCTTGTCCGAGAGCTGCCACGCCAGAGTCGTATCCAGGCGGGTGTAGGACGGGATCTTTGGACTGGCGAGGCGTCCTACAAAATAGGCTGACGTGGTCCACTGCCAATGCCGCGGGAAGTTCACCTGTGAGCGCAACTGGGCTTGCTGGTTAGGGCTGCCCCCTTCCGTCTCAGGCCCTGTTGTCGTGTCCATGCTGCCCGCGTAGGGATGCAGGTGCATTGTGAGGAATGTGTACCCCGGGCTAAGCGTCCAGCGGTTTGCCACTTTCACGTTGGCAAACATCTCGATGCCGTGGGTCTCTCCGCGCAATCCGTTGCCAATATAAAAGGGAATGAGTAAGTGCTCCGGCGCAGGGTTCGCCTCCAGGATCGGGGATCCAGGTTCCTCCGAAACGAGATCGCGATACTGGTTAAAAAACGCCGATGCTGCGAACGAAAGTACGGTAGAAAATTGTTTGCGATAACCTGCTTCAGTTGCCGTCAAGCGTTCATTTTTGCTATTCGGATTACCGAACAAGCTGACCAAAGCCGTAAGGTTATCCGGTCCGGGAAACACGTCGTAGTTGACGCGAATCGAGGTGGTGCTCGGGGAAGGCGTGGATTGCGCGCCCGAGATCGCTGCCCAAAACATGTCTCCATCGTCCGGAGTCCACGCCATCCGGGCGGTTGGCTGCAAGTTGAATCCGTTGTAGTACTCGTGCTCAAACTTTGTTCCCAGGCTTACGTAGAGGCGATTAGGACGGATTGCGATCTCATCCTGCACAAAGGAGCTGAAAATCCGGGTGGTCAGGTCTGCTGGAGTAAACGAAACGCGCATCGTTGTCGCGGTGTCGTCTGAGTTGGTGCGAAACCCAAACCCCCATACCAGATCCTGGTGCCGGCCCCAGTTCGAATGGTGCTGGAAGTCGAGGTCAAACGTGTTCAACCCGATACCGAAGGTTCCATCACCGCGGTTGCTGCGATCGAAGTAGACCTGTAGCGAACTCTCGGAGCGAGCTGACATCACGCGCTTCCACCGGGCGAGAACACTCCACCCGGAAAAAACGTCACGCGCAGCAAAAGTGTCATTTACGGGGGGCGAGATGGAGGCGATGGAAGCGAACATCTCGCCTGCATTCCCTCTGACTGCTTCGCCCTCAATGGTCAACGAATCTTTCGCAGACAACTCTGTGTCTACCCGAAAACCGCCGTGGAAGCGGTGCCAGTCATCTTCGCCGTTCTGGTGATCTGGAGTGAGATAGTGACCCATTTCGAAACCATCTGCAAAAACGCGATACGCCCCACGGCCGCCAATCAATCCTCCGTAACTCACCATCCCGGATCCGTGCTCGAGAGTCCCTCCGGTGGCTGTGGCCACGCCGCTTTGCATCTCCCGCGCGCTTTTGGTGATGATGTTGATGACGCCATTCACTGCGTTCGCCCCCCAGATCGCAGCGCCTGGTCCGCAAATGATCTCGATACGCTCAATAGAATCGAGCGGTACGTCTTGAGCATCCCAGTAAACTCCGGAGAATATGGGTGTGTAGACCGTACGGCCGTCGATCAAAACCAGAAGCTTGTTCGAATATTGGCCGTTAAACCCACGCGTGCTGATGGCCCATACGCTAGGGGTGATTTGGGCAACATCCATTCCAGGCACCATCCGCAGCAGATCGGGAAGGTTGTCCGCACCGGAGCGGTGAACATCTTCCTTGGTGATCACGAAAATTGCTGCCGGCACCTGCGATAGTTTCTGCTCCTTCTTGGAAGCTGAAGTCACATCGACATTCATGAGGTCTTCAATCTGCAGGGTAGTGAGGTCAGTCTGCGCGCTCTGAGCGTGAGCAGCGAGCAGCACGAACGCAAAAAGTACTAACTCGCAGGCCACAGCTCTCATCAGAACTGGCTTCATTGCGCTCCAGGTCCGGTTTTGCCATATCCTCCTGGGCAGACCGACATAGATACTCAATTAGCCCTATCGGCATACTTTCGCTCTCGCATGACGCTTCTGGATGGAAGAACAGGGGCAGGGGATTTTGATGGCAGATGGAAAAGGCGCCAGCCCCACACCTATTCAGACTGGACAAGCGAAGGGCACGGCTTCAGCCGTGCCGCATCGGCTTGGGCTGAGGAGGGCTTTTAGTGTCTGCGTGAGAACTGAAAAGAAACCGCAGATCTCTCCACTACGCTACCCCGGATTTCCTGTCGAGATTGGTGGCGCCGGCGAACTTCATGCGGCTTTCCCTAATGAAAGCCGCACACGTGGTCGCGTCTTGTGCTGCGTGGCAG
>Ga0182024_10010910_pt1 | contig 18393 bp, 18 predicted proteins | sample P32metaG_FD_120480 | JGI IMG/M metagenome (GOLD analysis project Ga0182024, IMG submission 120480) | Permafrost microbial communities from Stordalen Mire, Sweden - P3-2 metaG (Illumina Assembly) | ecosystem: Environmental > Terrestrial > Soil > Wetlands > Permafrost | place: Sweden: Stordalen... | reverse complement strand
TCCCTGCCGCCCCGATGACAAGCAACAGAGCACTACCCTGGTTACCAAAGAAATCCTCTAACCCTCTCGACGAAGCCCAAAAACCGTACTACTGTGGGAGCAGCTACCACCATCAGCGCCGTCTTGCGTGACGGTCCTGCCTGGCTTTGCACCGGTCTACTCTGCCCGTGCATCCGCCGCCAACCACCGCGAAAGCATCAGCCCCTGCCGGCATGATGACTTGGGTGTAGCAAACGAGAATGTGACGTCGAAAGCGACGGATTACGCCTTTCCGCAGAATGACTGTGTCCCTTGGGGGTGCCTGCGGAGAGCAGAAATCACCGCGTAACAGGGTGCGCTCAGTGCGTCCTCTTGATTGAGCAGTTTTGACAACTTGGAAACCACCACCGCAAGCCGGTGCGGCGCCGGACTACACGGACGAGCAGGCGGGACGTTTGCCAATCCGCAGTGTAGGCAGAGAGATCGTCCCGCCTGCCACCGGACTGACAGGGAAAAGTCGGACCGCCTGCGCAGGGCAACGTTCTGCCTGTCTAGGTTTTGCAGCGGAGCGTCCCCCGGTCGGCAAATGATCGCCAAAAGATCGCTAAGGAGCCGCCAGCCGCCACCTCAGGAGGGGACTTTTGGCGCTTATAGCGCTTTTAGCGCACTTTTATTTCTTTCCGGGGCTAAAGTGTCTGCGTCAGAACCCCGGTCAGAACGGAGTCTCAGCGGGATAGGGCGTGGTACTACCGTGTTCGTCAGAGGGTCAGCTGTTCCCGGCATTTAGCAAGATGCTCAAATTAATTAGTTTGAGCATCTTGATCATCTTCGTGAAACAAAGGACTTAGCCGCTAACTTTGATCACCTTCGGGGTAGCATTTGAGCACCTTCGTGAAGCAAAAGAACTTGCCAACTCCGTGTGCTCGCGGCGTATGTCGGCCCGTTTTCTGCGCGCGGCGCTGCACCTTTTCGTGGCAGTCTTCTTTGTTGGTTCTTTCGCGGCGACGATCGTGATCTTTCTCTCTGTTGTGCCCACTACTTTCAGTAAATGTTTTGCCCAATCATCTCGACAAAGGCCGGGGCGTTAATTCGGAGCTCTGAGGACTTCGACCACAGTACCCGGAAGTTTGATCCGTTCACCTGCAGGGCTGATCAGGGCCGGGGCGACGCCACGAAATTCGCCGGCCCGACTTCCGTTCTTGCAACGACCTCCAAACTGTCATTCGTCGCTAACCATGTCCCGGGTCCAGGGAACAGGTGGAACTGAATAGGCCCTGGTTCTAAAAGGCCGCCTGGTGTTGATTGCTTTGGATGAGGAACCCCGGGATTGGAAACGTCGGTAGCCAATTGCCACGATTGTGCTCAATCAGGACGGCACTAATCCCATTCAGTCCGTCTACACTGCTGATGGTTTGTTTAGGCGGCACCACGTTGTCTCGGATCAGCAGACCGGAGACCAGACAACCGGGCATGTCCTGAATAACGATCCCCGCCAAATTGGTGTTCACCGAAGGGGTAATAAGGTTTCCTGCGCCTTCGCTAAGCGAATTTCTCAGAACGTCGGTGTTGATGACAGGCCCATAGGATGCGGGACCACCGTATGGTCCATACGCTGAAATCATGATGCCGTCCCCCGAGTTGGTCAATACGTTATCTTCGATAACGCTTTCGAGCGAGTCGCCGAGCACGATGGAAACGCCGAGAGTGTTGGTAATCGTGTTGTGCGCAGTGGTCATATGAAGTTCGTATTGAGAGATGACGACGATCGATGTTGTGTCAGGCACGACCAGCCATGGTTTCATAAGATTTATCGTTCGGCCACTATAGCTCTTGACGAACGAGTACTGGCCGACCCCGGTCCCCGAGATGATCGCGATGCTAGACGCCTGAGGATTCGTTGTGCCCATCCAATCCCAGGCGGGATCATGAGCCAACGTCACCGTCTCGGCCGTGCTTCTGGCAACTGGGCCAATATACGATCCACCATCTCCATCGTTGGTGATGATCTGCTGGCCTTTCGAGCCCATATTTTGAAAGGTGTTATAGCCGACGTAGATATTTTGAGAAAGCGCGGATGGGCCGAAACGGCTGTTTCCCCGGCTGATGCTCAGCCCGGAGCCTGCAGATTTTCCGCCCGGGCCCTGTCCAGGCAAGTTCTGAGAGTAAATTAAGTTCCTCTCAAAAATAACGTTTTGGCTGTCGCTGATTCCGAGGCCAGTCCAATTATTCAAGATGATGTGATTCCCCGAAACAACGCCACCGTCCCCGAAGTTGACGTCCAGAACCTGGGTAGAACCCGAAAGAAAAGTGGAATTATAGATCTGGATATCCGGGCCGGCGACAAGGAACATCTGTTCACGGCCCCCCGAAGCATCCTCGGTAGATTTAAAGTTCAGGTTGCTGAAGAACAAATGACCAGAAGTCGTCGGATTGCCTGTTTTACTGTCGGTGGCGGCAAGGAGGCTAGGATTCGCAGGCGCTTCAAGGGATAGATTTGCCAACCCGAAATGCTGAGGAGCCCCGAACCACACTGTCGGCGGACTCTTGCTGGGCTTACCGAGGAAGCGAGTCGAGGTGGCAGACGCTCCGTCCAGAATCTCGTAAGGGTGGGCTACCACGCCACTTGTGAGGACGAAGTTGCCTGCCGGTATCGCGATATAGGCCAGCTGCTTTGAACCCGCTGCGGGCGCATTCCGATCTAGACACGATTGAAGCAAGGCTGTGTTATCGGTGGCGCCATCACCCACGAGGTTAGAGCATGTTGTGCGCTTGACGGTCAACGACGGAGGCGTATAGACGGTGATCCGACTGGGAGACGTTGAGGTCACACCCCAGGGGAAAGTGCCCACCCAGAGAGTGTATGTTCCAGGAGCTAGGGTGTCAGGAACCGAAACTGCGATGGAGTTGGCGTCTATCCCCGATGGTGTCAGTCGGTAGACGTGACCAGTTGGCGATTGAAGAATCACTTGCATAGATGGCACCAAGTTCTTGCCAAAAATTCTCAATATCGCACCCGGCTCGGCGCCACAATCATGAACCTCATGCTGCAATGCCATAGTTGGGGTGGTCAGGGAAGGAACTCCAATTGCCCAATCAGTTGTCGGCACGTTCGCTAAGCCGGAAACAGGCGGTGCAGTGGGATCTTCGATTTCAAATCCGTAAACTCCCCCGGGCAAAGTAGAAGGGACGATGAATGAAAGCCCCGTTGTGCTCTGTTGGGTCGCATCGACGACCAGCAGACTGCCCCGAACAATCGACTGCCAATCTCGGCTCCCGGGAGGAATGAAGGCCAGTCTTACTCGCTTCGTCGCATGAGTGAATGCGCCTGTCAGAAGTACCGATTGTCCGGGCTTGGTCTCTCTTGAAATCCAGAAGACAACATTTGTGGTGTAGGCCGGGGTTCCGACGGTGAGAGATTTTGGGTCGACGTATACGGGATTCGATCCTACGCCCCAGTCATGATTCCCAACTCCTGTGTTCGGATTAGTACATCCGCTTAGGGATTGGAAATCGCTGGGGACGTTTCCTTCTCCGCCGGCTTTTTCATGAGTTGGCAATTTGCCTGTTTGCACGGCAATTTGACCAATCGGGGCAAACACAAGCCCCAGAAGTATCAGGAGAAGGGAGACCACTCCGCCAGTATAGCCGTCCAAAACTTCCGTTTTTCTTGGGGCGTGGACCACGAACACACCTTTTGAGGCGTATTACTCGAGTCGTCCCAAGCGCGCCAGCCGCTTGCTTTGGGCAATACCTGTTTCTTTGGCATGAGAGTTCAGTCTATGGCCCGTTGAATGGCTTACGTTTGCTGTCGGAGTATGCGCCGGAGAATTCCGCGTGAGGTGGCGTTCCAAAAAGATTCCTGCAGTCCAGCACCTAAATGACTCATCTCCCGAGCCAAAAGTAAACCTGCCGGCGGTGCCAAAACCAAATGATTCTGGAACCGCTCTTGCGCGGGGAAAACTCAAGGAGTACCGTTTTCGCACCGCATGTATCAAGCGTCCAGAGGCTTTACAGGCTGCGGAAAAACTCGCTTTGTTTGAAGGGTACGGCCTTCAGGCCGTACATAACCGCTGTGTAATGAATCCGGCTTTAGCCGCTGAGAGCTGCTACTCCTATCGAAATCACCCTTTTTCCGCAGCCTGTTTAGCGGCGAGAAATGAAGGAAGATCCTGATGAATAAGGTACTGTGTTGCGTTGCGCAGATTGGTGCCCTAGTCGCGGGTCTCGTGTGTGGTGCTCCGGCGTTCGCTCAGGAACCGGGCTTCCCTCCGGAAACCTCGGCGCCACCGCCAAAGCAAGGGTCGAGCTTCGGCCATCACGGGATGATGGATCCGGATGAGCAGTTGGCGAGGATGACCACACGCTATAGCCTCACCACCGAACAGGAAGACCAAGTGAAGACCATTCTGGTATCTCAGCTACACCAAATTCAAGGGTTGCGCAAGGACACGGCGCTCTCGCGGCAAGACCGGATGGAGAAGATGCAGACCATTCGCCGCGACTCCGATGCAAAGATCAAAGCCGTTTTAAACGATGACCAGAAAAAGCAGTTTGCGCGAGATCAACTGCGGATGCAAAAAGATATACAGCAGGGTCAAGACGGCGATCCCAATGGCGGCACGCCGCCACGGTAACGTGCGGGTGTCCGAACAGTGCAATCGATGCGGGCGTTGCGCAGGGAGTAGTTCGTGCTCGCTATCTAAGTGTCCAGAAGCCCTATTCGAAATGAGTGACTCGTCAACCGGCTGCGAGAAGTGATTATTATTGAGATTGTTGTTCAAGTTGGTGCTGCTCGTCCTTCTTACCGCCGAAAAGGCGACTGAAGAAACCCCTCTTCTTTCTGGGAGTGGGCTCAGGCTGCGGAGTCGGGTTTTGAGCCCCAGTCGGGTTGGTGGGCTGCTCAGCAGACGATGCTGGTTGTAACCGTTGCGGAGCGGTCGAAGGAGGTGGCCCGGTCACCGGGTTGATAGGTTTCTGGCCTAGCCCTAAGATCTGCCGAAAGAGATTCTGCTGATCGCCGTTCGAATGATCGCAGGTATCCGTAGGCTGTGTACCATCCAGGAAGAAAGCCGTGTAGTCATCGCTGCAACTCGCGTCGGCCAACAGATTCGTAACCTTGTCCAGCTTTACTTGCACCACTCCATTCGGCGGCGGGAACTCCTTCGTATCCGAATACTGCGGTAGCGCGACCGCTTTCTTCATGAAAGCCGCCCAGATCGGAGCCGCTGCATGCGCGCCTTCGATCTTGATGTCGCTGTTGTCGTCATTGCCAACCCACACCACGCAGATCAGGTTGGTGGTGAAGCCCGCAAACCACGCGTCGTCCGACGTACCCGTCTTTCCCGCCGCTGGAGCCATGAAACCCATGCTTCGCACCACACTCCCCGTGCCACCAGCATCTATCACGTTTTCCATCAATGCAGTCGTAAGAAACGCCGCTCTTGGATCCAATACCGGCTTCATTACCGGCGAGTAGTCCACTATCGGGTCACCGTTCGCGCTTCGCACAGACGACAGCATCCAGGGTTCGATCTTCTCTCCGCTATTGGCAAAGACCGTGTAGGCCCCCGCCATCTCCAGAGGCGAAGCGGCGTATGCACCGATTGCCATTGCAGGCGTTCCCCGCGCCGACGTAATACCCGCATCCCTCGCAAGCGAAGCCACGTTGTCATAGCCGACCATCTCCGCCAGCGAGATCGTGGGATTGTTCAGTGACCGCAGAAGAGCGAACTGGGCGGTTACCTCGCCAAAATACTTTCCTTCAAAATCTCTCGGAGAGTACGTCTTATTTCCACCGAGGGTAAACGTAGTCCGCTCGTCGTTGAGCATAGTCACCGGCGTGAACAACGAGCCTGCGCCACCGGGGGTGGCAAGCTGCCCTCCGGCCAGACTCGTGTTGAATGCCGCCGCGAACACAAACGGCTTGAAAATCGATCCCGTAGGCCGATGCGAAATAGCGTGATCGAACTGGCTCGCACCGTAATTGCGGCCGCCCACTAACGCTAGTACCTGGCCGGTGTGGGGGTTCAGCGCCACCAGCGCCACCTGGGGATACACAATCGGTCTATCGTCACCTGCTTTCACGCGCCGCGCATGGAGTCGCTCTACCTGGTGGTCGATGTTCTTCATCTCCTCGTTGACAGCTTCTGAAGCCGCCTGCTGCAGCTCCGGATCGAGAGAAGTGTAGATGCGCAGGCCCTCCTGGTTGTAATCGTTATCGCCTAACCGGCTCGCCAATTGATCCCGTACGAGATCGACGAAGTAGGGGGCTTCGCCCACATCGACAGCCCCTGGAGCCAGTTTGATCGGGGTGCCCTTCGCCTCCTGTGCCTGTATCTTAGTGATCGACCCCGTCCCTGCCATCGCGTCAAGGACCAGATTGCGCCGTGCCAGCGCCCGATCCATGTGCCGATAGGGATTCAGCCGGCTCGGGCTTTGAATGAGCGCCGCCAACAGCGCGCACTCAGGCAGGGAAAGGCGCTGCACGTCTGTACCAAAGTAAGCCCGTGCGGCCTCGCCGAACCCATTGATGGAGAAGCTGCCGCGCTGCCCCAGAGGAACCTGGTTGGCATAGACCTCGAAAATCTTCTGCTTCGAGAAACGATGCTCTAGCTGGAAGGTTATGAGGACCTGTAGAAACTTGCGCTCGAACGTGCGCTCCGGCGAAAGAAACAACATTTTTGCGAGTTGCATGGTAATGGTCGATGCGCCTCCCGCGAAGCGCCGGTCGCCGCGCAAGTCGTGCCACGTCCAAGCCACCATGCTGTAGTAGTCCACGCCGCCGTGCTTCAAAAAGCGATGGTCTTCAATCGATGTCACTGCCTGCACCAGAGTCCTGGGCAGCTCGTCGTAGGTTACCAATCGCCGTTTGGCCCTGCTCGCGTCCGAAAGATCGGTCACCAACAGTGGCTCCAGCTCATAAGCCTCGAGCTGCTGCCCATTGCCGCCCTTTATCTGGCTGATCAAGCCATTGTCGAAGGTAATGATGGCTGAATCCGGGGCATGAAAAGACTGCGGTCCGGGATGAACTGTAATGCTCTCTTCGCCAAATGCGAAGGTACCCAGCCCAGAGGCTTTGCCATCCCCCTCGATCGAGTAGCCCGCATCGCGAAGCTGTTGCGCGATAAAGCGCGCTGTGTACTTTTGCCCCAGCCGAAGCTCCGTAGGAGCGGCATAGATTTTCGCGGTATTGTCAAACAGCGGTTTCTTGAGCCGCGCATCGACAAGACGGCTGTATTTCACATAGTAGAAGCCGAAGATGCCTACCAAAAGCACACAGCAAGTTGCTGCCGCCATCCCCATGGCCAGAAGAAACCTGCGCGAAGTGAACACCTGTCTTGCAGCGAATCGCATAATCGACTCCCGGAACCGAGTCTTATGCCAAATTATCTCTCACAGTAGGGAAACCTCACGCCGGGATCCGCTAATTGGGGACACTTCAGCGAGTTTTGTTCGTTGTCTTATCGAAAAGCAGCCGCCGAGCGGTGGGGCGCCTTCACGAAACAAAGGACTGATCCGCGCATGTCCCTCATGCCTGCCGGGGCGGTCGAAGCGCGGACCGATCTGGGCACTGAGGCTTACCATGGTCCATGCCCGGACAAGGGCGACCCTCCACACCACTACATCTTTACCATCTACGCCGTGGGTGTCGCGAAACTGCATGTGCCGCCCGGAGCCAGCGGGGCCATGGTGACCTCGATGGCGCTGGGGATCTGAAGGGAAAAGCAGTTCTGGTCGGGCGCTTAGGCCGTTAAAAGGACATTGTTGCACGTAACGGAATCTGTAACGTTTTGAGTGTCATCATCACTATCTCTGACGCCGGCATCCGGTTCCGTGTTTAAAAATGCGCCAGCTACAAGTTCTTTTAGTCGATGACGACGCGTCGGTACTCGGGGTTCTCAAGGGCCTCCTGGAGAGCCTGGGCCACGCGGTCTTCTCCGCGGACAACGCACTTGACGCTGAACGAGCCTTCTCCGTCCATGGCCAGGTAGAGTTGCTCCTATCGGACTACCATTTGACAGAAACGACAGGCTTGATGCTGGCTAAGACATTCACTGCGCGTAAACCGGAATTGCGGGTGATTCTCATGTCTGGAGAAGATCCCGAACAAGAGACTCTAAACGAAATCCGCAGCCGAGACTGGGCTTTTCTGTCGAAACCAATGAGCCATTCAGAGCTTGTGGCGGCGCTGAGGAACTCCTCTCGCCCGTGCGAAGCCGATTGAAGCGCCTTGCCCCCAGTTGTACACTCCCCCGGAGCAAGGAGTCCTTTTCGGCTTTCCGCCTGGAGAGTGCGACCGCCGTGGACAGCGGTTACGAGCAGATCTGGGCGGCCACTTGCTTGTGGTTCGATCGGCCTCGGCTTCTCTTCGCGCGGCTTCCACATTTGCCCTTCTCCCATGCATCGCCAAGAATGCGGTAGTAGGTGGTTCGCTCACCGGGTCGAGTCACGGAACGCACAAGGCCGATCGCGATCAGGAGCGTGAACCTGTCATCTGCGATTGTCAATGGCATGACAATCCGGGCTCTTCCTCTGAATTCTGAGATACGAGAACCGAAGCAGCTCAAGAGCGCTATCCATCCCGTGCTTTAGCCGCTCAGGCTGTAGCCTGGCCTTCACGCACAATTTCGCCCGAGATATTGGTGTTCGCATTGGAGGCCAGAAACATAACGATGGGGGCCACATCTTCCGGAGCAGACAGCCGCCGAGTGGGCGTCTGGGAAGCGACCCGATCCCGCATCTCAACGGGGAATCGTTCGAGATTGCGCTCTGTCATGGTGAAGCCGGCGGCGACAACGTTGATGAAAATGCCCGCGGGGCCAAGTTCCCACGCAAGGTTGCGCGCAAGGCCGTGCAAACCAGCCTTCGCGCTCCCGTACACAGGGCTGCCGTTCGGCGGCATACCGTGTTCGGCCAACCCAGACGAGATCAGCACAATCCTTCCCCATTTCCTCTCGACCATGGAAGGAAGCACGGCTCTCAGCAAGTGGAATGTGCCTTCCAGATTGCCACGCAGAATAGCCGATAGTTCTCCGGCATCAATCTGTTGCATGGGCACGCCCCAAACCATGCCCCACCGTACGGCGTTTCCGACCAGGACGTCGATATGCCCCCAATGTTTCAACACCTGGGCCACGGCATTCTCAATCCCTGGGGGTTCGGTAAGATCCATCTGGAACGCAAAGCCTTCGCCGCCGGCCTCTTCGATGCATTTCACGGTTTCTTCGGCCCCAGCTTTGTTCGATCGATAGGTGATTGCGACGCGTGCACCTTCGAGCGCGAACGCGCCAGCGATTGCTTTTCCGATGCCAGAAGAGGCGCCCGTCACAAGAACAACGCGGTTCTTAAGTCCAAGGTCCATAGTGCAACTATTTCTCCTTGGATAAGATTTACAAATGTATTGACTAAATTTCAATACTGCAGAGCATGATTTTATGTCGTGTTTGCAATGGTAAACTGAAGACCTCGCAAGGGAATGGAGATCGGATTGTCGCCAAATGCAAAGACGCCTTTGGATTACCTCGAAGATCGAGGTGAACTCGTGCCTGTTCAGGTGCGCCTGCCAAAGGAGCTTGTGGATGGCGTGAAGGCGAAGCTGCAAGAGCACGGTATGACCTTCACCGAACTCATCCGGGGGGCTTGTCATTGGTATCTGGAATTGCCGCAGGCGACCATCGCCGAGAAAAAGAAGCACATCCGCGCGCGTTCATAGTTGGCTTGAGTGGAGCATGAGTTCTTAGTCTGACCCTCCGGCCAATTGTCAATGAATTTGCTTGATAAACTTCTGAGTTTCCGACCACCAGGGAGCTTTGTCATCCCACGTCTGCCTGCCTGTGCAACACCAAATCACAATGCCATCCGCATATTTGTTTGCAGTTTCTAGTTGCATGCGCCAGAAGTCACCCGGCAGAAAGGTATTGGCCAGAGTCCCGCCCGCCTCGTATTGCGGCCACAGGAAAACGTAGACAGGTTTTCCGCCGGAGTACCGCCGCGCTTCCCGAATCTCCGCGATGGCGTACTTTGACCAGCCGCTGCGATCTTCATAGAAGGTATAGAGGGAGGGGAAGAGCACATCCGCCAATTGTGCGATTGATGCGAGACCGTCATTTCTTGTCTGCCATGATTTATAGCGGGGGGTGCCTTCTCCTTGAACTGAATCCCAATAATCGCGGAGTGGAGGGAATCCATAAAATCCAACTTTCATCGACGGTACGGGAGTTTTGAACCATCGGATGACAGTCTGAAGTTTCAGGATGCTTGCAGCGACTGTTTCTGGATCTCCTATCAGCGGCCACTGTTCGATGTCGATAACGAGAATGTTTGACGATTGAGCAGCAAGCTGCGCAAATGCGTTCACTCGGCTTCGATCCGGCAGATCCGTTGGGGCGGATTGCCCTTTCAAATCCCACATGTAAGCGGGGTAGACCACCGGAAGTCGCTTCAGTCCGTACTGGGTCAGATCAGGTTTTTGTGCAAAGTTAGTTGCATCAAAAACGGGGAACGGATGTTGTAGGCTCAGGGCTTGACCCTGCACACTGATCCAAGCCAATGACAACACGGTGAGCAGAAAAAGGCGACGCATACGATCTCCACGTTCTCGCGACTTCTGGCCCACGAGATACCGATTTCTCGGGGGAGCCTACAAGAACTCTTCGGCTCGTGCGAGTGAAACGTGAGCAAGTCCTTTTGCAGAGTGTGCCATGGATGGGCACGTTCGCCGTTCTCAACGGCAGTCCGATATTCGGGCTCTCACCGGCACGGGATCCCAACTGGCTTACTTCCCGCTGAGTTCTCCGAACGCGTCCGTACCGCCACCAACCGAACGGCCAGAAAAAGCGCCCAAACAAAGAACAAAGTCGCCGCCATCGGACGTAGGTGGGTGGCGACTGGCATCGCCGCACCTGCTCCTGTCCACAAGGTCAGATACGCCGCAATGCACATCGGACATTTCGGCAGCAGAACCAGCAGTGCGCCTGAGCCCACACATCCGCTCGTACCATGCCACCAACGATGTTGTGGCCGCCGGCCCGTCAGGACCTTGCAGCAGTTCATCGTCCCTGTTGTGGTTGTAGGCTTCCCCTCGCTAAACGAAGAGGAAGCCAACTTCCGGTCACTGTTGAATACCATGGAGAACATTCCCTACCCTCCGGAACCAGTTGAAGATCACTCAGCGCGTAGCGTATTCGTCGTGGCGGCTCCACCACATGCCCGTCTCGTTGCGGCCCTTGGGGGCACGGTCGAGCCACACATACGTGCCCCAGAGGGCGTCCAGTCCGCGCGCATAGGTGGAATAGGTGTGGTAAACGATGCCGTCCTCGAGCACGAACGCGCTCATGCCCGGTCGATCGCGCCGATACGTCGCCGGGTCGGTTCCGCATGTGGCCGAGAACTGGGCCTCCGTTCGCTCGCCACCTCCCTCCTGCTCCGGGCGCCACACGAATGCCTTCTCGCGCCGATAGTTGTAGGCGAGGTCTCCCTCGTGCTGCTGCTTCTCGGTGAACGAGACGCTGAAGTCGTTGTTGAAGTCGCTGGGGAAAGAAGACGCCCACGGGAACGTCCACGACATTCGCTGCTTGTACGCCTGAAGCTTTGCCAGAGGCGCCCGTGACACCGCCGAGAACGCGACATCGTGGTTCTCCAGGTGGACGACAACGCCGTTGAAGCTGTCCGCAATCGACGAGCACGACGGACACCCCATCTTATAGTCGGGCCCGAACATGAAGTGGTAGACCAGCAGCTGCGAGCGCCCTTTGAACAGATCTGCCAATGGGACGCTCCCTTCTTCCGTGTCGAATCGATATGCCTTGTCGATTGCAACCCACGGCAGCTCCTGCCGCCGCTGTGCCACCTCATCGCTGCGTTGTGTCAGCTCCTTTTCTTCCTGAAGCAGTGCGAGCCGCGCTGCCAGCCACTCTTCGCGTGTACCTGTTTTGTGTGTCGTCATGGTCGTAGTTGTCGTCATCGTTTCTCTCCCTTTGTCGAATGTCTTCGTTCGTAGCACCCGGTCCTTCGTGCTCATGGGATATATTTAGCACCGGGTCGCGAGAGGGTGGGAGTGACAAGTGTGGCGGGATTCTGATGGATTCAATGATCACAGCTGCAGCCCGTGCGCTGGCGGCGGGTGATCCCCTCGGCGCACTGAAACGAATCTCGCTGCGCGACGATGCGCCTGCGCTCGCACTTCGAGGAATTGCCATGGCGCAGCTCGGCGATCTCATACGCGCGAAGGCTCTCCTGCGAAGTGCGGCGCGTGCCTTCGGGCCAAAAGAAGCAATTGCCCGCGCGCGATGTGTCGTCGCCGAGGCTGAAATCGCGCTCGCCTCGCGCGATCTGGGCTGGCCCGCGAAAATGCTCGACGCAGCCCGCAAAACGCTTGAAGAGCACGGCGACCGCTTGAATGCGGCGCATGCCCGGCATCTCGAGATCCGGCGACTCCTCCTTGTCGGGCGCCTGGACGAAGCGGAGCGGGCCCTCGCCGGCCTCGATCCGGCGCCCTTTCCGCCCGCGTGGAGAACCGCTCATGAACTCGCGGTGGCTGGCATCGCGATACGCCGCCTCAGGACGCAGGAGGCACGCGCTGCGCTCGCGCGGGCTGAGCGCGCCGCGCACCACGCACACATCCCTGCGCTGACGGCAGAAGTGGCAAGCGCATCTCTCCTTCTGAGCACCCCGGCCGCACGCCTTATTGCGCACGGCAAGGAGCGGCTCCTCCTGCTCGAAGAGGTCGAAGCGTTGCTGGCCTCAAAGGCGATCGTCGTGGACGCATGCCGCCATGTTGTACGTAGCGCACGCACGGTCATTTCCATCACAGGACGCCCCGTATTGTTCGCGCTTGCGCGAGCACTGGGAGAAGCATGGCCCGGCGATGTGCCCAGAGACCTGCTCCTTGCCAGGGCATTTGGAGCGAGGCTTGCCGACGAATCGCATCGCGCGCGGTTGCGGGTCGAGATCGGGCGTCTGCGCAGGCTGCTTCAACCGTTGGCCGGCATCACCGCCACCAGGCAGGGATTTGCACTCTCGCCTCGCGGCGCACGTGAGGTCGTCGTGCTGGCGTGGCCGGTGGATGAGGAGCATGCTGCCGTGCTTGCCTTCCTCGCCGACGGCGAGTCGTGGTCGAGTTCAGCCTTGGCGCTCGCCCTTGGAATCAGCCAGCGCACGGTGCAACGGGCGCTCGACTCGCTCGCCCAGGCACGGAAAGTGCAGTCCTTTGGTCACGCGCGCGCTCGCCGTTGGCTCACCCCACCCTTGCCGGGATTCACGACGACTTTGTTACTCCCTGCCGCACTTCCCGGCGACTAGGATAAAAGCATGAATCGATCAGCAGCAGAAATTGTCCACGAGTATGGTCCATTTCCAGGAATCGACCGCGTGCACGGAGTAACGTATGACGGTCAGAACGTCTGGTTCGCGTCCGGAGACAAGCTGAACGCTTTCGATCCTTCGAGCGGAAAACAGTTGCGCGCGATCGACGTCGCAGCGCATGCAGGAACTGCCTTTGATGGCAAGCACTTGTTTCAGCTCGCCGAGGATCGCATCCAAAAGATAGATCCGAAGACCGGCCGTGTCCTCGCCACCATCCCCGCTCCCGGGGCCGGCGGTGACTCTGGACTCGCCTGGGCCGAAGGCACACTCTGGGTGGGCCAATATCGCGATCGAAAGATCCATCAAGTCGATCCCGAAACAGGAGCGGTTCTCCGCACCATCGAGTCCAATCGCTTCGTCACTGGAGTGACCTGGATCGACGGAGAGCTCTGGCACGCCACCTGGGACGGCGACGAGAGCGATTTAAGGCGCATCGATCCTCGCACGGGAGAAGTTTTTGAGAGGCTCGATATGCCCCGCGGGGTTGGGATTTCAGGCCTTGAATCCAATGGCGCCGACCAGTTCTTCTGCGGAGACACAGCAACCGGGAAGGTCAGGGCAGTTCGCAAACCCCGGCGGCGTACTTCCTGACTCGGCTCAGATTGGTAATGACAAGTCGGCATCTACTGAGACCGTTTCCATATCCAAGCGTTCGAAGGTTAGGTTGACCGAGTAACTACCCGCTGGCAAGGTCCGATGCCGAACCCCCCGAGCGACATTGAACATCTGGCCCGGTCCCAATTCAATTCGTTGAGTCTCCAGTTCCAGGACCAGGACTCCCTCGACACCTAGAAACATCTCGTCTGAGTTCGGGTGAAAATGCCAAAAATACGCTTTTTCCATGCGGCTCATACGGACAACATGGTCATTGAACTCGCTCAGAACCACATTCTCGTACTCGCCGGACAATCCCTTTGCACGTTGCATCAGATCGATCATCTGCGTTGATTGGTACATCTCTAACCCCTCACCGGGATGGTTGGCTGAAAACGCGACCGGCGGTCAGGCTCACCGGCGCGTATCAGGGTAAGATCTTGGCTACATGCCTATGATCTCACCGTCCTCGTCCACGTCGATGGTGAGTGCGCGCGAGGCTTTTGGCAGACCCGGCATGAGCACCATGGTACCCGCGATAACCACTAGAAATCCGGCGCCCGCGGAGAGACCGATGTCGGTTACACGCAGCGTCCAGCCGGCGGGCGCGCCCATGCGCTTGGGATCGTCGCTCAGTGAGTATTGCGTCTTGGCGATGCAGACCGGCAGCTCACCGAAGCCCCAGCGCGTAAAGCGGGCGAGGTTTTCCTTTGCGCGCTCGCTCAGCTGAATACCCTCTGCACCATAGATGATTTGCGCCACCTTGGTGATTTTTTCTATTGCTGGATCGTTCATCGCATACGTAGGCGTCAGCGAGATATTCGGGTGAGCGTCGATCACTTCAACGACTCTCCGTGCCAGCGCCGCCGCTCCTTCGCCACCCTTGGCATACGCCTCGGAAAGCTCAAACGCGGCTCCCCTCGCCTCGCAAAACGTCCTCAGCACAGTGAGCTCCGCCTCTGTATCGTTGGGGAAGCGGTTGATGGCCACGACCGCCGGTAGTCCAAAGCCCCGGACGATGGATATGTGCTTATCGAGATTGGCAAAGCCGGCCTCAAAATCGCCCTCACCCTGCTGCTTGAGGCTCTGCACCGTGGTCACCAGTACGGCCGCTGCTGGCTGAATGCCCGACAGCGGACTCACCAGGTCCATGTATTTCTCAAAGCCCAGTTCCGAGGCGAAGCCTGTTTCGTTGACCACGTAGTCCGCCAACGTCATCCCCATGCGCTGAGACAGGACTGAGCTGGTCCCATGAGCGATGTTTGCAAACGGGCCGCAATGCACTAGCGCGGGCGTTCCCTCAGTGGTCTGTACAAGATTTGGGAGGAGTGCCTCACTCAGCAGAGCCATCATCGGCCCGGTCGCTTGCAAGTCGGCCGCCCGCACCGGCTGCCCGCTGCGGTTCTGGCCGACGACGACGCGCGCCAGGCGCGTACGCAGATCCTCGCGATTGGCTGCCAGCGCCAGGATCGCCATGATCTCTGACGCCGCGGTAATCAGAAATCCACTGGGACGATTGCTACCGTCACGTTGCCCTGCCGCCCCTACGCTCAAGGTGATCTTCCTGAGCGCACGGTCATTCATGTCCAGGGTGCGTGGCCAGGTGATCCCGCCGGGATCGAGATCAAGCTCGTTGCCGTGAAACAAGTGCGCGTCGACCAGGGCGGCTAAGAGATTGTGCGCGGAGGTGATCGCATGAAAGTCACCGTGGAAGTGCAGGTTGATCTTCTCGGCGGGCTCGACCTGCGAGCGCCCTCCACCCGCCGCGCCGCCCTTCATCCCAAACACCGGCCCCAGGGAAGGCTCACGCGAACAAACGATCGCGTGTTTGCCGATCTTCTCCAGCCCTTGCGCAAGCCCGATCGAGGTCACGGTCTTGCCTTCTCCAGACACCGTAGGCGTCGTCGCCGTGACCAGGATCAGCTTGCCGCCACGGTTGAATCGTGGGTCGTCGAGCAGCTCGAGGTTCAATTTGGCGCTGACCGGGCTGCGCTTCTCGTAAAGTTCCGGGGGCAGATTTAACTTGGAGGCAATGGTCTCAATCGTTAGCAGATTCTTCGGCAAGCAACACCCTCGTCAGCCATCTCAGCTCATACATGACTGGTTTAAGCATAACTGGTGCCCCGGTAGAAGTTCCTGGTCTGGCTCGTAGCCAAGGCCGGAGGAAATCGGACGGGTGCCCCAGGTTCGCCCCACCCGCCCCGGCTTGCCGTGGGGCGACCCGGATTTCCTGCCTCGGAGCGCCACCAACGTCCGCGCGTGCGGCTTTCATCAAGGAAAGCCGCATGCAGTTCGCCAACGCCAACAAGGTCTACTGGAAATCCGGGGGAAGCCCTACGATCGCTCTTGCCATTCGGCAAAAGTAAAGCCCTACCAGGGTGACCTGATAGGGCGAAGGTAATGCATCGTTAGAGTGATTCAGTACGCTTAGCAAAACCGGGAAAAACTTAAAACGAGAGTAACTTGGCAGATCCAAGGAATCATTTGCTGCGAACTACAAGTAAGCGACCACTTCTATTACAGCGACTCTCCTTTTCCTCCTCGAGCCCATCCCCCGAAAGGCTCGTTGAGGGTTTGGAGAATCGCTGCTTGAAAAGAGCATATCGTTTCTACAGAAATTCACCATGCGCCTTGGGTAGGATGACCGAAATTGTAGTTGTAGCCGTGCGCCTCGCGGGTGTATCCCACCTTCCACTCGACGGCGTACGACCAAGTCCGGCGCGATCGACGTCCAAACTCCCAGGCAGGGGCGGGTCGCTCAATAGTGACACGCAGCGCGCGTCCGAATTGGTTTCATCCTGTCAACATCAGAGAAGTCGTGGCTGAGGCCGAGCTTTGTAGCGGCTTCATCGAGTGCGGCCTGGGTAAAGAAGAACACATGCTTCGGGTTGGAGTTAGGAAAAAACCGGACGATAATCTCGGGCCGCGCGACCGAGCCACTCCTGCCGTCGTGAAAGGGATAGCCGAGTTCCTGTAGCAAATGCAGAGAGCCTTCGTCGCCAGTAGGGTTGCCGGTATCGCCGACGATAGCGAAGACGGCCTTCTGGCTCCGCTTTGAATATACGGCCACGAAGTCGCCTACCTTTACGCCCCGCCGGCGAGCCTCGTCGCCACGCACGACATAGTTGATATTTCGGGCGTCGACGTAGGACCGTGGATCACGCTCGTTGTAATTGGCTGCGTCCGCGAAAGCTGTCTGCGAAATGTAGTAGCCGGGGAACGGATCCTTCGGGCCTTGGAGGATAGGGTGGCGCCTGTCGTCCACGAGGTAGCCGACGATCGCCTGATCGCCCCGCTCCAGATAGTGCGCATTCATAAGGACGTCGAGCGTCGGCTTGCCAGGTGGGCCGTAGGCGTTCGGGGCTCCATCGACATCCACATCCATCCGGTGAGTCAGTACTTCGAAACATGGATGTGGCGCCGGGGTCTGTGCGCGCAACCCATCGTTAAAGGCTAAAGCGAGAGCTGTGACGATCGTAAGTAGGGCCCACCTGTATAGGCGATCCGGCAACTCTGAGAATCGTCCCGTTTCAACCTCGCAAGGTTGTTTTACTGTATCCACTCCTACTCCGTTCGCAAGGCTTCCATCGGATCTATCGATGCGGCGCGCCGTGCAGGCCAAAAGCCTGCCAATGCACAACAGCCGAACAGCACAATGACCGTTCCTGCAATCGTCACCCAGTCGAGCGGCTTTACGCCATATAGCAGGCTCGAAAGAAACCGCGTAAGTCCGATGGACACAATCAGCCCGCCGGCCACTCCCACTGTGGCAACGATCAAGGCATATCGTAGCGTGCGCAGCAACACGACTCCGCGCGAGGCCCCCAAAGCCATGCGGATGGCAATCTCGCGTGTCTGTTGCGTGACCCCATAGGCAAGCACCCCATAAACTCCGAGCAAGGCCAACACCAGCGCGATTCCAGCAAACGCCGACAGGATCGCTGTATTAAACCGGCGCGAGGATTCGGTCGCTGCGACAATCTCATCCATCGTGCGCACATTAGAGATCACCAGCAACGGATCGAGCTGATGGACAATTTTACCGAGGGTTGCCGCGAGCAGCGTTGGGTCGCCTGCTGTCCGTGTCAAAACATCCAGGTTACCGGCCACACCCAGCATCGCCGCCATCGGCCCCAAGGCCGCGGCGGCTCGTGAAACTGGTTGATAGATCTGCACCACGGTCGGCTGATCAAGCGCCCCTTGTTTAATATCTCCAACGACACCCACGACCGTGATTGCAGGCATCGGGCCATCAAATTTGTCTCCGATCTTCATTTGCGCACCAATCGGGTCCTTTCCCCGGAAATACGTTGCGGCAAACGACTGGCTGATAATGGCCACCAATGGGGCGCCTGCCTGCTCATCACGAGGTCCAAACACGCGGCCTCGGATCAGCGGAATCTTGAGCGTCTGAAAATAGTCTCCCTGGACAAGATAGGAGGAAGCAATGAGGTAGCC
>Ga0182024_10010909_pt1 | contig 18393 bp, 13 predicted proteins | sample P32metaG_FD_120480 | JGI IMG/M metagenome (GOLD analysis project Ga0182024, IMG submission 120480) | Permafrost microbial communities from Stordalen Mire, Sweden - P3-2 metaG (Illumina Assembly) | ecosystem: Environmental > Terrestrial > Soil > Wetlands > Permafrost | place: Sweden: Stordalen... | reverse complement strand
TGGCAGGCGATGTTCACCAAATGCATCATCGTGGTCGATGAGGATTGCGATGTGCAGGACGTGGGCGAAGTAACGCTTCGGGTGGCCAATAATATCGACCCCGAGCGGGATATCCAGTTCACGCTGGGCCCCATCGACTCGCTCGATCATGCCTCGCGCCTGCCCAACTACGGCAGCAAGATGGGCATCGACGCAACCCGCAAATGGAACGCGGAAGGTTTTACCCGGCCGTGGCCGCAGATGATTGCCATGGATCCCTCGACCCGGGCTCGCGTGGATGCCATCTGGAAGAGGCTGGGATTGGAGTAAGAATCAGGCGACTGTGGCACAAAGTGAGTAGCAAACAGGAAGCCGCGTGGCCGCGCATGGAGCAGGGCGAATACCGCAGCTATCGCGCGGTGCACCCATTCGATGAGCAGTTCGGGGTGGACACCAGTGGGTTGGTCTACGAGCTGCCTTCCGGCCACCAGCACGATCAATACAACAACGGTTACTTTGCGGTAGCACCGTCGGTGTTTCACTCCGTCATGCAGGCGCTACGCGACCGGCTGGCGCTGGATTACCGGCGATTCAGCTTCGTGGACGTGGGATCTGGGAAGGGCCGCGCGCTGTTGCTGGCTTCGGACTATCCGTTTCGCGAGATCATTGGGGTCGAGCTGTCTCCTGAGCTGGATCGCATCGCCCGGGCCAACATTGCGCGCTATAGCGGCTGGCGCAATCGAGTGCCGGTCAGCTCGATCCAGGGGGATGCGGCGGAGTTCCAGTGGCCACCCGTGCCGTTGGTTATCTACCTGTGGAATTCGTTTACCGGACCCGTGATGGAGCAGGTATTCCGTAACCTGGAAGCCTCCCTGGCGCAGCTCCCGCGAGAGTTGTACCTGGTCTACATACACCCGGAACTGGAGTCGATCCTCGATGGGCTTCCCTGGCTTAACCGCCTTTGGAGAGAGGACTTTGCGATGAACGAAGAGGACTACACCGGATGGGCTTTCCCCAACCGTGAAGAGATGTGCGCCGTCTACCGCGCGTTGCCCGAGCCGGCCGTCACCAAAGTTTCAAAAAACAGGTGACTATTTTCCTACAACCCAGCAATCGCAGAACAGGGGTGGTTACCCCGGGTGCTAGGATTGCTTTGAGATCAGGCAGCAATGACTGAAAGAGAAGCTGCCACAAACAATTTGTAGGATTGTTACTGTAATTGTATTCATTACCCCGATCCAGTTTCCCACCCCCGGGCCCTTGATCGAGAGATTGAAAAGATAACTGCAAAATGCCGTTATCTCCTGTACGGGTCCAAAACAGGAGAATGCCCGGTCCCCCCCGGCCGCGCAGATTTCGGAAATCACGGACATCTACGCGCAGCGGTGCGTTTCACCGCATCAGGAGAAGGATCGGATGTTGCCAAGCAAGCGCTTTCACCAATGGACACGCAAAGCGGGCCTGTGCCTGCTGATGGGATTAACCGCCTGCGCCGTAAGCCGAGCGCAGGACGTGAGTGTCTATTCGAACCGCATGGTTTTCAGCGGATATGTCGAGTATTCCAACGACTCCAGTCACATGCTTCTTGGCTACGCCGATGGGCGCAAGATCACGGCGTTGGGGGCCAGTTTCGAAAGAAGAAGTTTTCTCAAATCCAACGTGACCGGTTCGTGGTTGGCCGAGGTACGGCCCTACATGACCGTGACCGACCCTACGATGACCGGCTTCCTGCTGAAGTTTCCGGAACAGCCTACCTATTCCGGGATGGTGACGTTTGCTTCGCCCGTTCCTGTGGATAAGCCGGTAAGTAGCACTCCCTTAAACGTGATTCTGGTGACACAGAACCAGGCGTTCGCTGGGACCGCGACCTACGTTGGCGGAACACGGTCGACCTACGTGAGCGGTTTTAGCCCACTAGGCTATAAGCTCAGCGCATTTCCGCACCGGCACATCCAGCCCTTCGTGACCGGCCTGAGCGGCTTCGCGGTATCGCCCAGAGACATCCCAGTGTTCAACAGCTCCTCCTTCAACTACACTTTCGAATTCGGCGCAGGCGTGGAGATCTATCAAAGCCACACCCGCTCCATCCAGATGGAATACCGGTATCATCATCTTGCCAATATCAGCAGTGGCAGTGTGGCGAACCCTGGTATCGATTCGGGAGTTTTAAAAGTGAGTTATTCCTTCGGACGGTAAACGCCCAGCCGAAAGGGCCTTTTAGTCGGGCTTCTTATCCTTGTGTCCGATATCCAGACCGAATTTGGGGGCGGTGTTGGTTCCTGTCACTTTCACGGGAATTTCCGCACCGGCGCCATGTTTGTGAAAGAACGGATCGGCTATCTTTAATGCCCAGCTCTTCCATCGCGAGGCTACCATCTGCGAGAGCTTCGCTTGCGTCCTCACCTTGCCGGTGAAGTCGAATTTCTTTCCATCCAGGGTGTAGACACCCTGAAGCTGAACCGTTGCGCCAGGCAGGGTGTACACCAGAGCTTGCAGCGTCAGCTTCCCGTCACCCATTAAAAAGCTTCCGGTCATCTGAGAGCTCACGTCCTCGGCTCCGGGCTTGGCTTCTTTAGGGTGCCCTTCGGCTCGCAGGCTCAACATATCTACCTTGTCCTGCACGTCGGGATTCGTAAAGTGAATCTGCTTGAGGCCGAAGGTGCCCTTCAGTCCGAGCTTCTGGGTGACGCTCTCCTTGCCCGGACGGATGTGCAGCTTGGTTTTCATGGTAAGCACTCCGGTCATCACCGCAGGCTGCGTCTTCACTGCCAGTTGTAGAAAATCCTGTATATGTCCCGCAGGGACGTATACATCGAGATCGATCGTGTGCCCCTGGCCTTTTATATTCACCACTGCGCCCTGGCAGGAAAACTCCGACGCACCCAGCTTGGCGTTCACGGGTTGAAGATAGGTATCCCCAGTTGTTCCGTCGACGATGGCTGAGAATTGCGTGTGCAGGGGCATTGGGTGACTCGCAGTATCCAGAGAAAAGTCTGGCACATCCGCGGTTCCGTGTACTTCAATGCGGTCGAGCCGGCCAGTGAAATCGCCGACCGAATGCAGAGTGCCCCCAATTCCCTTGATGGTGTTCAGGTCAGCATGCTGAAAGGTGTACTTGCCGGTAACCGTAGATTCGCCGGGGGCCTCCGTATTCCAAGGGCCGAAAGTACCGACGGCGTGGATATCGCCTCTCGGTATCGCATTGATAAGAGTCGCGTCGTAGTGGGAGGGAGCGTTCGGGCCCACATTCTTGAGCACAATGTGCTGTAACACGAAAACCTTTGGATCCTTGTTTGGCTTGTCAGTGCCAATCACCAGTCGTGAATCGTCGCAGACGAGCTCATCCACAAGAATCTTGATCTTGCCGCGGTGCTGGGAAGCCTTGCCATTTTGCCGCATTGACTTCGGGGGTATGTTGATGGCGAGCCCTTGCACATGCACCGCGCCCACATGGGTTGGCTTCAGAAAAAAACCGATCAGACTGGCATGAAACTCGAATCTTTGGACAGCGATGATGGGAGCCTTGGCCCCCGCGGCCACGACATCATCCGGCGCGAAGATCCGCAATCCATTGCCGGAAACCGCTAAGCCCTTAATCAGCGACACCTGCAAGTCGTCCAGTTCGACGTGGCTGTTGAAGCGGGTCCTCAGAGTTTCAATGATTCGTCCTTTGAGAATGGGAGCCGCTCGCCTTAGCATCACTTCGCCGACCACCAACAATACGATGAGGGAGACAAACACAATCCAGAGGAACAGGCGCCAGCCGTTGCGCTTATTAGAGCTTTGCGTGGTTTTGTCGTGCAGCACGTAGTTTTCTATCGTACCCAAAAGGGCATCCCACTAGGGAGATGCCATTCCCTCCGGTTTAGTTTCCGTGAGAGGGGCGAAAGCATCCTCTTTTGCCACGCAGGTAACGAAAAGGCTCAACTTACATGGACAACCGGGCGTTGAGCAGGGTCTTTGATGGCCCGGCGCAGGACTTCGTGGGTAAGAGGGGCGGTGTCCCCTTCCCCGAGAAAGATGTAACGCATGACATTCACCACCGGGTTGACGTCGGTCCAATGGAAATAGGCGTGCGGGATGCATCCGGTGGATTGCTTGAGGTGAATGAGCAGGGCTGCGATGGAGTTGGCGACAGCCGCACTCCGGGCATGGAGGATACGGTTTGAACCCTCCTTCAGGCCCTGGATCTGGAGAGACTCCGTGAAGTCCGAAGTGTCTCCACGCTCCACTTCTATGAAATAAATGGGGGCATCCAACGGAATTCCGTACATCCGGCTCAACTCAGCCTTAGCCTTTTCGCGGTCCTGAATCGAGGAGTTGAGCGGTTTCCAGGCAATGAGGCGGATAGTTTTGTGAGCGCTTTCGGCCACCAGGGCCTGGGCCTGGGCATCGAGTTCTACGCCTGTAATTCTGAGCTCGGTAGAACGGAAGGCCCGCGAAACGAGCGACATAAAGATCATGGTGAAGATGAACATGCAGGAGATTTTGAGTCCCTCCGGCCGCTCATAGATATTCACCAGCGTGGTGTAGATGAAGATGAGCGAAACCATGCCGAGGGCTGCGCGAGAGAGCAGCGAACGCGCTCCAAGGGTCACTGCGCAGGAAGCGGAGGTAATGAGAACAAGCACGCCGGTAGCGTAGGCTCCGCCCTGGGCGTCGACGTCCGCGCGAAAGAGCCATGTCACCATAAACGCGACGGATACGAAGACCAGAACCAGCGGGCGCGAGGCGCGAGCCCACTCCGGCGCCATACCGAAACCGGGAAGGTAGCGCGGAATGAGATTCAGAAGGCCGGCCATGGCCGAGGCCCCAGCGAAGGCGAGTATGAGAATTGTGCTCAGGTCGTAGAGGGAACCGAAGGCGCCACCGAGATACTGGTGGGCGAGGTACGCTACGGCCCTGCCGTTGGCCGGTCCTCCCTCTTTGAATGCGGCCGCCGGGATAAGCAGGGTGGTGATGAAGCTGGTGGCCATCAGGAAAACGCTCATGATGAGCGCTGCAGTGGCCAACAGGCGCCGGGTGTTGCGGATGCGGAGTTCGAGATTGTTGTCACACTCAATCAACGGCATGACGGCCACGCCGGTTTCGAAGCCGGAGAGGCCCAGAGCGAGCCGGGGAAAGAGCAGGCACGACAGCCCGATGATGGAAAGCAGGCTGCCGTGTTGGGTGAAGAGAGCACGCTTCCAATCCACAAGAAGGTGCGGCTGCTCGAGTACATGAACGATGCCTACCACGGAAACGATCAGATTTAAGACGAGATAAACAGCTACGAGCACGACCGCAATCTTGATCGCTTCCTTGAATCCCTTGAGGAAGATCGCACCCAATATGGCAAGCAGAACGAGGGTGACGCCCATCTGGTTCTGCAGGGCGCGCGGAGTGTAAGGATTATGGATGAAGTGAGCTGCCGCGTCCGCCGCGGAGAGAGTCATGGTGATGATGAAATCGGTAGTGGCAAAGCCCAACAGGACAAGCACAAATACTTTGCCGTTCCACCCCGGGAATAGCTTCTCGAGCATGGCGATACTGCCCTGGCCGAAGGGGCTGGCTTTGGCGACCCGATTGTAGACGGGCAAGGCTGCAAACAGCGTAACGAGAACCAGGACCAGAGTCGCGACCGGCGACAGGACGCCGGCGGCAAGGAACGCGATGCCCGATTGATAGCCAAGGGTGGAGAAGTAGTCCACGCCGGTGAGGCACATCACCTGCCACCAGGGGTGCCTGGCTTGATCGCCGTGAGCATGAGCACTCTCCGGGGCTTCGACGTCAGAGAACAGCCAGTCTGAAAATGCCACGGGTTTCTCGCTCCTCGGTAGCTGTATTACCTGGGTAGCCAGGGCCTTTGCACGGAATAGCTGGGGGTGGCGGTGAAACCCGATTTGTTGACGACAATGAGTTTTCTTCTGGCCAGCCAGCCGGCGGCGGCCTGAGCGGAGCTTTTCGATATTCCGATCGACTCTGCCAGTTGCTGGTAGCTGATGGTGACTGCTTTGCCCTGGCGCTGCTGCTCCGCGGCAAGCCAGAGGTAGACGAGAAAACTCACTGGCCTGCGGTCGTGTCCGACCAGGTCGCGCATTAAGACGTCGACTACGTAATCGTCTACGGAGAGCATAGCTATACCAACGGTCAATATAGCATTGAGTACCTGATTGCAGCGTTGGATGATGAAGGTTATGTTGCGAACAAGAAAAATTTCACGCCGGAGGAAGAGGCATGATCCGCGGAGTCAAAATCGTCAGTATTCCCGTGAGCAACCAGGATGTAGCGTTGCAGTTCTACACCGAGAAGATCGGATTCAAGGTAGCGACCGATCAGCCGTTTGGTCCGGGTCAACGCTGGATCGAACTGCTCATCCCGGGCGCCGATACAAGTCTTGCGCTGTTCACCCCTCCGGGTCAGGAAAACCGGATTGGCGGTTTTCAACCGGTCACCTTTTGGTGCGACGACGTCTTTGCCACGGCCAAGCTCTTCAAATCCAAAGGCGTGGAATTAACGGCAGAGCCGAAGAAGGAGGTCTGGGGGACCATGGCAAAATTCAAAGATCCCGATGGCAACGAATTCGTATTTTCAAGCAGGTAAACCTGATACCGTGCTTTGCATGAACACGCCGAGCGAATACGACGCGATTGTCATTGGCACCGGGGCGGGAGGCGGAACACTGGCTCTGCACCTGGCCCAGGCAGGCAAGAACATACTGATCCTGGAGCGCGGTCCTTTCATGCCGCAGGAGAAGCTCAACTGGGATACGTCCGCCGTTTTCCTGGACAATCGTTACCACACAAAAGAGACCTGGCAGGATAAAGACGGCAAACCACTGCACCCCCAGCAGGCGTACTTCGTGGGTGGCCAGACCAAGGTCTACGGGGCTGCGATGTTTCGCATGCGGGCTGAGGACTTTGGGGTGATACAGCACAAGGGAGGTATTTCTCCCGCGTGGCCCATTACCTACGCCGATATGGAGCCGTTTTATTGCCAAGCCGAAGGGTTGTTTCATGTCCACGGCGATCTCGGCTCTGCGCCCTCCGTTCCGGGCGGGTACGGATCTTCGTTTGACCCGACGGAGCCGTTTCACTCCTCCAAGTACCCTTATCCTGCGTTTAGCAACGAGCCTCGGATGCAGACCATCGAGGATGACGTGCGTAAGCTCGGCATCCATACCTTTCCCATTCCTCTTGGTCTTAAACGCAACCAGGCTGACCCGCTGGCTTCAAAGTGTGTCCGCTGCGATACCTGCGACGGCTACCCTTGCCTGGTTCATGCCAAGTCAGACGCGGATATCAATTGCATCCGCCAGATCATGCACTTCCGCAACGTCACCCTGATGACCAACTCCCGGGTGACCCGGCTGCTCACCAACAGCAGCGGCACGGCGGTCACTGCGGTTGAGGTTATTCATACCGGCGCAGACGCTGCTTCGAAAGACGGGAACGCTGCGACGTATCGCGCCGGCTTCTTTGCTGTGTGTGCGGGCGCTATCAACTCCGCGGTCATTTTGCTCGCGTCTGCGAACGACGATCATCCTACCGGGCTGGCGAACCGCTCCGACCAGGTCGGCCGAAACTTCATGTATCACCAGGCCGATGCCCTGCTCGCCCTTGGCCCGGAAGACAACGAGGACAGCTATACCAAGACGTGGGGTACGAACGATTTTTACTTCAAGGATTCTGACCCTGGGTATCCTTTTCCTTTGGGTCAGGTGCAGCCGGTAGGCAGCTTCCATCACGAGATGATGAAGGGGGACGCGCCTCCGCTGACTCCGGGGTTTGTGCTGGAAAAGATGAAGCAGCACGCCGTGCCCTGGTGGCTCACGACGGAGGATCTCCCTGACCCGAACAATCGGGTCACGCTGCGCAATACGACGCCGCTGTCGGTTGTGAACGCGCAGCCTGGTGTAGGTGGAGCCCATCCCTCCGGAGATACCGGACACACCAATGAGTCGGAACAGGTTAGCGATTCCGGACCTGGGCGGATTCAGCTTTCTTACACACCAAATAACGTGGAATCGTTCAATCGGCTCAAAGATCGGTGGGTCGATGTGCTGAAGAAGGCGGGGCATGCGACCACGTCTGTGCCGTTGCATGCCTATTTCAAGAAGCGTATTCCGCTGGAGGGGGTTGGTCACCAGAACGGCACTTGCCGCATGGGCAATGACCCCGCGACCAGCGTGCTCGATCCGCATTGCAAAACTCATGACCTGGACAATCTTTACGTTGTCGATGCTTCTTGTTTTGTGTCGGCGAGTGCGGTCAATCCGTCGTTGACGATCATTGCCAATGCGATTCGAGTGGCGGAGCATTTGTTGGCCGAGAGGCTTAAGTGAGGGCTTTCTCGGCCATTGCGGTCCCGCTAAGGCAACAACGAAGGTCCGCTTCCCTGGACGGATGTTCGCCTGGCGTACATGGGCCGAAGAAGATCGGGCGCAGAACAGAGCTGCGCCCCATCCAACGCTCTGCATACACGTGCCGAAATGCCTGCGGCCAAGAGTAAGAGTCCTTGCACCTCGAGTGAAAGCATTTGAAGAATCCGTTTTCGGCCCATGTACGCTGGGGCGAACATGGGGCACCCGTCCAGAACCGTAGGCCGTGGTTAGGAGGTGAAATCCTCCCGAGCGTTGCGGATCGCTGCCCTAGGCGTAGCGAAACAGCGCTTTGAAGCCGTAGTCCATGTGCTGTTGAATGTGGCAGTGGAAGAGGGATAGGCCTGGTTGGTCGGCGACAAAGTCCACTACGGCGCGGCCGTAATATGGAACTACGACCGTGTCTTTTAGGATGCCTCCCGTTTTGGTGCCGTTCATTTCCACCAGTTCGAGCTGGTGGCGATGGAGGTGGAGAGGGTGGGCGTCATCCGTGCGATTACGAAAGACCAGACGGTAACGAGTTCCCTGCTTCAACACGAACTCCCTTTCGTGCGGATAGGGTTTTCCGTTTACCAGCCAGGTGTTGAACTTGCCCGAGCCGCCGGGGATTTTTTCGAAAACCATCTCGATGGTTTGGTCGGGGGCTATCGGGTTATCGCTGATCTTGCCGAAGATGGTGTAGTCCCAGGCGGTTCGCGGCGCCACCCATTGGGGTTGCCGGTGCTGGTTTTCATATTCCAGGATCACACCCAGCCCGGTGTTGCGGATTTTCTCTTCCGTCGCGCCAAGGATCCAGACCCCGGGCTGGTTCATTTCCACGATGGCATCCACCCGCTCCCCGGCGCCGAGCAGAATACTATCCACTTTCTGCGGAACCGGCACCGGATTGCCATCCATGGCAATCACCTGGAATTGATGCCCAGCGAACGCGATGCGCCGATTCTCAATCGCACTTGCATTGAGCAGATGCATTAGCACCCGCTGGCCCTGCTTTACCCGGATCGGCTCCCCCGCACCCAACGCCTTGTCGTTGATGGAGTAGGTCATGGAATTGACCTCGAGCCCGTTAGGGTCGGTGTTCAGAACCGCGGGCTTCTCCGATTGCGGTCCGTGATGACCATCGTCGTCGTCGTCGTCCATGCTGCTGGTGAAGAACGGTTCCCAGTCGCGCAGGGAGAGAAAAATCTCCCGGTCATAACGCCCCGGGTCGTTGCCTCCGTCTACGTAGACAAACCCGAATTGACCCGTGTAGGTTCCGCGATGAAGGTCGGCTTCAGCCATGGCATGCGAGTGATACCAACGCGAGCCGGCCGGACGCGGCGTGAACTGATACCGCCGGCGGCCACGCGCGGGAACCGGGGGAGTGCCCTGCTCCTCTACGCCATCGACGTCCGAGGGGATCAACATACCGTGCCAATGCACCAATTCTGGTACATCCGTATCGTTAATCACATCCACGCTGACGGTTTTACCCTCGCGCATGCGCAGCACCGGGCCGGGAGAGCTGTCGTTGTAACCAGTGGTGCTCAGGATGTGGTCGGGTGAAAGCTCGACGGTAACCGGGGCGATGCGCAGGGTGTAATCGGCTTTGGTAGTCTCGGCCGGCGCGGTGGCGCCCATTTGCATTTGCGAGGCCTGGCCCAGCAGCCTGGCGGCGTTCGCTTGCGCCAAAACCGCGCCGCCTAACTTCAAGAAGTCGCGCCGCTTCAAAAGACTGCCCCCTCGGCCTGACCTGCAGAAATCGTCTCACGCAGAAAGAGGGTGTGGCAAACATTTGCGTGGGGCCACAAACCAGTCGGTCGCGGCTTGCGTCTATCAGACGAGAGGCTGGGGCGTTCTGGTACTCTCAAGGCACGCGCGGTGGCATTTTCGTTCAATGCCATGGGAGGGTTCAGCCCATGAAGCTCCTGCAAGCCAGTTCGGCGGCGCTGGTTGGAATGGCGTTGTGCTCCGTGGTCTACGCCTACCAGCGGACGGCGGACTTCGGCTTTAGCGACGATGCGGAAACGAATGTAAAGGCAGAGTTTTACTGGTCGCGGCTCAGTTATAACGCGGCCGTCGGCAGCAGCTTCGGAGGCGGTTATGGCGGATACGGCTGGGGCCGTTCCTGGTCCCGCGACTACCCCAAGGCCGACCGCCAGGTTCTACTGTCGATGAAACGCCTTACCCGGATTCAGACCCGGTCTACGGAACAGGTCGTCGACCTGGACTCGGACAAGATTTTCGACTACCCATGGGTCTATGCAGTGCAGGTGCAAACCTGGTCGTTCACCGATGAGGAAGCCAAGCGTCTACGGGAATACCTGCTCAAGGGCGGCTTCCTGATGGTGGATGACTTTCACGGTACGGCGGATTGGGAGGAATTCATGAGCGGCATGCGCCAGGTATTTCCCGACCGCCCGATCGAAGACCTGGACGGCAAAGATGAGATCTTTCACGTGCTTTACGACCTCGACGAGCGCATGCAGATACCGGGCGAGCAATATATACGAACCGGCCGCACCTACGAGAAGGATGGTTATGTGCCCAAGTGGCGCGCCGTCCGCGATGATAAGGGCCGCATCATCGTTGCCATCTGTCACAACATGCACCTCGGCGACGCCTGGGAGTGGGCAGACGATCCGGATTATCCGGAGCCCTTCGCTTCCATGGCGTTCCGGGTTGGATTGAATTACATCGTTTACGGCATGACGCATTGAGGTTGGCAGACCGCGGGAACCCCGGTTTCGTTACATGTTCCAATTCTTTTTCAAGTATCCGATGCCGGTGTTTTCCAAAGGCAAGTTTGTCCTGCTTGGCGCGTGGCCCGGCTGGGTGCTGCTGCTGCTCATCGCTGCGTGCGTAATCGGCCTGGCAGTACTGATCTGGTCGCGGCTCCCCCAGGCAGCGGCAAACATCAGCAGATGGCGCGCCGGGGCAGTCTGGCTGTTGCAGTCGTTGCTCATTGCGACCGTGCTGGTTCTGCTTTGGCAACCGGCCATCACCGTGGCCGAGCTGGCTCCGCAGCAGAACGTAATCGCGGTTGTACTCGATGATTCACGCAGCATGGCGATTGCCGATAGCGGCAGGGACGGTAAGGCCACCCGCGAAGCTGCAGCTCAGAAAGCGCTCGAGGACGGCGTGCTGGCAGGCTTGCAAAAGAAGTTTCAAACCCGGCTCTACCGGCTGGACAGCCGCGTGGCCCAGGCCGCTGCGCTCAAGGATATCCAGCCTATTGCCCCAGCGACCCACATCAACGATGGGCTGAAACAGCTGGCAAGCGAAACCTCCGATTTGCCCATTGGCGCAATCGTGCTATTGAGCGACGGCTCGGAAAACTCAATCGATGGCTCCGGCGACCTGAGCCTGGAGACGCTGAATGCTTTGCGCAATCGCCGCATACCGGTCCACGCCGTCGGCTTCGGGAAAGAGCAGCTGGCGCACGATTTGGAGTTGAACGACGTAAAGGTCGCCTCCCGGGCCATGGCCGATTCGCGCATCCCGGCTACCGTGACGCTTCATCAAAGAGGTTATGCCGGCAACAAGGCGCTGCTGGTCGTCCGTGATGGAGACAAGACCCTCGGCACCCGCGAGGTCACACTCGACGCCGACGGTGCGACCCAGGTGGAAACCATCTTCTTTGGTCCGGGTGGCGCCGGCATCAAAAGCCTGCATTTCTCGCTCGGCCCCCTGGCGGGCGAAGAGAACCCGGATAACAATTCCCTGACTCGCCTGCTAGGCGTGACTGACGACAAGCGCCGCATCCTCTATGTGGAGGGCGAACCGCGATGGGAGTACAAGTTCATACGGCGCGCCGAAGACGATGACAAGATCGTGCAGGTTGCCTCCATGCTGCGGACTACCGAGAACAAGATCTATCGCCAGGGCATCAGCGATCCCAAGGAGCTGGAGAATGGGTTCCCGGTTCGTCCGGAAGATCTCTTTGCCTACCAGGGCATCATCCTGGGCTCGGTCGAGGCGGGTTATTTCACTCCTTTACAGCAGGAACTGCTGCGCGAGTTCGTGGACCGCCGCGGCGGCGGGCTGCTTTTCCTGGGCGGGCGCTTCGCGCTGGGGGATGGAGGATGGGGCGGATCGAGCCTGGTTGATCTGCTGCCGACCGTTCTTCCCAACAGCAGGAGCACCTTTCACCGCGATCCTGCAAGTGCCGAACTCACCGCTGCCGGGTCGGATAGCCCGATCATGCGGCTGATGGATGACCCGGCAAAGAACATCGACCGGTGGAAGAAGCTGACCTACATGATGGACTACCAGGACGCAGGCACCGCGAAACCTGGAGCAACCGTACTGGCCCAGATGAATGTAGGCTCGCGCAAGCTGCCGTTGCTGGTCACGCAGAATTACGGCCGGGGCCGCACTGCAGTCATGGCCACGTCGGGCACCTGGCGGTGGCAGATGAGTCAGCCCCTGGGCGACCCGGCGCACGATCTTTTCTGGCAGCAACTGCTGCGCTGGCTGGTGCTTGAGTCGCCAGGACAGATAGTGGTCAGCGCGCCCGCGCAGACGCTGATGGATGATGGCCACATTCAGATTGCGGCTAACGTGCGCGATAAGGAGTACATGCCTGCTCCCGATGCCAAAGTGACCGCGCATTTCATCGGCCCGGACGGAATCTCGGCGATCGTGGATATGACGCCGGCTACCGACAATCCGGGCGTGTTCCGCGCGGCGTGGACGGCAGAAAAGCCTGGCTCGTACCTGGCTGAGGTTACAGCCCAGCGACGGGGCGATAAAGGATCGGTGGATTTGGGAACCGGCACCCTTCCCTTCCAACGAATCGATGGCGTTGCGGAGAGTTTTCACACCACGCAAAACCGCGAGCTGCTGGAGAAGCTCGCGTCAGAGACCGGTGGGCGCTACTGGAAACCGGACGAGCTGACGCGGCTGCCGAACGAGATCTCGTATTCCGACGCCGGGATTTCTGTACGAGACATCAAAGAATTGTGGAATATGCCGGTGGTGTTCCTGTGGCTGCTGCTGCTGATGGCTGCGGAATGGCTGCTGCGCCGCAAGTGGGGTGTCGTATGAGGCCGGCTCTGTTGTGGGTACTGATGACCGCGCTCTCCGCGCATGCCAGCGTCTATTACGTGACGGTGGCAGGCCTTGGCGGCGAACCGGATTACGAGCAGCGGTTTACCGCGAATGCCAGGGACCTGGACAAGTTGTTCAAGGAATCCGGCAGCAGCGCGCACGTTTACACCTTGTCCGGGCCGCAGGCCACACGCGCACAACTTACGCAGACGCTCGCTTCTATCGCCCACGATGCAAAGCCGGATGACGACTTTGTGCTGATGCTGATCGGGCACGGCTCCTTCGACGGCACCGACTACAAGTTCAACCTGGTGGGTCCTGACATCACAGCGGCGGAACTCGCAGGGATGTGCGATCGCATTCCTGCGAAGCGCCAGCTGATTGTGAATACCACCAGCGCCAGCGGCGGATCGGTGGCCGCCCTGGAAAAACCCGGACGCGGAGTGATTGCCGCGACCAAGAGCGGTACGGAGAAAAATGCTACTGTTTTCGCACGCTACTGGGTTGAGGCGCTTCAGGATCCTACCGCCGATATTGATAAAAGTGACTCGATCAGCGCCATGGAGGCATTCGAATTTGCCCAGCGTAAGACCGCTGCCTTCTACGAATCGCAAAAAAGGTTGGCGACGGAACATCCGGTCTTTGAAGATACGGGAAAGAACGAACCTGTCCGTGAGCCGTCAAAGAGTGAAGGAGTTCTGCTGACAAACTTCACCGTGCTGCGTATCGGCGCCGCCCAGAAACAGGCGAACAACCCCGCCAAGCAGGCACTGCTGGCGAAAAAAGAGGATCTGGAACAAAAGATCGACGCGCTTAAATATCAGAAGGCGGCGATGGATCCGGCGGATTATAAACAGCAGCTTACAGAGTTGCTGGTGCAGTTGGCGCAAGTGCAGCAGGAGCTTGATAAATGAACTGGCGGGAGAAATCCGGAGTATTGCTGGCGACAGTGCTGGGAAGTATGAGCCTGTGCCAGGCTGCGAATTCTCCGGACGCCTGCCACACCCTGCGCAAGCACGGCCAGCAGACTGAAGCGAAATCCTGCTATGAGTCGCTGGTGCGCACCAATTCTCCATACCTGCAGGCCGAAGGCTATTGGGGACTGGAACAGTATGACCAGGCTAACGAGGCGTTTCGCATCGCCACGGCGCAACCCGGCAGCGAACCACTCTATAGGGTTCGCTGGGGCATGCTGCTGCACCAGCGGTTCAACAACACCGACGCGGTTGGGCTGTTCCAGGAAGCACTGCAAAAGGACCCCAAGAACGCGCAAGCCTATTTAGGACTGGCAATCGTCAGCGCGGATGGGTTTGACGGCAAAGCTACCGACTATATCAGCCGGGCCCTGGTGCTCGATCCCAAACTGGTGGAAGCCCACGAATTCGCCGCCAACCTCGCTCTCGAAGATGCGGACACAGAACACGCGCTGAAGGAGGCCGACGCAGCCCTTGCGCTGTCTCCTGACGCGCTAAACGCGATGGCGATTCATGGGGCGGTCGAGTTGCTGGCGGATCGCTCTCCCGACCAGTGGTTAGACAAGATACGCAAGGTGAACGCCGGCTACGGAGAAGGCTACGCCCACGTGGCGCATTACCTTGAGCTCAACTACCGCTTTGAGGATGCGATCGGCTACTACCGGAAGGCGATCGAGGCTGATCCACGGTACTGGCCCGCCCGCTCCGCTCTCGGCGTGGGCCTGATGCGTTTGGGGCAGGAAGAAGAGCCCTTCCAGCAACTGGAGATGTGCTACAACAACGGTTACCGAGACGCCGAGACAGTCAACAGCCTGCGTTTGCTCGATAGCTACAAGAATTTCGTTACCTACAAAGAGAACGGCACTATCCTGCGGTTGCGCAAGAACGAAGCGGAGTTGTTGCACCCGTACTTTGAAGCAGAGCTGCAACGTATCATTTCCACCTACGACAAGAAATACCAGATGAAGCTCACGGGCCCGGTGCAGGTTGAGGTCTATCCCGACCATGAGGACTTCGCCGTGCGCACGATGGGCATGCCTGGTTTGGGCGCGCTGGGGGTCACTTTCGGGCAAGTAATCGCCATGGATAGCCCCTCTGCACGCCAGCCGGGCGACTTTAATTGGGGCAGCACGCTGTGGCATGAGATGAGCCATGTCTACATCCTCACAGCCACGAACCGCCGGGTGCCGCGCTGGTTCACCGAAGGCCTGGCTGTGCACGAGGAGACCCAGGTATCTCCAGAGTGGGGTGACCGCGTGTCACCGGAGATCCTGGTCGCCATTCGAGATAAGAAGTTGCTGCCGGTAGCCAAGTTGGACCGCGGCTTTATCTTTCCGGACTATCCGGCGCAGGTGATTGTGTCTTATTTCGAAGCAGGCAGCATTTGCGATTACATCAAGAGCCGCTGGAGCGAAGGTAAGTTGCTCGACATGGTCCATTCGTATGCGCAACGCAAAACCACTCCGGAGGTCATTCAGGCGGATCTTGGCGTTTCACCGGAAGAGTTCGATAAGCAATATTTGCAATGGCTAGACAAGATTTATGGAGCACAGGCCACCAACTTTGACCAGACGCGTAAAGCGCTGGAACAAATGGCGGAGGCGGCCAAACAGAAACAGTACGACGCCGTAATCCAGGAGGGCGAAGTCGTCCGCCGCAAGTATCCCGAATACATCGGGGCCTCCAACCCGTATGAACTCGTTGCCGCCGCAGACCTGGCCAAGGGCGACAAGAAGGCCGCCGAGGCCATCCTCATTGAGTATGAGAAGATCGGCGGCGACGACCCGGTCACTCTTAAAAAGCTCGCCTCGCTCGAGGAGGAGCTGGGCCAGCCAAAGGAAGCAGCTGCGACCCTGGACCGCATCAACTATATCTATCCTGTCCACGATGAAGAACTGCATCGCCATCTGGGGGACCTGTGGTTTGCACAATCGAATTATCCGGGAGCGATTCGTGAGTACAGTGCAGTCGTGGCCCTTAATCCGCTGGATAAGGCTGGAGCGAACTTTAAGCTGGCCCAGGCGTATTACGCATCGGGACAGAAGGACAAGGCTGAAGAAAGCGTGCTCGCCGCCCTGGAGGCCGCGCCTGGCTATCGGCCGGCGCAGAAGTTGCTGTTAGAAATAGAACACCCGGAACAGAAGGACGCACCCAAAACGAACTAGTCGAGAGGAAGGAAATTGCCGATGGTAACTCTCCCTGAACTTAGCCAGGACGCAGCCCAACTGCAACATCGCATCGAGAGATTCCATGGGGTCCGCGAAGGCATCCTTGCCCAAGTGCGCCAGGTCATCGTCGGCCAGGACGAGGTACTGGATCAGATCCTCACCGCGTTGTTTGTCGGTGGGCATTGCCTGATCACGGGCCTGCCCGGTACGGCGAAAACGCTGATGGTGCGCACGATCGCGGAAACCCTTGGCTTGAGTTTCCGGCGCATCCAGTTCACGCCAGACCTGATGCCCTCCGACATTACCGGCACCGACATCATTGAAGAAGATCTCACCACCGGCCATCGTAAATGGACCTTCGTTCATGGCCCGATCTTTGGCAACATCGTGCTGGCCGACGAAATCAACCGCACTCCGCCCAAAACCCAGGCGGCGTTGCTAGAAGCCATGCAGGAGCACTCCTGCACAGTGCGCGGCCACGTGTATGCGTTGCCCGCACCCTTCTTTGTGCTGGCCACGCAGAATCCGATTGAGCTCGAAGGAACGTACCCTCTGCCCGAGGCGCAGCTCGACCGCTTCCTCTTCAACACCATCCTCGACTACCTCAGCGCCAGCGACGAGCTCAAGGTCGTTGACCTGACCACGACTACGAAGGTCGCCAAGGTGGAAGCCGTCACCACGGCCGAGGAGTTACTCGACTTCCAGCAATTAGTCCGCATGGTGCCGATTGGTGAACCAGTGGCGAAATACGTCGTCAACCTGGTGCGGGCGACCCGGTACAAGAATGAAAGCGCGCCCGACTTTGTAAAGAAGTATGTCAACTACGGCGGCAGCGTTCGTGCGGCGCAGTACATTGTGCTGGCGGCAAAAGCTCGTGCACTCTCCCGCCGCCGCTACCACGTCACCTACGACGACGTTACCTCGCTGGCCATCCCGGTATTGCGTCATCGCATTTTGCTCAACTTTCATGCCGAGTCGGAACGCGTGGACGCCGACGAAATTCTCCGCCGCCTGATCGAACATATGCCGCCGCCGAAGGAGTCTTGATGCTGCAGCGCTTTCTCGATCCCGGTGTGCTCGCCAGCATCAGCAGCCTCGACCTGCTGGCCAGGACAGTGGTGGATGGCTTCGTTGCCGGTCTCCATCGCTCGCCTGATTTTGGCTTCAGTTCGGAGTTTGCCGAGTACCGCGCCTACACCCCCGGAGACGACCTGCGCCACGTCGATTGGAATCTGTTTGCCCGCACCGAGCGGTGCTACCTGAAGCGCTATCGCGGAGATACCAACAGCCAGCTCACCATCCTGCTCGACGCCAGCAATTCCATGGACTACACAGCGGCCCCAGGCAGGCCGAGCAAGATGGACTATGCCCGCTTTGCCGCTGCCTCGCTTTTCTATCTCGCGATTCATAATCAGCGCGACGCGGCCGGACTGATCGTTTTTGATGATGAGGTGCGTAACTACATCCGGCCCTCCACCCGCCAGGGTCAGCTGCATCGGCTATTGGCCGGACTGGAGCAGGCTGAGCCGCGGGCGCGCACCGACTTTACCAAGCCGCTGAATCACTTTCAGGAACTCTTGCATAGGCGCGGCATCGTGATCATGTTCTCTGATTTCTATGAGGACCCGGCAACCGTAGTGCGCACCATCGAGCCCTTGCGCTACCACGGTAACGAAGTTGTTCTCTTCCACGTGCTCGACCCTAAGGAAATAAGGCCGGACCTGCGTGGGCCCGCCATCCTGGTCGATCTCGAAACCAACCAGCGCCTGGAAGTGATCCCCGAGTACGCCCGCACCGACTACACCAGAAAGATCGACGACCATATCGAGCAGCTGCGTAACCGCACCCGCGGTGCGGGCATGGATTACCACCTGCTGGTGAC
>Ga0182024_10010908_pt1 | contig 18396 bp, 17 predicted proteins | sample P32metaG_FD_120480 | JGI IMG/M metagenome (GOLD analysis project Ga0182024, IMG submission 120480) | Permafrost microbial communities from Stordalen Mire, Sweden - P3-2 metaG (Illumina Assembly) | ecosystem: Environmental > Terrestrial > Soil > Wetlands > Permafrost | place: Sweden: Stordalen... | reverse complement strand
TGCCGGTAGCGTTACTGTTCGTCGTCTCGCAGCGCCAACTCCTCCGCGCGACAATGGGGATGTCGCGGTAGGGACTGTGTTGGAGGGCGCACGCTTGGCTTGCGATCCGGCACTCAATCAGGGGGCAGGACCGCTTGAGGGCACGTGACGACTTCGGCTCTCTTGGAACCGCGCGCTGGACGAGATGGCCGAGCGTGGTAATCCCCAAACCTGCACCGTTCTCTTGGGCGGGGAAGGTTTGCTGCTCCAGCGGCTCGAACCCAGAGCAAGCCGGGCCGGGCGCCTGGTCGCCAAGGCCAAGCGGGCTGCCCAAAAGGCGGCGGCGTCGCCAATATCGTCGTCCCTGCGCCGTGCCGGTCGCGCGGCTCGAGGCCGAGCGGCCGCTGCTGGGCGACCTCCCATCGCTGCGCCCGTCATTTGGCCGCATGTTCGCGCGCAAGGTCGACAAGCTCTTCTGTGTGCGCTTTGGCAGCGCCCGTTACTCGGTGCCGACCAAGTTCATCGGGCGCAACGTCGAGCTCCAAGTCGAAGGCAGCGAAGTCCGTGCCCTTCACTTTGGCGGGCGGTCGCTGCCCACGAGCTCGTCGCCCCCGGAGAGGCGTCGATAAAAGATGAGCACTACGGCGGCCCGCGCCAGCCACCGCGACGCGCACCACGTCCGCACACGACAGCCGAGCGGGCCATCTGTGCCCTCGGCAACCTGGGCGAAGCCTTAATAAAGGCAACCGCAACTGCCGGGGTCACAAAGCTCGGGGCCGAGCTCGAAGAGCTGGCGGCCCTGGAGGCGGCCCACGGCCGGGAGGCACTGGCTGGTGCCCCGTCTAGGCGGTCGAGTTCTCCCGCTATAAGGCCTCTGACGTGCGCTCGATCCTGGCCGCCGGCAAGGGCCTGCCCCGGCCACACTCTGCCCGCCACCCCCTTTTACGGCACTTTCAATATCGGCCGTCTAGTCTGGCCGCCGCGTCCTGCGTGGTCGGCCGGCCGGCTAGCTCTTGAGCTGCGGGTTAGCGAGCACAATCGCCCCCGGGTCGTATTGGTAGATTAGCGGTTCGTTCCAGTTGGGGGCGCCTCCGCTGATGTCGCTGACCGTCAGCTGCAGTGCCTGCGCCCCGGCCAGGTCAACGTTGACGGGGGCCGGCAGCGACCCGGGCTGCACGGCGGTGCTGAGCAGCACTATGCCGTTGCTGACGAATTTGACTAGCATCGCCGAGCGGTTCAAGTTATCAGCGAGCCCCAGCGTCGCCGACAGATGCTTGTAATGCCCACCTAAGTTGAAATCCATGGTCACCGTATTGTTGCCAGCCGGGTTTTGGCTGCCGGTCGCGGACACTAACACCGCCAGGTCGCGGGTGTAATGCTGTCCGCCCATCGAGGGTTTGCCTGGCAGCGCCAGATTGCAGGGGTACGCTATGGCCCCGGAGTTAACGAAGCTTGTCATTTTACTGAGTGTGCTGTCTTTCGCCCATTGCCAGCACAGCGCCCCCGAGCTGACGTAATACGGCTGGTGCGCTAGGTCCTCTAGGTACCCGCCCGTCGCAGGTGTGGGGCTGGGAGCCGTTCCTGCGGAGACAGTCGCGTTGGCGGGATGCCAGCTTAGCTGGGTACTTGTAAGGGTCTTGACTGCACCCAATGATATGTAGACATGCCCGGCGTATTCGATGGCAGTGCCGGAACCCGCAGATTTGCCATTCAGGCTGTACTTGACTGGTATCGGGTTCGCTGCGGGACTCGCGCTGGAGGAGCCTCGCAGCAGCCCTACGGTTGCTGCGGCCATAACGGCTGATGCGGCCAGCACCTTGTATAACTGTCTACCCACGACTGTCCTTTCTGGCCGGGCGGCGCCCGGCGGCTGTCAATGAGTTGCCATGAAGCTTGTGGTAATGGTGGCCCATACTATTTTCAATGAAGTGCCGCCCCGGATGGTGTATCCCGCGGGATGATACGTGATGTTGCTCACCTGGCTGAAGCTGTTAGTGTTGACTTGCTGGCCGCTCGGGTTCAACAGCAAATGTAACTGGATGAGCCGGGCGATAGCTTCGTGGAATGTGTTCACCATAATAGCGAAGTAGTACTGGGTCTCCTGATCTACCCCGCTGTTGCCGCTGATAATGTCGTTGTAATTACCTTCCACACTCAGGATCTGTTTGGTCAGAATGTACATCTGGTACAGAGATGTCACCAATTTGGTGTCCAGCTCGGCGATTTCACCGGCGTCTATAGCTGCCCGCAAAAACGCCGATTCGACCTCCACCACGGTGTCGGCTTCTGCCATAGCCTCAGCGAACCCGGCGGCATACACAGCATCGAACACCGGACCCTCGACTAGCACACCGGCCATAAACGGTACCACTGGCGCCAGCAACAAAGATACGCCGGCAGCAAACAAGGTCTTTGCCGCGAACCATCCGGCGTTCAGCCAGTCCTGAGCGTTCTGGATGTAAGCGCCGGTCGGGGAAGCCACCGCCCCGTTCAGGTTCACCAGCGGCAACGTCCATAGAATCACCGACAATAAACTGCCGCCGTCAGGCCGTCCGCCGTAACGGATGAACCACGGGCCGATGAAATTGGTGGTCGTCCCTTCGCCGTAGGTGTCGCGCTCTGCGGCGTACATGGCGGCGCTTAGCTGCTGCGGGCTGAGCGGCCCGGGATAATCCGGCCAGTCTGCGTACCCCATCAGATTGTTGTTGACTGCTGCCAGAGCGGCCTGCTGGAAACATTGCACCGTCTGGCCTTGATAACTGCACCGGGCTGTGGTGAACAGCCCTTCGTCGTTTTGCGACCAGGTGCTGATGTCACTGGCCGGAAGGTCGCTGAGAAAATATGTGGCCCCCTGCGGGTCGTTAGCTAGAGCTACTGCCAAATTGGCGTCCTGTTGCTGGCTGGAGTTGCCGTTAGCCCCGGTGCCCATCCGGTTATACAGCAGCTGAGCTATCGCCGCTGGGGCTTGCCCGGTACTGAAGGCGTTCGCGGTCATTATCGTCATCGATGCCGCTATGTTGTCCTGGTCGGGCCCGGGGTATTGGATATATTCCATCAGGCTGATTTGGGCGAACTGGTTGAGATGGCTTAGCAGCCCCAGCCCGAACATCGCGTCGTTCTCGTTGGCTTTGATTTCTGCGACATAACGGGAGACGGCGGTGTTCGCGCAGGGCCCGGCCAGGCACTCCGGCAGCAGATACCAGGTGCCGCCGTAAGGAGAGCCGTCCTGGTGCTGTTGGTTTATTTCGCTGGCTAGCTGCTCGCCGTTTTGGTAGTCGGTGCCGTAGACGTCCGCCCCTAGCGCCACCCGTGTGGGGTGCAGGGCAGGTCCTTTGCCCGACTGAGGGTTCCATAGCTGCACCAGGATGCTGTCGCCGACCTGGAACAGGACGCGGCTGCAGCTGGGTGGCTGCGGCCCGGCATCCCCCGGCGGCAAGCAGTTCGCAGGCCGCATCACTGTCAGCACCACTTGGTTGTTGGTCCAGCTGCTGATAGCGCAATGGTTGGTGTCTCCGCCCGGATCTAATGTTGAGCAGGCGTTCCAGCTCACTGCGTCAAAGCTGCCGTTGGAGTCTACAACGCGCAGGTATGGTGTGTCGCCGGTGTGTGCTGGCGCTGTCCCCAGACAGTTCCCTGTGACGGTTATCGTCTGGCTGTTCTGGGGGGCGATAGCACTCACTGAGCTGATGGTCGGCATGCAGCTGGGCACCGGGATGAACGCCAGCCGCTGCAGCACCTGCCGTGAGATAGCTACCAGAAACCCTATCTGGGTCGTGGACCGGGCCGGAGAATCAAGCTGTATCGCGAACACCTGGTCCGCAGGGGTGTAAGCAACCAGCTGCCATGTGACTTCGTCTTGCCCCTGCATCACCGCTGCTGTGGCACCCGCAAGCCCGGCGACTGGCCGCGGCGGCCCGGCCACCGCTTCGTCGTGTCTCACCGCGGCCTGCACATCAGCTGCCGAATTCAAGAACTGCAACCCAAACCACACCTGTATTGTGTATGGCCGGTACACGTCATGTTTGTCCGGCGGCTCTTTGGCTCCCACCCAGCTGCAGCTCACTAGCGGGCCGGGGCTGCTAGACAGCAACGTCACCGGCTGCTGCACATCTGCGCTCACCTGCGCGGCCGTCAGGACAGCCAGCTGCCCATCGGCCAGCTGGCCCGACACACAGCCTCGGGCGGGCGCAGGAGCCGGACCAAGATGCTCAGTGGCGGCCCGTGTTACCACGTGCTGCAGCGTGTTTATTTGTTGCGCCGCCGGAAACTGCTGTTGGAACGCCAAGCCGATCAGCATGATCACAAACGGCCCGTCCTGCACCACGTCCACTGCCGTCTGGAAATTGACCGGCGAGCCGAGAACGTTGTACCGAGAATTAATAACGAACCCAGCCGACCGTTCGTTCTTGTAAGGAGCAGGCAGTTTCTGTACCGTTGATGCGTAGATAGGCACTGTGATGCCCTGCTGCCGGTTCAGCGTATCTGTGGTACTGGCCCAGCATTGCTCGAAAGCCGACGACGCTAACTCTCCTTCGGCGGCCTGGGCATCCGTGAGAGACCCGTCTCCGAACACAACACTCGCCAGATTCAGGACGGGCGTCCCGTAAGGGTTCTCGCCGTGCCCGTAAAACACCGAATTCACGGCGTCCTGGCCTACGTCGAATTGGTCCAGCAGCACATGGCTATGGGCGCATTGCACGAACGCTTGGTTCGGCCCGTAGTCGTTAGGGTCGTTCAATGTCTCTATCGACGGGTCGACCCCGGCGTATCCTGCCGGAACGTCTGCCGGCTGCAATGAGATAGCCCGCAAAGCCGCGGCGTTGGTAACCGCAGACGCCACCTGCGGGTCGACAGCTATAGCCATAGCGACAATAAGGCACCAGCCAGTCAGCGCCGCTAGCCCTTTGCGCATACCATTATGAAACATCCGGCTCCCTTATCGGAGAGACCAATCAATTATATCAGTATAGCATTTAGCATCCGCCGCTAACCAGGGGTTGCCAGAGCAGGACCCTGGGGAGCACATGTATGGCGGTCGCCGGCAACCCAGTCTGCCCACAAGACATACCGCTACAGCTGCCGCACGACAGCGACAGCGACAGCGACAGCGAAGTGCAGCAGACAGGCGCTGCCAACCCGGCGTTACCCCGCCGAGTCCGAGCTATATAGCAGCTCGCCCGATAAAACCAACAGCAAAATAACATTCACGATACACATGAAGATAGTCTGGCGAGATATTCCTGTGTGGGAATAGCGTCTGTTAGTGCCGCCGTTTTGGCGCCGCGCAACACGATGGCGCACACTGGTCTGCCCGAGCACCACTGTGCTGGCGGTAGCGCCGGCTGGCGGGACGGTCAGCGCCGGCACTGCTGGGGCGACACCTGGGCCCTTTGGCACCCATTCTTGGTCAGGGGTGGGACTACCTTCGTAGGAAACTCCGATATTCGACGTCCCGGCGCCCGGCCAAGCCGGCTGCCATGCCGTCCAGCTGGTGTCCCCCTCCCGGCACTGGCGTCCCGCGCCGGCCTGGAAGGCGGCTGGCACACCACGGTGCGCTAGGGCGCCGGGCAAACTTTGGCACCACCACCGGGCACCCAGAACACTCGCGCCCCAAGATCCCTGGCACCCTGATCGGCGCCGTAAGGACGCGCGTCCAACGCGTCCCACTGCCCAGCGGTCGGGACCACGAGCTTTGAACGAGCTCGCGGGGCCGGACCGGCATTTTCCGAAGCGTCGTCGGTGGCCAGCTTGGCCAACAACTGCCGAAAGCCCCTGCTCGACGTCAAGCGCGGGTAGCCCCGAGTGGCGCCGACGTTACTCGCGCCAGCGTGCTTGCGCCCAGGCATGCCGAGCGCTGCCCGCCGGGTCCAACAGCTGGAAGGGGGTCGGAGTGTCGTCGTGGCCAGCCTTGACATCGGCCCGCGCAACCTCGGTTGCGACGCGCACTACGCAGCGAGTCGTACTGTCGCCGAGTAGCTACGCGCGAGGATTGGGTGAGTGACTGACGCGCTTCTGTGAACGGCCACGTGCGCGCGTACGCTCCTATCCCGCGTGGGCTCTAGCCGGTTGGGCGGAGACTCGGTCTTGGCTATCGTAGGGCGATGGTCAACTACGGGGGTGCCGGCGCGGGCTTCCCTGCCGCGGGGGACCCCGGTCAGAAAGCGCTCGTGACAGTGGGCGACGTGGCGTGCACGCAGACCGAGGTGATCACACCGACTGGACGGGCGCCCTTGCGAGGCACGACTTGGATCGTGAGCAACCAGACCACCGTGAGCGAGGGGATCCCCGCATACGCCATCGTGTTAGCCATCATTTTCTTCCTGGCCTGCCTCCTGGGTCTTCTTTTCCTATTGATCAAGGAACGAAAGGTCCAGGGTTTTATGCAGGTCACGGTCCAAGGTCCCGGTTTCTTCCACGCCACTCAGGTGCCGGTTAGCACGGAGGGACAGATAAGGGACGTCGAAGCGAGGGTCAACTACATCCGAGGGCTCGTCGCGTCGCTGGGCTGACCGCAACGCCGTCGCTAACCAATGGAAGTTGGCGAGAACGGGCAAGCGTCGAATCTCCAAACCCTCACCGTTCTTTCGGGCGGAGAGGGTTTGGGGTGCCACGACGCCCATTCACTCACCTGACCTCGGGAGTGGGGCTAGGTGGAATCGAACCACCGACCTCAGCATTATCAGTGCTGCGCTCTAACCGGCTGAGCTATAGCCCCTGGCACTGGCGGCCGCAACGCCTGCGGCCCTGCCGGGCACTCAAGATTACACGGTGGGCTTAGGCGTGCTTGTCGGCCGCAACGGTCACCTGGACGCCGCCGACGATGTCGCTGATCAGGTTGTACATGATTGCGGCAAAGACGTTGACCACGACTCCCAGGAAACAGAGCGCTCCTCCGATCAGAGCTGACCACCCCAGCGCGACAAGAGGGTGCAGCTTGAACGTGGAAAGGGCGAACAGGGAGCGAATGGCCTTGTTGAGATCGTCGATGACCCCGAGAGCAGCAGCCACGTTCCACAGCGCTGTTCCGGCGATGAGCATCACTATGAGCACTCCGAAGTAGAAGACGAGAGAAACCTTGAGCACGCTCACAGCGTTGACCCGGCGCACCACCAGCCGGTTACGCGTGTCTCGGGCCTTCGCCCGGCCCGGGCCGGGCGCGGCCGCGGCACTAGGAGGCCCAGGGCGGCCCCCTGGCATTCCGGCTCCTGGCGGCCCAGAGCCCCCGGGCGGCCGCCCCCTTTGCGCCCCGGCAGGCTGGGTGGGCCCACTTGGACGACCCGGTGCCCCGTTAGGAGCGCCCCCACGACCCCCTCGGGGAGGACCGCCGGCTCTGGTCGGCGCTGCACCTGGCACTTCCCAGGGTGGGAAATAGGGTGCCTTGGCGGGTTGCCCGGCGTCGCGAGGTGCCCGGTTTGGTGGCTGGCCCCATCCAGTGACAGCGGGTGCAGACTCGGTCGGCGGACCGCCTGCTGGCGACCTCTCGCGACGGCTCGGTTGCCGCGGGACCGGGTCGGTCATCAATCCTCCTCGACAGCGAGGACCGGGGCTACCGAGGCAACTTCCTGGCCCGGGTCGATACTCACTACCCTCACGCCTGTCGCATCCCTGCCCTGGCTCGAAATATCCCGCGCCGCCAGCCGCACGACCACTCCAGAGGAGGAGATGACGAGGATCTCGTCATCAAGGCCCACGGTGAACGCGGAGACGACGCCGCCGCGCTTGGTAGTGAGGCGGATCCCCCTGACACCCAAGCCTCCACGGTTCTGGCGGTGGAAGTGGTGCAGTTGAGTCCTTTTGCCGTAGCCCGCGGTTGTGACCATGAGAATGCTCGTTTCGTCGCGTGCTATGTCGGCGGCCACCACTTCGTCACCGGTGCGCATCCCCATCCCGCGTACGCCCGCTGCGTCACGGCCCATGGCCCGGACATCTTGCTCCGAGAACCTGATCGTCATACCGGCCCGGCTCACCATGAAAATGTCGTCTTGCCCAGCGGTGACGATCACCGCTACTAGTTCATCACTCTCGCGCAAGTTGAGCGCTATCAGGCCGTCACGGCGGCTCTTGTCGTACTCAGAGAAGGCCGTCTTCTTCACGTGGCCCTGTTTCGTAGCGAACATCAGGTACCTGTCGGACTGGAACTCGCGAGTGTCGACGAGGGCCTGGATGCGTTCGTTGGGTGCCAACGGGAGGAGGTTGACGATCGCCGTGCCGCGGGCGGTGCGTTCCTGCAGCGGCACTTCAAATGCGCGCAACCGGTATACGCGGCCCAGGTTGGAGAAGAACAACAGGTGGGCGTGCGCTGTCGTGTGTATCACTTTGGCGACGATGTCTGCCTCGCGCAGGTTGGTGCCGCGCATGCCTCGCGTTCCCCGGCCCTGTGTCCTGTACGTGGATGCAGCCACGGCCTTTATATAACCCGCCCGGGTCATCGTGATCACAAGCTCTTCGTCGTCGATCAGGTCCTCGGCCGCCATTTCGCCGGGGTCGACGGTTATGACGGCGCGCCGCGGGGAGTCAAAGCGCGCCCTTATCTCACCGAGCTCGGTCTTGACGACCCCGTTCAGCAGGCCCTGGTCGCCGAGAATGGCTTCGAGCTCGGAGATGGTCTGGCGCAACTTCGCCATCTCTTCTTCTAGATCCGCCCTCCCCAACCGGGTAAGTCTTGAGAGCTGCATATCCAGGATGTGCTCGGCCTGCACCTCGCTGAACTCGAACGGTGCCGCCATCAGAGCCTCGCGAGCCTCACTCCGGCTCTCGGACCTCCGGATGGCCACGATGATCGCGTCGATCATGTCCAGGGCTTTGATCAGCCCTTCGACGATATGCGCCCTCGCCTGCGCTCGGCGCAGCCTGTGCTCGGACCGGCGCCTCACGACGTCGACCTGGTGGGCGACGTAGGCTTCCAGCGCCGACTTCAAGGTGAGCGTCCGTGGCCCACCGTTGACCAGCGCCACCATGTTGACGCCGAAACTCGTCTGGAGCGGAGTCAGCTTGAACAGGTTGTTGAGGACGACGTTGGCATTGGCGTCCCTTTTGAGAGGGATGACGATCTTTGTCTCGACGCCGGCGGAGAGATCCTGTATATCCCTGATGCCTTCAAGCTCACGGTTGTTGACCAGCTCGGCAATGCGTTCCTGCACCGCACGCGGGCTCGCCTGGTAAGGCAGCTCGGTCACGACGATCTGGGCACCGTTACGAGTTTCTTCGATCGTCGCCTTGGCACGCATGCGGATCGAGCCGCGACCGGTACGGTAGGCGTCGAGTATCCCCTGGCGGCCGAGAATTAGCCCACCGGTTGGGAAATCTGGCCCTTTTACGAACCGCATGAGGTCCTCGACCGTCGCCTCAGGGTTGTCGATCAGATGGATGACTGCGTCGATAACCTCACCCAGGTTGTGGGGAGGGATGTTGGTCGCCATACCGACCGCAATCCCCTGGCTCCCGTTCACCAAAAGGTTCGGGAACCGAGAAGGCAACACAGTCGGCTCGTCGTCTTCATTCAGGTAATTGCGGCCCATGTCGACGGTTTCCTCGTCGATGCTCCCGAGCATGTGCATGGCCAAAGGTGAGAGCCGGCACTCGGTGTAGCGTGCCGCGGCTGCCGAAAAATCTTGCGAGCCGTAGTTGCCGTGGAAGTCGATCAGGGGGTCACGCAGGCTGAACGGCTGGGCCATCCTGACCAGGGCGTCATAAATGGCCATGTCCCCGTGCGGGTGGAACCTGGCCATCGTCTCGCCTACGACCTTGGCGCATTTAACATGGGGTCGGTCGGGGCGGTAGTTCTGGACGTGCATCGCATAGAGGATCCGCCGGTGCACCGGCTTCAGCCCGTCACGGGCGTCCGGGAGAGCGCGCTGCACGATAACGGACATGGCGTACTCCAAGAAGGAGCGCTCCATCTCAACGTTAATCTCGATTGGCTCGATCCCGGTGCGTGCCCCGTCCCCACCGTCGTCCCCGGTGCCACCGGGTAGCAGTACGTCGGTCATTTAGATGTCCAGGAACCTTACTTCGCCGGCGTTATCGACAATAAACTGCTTGCGCTGCTCCACGTCGTCGCCCATAAGAATGCTGCAAGCCTCATCGGCGATGGCCGCCTGCTCGATCTCCACTCGCAAAAGAGTGCGCTGGGCAGCCGCCATCGTCGTGCCACCGAGCTCGTCATAGTCCATCTCGCCAAGCCCCTTCAGCCGTTGGAACTCCGACTTATGGGCCGGGCGCTCCGCCAGGAAACGCAGCCTTGCTGGCTCGTCCTTCAGGTAGATCTTGTCTTTCCCTACGGTGGTCGAAAACAACGGAGGCTGAGCGCAGTAGACGAAGCCCTCTTCGACAAGGGGTGTCATCTGCCGGAAGAAGAACGTGAGCAATAGCGTCCGGATGTGGCTACCGTCAACATCAGCGTCAGCCAAAATAATCACCTTGTGGTAACGCGCCTTGGAGACATCGAAGTCCTCTCCGACCCCCGCACCGATCGCTGCGACGAGGGTTTGGATCTCGTTGTTCTTCAACATCTTGTCGACCCGAGCACGCTCAACGTTCAGGATCTTGCCGCGGATCGGCAGGATCGCTTGGTTCTCAGGGTTCCTTGCACGGACCGCTGAGCCACCGGCCGAGTCACCCTCGACTATGAACAGTTCGGCTTCACGGGCGTCGCGCGTGCGGCAGTCCGTGAGCTTGCCTGGCATGCCGGCCCCCTCCAGGGGGGACTTACGCCGGGTGGCTTCCCGTGCGTCCCGTGCTGCGACGCGCGCACGTGAGGCCTGTATGGCTTTCGTGACGATAAGCCGAGCCTCCGTCGGGTTTTCCTCGAGCCATTCAGCCAACTTTTCGTTGGTGGCTCGCTCGACGAGGGACCGCATGGAGGTGTTGCCGAGCTTTGCCTTGGTTTGCCCCTCGAACTGGGGCTCTCGCAGCTTCACCGAGACTATGGCGCACATCCCCTCGCGGATGTCCTCGCCGAGCAGGTTCTCGTCCTTTTCCTTCAGCACACCTCGTGTACGGGCGTACTTGTTGACGACGTTCGTAAGGCCCTTTTTCAGCCCCTCGACGTGGGTCCCCCCCTCGACGGTGGCGATCCCGTTGGCGAAGCCATGGAGGCCCTCGTTATAGGCGGTGTTCCACTGCAACGCGACTTCAACCTCGGCGTCGTCCTCGGAAACCTTGAAGTAGGCGACCTTCTTGAAGAGAGGGTCCTTGGTCGAGTTGAGGTGCTTGACGAAATCAATGATCCCGCCCTTGTAGGAGTAGGTGACGGGGGCCCCACCACCTTCGCGCTCGTCGCGGAAGCCGATCTCGAGACCCGCGTTCAAAAAAGCGTATATCTGGATGCGCTCGAGCACGGTTCGCGCAACGAACACCACGTCTTCGAGGATCGATGCATCGGGCCAAAATGTGACCGAGGTCCCTCGTCTGTTGCGGGGGGACAGGCCCAGGGCTTCCAGCTTGCCGAGCGGCTTGCCACCATCGACGAACTCCATCCTGTGCCGCTGGCCGTCGTAGTCGACCTCTACGATGAGCCGGCTCGACAACGCGTTGACCACTGAGACACCAACTCCGTGAAGGCCGCCTGAAACCTTGTAGCCCGACCCCCCGAACTTGCCTCCGCCGTGGAGCCGCGTCAGCGCGATCTCGACTCCGGAAAGCTTGTACTGCGGGTTCACGTCGGTGGGGATGCCTCGTCCGTTGTCGACCACCCTGCAGCCGCCGTCGGCCAGGAGCGTCACGTCGATACGGGTGCAGTAGCCTGCCATCGCCTCATCGACCGAGTTGTCTACGACCTCCCATACGAGGTGGTGCAGCCCCGAGGATCCGGTCGACCCGATGAACATACCCGGACGCTTCCGGACTGGCTCCAGGCCTTCCAGCACGGACATGTCCTTGGCGGAGTACGTGCCATCGAAGGCCCCTAGTTGCTCGTCTTCGACCTTCGTCATCACTCAGCCTTCACTTCTCGTTTTCGTCGCTCTGGAGGCGCTGTTCTGCGCACGCGGCACTAGATGGGTTTATGGTTTCGCTCGGGTTGCAAGCGCTCATTACCAACCCATCGGCCAGGTACATTCTACCAGCTGGGCCCGCCATTACTCGGGTCTTGGGGCGGGAGCAAGGCTGACCTGGACGGCTATGGCCTGGACCGTTGGGCAGGGCACTTGCAACCCGCGGAGGATGTGCGCCGAGAGCAACCGGAGCTCGGCGGCCCACGCATGGTGGTCAGCGGCTACCGTAAGCACACCCTGGCGGAGCGCCGTCGGCCACGCGTGCGCTGCCACCGCTTCGCCTACCACCTCTTCCCAGTGCGCTTGCACTCCTGCGAGCTCGACCGCCCCCTCCAGGCCCATGATGCGAGTTGCCTCGGCGAGGGAGGCTACGACTGGCCGGGGGCTCGCACTGTCACCATGGGCGGCCCTACGCCCTCCCCCCCCGTGCCCTGCAAGCCCGCCTTGGCCGCCATAAGTGCCCACCGGCGGCCAACCTAGTGCCAGATAGGCGACGTGCGTTCAGGGAACAGCACTAAGTGCCATCACGGGCTGGAAGCGCCGGAGGCTGGGTACAGGGTGCCGTCGCGGACCAATGCGTGCTGAGCAACCGGCAGGCCTTCCGGTACCGGTCCGGCCGAGGTCAGCAGCGTCTGACCTTCGGGCAAGCACGCTGCCAGGGCTGCGCTCCGGTGAGGGTCGAGCTCGGAGAACACGTCGTCCAGCAACAACACTGGGCTGGAACTCTGTCGGGCCGTTACCAGTGAATGACCGCCCAGGCGCAGTGCCAAAGCGAGGCTTCGTTGCTCTCCCTGCGAAGCCTGAGTGCGCGCAGCCATACCCTCGATCGACAAAAAAAGGTCGTCGCGCTGCGGGCCTACGGAAGTGACACCGCGGCGCACATCCTCGTTCCTTGCACCCCCGAGGGCGGCCAGCAGAGAGCCCTCCCAACTGCGTTCATACCGCAAGCGCACAGCTCCGCCGTTCGGGCTTGGTGCGGCGCTCAATTTCAGGTACGCCTCGTCGGATTCGTCTTGTAGCGACGCCACAAGGGACTCTCTTGCCTGGGCGATCACTTCTCCGACATCGGCCAATTTTGAGTCCCAGACGTCGAGCGTGCTCGCCATGCTCCCCCGAAGCGTGCCAGCAGCGGATCGCAAAAGAGCGTTGCGTTGCTTGAGGACACGCTCAAGCTCGACATGCGCTGCATTGTGCTTGGGGTGCAGCGCGACGAGGATCTCGTCGAGGTACTGTCGCCTGCTCTGAGGGGCCCCTTTGACGACCTCGATGTCATCGGGAGAAAAGACAGTTACAAGTACAGCCCCGAGCAGCTCGTCGTTGCGGCGCAAGGGTTGGCGGTTCAGTTGGACCTTGTCCCTACCAGAGACGTTTACTTCGGCTTCGATGAGAAGGGCCCGGCCTTGTCTGTTCGCCCTTGCACGCAGCACTGCTTGCTCCGTGCCGCTCCGTACGAGAGAAGCCGTCGGCGCTCCGCGAAAGCTTCGGAGAGTGGCGAAATAGCCCACCGCTTCAAGCAAGTTGGTCTTCCCGGCACCATTGTCGCCCTGGAGCAGTGTCACCCCTTGTGGCGCAGGTTGAAGCTCTGCCGCTACATAGTTACGAAAATTGCTTACGCTCAGGTGCTCTAGGTACACCGCTTGAGGCTCGGCGGGACCGGTTTTTAAGCTACGCGCACAGGCATCAGCAGGTAGACGTAGTCCGCTTTGTCGGTCGGCTTGAGCGTGGCCGGTTTCAAGGCATCGATCGTCTCGAGGACCACCTCCTCACCCGTTACAGCTTCCACGCCTTCAGCCAGGTACTGAGGGTTGAACGCGATCGTCATTTCTGTACCTTCGTACTTGGCGTCTACCTCTTCGACGGCCTGGCCCCAGTCATTGGTTATGACGCTCAATTGAGCGGTGTCGGCCCGCAGCGATATGCGCGCAGGGGTCGTTGCGTCGCGGGCGACCAGCCTCACGCGGCGGATCGCGTCCAGGAACGGCTCCCGGGTTATGACCAGACGGTTCGGGTAGTTGAAGGGTATTAGCTGCCGATAAGGCGGGAACTCCCCTTCGATGAGCCTGGTCGTGAGCTTGACCTGCCCGATCTCGAACCTGACGTCGTGGGCACCCAGTCGTAGCTCGACCGCCTCAGCTTCACTACCCAGAAGCCTCTGCAGCTCAGCCAGGGCTCGCGACGGGACGAGTACTTTTTGGCCTTCGCCGAGCACACCTTTGGCGCCCGGAAGGTCCTTCACCGCCAACCTGTAAGAGTCGGTGGCGACCAGTCGCAGCCCTTCAGCTTCCGCGGCCATGAGCACTCCGGTGAGTACGGGACGTGTGTCCTCCGACGAAGCAGCCCTCACGACCTGGCGCAAAGCTTCGGCCAAGCCCGCAGTCGACAGGGAGACACTGGCGCCGCTTGGTGTTGGCAGGTGAGGGAAATCACCAGGCCTGTACGGGCGCAGCGTGAACTGGGACCGCCCGGCTGATACCTGGAGCTCTTCCTCGTCGCCCTGCAGCATCACCGCTCCGGGCTCCAGAGCGCGCACGATGTCGGTGAGCAACCTGGCTGGTGCAACGACCACCCCGTCGGACAACCCTGCGACCGCCACTTCGGTCGAGATGGTGAGATCCTGATCGGTCCCCGTCACCTCCAGGTGGTCCCCGGCAAGGCTCAACCTGATCCCTGGTAGCACGGCCGTCGCCCCTGAGCGTCCCGATCCGGCACGGCCGGCCGTCGTCAACGCCTCGAGGAGGTTGTCACGCTCGCATCGCAGTTTCACTGTCTGGGTGCTCCTCTACTAAGAAGTTTAAATTTAAAGGGCTGTAGTAGTAGTGCTGTGGATTGTGCATGGCCGAGCCGCCTGCCTGGTGGGGGCAGCAATCGTGTTGGCGGCCCATGTGTACGCCGGAGCGGGCCCGTGAGGCGTTGCCGTCGTGTGGATGTGGATTACGGCCCCACTGTCCCCCGAGTTACAACGTCCCGGCACAAGATCGTCCATAGAAGTGGCGCTCGGCTCAGTCGGCAGACTTGATCTTATGGATGAGGTCGGTGACCTGCTCGTACACCTGGCGCTTCTCTGCCATCAGGCGGGCCACCTTCTTCTGGGCGTGCATCACGGTCGTATGGTCGCGATCGCCGAACTCCCGGGCGATGGCTGGGTAGCTGTAATCCGTTAGGTCACGGAACAGGTACATCGCGGTCTGGCGGGCTGCAACAAGGGGCCGCCGACGGCTCGGCCCGCATATATCCGCGACGCTTAAGTCGAACGCCGAAGCCGTCGCCTCGAGGATCTGCCTGGCCGTCACCTGGCGGGGTGCGCTCGCCGCGATAACGTCCGAAAGGACCACCGAGGCGAGCTGGTTCGTGACAGGGACCCGGTGGATGCTCGCGTAGGCGGAGAGCCGTGTAAGCGCGCCCTCGAGCTCACGGATGTTGTCTTTGACGTGGGTCGCGATGAGCTCCAGGACGTCCTCGGGGACTGTTACTTTTTCGCCTTCTGATTTCTTCCGAAGGATCGCCAGGCGTGTCTCGAGCTCGGGGGGCTGGATGTCGGTGATCAAGCCCGATTCGAACCGGCTTCGCAACCGGTTCTCCAGGGTTGCAATTGCGCGCGGGTGCCTGTCCGAGGAGATAACGATTTGCTTCTCGGCTTCGTAGAAGGAGTTGAAGGTATAGAAGAACTCCTCCTGCGTCTCCTTTTTGCCTTCCAATAGCTGGATATCATCAACGAGGAGCACGTCGTAGGCGCGGTACCGGCGCTTGAACGCGGTTTGGCCGCGGGTGCGTATTGAGTCAATGAAGTCGTTGAGAAAAGTCTCAGTCGAGACGTAGCAGACGTTCAAACTACTGAAGTTCTGATAGACGTAGTGCCCTATCGCATGGAGTATGTGCGTTTTGCCGAGGCCTGAAGGGCCATAAATGAAGAGCGGGTTGTAGGCCTTGGCCGGCTCCTCAGCGACACGTTGAGCGGCTGCGTGGGCAAACCGGTTGGATGCGCCGATGACAAAGTTCTCGAAGGTATAGCGCGGGTTCAGAAGGGTCTGTGGGCGGCGGTCGTTGCGCGACGAGCCGGGTGAGCCAGCACCACCCGAGGAGGGGCGGTGGCGGATGGCTCGGGCATCCTCTGACGAAGACCTCACCGAGGCGGTGACAGGCTCCCTCACCCGTGCAGCATCGTCGAGGTCCAGTACCCCGTCTGGACCAGGGGCCTGGACGATCAGTTCGACCTCGAACGAAGGGAGGCCGGTTGCACCGGCAAGGGCCTGCTCGATCATGGTCTGGAAGCGTCCTGCCGCCTGTTCACGCACCATGGAGCTCGGTGCAGTGATAACGCCTCTAGAACCTGAAACCTCGGCGAGGACCAATGAGGCCAACCACGCGTTGTACGTAGGCTCGGGCACCTGCCCTCGCAGGACCGTCGCACACGCCGCCCAGATCTCCGGGAGGTCGCTCATCTTCCGCTCACGGCCATAAGCCTCATCTCACCCACAATCCTGTCGCAACTTGTGGAGATCGAAACCAGGCCCTGGGCGAGCGCCGCTACCAGCGTTTGCCCATGGTCCGGGGGGAAGGAGCCGGTCTCTCAAACTGGGTTTTTTTACGGTTGTACTGTTGCTACCAGAGGCAGCTTGTAGGGAGTCGAGGCTAGCACCTCATGAAGGGGGCGGGACGGGCCGGAGGGCATCGCCACGGGTCGAACGTAAGTTCGCTATCATGGTCCGAGTGAAGGCCGACCGCAGGGCGGGCCCACAGCGAGCGGAGATGATCCACACAAGAATGAACAGCTTTTCCTGTCTTTTGCTCCACAGGTGTTGCCGACAAGGGTAGGACCCCATGGCTCAAGCAATCGCTGACATCCGTGAACGCGCCCAGAGCGCGAGGCCGCGCCTCGACCGGGTGCCGCCGCACGACCTGCAGGCCGAAGAGTCCCTGCTCGGCGCGATGCTGCTATCTCGCGACGCCATAGCCGCTGCCGTCGAGCTATGTAAAACCGGGGATTTTTATAGGCCCGCACATGGTCATATCTTTGATGCGATTTGTTCGCTCTATGCGCAGGGCGAACCTGCGGACCCCGTTACTGTCGCCGACGAACTCAAGCGAGCCGACCTGCTGGAAGCGGCTGGTGGCACCGGCAACCTCATCGCGTTACAGGCCAATACGCCTGCGATTGCTAATGCTGCTCGCTACGCGCGGATAGTCGAGGAGCATGCGCTGCTGCGCAGGCTTATAACCGTCGCCGGCGAGATAGCCGAGATGGGTTACTCGCTTCCTGAAGACGTCGTTGCGACGATGGACAGGGCCGAGGCGATGGTCTTCGAGGTCGTCGAGCGCCGCGTGACGGATTCGTTGAAACCGTTGCGTGAGCTCCTGGCGGCCAGCCTGGACCACCTCGAAGCTTTGTACAACCGTGGGGACACCATTACGGGGGTGCCAACGGGGTACGCCGACCTGGACGAGCGACTTTCGGGCCTTCAGCCGAGTGCTCTGATAATCGTCGGCGCCCGTCCGTCGATGGGCAAGACGTCCTTTGCTCTGGGGGTCGCCGCCCACGCTGCGATCGAAAAGAACCTTCCGGTGCTGTTTTTCTCACTCGAGATGAGCCACCTCGAGCTCACCCAGAGGTTGCTGTGCTCAGAAGCACGGGTCGATTCTTCGCGCATGCGCAATGGCAAGCTCCATGAGTCGGACTGGCCAAAGGTCGTCCACGCGATCGGCAAACTTGGCGAGGCGCCCCTGTTCATTGACGACAACCCAAACCTCACCGTGATGGAGATAAGGGCTAAAGCTCGACGTTTGAAGAGCAGGGAAGGTTTGGGCCTGATTGTCGTGGACTACTTGCAGTTGATGTCCAGCCACGGGCCGTCTGAGAACCGTCAGGTGGAAGTCTCGGAAATAAGCCGCGGTCTGAAGATCTTGGCAAGAGAGCTGGCCGTGCCGGTCGTGGCGCTCTCGCAGCTGTCACGCAGCCTCGAAGCACGCGCAGACAAGCGCCCAGTCCTGGCGGACCTTCGGGAGTCGGGGAGCCTCGAGCAGGACGCGGACGTCGTGCTGTTTATTTATCGTGACGAGGTTTACAACAAGGACTCTGCGGACAAGGGCACGGCGGAGATAATCATCTCGAAGCACCGTAATGGCCCGACCGGTATGACCCAGCTCGCCTTCCTCGATCACTTCACACGCTTTGCCAACATGGCACGCGTCTGAACGGGTACCTTCCCGCCGTCGGATTTACCTTCCTGCCGTCGGATTTACCTTCCCGCCGTCGAAGGCCGCGACGTGGACCGCTCTTCCCTCACGCCGAAAAGAACGGTGAGGGAATAGCGGCTCCACGGCTGGTCTTCGACTACCTGGCTCGGCTAACCAGCCAGAAGGTCTCGGTTGGTCTCACTAATAGCCAACGGAGGGATGGGCAGACGTTGTTGCATCTCCCCTCATCGTT
>Ga0182024_10010907_pt1 | contig 18398 bp, 16 predicted proteins | sample P32metaG_FD_120480 | JGI IMG/M metagenome (GOLD analysis project Ga0182024, IMG submission 120480) | Permafrost microbial communities from Stordalen Mire, Sweden - P3-2 metaG (Illumina Assembly) | ecosystem: Environmental > Terrestrial > Soil > Wetlands > Permafrost | place: Sweden: Stordalen... | reverse complement strand
GACAACTCATTCCGCGCGCCCATGGCGGTTGCCGTCATCGGCGGACTGCTCACCTCGACACTCCTCACGCTCGTGATCGTGCCGGCGGCCTTCACGGTGGTGGATGATATCGAGCGCTGGATAGGACCCAAGGTTGCGGGTGCGCTCGCCGCGCGTCCGCCCAAGCCCTCCGCGCCTATCAAGCCGCATCCGGCCGCGTGAAATGCAGCGCCCGGTGTGGTGGCTGCGACTCGTGGCCGCTTTGCCGCTGCGCGCGCTCTATGCGCTAGCGGCCGTCATCGCCTGGGTGAGCTTTCGCGTCGTACCGTATCGGGCCGACGTGGTGCGCGAGAACTTGAAGATCGCCTTCCCTGAAGCGGATGAGGCGCAGCTGCGCGAGGTCATGCGCCGCTACTACTCAGGATTCGCGCAGGTGCTGGTCGAGATCGTGAAGGGCGCAAGCTTGCCGGCCGAGAAGATCCGCGAGCATGTTGAGATTGCGAACCTCGAGCTCATTCGCGAGTCGCTTGCGCAAGGAACGCCAGTGCTCATCGTGGCGGCGCATCAATGCAATTGGGAGTGGTTTCTCCTCGCATTGTCTGCCGAGCTCGGCTATCCGCTCGACGCCGCCTATAAGCCACTGATCAATCCCTGGGCGGAGCGCGAGATGCTGAAGCTGCGCACCCGCTTTGGCAGCCGCCTCGTCCCCGCGGATGCGCTGCTGCCGGATATTTTGAAGCGGCGGCAGATCGTGCGCGCCATCTGCATGATCGCCGACCAGGAGCCGACGAAGGCCGAGCACAAGCACTGGGTGCGCTTCTTGAACCGCGACAGCGCCTTTTTCACGGGCACCGAGGAGATTGCGCGCGTGACGCGCTACCCGGTGTTCTTCGCGAAGATGCGCCGCCTGGCGCGCGGACGCTACCGCATGGAATTTACCAGCCTCGCCGCCGCGGGCGAGACGATGGCACTCGGCGAGCTCACCGAGCGCTATGCCGAGCGCGTGGAAGCGCAGATCCGCGCATCCCCAGCTGATTGGCCGTGGTCGCACAAGCGCTGGCGCCTGAAGAGATCTCTCTACGGCGGACGCTAGCGCCTAAGTTCCCGCGGCAGCGAAAAGTAGACCTTCTCCTCGCGCCCTGCGACTTCGCGCGATACCTCGCCTCCCCAGCTGCGCAAGCATTCGATGACCTGCTGCACCTGAAGCTCAGGCGCCGAGGCGCCTGCAGTGACGCCCACCGTGGATTTGCCGTCGAACCACTCGCGGTGCAACTCCTCGGGCCCATCGACGAGATAGCCGGAAATCCCCGCGCGCTCGGCAAGCTCGCGCAGCCGGTTGGAATTGGAGCTGGTGCGCGAGCCTATCACCACCAGCACATCACAGTGTTCGAGGAGCTTCTTCACGGCGTCCTGCCGGTTCTGCGTTGCGTAGCAGATGTCTTCATGCCGTGGTGTCGCCAAATGCGCGAAGCGCTGCCGCAGAGCGGCCACGATCTGCGTCGTGTCATCCATGGAGAGCGTCGTCTGGGTGACGAAGGCCAGCCGCTCCGGATCGCGCACGACGAGCGCGCCGACATCGGCGACGCTTTGCACGAGATGAATCTTTCCGCCGAAGGAGGTATCGAAGCGCCCCATCGTCCCTTCAACCTCCGGATGGCCCGCATGGCCGATGAGGATGACGTCGCGCCCTTCGCTCGCGTAGCGCTGCACTTCCATGTGCACCTTGGTCACCAGAGGACAGGTGGCATCAAACACCGTGAGGCCGCGCTGTGCTGCCGCATCGACGACCGCGCGCGACACGCCGTGCGCCGAGAAGATCACGTTGGCGCCGGATGGGACCTGATCGAGCTCCTCGACAAAGACCGCTCCGAGCCCGCGCAGGCGCTCGACCACGTGGCGGTTGTGCACCACCTCGTGACGCACATAGATGGGTGCTCCAAAGAGTTCGAGCGCCCGCTCGACGATATCGATGGCGCGGTCGACGCCTGCGCAGAAGCCGCGCGGATTGGCGAGCAATATCTGCATCAGGCGGATCCCGGTGTGCGGCGGCTCTCGAGCAGCGCATCGAGGATGAGGAGTGCCGCGCCGATGGTGATGGAGGAGTCCGCCACGTTGAACGCCGGAAACTCGGCGTGGCCCCAATGAGCGACGATGAAGTCGATGACGTGGCCGATACGTAAACGATCAATCATATTGCCGAGCGCACCTGCGAGAATGAATGCGAGACTCAAGGACAGGAGCCACTGCGTGGCCCCCTTCAAACGCCGCATCCAGATCAAGATCGCGGCCCCCACGACGAGGGCCAGCACGGTGAAAAACCAGCGCTGCCACCCCGATGCCCCCTCGAGAAAGCTGAAGGCGGCTCCCCGATTGTAGCGCAGGCTGATGTCGAGCACCGGCAGCACGTGGATGCTGCTGTAGAGCTTGACGTGGTGCACGACCAGAAGCTTCGTAAACTGATCAAGGCCGATCACCGCCACGGTGACCGGCAGCCAGCGCCAGCCGGTTCCCTCATTCATACGAACACCCGCCGTTCGCCCGGCAGGGAGAGATTCGTGACGCAACGGTCACACAGCTGCGGATGCTCCGGATGGGAGCCGACATCCGGCCGGTGATGCCAGCAGCGCACGCATTTTGCATCCTTGGAAACCGCGACTTCGATGACTTCCTCTTGAGTTGCCGCGCCCTTATGCAGGCGCGCCTGCGAGGTGATGAAGAGGAAGCGCAACTCGTCTCCTAATGAAGTGACCTTATCGTAAGCGGCGGGCGCGGCATACACATCCACCGCCGCATCAAGCGATGAGCCGATCGCGCCGGCATCCCGCAGCTCTTCGAGCTTATGCATCACATTGGAGCGCAGCGCGATGAGCGCCGGCCAATGGATGGCTGTTTCCGGCACCTCGGGAAGGGTGTGCCAGGTCGCGAGAAATACCGACTCCAGGCGCGAAGCCGGCAAGTGCCGCCAGATCTCCTCGGCAGTGAACGAGAGAATGGGCGCAAGCCACCGCACGACGCTCTCGGCGATGTGAAACATCGCCGTCTGCGCCGAGCGGCGCGCATGACCCTGCGCCGGGGTGGTGTACAAGCGGTCCTTCAGAATGTCGAGGTAGAAGCTGCCCAGATCGACCACGCAGAAATTGTGGACCTTCTGGTAGATCAAATGAAAGGCGTAGTTCCTGTAGGCCTCGATCACCTCATCCTGCAATTGACGGGTGCGTGCGAGCGCGTAGACATCCAGCGCCACCATGTCCGAAGGTGCCACCGAGTGCTCCTTGGGGTCGAAGCCTGCAAGGTTGCCCAAGAGAAAGCGCACGGTGTTCCTCATGCGCCTATAGGAGTCCGCCATGCGCTTCAGAATCTCATCCGACACGCTCATCTCATTCGCGTAGTCGGTGGCCGCGACCCACAGGCGCAGCACATCCGCGCCCAGGTTCTGAATCACCTTCTGCGGTGCGATCACGTTGCCTATGGATTTCGACATCTTGCGGCCCTTCTCATCCACAGCGAAGCCGTGGGTGAGCACGCCGCGATAGGGCGCCCGCTCGTACATCGCTTCGGACATGAGGAGCGAGCTGTGGAACCAGCCGCGGTGCTGGTCGGAGCCTTCAAGATAGAGATCAACCGGCGCCGATACTTCCGGCCGCAGCTTCCCCACGCACTCGAAGGACAGGCCGGAGTCGGCCCACACGTCCATGACGTCCACGACCTTCGCATAGTAGGCGGCGTCAGCACCGATGAGCTCTTGGGGATCAAGCTCAAACCAGGCCTCCACCCCGCCGCGCTCGACGAGGCGCGCCGCCTCTTCAATGAGTTCCACGCTCCGGGGGTGGCGCTCGCCGGTCGCCTGATGGACGAAGAGCGGAATCGGCACGCCCCAGGTCCGCTGCCGTGAAATGCACCAGTCGGGGCGATTCTCGAGCATGCCGGTGATGCGCTGCTCGCCCCAGGCGGGGGTCCACACCACGTCCTTAACGTCGCGCAACGCGTGCTCGCGCAGCTTCTTCGCCTCCATGCTGATGAACCACTGCGGGGTCGCGCGAAAGATGAGCGGCGTCTTGTGGCGCCAGCAATGCGGATAGCTGTGCTTGTACGGCTCGTGCCTGAAGAGCCTGCCCTTCTCCTCGAGCACGGCGATGACATGCGGGTTCGCATCCCAAATCAACTCACCTGCGAAGAGCGGCGTGCCGCGCACGAAGCGGCCGTCATTGCCCACAGGATTATTGACGGGCAGTCCGTAGCGCTGCGCGACAATCCAATCATCGAGCCCATGCGCGGGCGCGGTGTGAACGATGCCGGTACCGACATCGAGGGTTACGTGCTCACCCAGAACGATCGGTACCACGCGCTCGTAGAAGGGGTGGTGAAAGCGCAAGCCCTCGAGCGAGCGCCCGTAGACACCGGTGATTTCGTCGTCCGAAACTTTTGTCTTCGTGATGCCTTTTTCCGCGTAACTCTCCACGCGCGCGCGCAGATCGCTTGCCAGGAGCAGGCTGCCGCGGTTCGTCGGGATGAGCGAATAGAGATAATCCGGATGGACGCTCAAGGCCTCGTTCGCCGGCAGCGTCCAGGGCGTCGTCGTCCAGATCACGGCATACACAGGACCCGCCGGAAGCATGGCGAGGTCGAACACCTCTCGAAGCTTCTCGCGGTCCTCTTTGATGAGCTCGAAGCCGACGTCGACGGCAGGCGAGGTGTTCTCTTCGTACTCGACTTCAGCTTCCGCGAGCGCGGAGCGGCAATTAAGGCACCAGTGCACGGGCTTCGCGCCGCGATACACATGACCGTTCTGCAGCACCTGGCCGAAGGCACGCAGCTGCTGCGCCTCGTACTGAGGATCCATGGTGCGATAGGGATGATCCCAGTCGCCCAGGACACCCAGCCGTTTGAAGTCGATGCGCTGGCCTTGGATCTGCTCTTCCGCAAAGGCGCGGCACGCGGCCCTGAACGCCTTGACGTCGAGCTTTTGGCCGGGGCGTCCCTCCTTCTTCTCGATCTGCAGCTCAATCGGCAGCCCGTGGCAATCCCAGCCCGGCACATAGGGCGTATCGAAGCCATCAAGGAAGCGCGATTTGACGACGATGTCCTTCAAAATTTTGTTGACGGCATGGCCGATGTGAATGACACCATTGGCATAGGGCGGCCCGTCATGCAGGATGAAGCGCGGCCGACCCTGCGCAACCTCGCGCTGACGGCGGTAGATTGAAAGCTCGTCCCAGTGCGCAAGCGTGATGGGCTCGCGCCGGGGAAGGTCCGCCTTCATCGGGAATTCCGTCTGCGGCAGATTGAGCGTGTGCTTGTAGTCCATCTCGCGCTCAACACTCCAAAATGCGCCGCGCCTGCGCGGCATCCACATGCATCTGCCGGGTGAGCGCCGCAAGGTCCACGAAGTGCTCCTCCTCCCGCAGCTTCTCGACGAACTCGACTTCAATCTCGCGCCCGTAGAGGTCGCCGGCAAAATCGAACACGTGCGCCTCAAGAAGCGGCTCCGTGCCCCCTACCGTCGGGCGCGTCCCTAAGCTTGCGACTCCCGGCAGCATCTCTTGTCCTGCGCCGCGCACGCGCACCGCGAAGATGCCGGCGAGGGGGGTGCGCTTTCGATGCAGCTTCACGTTGGCGGTTGCGAATCCCAATTCGCGTCCCAAATGACTCCCATGCACCACGCGCCCGATCATCGAATAGGGCCTGCCGAGCCAACGTTCGGCGTGCGCAAGGTCACCTCTTCCCAAGGCTGCGCGCACGCCGCTGCTGCTCACGCGCTCGCCTTCCACCATCACCGGCGGCACCACATCGACCGTGAACCCGAAGCGCTCGCCGCCCGCGGCGAGCGCGGCCGCGCTCATCTCGCCGCCCCTGCCGAACTTGAAATCATGGCCGACGACGACCGCGGCAGCATTCAAGTCGCACGCCAGAATCTGCGCAAAGTCCTCGCCGGGGAGGCGCCGCAGGCCCTCCCCGAACCGGAGCAACAGCACATGATCCAGCTGCAGCTCCTTAAACAGATGCCAGCGCTCGCGCCACGTCGTCAGGCGCGCGGGCGGCGATTGCGGCGCCAGGTACTCGCGCGGCATGGGCTCGAAGCTGACGAGCATCGTGGGGCAGCTCAAGCGCGTGGCGGCATCGTGCAGGCGGCCGATGAGCGCCTGATGTCCCAGATGCAGCCCGTCGAAACCCCCAACGGTAACGGCGCAGCCCCGGTGATGCGGGCGCAGGTTCGCGAGTCCTCGAATAAGCTCCATCGCTACCCTCGCACCGAAGCCGCCAAACTATAGCGCAGGACCCTTAAGGTCTGGGCACCGCCAGCGTTGACAAGGCCCCAAGGGCTCCCCAGACTACCGCGCCCTTTAGCTGGATGGACCACTGTGGCTAATACGAAGTCAGCGGAAAAAGCCGCTCGCCAGGCCGAGAAGCACCGCGCCCGCAATATCGCGCTGCGCTCGCGGATGCGCTCTGCGCTGCGGAAAGTGATCGCGGCGATTGCGACGGGTAATAAAGAGACCGCCCGTACGAGTTATCAGGAAGCCGTGCCGATGATCGATACGCTCGTCACGAAGAAGATCGTTCATCGCAACAAGGCGGCGCGGCACAAGAGCAGGCTCGCGGCGCGCATCCGGCAGATGCAGGCCAAAGCCTAGGCCGTCGCGCGCTCCTCGCGAGCGCGCTCCTCGAGGAAGCTCATCACCGCCGCGCACAGTTCCTGCGTGCCCCGCCCGGTCGCGCCCGATACGAGAAAATGTGGCCCCCGGAATCTTAAGCGCCGCACGATCGAGGCCGCGAGCTCCTCGGCCTGCGCATCGGGCATGAGATCGCGCTTGTTGAGGACCAGCCAGCGGGGCTTATTGGCCAACGCCGCATCGAACTTTTTAAGCTCCAGAACGATCGCCCGTGCATCTTTCACGGGATCCGCGTCCGGATCAGGCGGCGCCATATCCACAAGATGCAAAAGAAGCCGCGTGCGCTGCAGGTGCCGCAAGAATCGATGGCCGAGACCTGCGCCATCGGATGCGCCCTCGATGAGCCCCGGGATGTCCGCCATGACGAAGCTGCGGTGCTCGCCGACGGATACGACCCCGAGGTTCGGGTGCAGCGTCGTAAAGGGGTAACCTGCAACCTTCGGCCGGGCCGCCGAAACCGCGCGGATCAGGGTGGATTTTCCGGCATTGGGCAGACCTAGAAGGCCCACGTCCGCAATGAGCTTGAGCTCAAGCTCAAGTGCACGCTTCTCTCCGGGCAATCCGGGGCCGAACTGCCGGGGTGATCGGTTGGTGCTCGACTTGAAGCGCGTGTTGCCCCAGCCACCCTTGCCGCCCCGAGCCACGAGGAGTTCCTGACCCTCGCGGGTGAGGTCACCCAAGGCCTCTTGGGTCTCAGTGTCGCGGACCACCGTGCCGATCGGCACCGGAATATAAAGGTCGCAGCCTCCCCGTCCGGTGCAGCCATTGCCCGAACCGTACTCGCCGACCGGGGCCTTGAAGGTTCTTGCGATCCGAAAATCGGCGAGGGTGTTGATCCCGGGTGCCGCGCGCAGGTACACACTGCCACCATGACCACCGTCGCCGCCATCGGGGCCGCCCAGCGGCACGAACTTCTCGCGCCGGAAGCTCGTGCTGCCCCTGCCGCCGTGGCCGGCCTGCACTTTCAACCGGGCTTCGTCGACGAATTTCATGGCTTAGATGAAAACCCCGGCAAAGCCGGGGTCATGGGGATCCGGAATGGGCTCGCGCGGGCGTTCAGTTCGTCTCGGGCAGGACGCTCACGTACATGCGCTTCTCGGAGCCTGACTTCTTGAACTTCACGCGCCCGCTCACCTTGGCGAAGAGCGTGTGGTCCACGCCAACACCCACGTTTGAGCCCGCGCGCACCGGCGTGCCGCGCTGGCGAATGAGGATATTGCCGGCCAGCACCTGCTCGCCGCCGAAGCGCTTGACGCCCAGGCGCTTGGAATGCGAGTCGCGTCCGTTACGGGTGCTGCCGCCCGCTTTCTTGTGTGCCATCTTTGCAAAATCCTCGAATGAGCCGCGGCCTAGCCCGCGCTGATCCCGGTGACTTTCACTTCAGTGAACATCTGCCGGTGACCCTTTTGACGCAGATAGTGCTTGCGGCGCCGGAAGTTGACGATGGATACCTTGGTGCCCTTGCCATGCCGGATCACCGTGGCGCTCACTTTCCCGCCCTTAAGATGGGGGACGCCGAGCTTCACATCGGCGCCTTCGCCGACCAGCAGAACCTCGCCAAACTCGACCGTCGCGCCGGGCTCGGCATCGAGTTTCTCGATGCGTAGGACCCCGTCCTGGGTGACCCGATATTGCTTGCCGCCCGTGGCGATGACCGCGTACATGATGAATCCTGGAGCTCGGGAGCCGAACCTACGAAAGGCCGCGCATTCTACTGACCGGGTAGTAGGGGGTCAAACCGACCCCCGCCAGAATGCCCCACTCCAGATACACTTCCATCCATGACCCTCGATGAAATCCGTGCCTTGATCCAAGGCGACCTCGACGCCGTTAACGCGGTCGTCCGAGCGCGTCTGAAGAGCAGCGTGGCTCTCGTCGACCAGGTCGCGGCGCACATCATCACTGGCGGCGGCAAGCGGCTGCGCCCGCTCTTGGTCGTGCTCGCCGGACGGGCTTGTGGGAAGACCTCCGAGGCACATATCGAGGCCGCGGCGTTCATCGAGTTCATTCATACGGCGACCCTGCTGCACGATGACGTCGTCGATAGCTCATCCAAGCGCCGCGGCCGGGCCACGGCGAACGAAGTCTTCGGCAATCAGGCGAGCGTGCTGGTCGGGGACTTTGTCTACAGCCGCGCCTTTCAGATGATGGCGAGCCTACATTCACAGCGCGTCATGGAGATTATGGCGAACGCGACCAATGTGATCGCCGAGGGCGAAGTGCTGCAGCTCATGAATGCGCACGACCCGGAGACGAGCGAACAGCGGTATCTCGATGTCATCCATCGCAAGACCGCCCGGCTTTTTGAGGCCGGTGCCGAGGTCGCCGCGGTTCTCTCCCAGAGTCCCCCCGAAGTACAGGCTGCGCTGGCCCGTTACGGGCGGCATCTCGGCACGGCCTACCAGCTCATGGATGACGTCCTCGACTACCGCTCGAACCCCTCGGCAAGGGGCAAGAATCTGGGCGACGACTTGGCTGAGGGCAAGCCGACCCTGCCGCTCATTCACGCGCTCAAGCATGGCGACGAAGCCCAGCGCGCGGCGATCCGGCGCGCCATAAAGAGCGGCGGCCTTATCGAGCTTGATGCCGTAGTCGCGGCCATCGAAGCCACGGGCGGACTCGACTACGCCCAACGCGCCGCAGCGACGGAATCCGAGCTCGCCTTGGCAGCGCTTGGTGTGCTGCCGGAATCCTCTTACAAGGAGGGGCTCGTGAGCCTCGCGCGCTTTGCGGTCGAGCACACGACGTAACCGGCCATTATCGAGCAATCGCCGCTCCCTTAAGCCCCGCATCCCTGTCGTTGCGGCCGACCTGAAAGGCATTGGCGCGCCATTAGTGGCGCGGGTACACTGCGCGGCCCCGGCGCCAAGGCGGGGCGGCCGCTTCAGGACGGCCTTAGTCGTTCCCAATTCGGGGTGTAGCTCAGCCTGGTAGAGCGCTACGTTCGGGACGTATAGGTCGCAGGTTCAAATCCTGTCACCCCGACCAATTAATACAATGGTTTAACACGTCGATTGGCTCGGTTAGCGGCAATCCTTAGACTCCTGGGTCACACTGGGAGGGTATCAACTGCGCCCTGGTTTGATCTTGTTGGGGATCGCCGGCGTCGCCGAAGCAACCGCCCGCGTCCAGACCGTGGGGTTTCCGAGGTGAGTCTTGCTTATTCTGTTTAGTCTAACGCTCTTTCTCAGTAGTGCGCTTTTATTCGTCGTGGAGCCGATGTTTGCAAAGATGGTCTTGCCGAAGCTTGGCGGCACACCGGCTGTGTGGAACGTATGCATGGTTTTCTATCAAGTATTGTTGCTTGCAGGATATGCGTATGCGCACGAACTCGCGAAGCGGTTCACGCCTCGTCGCACGGCTCTCCTACAGGTGCTCATAGTCTTCGCGGCTCTGGCCGCATTGCCTATTCACCTGTCTCAGACACTCAATCCAACGCTGATGGCAAATCCGACATTGTGGTTGCTCGCGCTTTTGGCAATGGGGATAGGACTCCCTTTCCTGATTCTCACAACCTATAGCTCCACCCTGCAGAGATGGTATGCCAGCACTTCTCCCGGTTCCGCCAGACAGCCTTACGTGCTTTACAGTGCAAGCAATCTGGGGAGCCTGATAGGTCTGTTCAGTTACCCGGCACTTATCGAGCGGCACCTCGGACTTACAGCACAGAGCCGTTTATGGGAGTGGGGATATCTGGTCTTGCTGGTCTTAACAGTCTGCTGTGCGCTCACCCTGTGGTTTGTGCCAGATCCCAAACCGTCCCACGGTACTACAACAGACGCGTGCGCTTACGTCACGCGACTTCAAGAAATAAAATGGCTGGCATTGGCTTTCATATCGTCCAGCCTGATGCTCGGAGTCACGACGACTCTCACGACTGAGCTTCCGCCTATCCCACTTTTGTGGGTTCTTCCGCTTGCAGTGTACCTGTTGAGCTTCGTGCTTGTATTCGCGCGCAAGCCGATCACTTACCACGATACTGTCGTCGAGAAACTGCCCATTTTGCTGGTTGTGATGGCGTTTCTGATTATCTCAGGAACCGTTTCGCTTCCGATTTTCTCGATCCCTTTTTATTTGATCGTACTCTTTGCTGCTTGCATGGCTTGTCACGGTGAATTGGCACGCACCCGCCCACCTGCTCGAGGCCTTACGCATTTCTATCTGTCCGTGGCGATCGGGGGCGCGCTGGGAGGGCTCTTCAACGCAATTGTTGCACCGCTGATCTTTAAATCTGTCGTAGAACTACCGCTGGCTCTGATCCTCCTGGCCGTAGCCATTTGTTACATGGGCTCCCGCAAACGGACACAACCGGCGAACAGATGGGACTTCATCTTGCCGGTCTCTCTTGGCCTGGTGGTCATGATCCTTTCGACCTGGTGGACCTCGAGCCATTTAACGGGACGCCCAGCGATGAACGCCGTGGTCTTTATAGGCCCGATTTTTCTCTGTCTCAGTTTCGCCGGCCGACCGCTACGCTTCGCGCTTGGGTTTGCATCGCTTGTGCTTCCTAGCAGCCTGTATTCTAGCGCGTACGGACACGTGCTACTCGCAGAGCGCAGCTTCTTTGGCGTTTATCGAGTAACCCAAAACGGAGAGTATCGGCAACTGAGTAACGGAAGTACTATCCATGGCATTCAAAGCTTAGATCCGAATCGCGCCCGCGAACCATTGTCCTACTATTACAAAACTGGTCCTATCGGCCAGGTGTTCAGTACAGCGTCCATCCGTGAACATTTGCGCGAAATTGCTGTTATAGGTTTAGGCGCGGGCTCGCTGGCGTGCTACGCCGAATCTGGACGGCACTTCACGTTCTACGAAATCGATCCTGCGGTTGAGACGATCGCTCGCAATCCCGCGTATTTTACTTTTCTGCGGGACTGCTCGCGAGAAACAAGAATAGTAATCGGCGATGCTCGACTTTCGCTTGAAGATGCACCCGCACACAAATACGACATGGTGGTCGCCGATGCGTTTAGTTCAGACACCGTGCCTGTGCACCTTGTAACGAGAGAGGCGATCGAACTATATCTTGCCAAGTTGGCGGATCATGGCCTTCTGGCATTCAATATCAGCAATCGATACTTGGATCTGAGACGCGTTTTGGGTGCCATTGCGCAGAGTGCGGGATTGGAGTGCATCATTCGAGATGATACCGCCCTTGATAACTATGAGCAGAGTCGAGGCAAAACCGCTTCTGTTTGGCTCCTGATGGCTCGCACACGTGCCGACTTCGCAACGCTCGCAGCGGAGCCGAATTGGCGTAATCTTCAGCTTCGGCCTGGCTCTCCGGTCTGGACTGACGATTATTCGACTCTTGCCGGCATCATCCATTGGGGGGTCATCCCCCACCGGAACTGACCTGCCGGTCCGCGTTCATTCGAGCCCGGAGAAGACGGTGTCGACAATAGTGATGTCGCCGGAGTGCGCTTGAATATTGGCGACGCGCGGTTGAATGATTTTGGCGAGCATTCGACCTCCATCCTCCTCATGCCGGGGCCTAGCCGGCGGACCTCACTGGGGCCTCACCAGAATGCTAACGACGTAGAGCAGTGGCCGAGCGGTCGAAACCACTGGACTGCAATCCCAGCTAACACCACCGGTGTTCATAGCCTCGGACCCGATCCGAGCTCGCCGTTGTGGCCGTGCAATCGATTTGATCTAACTGAAACTGTCATGGAAATTTCCTATGCCCCGCACAACAGCTCTTTCTGATATCCGCAATATCGGCATCATCGCCCACGTCGACGCCGGGAAGACCACGACGACCGAGCGGATCCTGTATTACACGGGGCGTAAGCACACGATTATCGATATACACGACACCAAGGATCTGAAGACGTCGACGACCACCGACTATATGGAGCAAGAAAGGAAGCGCGGCATCACCATTCAAAGTGCCGCCGTATCCACCTTTTGGCGCGACAAGAAAATCAATCTCATCGACACCCCGGGACACGTCGATTTCACGATCGAGGTCAATAGATCCTTGCGTGTGCTCGACGGCGCCGTCGTGGTATTCGACGGTGTGGCCGGCGTAGAACCCCAGTCGGAAACCAATTGGCGTCTCGCCGACAACTACGGCGTGCCCCGATTTTGCTATGTCAATAAGATGGATCGCAGCGGTGCCAATTTCGTGCGCTGTGTCGATATGATCAAAAAGCGCCTCGGCGCCCGCCCGCTGCCCGTGCAGATTCCGATCGGGTCGGAAGATAATTTCAGGGGCATGGTCGATCTCGTCGAGATGAAAGCCCTGGTCTGGGATTCGGACGACAAGGACGCTGCGTGGCAGAGCCTTGAGGTTACGCCCGACCTTGCCGACACGTTGCATATCACCGTGCCGAGCGATCGCAAATTACTGGGCGAGATCGCAAAGTACCGCACTGAACTCGTCGATACCTGCCTCGAGCAGGATGATGAGGCCATGGAAGCTTATATTACGCACGCCACCGTCCCTTCAGCCGATGTATTGCGCCGCGCGCTGCGCAAAGGCACGCTGAATTCCGCGTTTACGCCCGTGCTCTGCGGCTCCTCCTACAAGAACAAGGGCGTGCAACAGCTGCTCGACGCGGTGGTCGATTATCTTCCGGCTCCCACCGATGTTGCCTCCATCAAAACGGTCGATGTCGACGGCAACCCGATCGGCGAGCGCAAATGCTCCGATGACGAACCGTTCTCTGCGCTGGCGTTCAAAGTCATTAACGATGTCTATGGAGCCCTCACCTTTATTCGTGTGTATTCAGGTGTGTTGACCAAGGGCGCATCGGTGGAAAACTCCACTCGGGGCAAACGCGAGAAGATTGGCCGCATGGTCGAAATGTTCGCCAAGGAAGCCAATCCCATAGACGAAGCGCGCGCCGGCGACATCATCGCCCTCGTATCTCTGGCGGATACCGAGACCGGGGATACGCTGTGCGATGCTGCAAATCCAGTGATCCTGGAGCGCATGCGCTTTCCGGACCCTGTCATCAGCGTATCGGTGAAGTCGAAGCTCAAGGCCGAACAGGAGAAGTTTGGTGCCGCGCTTGGCAAGATGGTTCGCGCCGACCCGTCTTTGCACCTGGAAACCGATCGCGAAACCGGTCAAACGATTCTGCGTGGCATGGGCGAATTGCATCTTGAGGTCACGCTCGACCGCATGCGCACCGAATTCGCGGTCGAAGGCGTCATGGGCGAGCCGCAGGTCGCATTTCGCGAAACCATCACCAAGAAGATCACGAAACAATACGTCCACAAGAAGCAAACCGGCGGTGCGGGCCAGTTCGCCGAAGTTTGGATCGTTTTCGAGCCGCTCGAGCGCAGCGCCGGCTTCGAGTTCGTCGACAAGACCCGTAGTGGCTCCGTGCCGAAGGAATTCGTGCCCGCGGTGGAGAAAGGATTACGGGTGCAAAAAGAAGACGGCGTGCTCGCCCACTTTCCGACAGTGGATTTCCGCGCGACGCTCATCGATGGCAGTTATCACGATGTCGATTCCAACGCCCTGACCTTCGAAATCGCCGCCAAGGCCGCTTTCCGCGAGGGTATGCGCGAAGCGGCGGCAATTCTGCTTGAGCCGGTGATGAAGGTTGAGACGGTAACGCCCGGCGACCATCTCGGCGATGTCATCGGCGACCTCAATCGCCGCCGCGGCACCATCCAGGACCAATTGGAACGCGGCACCAATATCGCAGTCGTAGCTTCCGTGCCGCTGTCGGAAATGTTTGGCTATATCGGACAATTACGCAGCATGACGAGCGGCCGTGCCTCGTACACGATGGAGTTCTCGCACTACGAACCCGTGCCGCACTTGGTCGCAGAGGAGGTCATCGCCGAGGTGGCTAAGGCAAGGGCCGCGGCGCAGGCATAGGCATGCAGGGCGGATTATCGGGCTGCGCTTCACTATCTATTTCAACAGGCTTTCGACGTCCCACGCGCAATCGAACGCTTTCGCGTTCCTCGTGAGGCCGACACGATACGCACCCAAGGCACGCCGTGCTGCTTAATCGCTGGAAACAGGATCACATTATCGACGCAGATCACGTCGGGCCGCACCTGCGCGAGCACTCCCGGCAGGTCTCTTTGCGCGTATCGTGCGCTGTCGACGATGGCGGCCCAGCAGTCCTTCACGTAGTTCTCGAGTTGGTCGTACGGCGACTTGTAGAAGTTGGGAATATGCCCGTTGATGAATTCTTCCAAGAACTTGGCCATTTGCTCGGGCGGCATCGGCTCGGATAGGTTGACCGGGTAGGTTTCAAAGCCGTAGCCGCGATAGACTTCGACGAATCCGGGATCCGATAGAAACACGGCTTTCTCGCCGAGGCGCGTGACTGCCTGGGCAATCCCAACCGAATTGACGGCCGGGCCATAGGCGGCTTCGGGAAAGAACGCGATCGTTCTCGGACAGGTGTCTGTCATAGGTGTTCCGCTCACAGCCCAAGCAGCTCTTCGGCGAATAACCGGCCCGGGCAGGAGTCCGCCCTGCCGCCGAGAAACAATATCCACACCTCTAGCAGGCTGCTGAAAAAGGGTTTATCAAGGCCGATATAGGGATGCGCGATTTCGCAAGTGATTGAAATCTAAATAGGTCGCATCTTCCGTTTCACGTTTTAGAGCCATTTAAAAGCCTTTTTCAGCAACCTGCCAGTGTAGCGGAGCTCCGGCGTGTTGATGCTTGGCTTCCACCAAGAGCCCGTCGGGTGTCAGCTCCGTCATTCCCGTAAGCTGCACGCGTGAACTCGCTGACCTCCATACAGGCCGTTGACCCCACGCCAACAGGCAGGCCGACCAAGACGCTGTTTGGCCATCCTCGCGGGCTTGCGACCCTGTTTCTCACGGAGATGTGGGAGCGCTTCACTCATTACGGAATGCGGGCCATTCTCGTCTTGTTCATGGTCACCGCGGCATCGGAAGGAGGCCTGGGCATTGATGACCACGCGGCGAGCTCCATTTATGGTCTCTTTGTCGCATCGTGCTATTTGCTGTCGCTCTTGGGCGGCTGGATAGCCGATCGACTGATCGGTGCTCAACGCGCGGTGATCTGCGGAGGCGTATTCATCTTCTTGGGCAATGCCATGCTCGCCTCCGGAACCACACAGGTGTTTTTTCTGGGGCTCACTTCGATCACATTCGGCGTGGGACTGCTCAAACCCAATATCAGCGCACTGGTCGGTGACCTCTACCCGGAAGGGGGAGCGCGCCGCGACGCGGGGTTTTCGTTGTTCTACATGGGCATCAATGTGGGGGCGCTGCTGGGCGCTTTGCTGGTGCCTATTTGCGCCGCGCGCTTCGGCTGGCATTGGGGCTTCGTTCTGCCGGCCCTCGGCATGTTCCTTGGTCTCGTGCAGTTCCTCCTAACGCGCCGCTACTTGAGCGCGCGGGCCGCGAGTGTGCCGGTGAATGTGAGCTTACGATCCTGGCTGCCGGTCATTGGCTTCGTTGCAGCGGTGATCGTCATCGCGGCCCTCACCGCCACGGGCCAAATCAGGATCGACGCGAAAGCGGTCGCGATCGTGAGCTCCTGGCTCATCGGGCTGCTCGCGGCTGCGTACTTCGTTTATCTCCTGTTCTTTGCCGGACTGTCCGGTACGGAACGGAGCCGCGTGTACGTGATGATTGCGCTCTTCATCGCTTCCACCATGTATTACGCGGGTCAGGAGCAGACCGCCACATCGCTCACTCTTTTCGCCGATCGATATACCGACCGCCATCTCTTCGGATGGCAGATACCCGCCGGGGTTTTTCAGAGCGTGAGCTCGGTATATATCCTCCTGCTCGCTCCTCTCTTCAGTGCGCTGTGGGTGGCTCTCGATAAGCGTGGCGGGGATTTGTCGACACCCGTCAAGTTTGCCGCCGGCCTCATATTGATGGGGCTGGGCTTTTTGGTGATGTACTTCGCCGCAACGCATGTGCTCGGGGGCCACAAGGTGCTGCCCACGTGGCTGCTGCTCTGCTACTTCGTTCAGATGTGCGGCGATCTGTGCTTGGGGCCGGTGGGACTATCCTCGATGACCAAGCTCGCCGCTCCCCGGCTGGTCGGGCAGGTCATGGGAATGTGGTTTCTGTCGCTCGCTCTGGGCAATGATCTTGCAGGCCAGTTCGCCACCGGATATGACGCGGCCCATGTGGCATCGATGCCGGCTCTCTTCCTCAAGATGTTTGCTTGGGGCGCGATCGGGGGCGTGTTCATGCTGCTGCTCACGCCGCCGCTCAAGCGGCTCATGGCGGGCGTGAGGTGATTCAGCGCGCCTTGTGGGCTCGCTCAATGAGCCGTGATGCCATCCAGCGGTGAAAGTGGTACGTCGGCTCGTCCATGACCGGCGAGAAGACGCCGCCCTCATAGCCCGGCGACGCGCGGCCCTGCTGCATGCCTTCCACGGCAAACACATCCTCGCCGAAGACGCCGCGCCATGCCGCATGAGTTGCGGCGCGGCAGGCGCTGTAAGCATCCGCCGTCGCACCGTCTCCCACGTAAAGAATGCGCAGCTCCTCACGGGTGCGGTCGACGCCGAGCGGCGTCAGGATAACGGCGAAGGCATGGTCCGCATGGAAGCCCAGGAGCACGTTCGGATAGAGCGACGGGTACTCGGCGACATGCGTGCGATCCGCCGGCCAGTCGGCGAGACGTGGTAGTTTCGTGCCGGCCACATCGCTTAGGCGATAAGCGAGGGAGCGCTGACCGGAAAAATCCTCGGAGTCCGAGAAGCAGCAGTGATCCTCGAGCTTTGAATAGCTGTTGAGCGCAGGATGCACCCACGGCAGATGGTAAGCCTCGCAGTAATTCTCGACCGCCAGCTTCCAATTGCAGTGGAGCTCCAGAGTGAGGTGAGAGTCCGTAATTCCGGGTCGCAGCTGCGACCAACCCCGCTCGCCCATCAAGGCGCCGGCACGCCCTCGAAGCGGACGGATGTGCTCCTCGAACTCGGGGGCATCACCGCTTAGATTGACGAACAGAATGCCCATGAACTCGGCGCTGCGGACCGCTTTCAGCCCGTGCTCTGAATTGTCGAAACCCGCGCACGAGTGCTGATTTATGCCGCCGATATGCGGCGTGCCCTTCAATTCGCCCCGGGTGGTGTAAGACCAGCAGTGATAGCGGCAGCTGATCAACCCCGACACTTCCGTCGGCTCCGCGACGAGCTTCATGCCGCGGTGGCTGCACACGTTGTGAAAGACGTTGAGCTCGCCGTGCCGGTCGCGCGTGACGAGCAAGGGCAGACCCATGAACTCCAACGGCTGCGCGAAGGGCCTGTTCGGAATGGCGTCCGTAAAAGCGCAACCCGCCCATGTGCGGCCGATGACTGCATCTCGCTCATATCTACAGTAATCGGCGCTCGTGTACGCGATGTTCGGCAGGCCGGTCGCCTCCCCGATCGGCAGGAGCACGCGCTGCAGGCGCTCGACACTGATCGGACAGTCGCTCTCCTGCATGGATCTCAAATCCTGGTGCGCCACTCGCATCAAAACATATAGGCGATTCGAACCCCGACTTCGCGGGGACGATTGACCACCACGTCGTCGGTGAGATTATTGAGTTCGTTGGGCTGGGCCGGGGGCACCAACACCTCCTCCTTATCCAACAGATTCTTCACATACGCCATCAAGCGCCAGGGCTTGTGGGTGAGGATGACCGAGTAATTGAGAGTCTGGAAGGAGCTGCTTTCGCTCACCGCCGTAGCCCCGAGCGTGGGCGCGAGTGCAAACTTGATGGGAGTCCGATAGTTGGCGTTCAATGCCGTCGTCAGCTCGTAGTCCGACGGCATAACGAAGCTGTAT